>Ga0299913_10000649_pt1 | contig 23036 bp, 22 predicted proteins | sample RVTome_9_FD_201360 | JGI IMG/M metagenome (GOLD analysis project Ga0299913, IMG submission 201360) | Soil microbial communities from uranium-contaminated site in the Upper Colorado River Basin, Wyoming, United States - RVT155D38 (version 2) ... | reverse complement strand
CGTTTCGCCCCAGCTGGACCCTCAAGCTGGGGATCGAGCAGTTACTGGGCATCTTCGCCAAGGACGGTCCAGCAGTAGACGACTTTGCTCGCTACCGGCGATTGCATGAGATAAAGCGGCTCATGTCGGTCGGAGCCTTGGATGAGAAGCTGGTCTGGCTCTGACGCGTTGTTGCGGATGCCCGCCTCAGCTTTGGGCCGCAGGCGTGGCGAGCAGTTCATCCAGCCAGGTCTCCCCACGAAACTCGATGTACTGCTCGGCGCGGAGCCGGTCGGCGATTCGTCCTTCTGGCAACGTGACGTCCTCGTAGCGGATGACCTCATCCTTGGGGATATCGCGTAGCAGCTTGCAACCTTTGACCAGGCCTTCCGGCAAGTAGCGCTCAATCGACATCTCGTCGCTGTTAGCGGCCTCACCGTATGTCATGTACATCCCGTAGTCGTCGAGGACCTCACCTGCTTTTAGATCCCGTTTGGCGACAGCGCAGACCTCCACGACCGGGCCGTTCAGGGGCGGAGCAAGCTCATCTCTGAACAGAAACACGCGAGCGATCGAGTTAGGGACCTCGAAATGCACCAGGTGATAGGGGGTGAAGAACGAGTAGAGCGGTCCATCCCCCATCTTGTAGAGCTTCAGATAGTGCTGTTGCTTGGGGTCCGGATGCTCGGCCAGGCAGTAGACCTTGGTGAGTGGCGTGCCCACGACATAATCCACGACTCCACCGACCTCTCTCAGCGCGTCGATGTCGTACAGGTCGCCAATTTGCATGACATCGCCTCGATACTCGGCGCCCCTGGACATTCCCCTGGACTGGACGACGAATCCGGTGGCATTCGACACGATGGACTGTTCGAAACTGATCTTCGTGCCGTCGGCAAAGCTGGTGACCATCATCGGGTTCTGGCCCCACGTGTCGGCGAATCCTTGCTGAGTAGTGGGGTTTCTATAGGGATCCTGAAGGCCTTTGATGTTGCCCACTACTCGAGGGATCAGGCCGAGTCCTTCGACCCATCGGACCAAGTTCAGCTGGACGCCTGGTTCGTCTCCATCGCATGCGGACAGGATCCGACCGTGGCGGTCCGCGTACTTCCGCAGTATGGGGCCAATAGTCCCGTCGAGCTCCGCGTTCATCAAGACAACGTCTTTGCCGTGTTCGAAGGCGTCCAGGGCCACGCGCGCTCCGAATTCAACAGATCCGGTCACGTCAACGATTACGTCGATGTTCTCAGAGCCTGAAAGGAGGAATGCATCCTCGGTAACCACCGGTCGTCCAGCGTGGACCGCGTCGTCCAGGGTCGCCATGTCGTCTGCCGAAACGACATCGGTTCTGCCGGCATACTCGTACACACTGACCGCTCGATCCGCTGCGCGGTTGAAGATCGCGCTGATCTCCATGCCCGGGACACTGTTCGCGATCTGATTGGTGAGCCCCTGGCCCATGAACCCGGCGCCGATCAGACCCACGCGAATGGGGTCCCCCGACTCCTCTCGCATCTTCAAAGCTTTGTCAACGATGATCATGTCGCCTCCCGCATCAAACTCTCGCCGCCATTCTCTCCTCGACCTCTGTTCGAATGCCTTGGAAGGGTGCCCAGGCCTGATCTTTCTCCGAAATCGCGGTGACGGTGAGCGGCCACTCCAGACCCAGCCTTGGATCGTCGTAACGGATCCCGCCTTCAGCTCCCGGGGTGTAGAACTCGCCCACCTGGTAGCTCGTCTCAGTATCGTTCTCCAGCACCTGGTATCCGTGCGCAAAACGCTCAGGTACGTACAGGGCCCGGGAGTTCTCCTCACTCAACTCTACGGCCACGTGGTCTAGATAGGTGGAGCTTTCCGGCCGCAGGTCAACGATGATGTCGTGGATCCGCCCTCTGGTACATCTCACCAACTTGGACTCGGCGGCAGGGGGATACTGGAAATGCATCCCGCGAAGAGTGCCCTTCTTGTGGTTGAAAGCCACGTTGGCTTGGGCGATGACGGTATTAAGCCCATGTTCCTCGAACTCTCGCTGGCAGAAAGCTCTGGCGAAGTACCCACGGTCGTCGGTGATTCGCTCGATGTCGATCACGAAGGCCCCTCGAAGCCTCGTCTCTTTGAAGATCATCCATGTCCCCCCTTTAAACCCCACAAGGCGAGATTCGCCAAGCCCTGTTTCGAAAAACGGTCTACCCCGGCTAAGCATAACATAACTATGTTCTTGCCTGTTGGGGGTGGCAGCCGAGCAGCCTCGAAGAGCCTTCGGCCGCAGAGGTGTCTGGCCCCAGAGACCCGTGGTGGCCCACGAACTCGTCCGGATCTGTCTGGAGTCCCCTCTCCTCGCTGATCTCCGCCGATTCGCGAAAAGCAATCTATGGTGCAGAGGTGGCAGCGAGCCCTGCCTAAGCAATAGCCGCGGGGTTTGTCCTGGCGGTGATGTCCTGCAAGGCAGAGATCCTTGACATATACCTGCGCGCCCCTCGGAACTCGTCCGGTGCTGATTGACGGAAGCATCGGTGATGACAGCGAAGACGACCATACAAGATCATCGGGGCGGCACGAACTCGGCTACTCCACGGTAGAACTCTCTCCATCGGTCGGCGAACTGAGAAGGATCAAACTGCTGAACGGTGTCCCGGCCACGGGTGCCTAATTCGGCTCGTTCTAATGTGGATAGGGAGATGAACCGGTCGATGCCCGTGCGAACGCTCTCGACTGTGGATTCGACGAGCAGTGCGTTCTCTCCATCCCGGAAGGAATCCGTTACCCCGTGAACCCGGGTGGCGATGACGGGCAGCCCAGCCGCTGCCGCCTCATGCACCGAGAGCGAAAAGGTCTCATAGAAGGAGGGGAAGATGAAGGCGTCCGCGCTCAACAGATAGGGACTCACGTCGTCCACCATCCCAACGAAAGCCGTTCGCTTTCCGACACCAAGGCGCATAGCACGCCGAGCATAAGCGCGTACCAGGTCCTCGTCTCCGCCCACAACCATGAGCTTTACGTAGTCGGGGAGGTGTTGGAGCGCCGCAAGTACGAGCGGAAGGCCCTTGCGCTCGAAGTGGCCCAGGGCGGTGAAAACGAGCACGATGTCGTCGATCGAGAAGCCGTGGTCCCGACGTACCGCTTCGCGGTCGAAATCCGCTGGTGGGACGAACTGGCGGACCTCGACAGGGTTGGGGACCCGGACGATTCGAGACGCGACGAGGTCGAACTCGCCCTTGAGTTCCTCTTCAAGGCCGGTGGAGGGCACTACGAAGCGGGCAGTGCGCCGGTAGACGATTGGCTCCAGCATCGCACGTAGGAAGTGGTCGAGCCAACGAACCCGATTTCGAAATCCTCGACCACCTATAGCGGGCCAGATCTGAGAGAGAAAGGCGCGATGGCAAAACTGAACATAAGCGACATCACCAAAACCAAGGTAGTTCTCCACCCGTTGGACGATGTCATAGCGTGCCCCATGTCGCATCTTATGTGCGAAGAACACAACGGGCGCAACGAGATGGTAGGCGACGAAGAGGAGAGCCAGCGGACGCGTGGGAACTGGAATCCGCACCCAGGTAACACGATCGGGGCAAGGGTTATCGAATTCGACGGCGAACACGGTGAACTCGTGCTCCGAGCACAGCCCTTCAATCATCCGGCGATGGCATCCTCCGATTGGGCTCGTTGGAACCACCTTGTAGTCAAAGACCGCTATGCGCATGCGTTCACAATCATATTCGATGGTCGATCGTGGTTACGGTAAGCATCTGAGGGCCAACCTTTCCGACGTACGGTTCCTTCGTCGCTAGCCGCTACGAGAGTGACCGTTTAAGCAAGGCTTAGGTCGGGGGTTCTCGGAGCGCTCCAATTCGACTGTCCTAACCTCGGGATAGTGGCGATGATGGAAACGAGACTCAACCCTGCTTCGCGGCGTGGATGTACAAGTGAGGTGTAGTAGCAGCCATGTCGGATCGTCTCTCGAAACCATCAGAATCCGATTAACCCTAAGAGAGCCGTCGAACCGAGCAGCTGGCGACTTTCGCGGTTGGGTTGCACTTTACGTAACAAGCAGGACGACATGACTTCACCTCGTCGGGGCTTAACACCTATCACGGTCAGCCTCCCACTGGCTGAACCTTATGGGGAGTAGTTTCCGTTGGGGTCGTTGCCGGCTGCCTGCCATTGACTCCAGGAGACGTTCCCGTCGAAGGTGAAGGTTGTTCCTTTGTAGGTGTTGTGGTCGAATACAACCCGGGAGTTGCCCGGCTGGAAGATGGCTCCTGGGTCAGGCACCGGACTGTGTTCGAGCACCCTCACCATGCCTCCGGTCACTGTGTTGTTACGAACCTTGACGTTGTCCAGGATCCACTTGCACTTTTCTCCGGTGGGCCGGTCGAGGTGTGCGACCCTGATGGCTTCGTTGTTACCACTGACTGTGTTGCCGGTTACGTCGGTGTTTGATGATGCCACTATGAAGAGCCCGTATTCGTTGTTTTTGCTGATGTTGTTTCTGATCACTCCAGAGCAGCCGTTTTCAAAATGGATGCCCTTGCCGTAGTTGTTTTCCGCTCGGTTTCCTTCGATGACCGTGTTCACGCTGTCCGAATCAAACCAGATGGCGTTGTTGTGGTTGTGGTGGAAGTAGTTGTTCTGTACCTTCATGTCGATTGCCCCAACCCACTTGGCTCCGCTGGCTTCACCAGGCACCAGGCTCGCCCCGTTCTCGTAGACCTCGTTATTTCGGATAACCGACCGATGTGCTTTGAATCCACCGATCCCGGTCCACCTGTTGTGATGCACGACATTCCCTTCGATCAGGGCATCCTCTTCGTGATAGATGCCTTGTCCAGAGTTGTGCCGGACCTCATTGTTGACGATTGTCCATTCCCTTCCCGCCCGGATGGCGGCAGGTCCCCTGCGCTGCCCCGCGAATCGCTCCACGACCAAACCGCGCACCTCAACTCCTTGAGCGCCTTGGCCCCAGATCGCGAACTCGGTCCTATCATTCCCACTGAGGATGGCGCCACTCTCTCCAATGAACTTCTGTCTGCTCTTCGGTTCAAAGGGGGCGTCCAATGAGTGCGTTCCAGTCCTGAGAATGAACGTCGTCCCCTCAGGGTGGGCGTCTACGGCTGCTTGAATCGACTCCCCCGGCCGAATACCGACACCCTCTAGTCGTGGCGCTGCGGTGGTCGAGGTTGTCTCGTCGGGTTCGGTTGTCGTTGTGGGAGAGACGGTTGTCCCAGTGCTTGATGTGGTCGAGGTCACAATAGGGCCGGAGTCGGGACTTGACATTGCGGGGGTGCCTGCGTCTGTCTGGTAGTTTGCCAAGAAGTAAACACCAACGGCAAGACTGACGAGTGCCACTATGCTGATGGCGACCCGGTATTTCAACGCAGCTCCTCGACTGGCGTGTCGGCGTACTCATAGGCTACGGCAAGTAGGAATTGACAGGGAATTGGGCCTCGAGGCCGATTAGGTGAACCCTCACAGCTGCCAGCATCCGGATGCAGCCTGTGCCGCAAGTGAACAGAGAGGGATTGGGTCCGGTGAAGTTGACGGTAGTTACTCCGACGAGGAATGCCGCCGATTACCTGGAGGCGTGTATTCACTCGGTGCTCGCCAATCGAAGCGATGATGTGGTGGTCAAGCATTTGATCGTCGATAGTGGGAGCGTCGACGAGACCCTCGAGATCGCAGCCCGTATGGACGTAAAGATTCTCCATGTCGACCCCATCAACATCCATCACTCGATCAACGAAGGCAACCGGGCTGCCTTGGAGTCGGATGTTGTCGGGCTCTTGGGAGGCGATGACATAATGCCGCCTGGGACTGCCAGGTTTGTGGCTGACTGGTATCGCTCACGGAGGAGTAGTTGGCTTGTTGGGGGAGCGGAGTGGATCGATGTCAGCGGTAAGTCTCTTGGTAAGGTTAACCCACCTCCACGTTGGCTCACGCCCCAGGTTTATGCGTCGCTCGGGTGGAGTTGGATCTCCCCTCAATCGACCTTCATAACCCCCGAGTTTGTTGAGGAAGTTGGATACTTCGATACGTCATTTGAATACTCGGGCGATTTTGAATACTTTACTCGAGCACTGGGCAAGCGTCGGTTTGACCGCACCTCGCGCACGTTGTCGCTGAACCGAATTCACCCGGATCAACACAGCAAGATACCCGACCCCGTTCGGCTGGTAGAAGTTAATCGCGTAGAGAACATGTACGCACCCGACTCGAGGGTGATTCGTTGGCTATATCGGTATCTCCTCAAGTTGAGAGTCAACATTGCAAGCCCGGCCTGGTTTTACAACAAGCGCGTTTCCGGACTGCTGGCTCACCGATCGAGCAGAGTTCACCGCTGATGACGTGAAAAGTGGGTACGCGTTTCCACGAGGCCGCGCACAGTTCTTCGCATCACATGCCCACGATCTGGCGAAGGCATCCGAGTTCTACGGGTTTGGGAGGAGCCTGCCGCTCCCTATCCGACTGGGAGTCAACGCAGTGCTGCATGTTCCCGGGCTTCGCCGCGGACTCATCGTGCCTCATAGCTTCGCTCCACCCTGCGGAAAGGACACGCTGGCGAACCTCCTTCTCCAACTGAATGTTCCTGGGCGAAGGTCACTCGTGTTCTATCAGAGACGAGGGCAATTCGATCACTTTGCCGCCTTGATCTACAGTTCGAGTAGAGCATTCGGTTTCGTGCAGGTACGTCCGGAACAGGAGCGGTTCCCATATCCCGAGGTCCAAATGCTGGCGTTTCGGTTTCCCCGAGCGAAAGGCGAGGTGTCCCTGGACGGCTGGCACGCCCGTCTTCTGGAGCTGCTTCCTGGATTCCATAGGCCATACGCATGGAACTCTGATGTAGTGCCAGAGGTAGCATCGCAGGCAAGTCGTGTGCTGGCTAGTGTCCTCCCTCGGCCAAACGGGACACCCGACCACTGGCGTCCTATCCACGGAGACCTAACCCCCTGGAACCTGCGCGTCGATCGTCGTGGCCGGGTGTGGCTGATTGATTGGGAGAGGTCACGATTTGGGCCTCCGCTGGCCGACATTTTCAGGCATGCGATCACCGACGCGACGCTTACACTGACAGAACCGGAGACTATCGTGACGGTGGTGGCCGAGCGTCTCGGGGGCATGGGCGAAGATCTGCGAGAGGCTGCGCGTTTCTGGCTTTCCGACCCAATCTTCGCCGATGTTGAGGATCTAAGGGAGGGAATTGGCCAGCAGTCTTGGCCTGACTCCGACTGGGACCGTGGTGTCGTCGAGTATGAAGCAATTCGACTCCTCGCTGAGGAGGGCTAAACCTTAGGGCTGTCAACGCCGCTTTCGGACTACCCCCTCAGCTTCAAGCCAGTCCACTGTGGCTTTGACGGCCGCTTCGAGGCTGATTGGAGGTGCGCCGGTAACTGCGAATGTGTCTTCGATCGGCACAACGAAGTCCTCTGTCATGCTGGCTAATCGCCCCGTGGTTATCGGAGCAGGCAACCTCAATGACTGCAGGAGGTCACCTCCGTGCGCCAGAGCGCGGAGAACACCGGGTGGTGCGGTACGTGCCGGCCGACCGGTTATTCGAAGCGAGAACTCGTCGACGAAGTTGATCAGATTGACTACAGGGTCTCCGAGATAGAAGGTACTTCCGAGAACACGGCTGGCTTCGTTTGTGAGGAGTCTCAGAACCTGATCAACGAGGTTCCCCACAAAACCCATCGAGCGATGGCAGGGGATTCGGCCCGGGTGTAGGTAGAGGCCACGGTCCATGACTCGATAGAACATCCTCCGGTAGGAGAGGTCATGGGGGCCCCAGATGGTCGTTGGGCGGATGATCACCCACGGTAGGTCACTCTGTCGCGTCAGCTTCTCGGCTTCTACCTTGCTCTGACCGTACGCCGTGTGCGGTTTGTAATCGTCGTCCCTAGTGGGGACGTGACCCGGTTGCCCGACGAACTGAGTGGATGCGACGATTACACGCTGGACCTCTGGGCTAGTGCGAAGGGCGTTGAGAAGGTTCGTCGTGCCGACCACATTTGTTGAGTAGTCGTCAAGGGTTTGTCCTTTGATGTCGACCCGGGCGGCGAGATGGATTACGTGGGTTGGCATGTCATGTCGGAGAACTTCTTCCAGGGCGTTGCCATCCCTCACATCGCCGCTGGTCCAGAATCCCCGATGACGGAAATCGAGTGGGGCGGATACGTCGAAGTTGGTGATGTCAGCGCCCAGCGCTGACAGGGCTTCGATGAGGTTGGTGCCGATGAAGCCCGATCCCCCCGTGATGAGAACTCTGAAGCTGGTGAGCGTCACGGTGGCGATGGTACGTGAGGGAGCGTTGACATGACGCAATGTCGATGTTCATAGCTCGTCTGTCGTCAGGTGGCTAACTCACGGAGAACGTCGGCGAGCTTGCGGCCTTGCGAATCCCGGCTGAAGTGTTCCAGGAATCGTGCTCTGTTTGCAGTACCCCACTCGTCCCACAGGTCCCGGTTGTCGAATGCGGTGTGAAGCGCCTTCGTGAACTCACCAGCGAAGTTCTCGTTGACCGGGAAATACACGGTTCCTAGCTCTCCGGCCACGTCTTTGTTGCCTCGCCAGTCAGTCGCTACGAGTGGAAGCTTCCACATCATCGCTTCGACCAGCACGAGACCAAAGGACTCGTATATCGCTCTGGAAGGAAAGACGGCCAGATCGGCTGCGGCTAACGCCTTCCATTTTGAGTGCCCGCTCACCGGGCCGAGGAGGTGGACTCTGTCCTCGATCCCCAAGCGCCGAGCGTCCGACCACAGGATGTCTTCGCTGAATGGAGGAAGCAACTCTCCGGCAATCAATAGTCGAATCTCCGGTTCTCGGTCGACCACACTGGCAACTGCTTCAAGAATCTCCGGAAACCCTTTTTCGGGCCGCACATGGCCGATATATAGAATTGTGCTCCCCGCTTCACGACCTACCCGGAGTGTGTCGTCGAGGCTGTCCGTCAGGCGATGCTGCAGAACCTCCACTTGACGTATCCCCACGGCCTCTGGGTCGCGCCTGTTGAATGGCGTCATCACTATCGCTAAGTCGGCGCGTCGGTAGACGTACCCGGCAAGCGCTCGCAGGTCGAGCTTTCCCTTCCATTGCCTCGATGCGTGACCTCCGCCGTGAAAGTGGAGCACGAGCTTGCGGGATGTGATGCGCAAGAGCGGTAGGACCAATAGGTCGCGCGCAATCGCGCCGGACTTAGTCCCGCCGATCGGGTAGAGAGTGACGTCATATCGTCCGCCTGTAAGTCCTCTGATGGCTCGAGCCCAAACGGAGAAAACTTCGAGAAGCTTGCCGACCCTTCTCGTTCCCTGATCTTCGGGCGCTCGGGTGAATCTGAAAGGTATGTGCTCCACCGTTAACCGAGGATCCTCCCGCAGCTCGTCGAGAATCGCGCTGACCATGACAAACTGGCCGGACATCGGTGGGGGTGTTTGGCCGCCGACTGCGACACGAACAGGCTTCAGCTGGTTGCCTTGGGGGGTCATTCGGGCTCAACCTCGCCTACGCGGCCCCATAGCCTCCACACAACGAGAAGCCTGGCGACCGACGCAAGGACAAATGCCGCAGCAAAACCGACCAGGCCCCATGCAAGCCCCAGTGCGACCCCGGCGACGAGCGATGTGATTGCACTTGCTGCCTGGCCGAGGAAGGCATCTTTGGGTCGATTTGAGGCCCGCAGGCCCATCGAGTAGGCAGCAGTCCATCCGTGAAGAATCATCGCCCCAGCAAGCGTCGCGACCAGCCAGCCATACTCAGCGAATTCCGGCCCGAATACCAGCCTCATAATCTCTCCCCCGGCCCCAAGCAAGACGACAAAGACAGCGGCGCCAACACCAGAAAGCAGCCAAGCAACCCGTCGCACCGAGACCTCTGCCTCGATGTGCCCCCGATCGCGCCGGATTCTCGTCAGCCGCGGCAGGAAGGCGAGTCCGATTCCGACGAATACGATTCCGTACGGTCGGAGCAGCACCTGACTTGCCCTAAAAGCCCCGGCTGAAGTCAGGTCGATGACCGCTGCTGAGATCGCCGCCAGTCCGTAGTTGAGGATCCAGGAAGAGGCTTCAGCTGCGAGATACCAGCTTCCAAATCGCCAGTGCTCTCGTGCAACGCCCCGGATTTTCTTTCGGTCCGTCGAAGGCGTGAACCGTGGTCGCCATAGGGGGAGGATCACGGTCGCCTGCGCAACTCCCCCGAGTCCAAGCGCTATCACAGCAGTACTTGGGGTTAGGACGTCAAGATTGAATGCAACAATCATGGTGGATACCACCACCACGAGATAGGCACAGCTGCCCCAGAAAGCCCACAGGGGTTGGCTGGTCAGGTAAGGCAATCGACGCGCCGCCCATGCTAAAAGCACTGGCAATGAGCAGATGAGTGAAGCGGATACCACGGCACCCCATTCACCCGGAAACAGAGCGAGAATCACCAGACCAGGAACGGCTGTGACCGCGCCAAATACTGCGCTGCCGCTGACCAAAAGGCCCCCGTAGGAGTAGAGCTGATCCTCGTGATCCCGGGGTCCGATGACCGCCGCCGGATCGAGGATCAGGCTGTTGACCACAGCACCGACCGCGAAGATGATCGACGTCCCAATGGTGAAAATCGCCAGAGCCTCGGCTCCAAGCAGACGGGCTACCAGCGCAGCTGAGACGAACCCGGCCATCGACCAGACTCCCTGATCCAAGATCGCGGGGCCGAGCGCAATGATCTCGCGGACCAGGTTGAAGGCAGCAGGGGCCGCTCCTGGCTCGTGGCGTTGCTCTTCTGTCACAGGGTGACGGTGGCTATTCTCAAGGGTCCGCCGGAGGTAGGTAGGCGATGTCACGAGGGGCGTCCAGGAACTCATGAAGATCCGCCATGTCATTAGGGGTCGGTGTAACCCCGATAATGCTGATGGCATTATCCGCCACACGTATCATCTGGCTCACGCTCAGCTCCGTCTCGGGCACGACGTGGCAGTTTACGGTCTCGAGAGCCGGTCGCTTGAGCCCGAGCTGATCGACCGCGATGGTCTGCCTGTATACGCCTACCCCCGGACCCGTCTCCCCTTCTCCGTACATAGTGCACTAATAGATCGTCTCGAAGGGCCGGACTTAGATGTCGGGATGGTTCATATCCAGGTTCCGCATGATCCTCACATGTTCCGATTGAGCCGCCTTCTTAAACGTCGCAACATCAACTATTTCGTCTCACCGCACGCAATGTGGGAGCCGAGAGCGCTGGACCGACATCGGATACGCAAGCGCGTGTACAAAATGCTCTTTGACGACCGCATGAACCGAGGCGCGGCAGGAATCCACGCCACCGCTGCCAATGAGATAGCAGCCATCGAAAGCTACGCAAAGGGAGTCCCGGCATTCGTAGTTCGGAATTCGGTCGATCTCGCAGAAATTGACTCCGCTGCCAATGAACGAAACTGGTTCTGCGACCACTTCGATCATTCGTCTGACGAGAGGGCCTTTGTGTTTCTCGGCCGCCTGGACACCTACCAGAAAGGACTTGATGTCTTGTTGCAGGCGTGGAGCATCGCAGTTTCGAGTCGAGGAGGAGGGCACCTTTTCGTCATTGGCCCGTCGTGGAGGGGGAGTATGTCGCAGCTCACGGAGATCACCCAAGAGCTGGGAATCACGGATAGTGTTACCTTCACCGGTCCCCTCTTTGGAAGGGACAAGGTCGAAGCGCTGCGAAGTGGTGATTGTTATATCCAGCTGTCGCGCTACGAGACGTCCCCCTATTCGATTCAAGAAGCATTTGCGAGCGGACTGCCGGCCATCCTCACGGCGGAAACCAACTTGGCCCTGGTCGCCGCGCACTACGGGGCAGGCTGGGCGGTTACCCACGAGCCTCAAGAAGTGGCTGCGCGGATAACAAGTGTCTTGGAGTTACCCACCGACCAGCTCAACGAGGCGCGCCAGAAGGCGCGGCTCCTGGTTGAGGAGCGGCATTCAATCGACCGGGCCGCGGTCAAGATCGTCGACGCGTACCGGGCGTCGCAAACGGGTCAATCCTTCGAAGACGATGACTGATTGCGGGTGACGTCGCGCACCGTTGTGTGATTTGCTGCAAACCGTTGGACGATTAGATCGAGTCCTGTCTCTACGGAATCCGTATTGATCAACTGGCTGACGTTTCGCCAGGCTGGATGTTGCGCCGCCTTTGCTGGATCCTCTGATGTTACGAACGCAGCACCTGCCCGATTGACTGTCCGTACAACATGGCGGATGCTCGCTCGATTCAGGGATCGACCGTCAAGTGCTTCGATGTTCAGGAAGAGTGGAGAGGAGGCCAGTCTCAATTCTTCGATCGGAGTGCCGGCAGGTAGGACTGCCACAACACCACATTTCGCAGGACGCCGCGGCTCGAAGGCTTTGCTTCCCACACGGTCAAGAATCTCGGTCACAGTAAGGGAACGCTCCCGGATCCGGCGCATGACAAACGTGCTCCGGTGGTTTGAGATCTCCTGTGCCGCTTCCGTTGGCTGGTCGTTCTCCACGGCGTCGGTGATGCGCCTTGCCAGAGACCTGTCTCCTAGCAGCCTATTCAGCTCCGACTTCACAGATTCGCCATGAGTTCCGATTGTTTCCCGCAACTCATCCCAGTATCCGGTCTTCATGTCTTCAAACTGGTCTGAGAAGCCGAATTGGAGGAGTCGCTGAACCGCTAGATGCGAGGGGTGGGCTATCCATAGGCCAGATTCGCTCCGGTAGCGCGATCGGAGCACGTCCTCTTGTTCGAGTATCGGGATGCCTGCCCAGCGCACTCGCGTGAAGTGCATTTCGAGCTGGACCACCGAGTTGTGCTGTTGTTCGATTAGGTAGAAGCTTGTTCCTTCGTGGTGTCCTCGGCATCGAAGTACCTGACTCCAGCCGTCTTCCGAAGCGACCGAGGCCACGACTCCCTCGATCCAAGGCAGAGATTTGTCTGACGCAATGAGATCGATGTCCCGTCCCGGGCTCTTTGGGATGTCCTCGTGGTTGCGTAACACGCAGTGGTCGATGCCGGCTTCGTCCAGAGCACTCAGGATCCGCATCGCGGTATGAGTTCTGATTGAGCGATCAGGGCTCATCAGGTCGATGCTCGGCGCAGGGCGAGTTCGTACGCATGTGGAATCGTTGAGTTGAGAGTCTGGTCGGCGGGCACAGTTGCGCTTGCACTGGGCTCCGGATTCTCGACGAACCTTCGGATTCCCGTTGTCAGCGCCTCTCGAGTTTGGTTGAGTGTGGTGGGCATGACCGCGACACTTTCGGTGCCAGACCATGTTCTCGCCAGCTGTCCGGGTCCCCCGTGATCCAGGCAGACCACTGGTAACCCGAGTGCCAATGCTTCTGAGACCACGAAGCCTGCCGAGTCATGGAAGGATGGGAAGATGAGACAAGACGCTCTTCTCATGAGGGCTAGCACCTCCGGCCGTGGAAGTGCACCGGGCAGCCTGACTGAAGCTTCTAAGTCGAGTTTCTTGAGTCTTCGCTCGATCAAGCTCTTTGCAGGGCCCTCGCCCACAAACCACAGTTGCGCCATCGGATGGTCGAGACGCTTGAACGCTTCCAGCGCCAGCAAAACTCCTTTCCACGTGATCAGCCGACCGACAAACAAAACAAGACGGTCTCGGTGGTCCCTGGGCACCGGGCCCTGAACGGGAGGGTTGGAGGCGTGCGACTGCACCAGAGTCTCCCCACGCACTCGCAAGCGATTTCGCGAGAAGCGCTCCATCTCCCGGTTCTGTGCAATAACAACATCGGCGTTCTGCCACACGTCTCGGTTGACGAAAGTGCATGCGTGGGCGTTCACATATCTGATGGTGTCTTTCACCAGACCTGCCGATCCTAACTGAGAAAGCAGAGATCTGGGTGTGAAGGTTCCACCACTGATCGGCCCGACCACAAGCGGCTTATTCAGTCTGGAGACTCCGATCGGCATCCAGAACGCGCTCATGGTCGCATGGTGGACCAAGGAGAAATCGATTGCTTGGTCTAGTTCGGCGGCCGTGCGTGCAACCTGGCGCTGCCAAAGCACATAATAGGGCCTTACCGCGTTGAAACGCCGCTTCAGGGCGAGAGTTCGTTCTGAGACCTCTAGTGGAATGGTATGCACATCGTGCTCAGGCGGATCTGCATCCAGAGCTTTCCGAAGCTTCTCGAGGTTGTTAGCCCTGGTGATAACCCAAACCTCGCCAAAGCTGGCAGCGGCGCGGACGATTGAGTATCCAGCGCCGCTCTCGGAACCGGCTTCTGGTTCGGCACTGTATGCGGAGACAAGGATTCTCGCCTTCACAACGCTGGACATTCAAGGTCAACCGCGAGGGTGGGTTCAGTTGGTCTGGTCGATTCGCAGGCAATCAGAAGCCCGGCGACAGTCAACAGGAATCCGGGTAGAGCGATCGTAGGGCCAGCCACGCTTCCAACCGTGAGGAACACAGCCAGAGTCGGCACCAGAGTCTTACCGGGATGGGACACGGAGTGTCGGTTCTTGAACGTCTGGACGAACAGCCAGCTAATGATCAGGGTAACCAGAACGGCTCCCACAATACCCAAGCTAACGCCAGCCTCTATCCAGAGGTTGTGCCCAGTGCCGGACCACGGAATTCGCTCGGTCAGCACGACTCGCCCGGAACCGTATCCGAAGCCGAACCAGGGGGATCGTTCCAGGGCCTCCAGAGCGTATTGCCACAGTTCGGTTCGCCCGGTCAGGGAGGACAGCTGTTCTACGGAGCCGCCTCTTAGAACAAATTCGACCAGTCTCTCAGGCCACAGGAGCATCACCGCGGCCAGGACGTAGGCAAAGAAGCCACCGAGCAACGCTCTGATGCCACGGGATGCGAAGGACGAGGTGAGAATCACAACCGGAAGAGCGGTGATGAACGCTGCGATCATGGTCCGCGTGCCCGTCAGGACAATGAGAATTACGAGAGCAATCACTAGAATCGGCAAGACACGCCGAAGCACACTGGACACCTCCCACTTCTGCATCAACATCACCAGTGCGACAAGTGCAGCAACTCCAAGGTATCCCGCCGTGGCTCCGGGATGTGTTCCCGGCCAGGTGAATCGGCTATCGATCCAGCTGGACAGGAGTAGTCCAGCCCCACTCACGATGCACGTAATCCAAAGAATGGCTGCCCAGATAGATGACCATTCTGGCCACTCCGACTCGCTGCGTGTGTTCCAGACATGGGAGGTGTAAGCAGTGAGCATCGCCAGCACCACAACTTGTGAGCCCCTGACCAATGAGAATAAAGGAACCCTTGACCACAGCGCGGAGGTCATTGCAAGAGCACCGAGTCCCATCAGCAAACGAATGCCGCTCGAGTCCATTGGTATGCGATTGCCATACCAACGCTTGATGACTAAGGCTGCGATTACCGAATAGGCAAGGACTTCAATAGCGTTTTCAACCGAAGCCACACCGGACGCTGCGAGAGCAGGATCCCGAAATCCTGAGAAGCGAAAGCTCGAAATGAAGAGCAGAACTACCCATGCGGTCGTGAGCCATCGTCTGTCTCGAGTTAGGTGGCGGTTCGAGGCCCGAAGCCTATGCAAGGTCATGGGTGCCATCCTTCGATAATCGCCACTGTCGCCTCGGCCAACAACGAAGCCTCCTTAGTGGCGTCCACCTCCAGACGGCGACCTTTCGCTACTAGCGACCAACGTGTGAGCTCGTCACGTATCTCGCTGCTGGTCAGCTCTGGTTTTCGGGAGGCGATGACTTCGGTGGGTGCTTTCAAGTCGATCACTAAATCTGGCTTTGGGAACAGTGGTTCGGATCGGATGGCTAGCTCCTGGGGTCCGTAGAAACGGAGAGAGAACGGCTGACCGATGTAGCCGTACCACCACCGATCTCCAATGACCAATGCTCCATCTCTAATGAGTGGGCGAACGTGTACCACGTACGCTATCCAGAACCGGATCAGATTTCGACCGAGCCGGAGCCAACCCAGCAGCCGACTTCCCGTGCGGGGCGCCTTTGGCGGGGGGGTCAGCCGATCTCCGTCTGGTGTAGGCGTGACCGGAGAGTGGCGGGTCGGAAGGAAGTGAAAGTACCCTTTGGGTCCGTTCCAGCGCTCGAGCACTTCGCGAGCCAAGGTTGTCTTTCCGACCCCGTCAGGCCCAACAACCACAACGAACAACCCGGTTGATGACCCAGCTCCCATATCACGGTCCTCGTGTGTGGTTTGTAGCTGAACTGGGACGGGGAGAAGAGGCCCTGCCCGCGCGATAACAGCCCGGACGGGAGCGGCAATGCTCTGCTTTATCCGAACCAGTTTCAGATCTGTTGCCACTGGATGGTTCGATTCCCCGTGGACGACCGATCCCCACCATTGGCAGCCTGCTGCTCATCGTACCGAACCCCCGGTTGGCTCTCGGTCTACCCCGACCCGAGCGGATCACTCATCGAGCCGCGACGATCGTGAAGCTCCGGACGCCTAGGAGCTTTGTTGTATACGTATCCCAAATTATTGGCTGCGATGAGTTCGAGTCTATTCATCACGTCCCTTTCCAGAGAGACTCGGCCTTCGTGTGGAATCACGACGACCGCAGCATCGGCTAGCGAAGCCACATCTGTCGAGTAAGACACCTGCAACAACGGAGGAGCGTCGATTATTACGAAGTCGTACTTTGTCCTTAGAAGATCAAAGAACTGGCGAGCCCCTGATGAGTTGAAGAAGTCGCCACCTGGGATCTGAATCGTTCCTCGTGTAAGCACATCCACATGGCGAGCTGTACCAAGGTCGATTGAGACCACCGCATCGCCCAGAGTGGCGTCACCGGCAACCACATTGGTGATTCCGTGCCTCGAGGCGTCTTCTCTCATTAGGAGCCGGCTAAGGGCCGGATCGCCAAAGTCGGCGTCGATCAGCAAGACCGACTTTCCTCGGCTTGAGATTGCCAGACCGGTGTTGATGGTGACAGTCGTCTTCCCGTCACCGACCAGGGCCGAGGTCACAACGATGGTGTGTCTGGACGACTGTTCGCCATATCCGAGTTGTCCGAGCCGAGCGATAATCGCGTTGCTCGCAAACCGGAAGGCTTCTGCCGCTGGTGATGTCGGATCATTAATGATCGGAATCCTGCTTTCTGGTGTCGTGTTCCCGAATCGCGGAATATCTGCCAGAAGGGGAAGCCGGAGAAGCAACTCGGGCTCGGTTCTATCAACAAATCGTCGGTTACGTATTGCGAGGTAATAGGCCAAAGCGAGCCCAACGAACAGTCCGAGCACGGCACCGATCGATACCACTCTCGTCGTTCCGGGACTCCTAGCCGCTCCCGTGGCCTCTGACATTGCGACGATTCCGCTCGACGCCAGGACCGCATCGACCTCTAACTGGTCCCTTCTGATCACAAGTTGAGATCTGCGCTCTTGATTATCGCGCCTCGTGTCTAGAAGTAGTATCTGGGCAGGGTTCTGCGCTTCCAACGAGCGGATAAACTGAAGAGTCTGCAATTGATTGAGCACGTTCTCCAGAGCAGGGGTCGACGCACCGTTGGGCGCCGAGCTGAGATAGTCGGCTATTGCGTCCTGGAGGGCTTCCTCCAACTCTGAGCCGTTCTCAACAGCGTGAAGGGCGGCCAGTCGCTCGTCGATTGTCGCTATCTGTTGATCGATCTCCGCGATAGAATCGTCGAGGCTGTCAATCGCTGCAGCGAAGGCATTGACCGTTACGTCGTCCCGATATTGAGCGTACGTTTCGCCGAATGCGTTCGCATAGGTGACCGCAATATCTGGGTCTTCAGCAGCGAATGACACAACAATCACGTTCGCACTGGATCGGGATGAGACACTGCGCCCGGTGAGGACCTCGCCCGTGCTCAGGCGAGAGTCGGAGTTAATCATCGAACGCACCCTTTCAGCGAAGTCGGCGGACTCGATGATCGCGATCTGAGAGGCTAGATACCGTTCGGGTTCAGAGATCGACGTTTCGAAGACCTGAGACGAACCGGGGTCGTCTATGAGGATCGAGACCTCTGCCACCCAGTTATTGAAGATCAGGCGTGTGGAACCGAAGGCCATCACAGCAAATAGCACCGTGGAAGCCACAACGAGTAGTGGATATCGTTTGGCCGCACCAAAGAGCGACGGTTCTGTGCCTGGTTTCTCTTCCACCCTGAGTTCCCACCGAGATCGTGTTAGCACGGAAGGCTAGCTCCTATTCCGCCTTCTGCAGCTCGCACGACGGCTAAAGCGGCGTGATATGAAGCTCCTGATTCCGGACCTTATGGGATCATGACGCCTGTGATGATCCTCGGACTCGGAGTAGATCTCGCCGACATCGAACGAGTCGGTGACGTCCTCGCCAAGTACCCCCGTTTCGCAGAGCGCTGTTTCACCGATCACGAGCGGGAATACGCCTTCCGATTCGCCCGGCCGGAGAGCAGGCTGGCGGCCAGGTTCGCCGGCAAGGAAGCCGTGATGAAGTCGATGGGGACAGGATGGCGCCGGATCCGGTGGCAGGACATCGAGATCACGGGAGGAGGTAAACCGACCGTGAACTTGAGCGGCAGCGCTGCGGCACGCGCCGACATGCTCGGCATTATCGAGGTGCTGGTCACGATCACTCACACTGATTCATCTGCTCTCGTGATGGCCGTCGCCGTTGGTGACCACGACAGATGAAGCCGGTTCTGACCGCCGAAGAGTACCGACGCGTCGACAAGGCGTACCGGGGCGATCTGACCAAGGCGATGGACAAGGCAGGCCACGCCGTCGCCCTCGCTGCGGCGCGTGCCGGAGCCGGCTATGGGAAAAGAATCACGGTGCTGGCAGGTCCGGGCAACAACGGAGGTGACGGCTACGTGGCAGCCCGCTACCTGAAGGACAGAGGTGCACACGTCACCGTCCACGGCCTGGCCGAGCCCACAACCACCGAGGCCAAGGACGCTGCCCACAAGGCTGCCTCTGCGGGTGTCCTCACGGTCGGGCTCGGTGATCTAGTCGACACAGATCTCATCATCGATGCCTTGTTCGGCGGTGGGGCTCGAGGTGGGTTACCGGAGTCGGTGACTGCCTGGATGAGCACCACTGCTCCGGTGATCGCGGTTGATTACCCGACCGGACTCGATCCCGACACGGGCAAAGTCGAGGACGAAGCCTTCCGCGCGGTCGAGACCGTGACGTTCTCGACTCTGAAGTCGGGACACGTGCTTGCCTCGGGACCGGACCATTGCGGGTCGGTCACCGTCGCCGATATCGGGATCCACGGTGGCGAGCCGTCGATGTTCGTTGCCGAGGAAGCCGATGCTCCCCGACCGGCGAGGCATCGACAGGCGCACAAGTGGTCGGCGGGTGCGGTCCTGGTCTTGGGTGGGTCGGCCGGGTTCGCTGGGGCTTCGGTACTCGCCGGTCGAGCCGCGCTCAACTTCGGCGCCGGGACGGTCTACGTCGCATCTCCTCGTGTTGACCTGGTCCAACAAATCGCCCCGGAGTTACCCTCGCTGGCACTCGTCGACGTAGCCGACCAGCTCAAACGCTTCGATGTGGTTGTCGCCGGACCCGGCCTAGCCGAGGCCGATGCCGGCTCGATGCGACACATTCTCGAGCAGGCAGAACGCGTCGTCCTCGACGCCGGTGGCTTGACGCCGGCAACATTTGAGGCTGCCCGTGCCGGAGACGCCGAAGTGGTGGTGACTCCCCACGATGCCGAATTCATCCGAGTAGCGGGCGTCGAGGCGGGGACCTTCGCCGTCAGGTCATTCGCCTCCCGTGAGGGGATCACCGTGCTCAGAAAGGGGAACCCCACCATGGTCAGCGATGGGGGTCTACCAGTACTGGTGACAACAGGGGGACCCGAGCTGGCATCGATCGGCACCGGGGACGTGCTCGCGGGGATGATTGCCGCGTTGTGGTCCCGCGGCCTCGACCCGACGACGGCAGCGGTCTCAGCCGCTTACTGGCACGGCCGAGCCGGTGCCGACCTCGCCAGAGACATAACGGTCACCGCGGACGTTCTCGCCGACTACATATCCGTGAACGCATGGTGAGGCCCACATACGTCGAGATCGATCTGGGCGCGATCGCCCACAACGTGACGGCCTTCAAGACGCTGATCGCCCCATCCCGGGTGTGCACGGTGGTCAAAGCCGACGCATATGGCCATGGCGACGTCCCGGTAGCCAGCGCGGCCCTAGAGGCCGGTGCCGACCTGCTTGCGGTGGCTCTCGTCGAAGAGGGAGTGCGACTCCGCGAGGCCGGGATCGAGGCACCGATCCTGCTCCTCAGTGAACCCGGGCCCGACGACGCCGGTGATATTGCCCGCTGGGAGCTCACGCCCACCGTCTACTCACTTCATTTCATCAAGGCTCTCGCTGAGACGGGCAAAAGCCACGACGTTCACCTCAAATTGGACACCGGCATGCACCGGGTCGGAGCGCCACCCGATCGTTTCAGGGAGCTCGTAGGCGCGATCGAAGGTGAGCCAAATCTCACCCTGGTTGGTCTATGGACACACTTTGCCGTAGCCGACGAGGACCCCCAATACACTCGCACCCAGATCCAACGGTTCGACGAGATCGCACTGAAACTCGACGTGCCGGTGACCCATCTGGCAAACACCGCGGGCGCCGTCCTGTTCCCTGAGGCCCGTCGCAGCATGTGCCGCATTGGCCTCGGCACCTACGGGCTTCACCCCTCTCCCGAGACGGTGGGAAAAATCGAGTTGCGTCCTGCGATGCGGCTCATTACTCACGTCAGTCATTTGCAACGTCTCGCCGCCGGGGAGCGACCCAGCTATGGGCGGGTGTCACCTCTGGAAACGGAAGGCAACGTCGTCACGGCGCCGGTCGGCTATGCCGACGGCTTCGCACGTGCTCTCACCCTTCGTGGCTCTGCCCTGCTCGGCGGAAGGCGGTACCCCCTCGCCGGCACGGTGACCATGGACCAGATCGTGATCAACGTTGGCGACGACGAATACGACATTGGCGATGAGGTCGTTCTGCTCGGGACCCAGGCAGCCGAGGAAATCACCGCCGACGAGTGGGCCGACGAGCTGGGCACCATCTCATATGAGGTGGTGTGCTCGATAGGGCCCCGGGTCCCGAGAAGGTATATCCCGTGAACGAAAGCATCACCGCCGTTCCCGGAGTTCGGGTCGGCCACTGGAACGACACGACTGCAATGACCGGATGCACGGTGATCGTGCTTCCCGAGCCCAACGTGGTGGCAGGAGAAGCTCGAGGGGCAGCCCCCGGCACCCGTGAGTTTGCCCTCCTCCAGCCGGGGATGAGGGTGGAGCAGGCCCAGGCCATCCTTCTCACCGGCGGTAGTGCTTTCGGATTGGCTGCGGCCGAAGGAGTGGTGCGCGGCCTGGAGGCCGATGGCCGTGGTCACGAGACCCCGGTCGGCAGGGTTCCGATCGTCCCCGGCGCGGTGATTTTCGACCTTTTTCCCGACTTCTCGGCTCGACCGGGTCCCGATCAAGGTGAGGCGGCATACCGCGCGGCCAACTCGGACCCGGTGGAGTCCGGTCTGTTCGGTGCCGGCACCGGCGCCACTGTTGCCAAGTGGCGCGGCTTCGAGCATCGCCGTCCCGGTGGTCTCGGTTCCGCATTGCTAACGGCAGGGGATGCGTCGGTTGGCGTGCTGGTTGTCGTCAATGCCGTCGGAGACGTGTTCACCCTCGAAGGTGAGTCTCTCACCGGCGGGAAACCTGAGCCCGGGCCACCAAACCTGACACCGGAGGCTTTCACCAACACCACGTTGGTCATGATCGCCACCGATGCACAGCTCAGTCGTATCCAGCTCTTCCGGCTCGTCGTCCGCGCCCACGATGCCCTGGCGGCATGCCTTCGACCCGTCCATACCGATTTCGACGGCGACGTGGTGTTCGCGGCTTCGGTGGGGACTGCCCAAGCGGAGGTTCACTCACTGGCCGAAGCCGCTTTTGGCGCTACCGGTCGGGCCATCGAGAATGCCATTCGGGCGTCCAACCCCTGAGCCCCGCCTTTGCCACAATGGAACACTGTTGACGACATCCACGCCCGCCTTCCTCGAGCTTCGCGACACGGCCATGAAATGCACCGCTTGTCGACTGGCGGAGACCCGCACCAACGTGGTCTTCGGCGTCGGTGACCCAGACGCAAACATGATGCTCGTCGGTGAGGCACCGGGCAAGAACGAGGACCTGCAAGGGGAGCCCTTCGTGGGAGCTGCCGGCCAGCTGCTCGACGAGTTGCTCGGTGGCATCGGGATCGAGCGTGACGAGGTCTACATCGCCAACGTCCTCAAATGCCGACCTCCGGGTAACCGCGACCCCAAGGATGACGAGATCGATGCGTGCAAGGGCTATCTCCGGGAGCAGATCAGGATGATCCATCCCGACGTAGTGGTAACCCTCGGCAACTTCGCCACCAAGTTGTTGACCCCGACCGGGACCGGAATAACCCGAATGCGGGGCCAGCGGATCAACTGGTGGCTCGGCGCCACACTCATCCCGACCTTTCATCCCGCCGCCGCTCTGCGGGGCCGCCCCGAGGTCAAAGAACAGATGCAGGAGGACTTCGCCCTTGTGGCCGAGGTCCTCGAGGAGTACGCATCGAGAAGAGATGAGTCCGATCCGGTCCAAAACCGCTTGGACCTGTCGTGATCGAGGTTCGTTGCGTCACTCCCGACGACACCGAGGCTTTGGGGGGACGGGTTGCCTCCAGTCTCCGACCCGGAGACATCGTCGTCCTCGCCGGCGGTCTGGGAGCAGGCAAGACCTTGTTCACCAAGGGGATCGCCACGGGTCTCGGGGTGGAAGAACCGGTGGTCAGCCCATCGTTCGTCCTGGTTCGTGAATACCGCAGTGGGTTCATGCCGCTGGTCCACGCCGACGTCTACCGGCTGGGCTCGATCAACGAGTTCGACGACCTCGACGTCCTGGAGATGTCCAAGGAAGGTGTCTTGGTCATCGAATGGGGCGGCGCGGTGGAATCCGCCCTGCCCCCCGACCACCTCAGGATCGAGTTCGAGGTAAACGACGACGAATCACGGATTCTCCGTTTCAAGAGCGAAGGCTCCTGGGCGATGCGTGAACTGGACCACCTGACGTGAAGCTTCTCGCCATCGAGACTGCGACTCCGGGATCATCAGTT
>Ga0299913_10000648_pt1 | contig 23050 bp, 21 predicted proteins | sample RVTome_9_FD_201360 | JGI IMG/M metagenome (GOLD analysis project Ga0299913, IMG submission 201360) | Soil microbial communities from uranium-contaminated site in the Upper Colorado River Basin, Wyoming, United States - RVT155D38 (version 2) ... | reverse complement strand
GCTTCGAGCGCGTGGTCGACCCGCCGCCGCTCGAGATCAACGTGCTCCGCCTCCTGACCGAGTTCTCTGCCGCCGCGGTGACGCTCGGCCCGACCTGGTCGGACATGCTCGCGCCCAAGACGGTCGCCGGTGTGCTCGGCCTCGCCGAAACTGCCGGCACGGTCGCCGAGGCGGTTCGCACCTCCGTGGCGGCCGATGCGCCGGGCGTCGTCCCGTCGACGGCGTCGATGTCCGCGGTCGCGGCCGGGTTCAACTTCCCCGACGAGCTCTGGGCGCGCGTCGTCTACGACCTCGTGGTCACGGCGCGAGAGGAGCCGGACCGGCTCGAGGCGTTCGTCACGGCGCTCGTGCCGGTGTACTTCGGGCGCGTCGCCAGCGCGGTCATCGAGAACCGCGAGCTCACGACCGAGCGCGCCGAGGACAGCGTCGAGCGGCAGGCCCGCGAGTTCGAGCGGCTCAAGCCGTATCTCGTCGATCGCTGGAACCACACGTGATCGAGCACCCCCTGCCGTCCCGGATCATCATCCCGGTCGCGAATCCCGCGACCGCGGAGGAGCTCATCCGGCTCGGCGCCGACCTCCTCGATCCGCGGGGCGGTGAGCTGACGGCGCTCGGCATCGTCGAGGTGCCCGAGGGCATGCCCCTCTCGGAGGGCGCCACGCGGGCCCGGCACGCCCGACGGCTGCTCCAGCGCGTCCTCGACTTCGTGCCCGAGGGCACGCGGATCCACCCGATCGTGCGGATCGGGCGGCACGCCGCCGCGGGCATTGTCGAGGTCGCCGCGGAGCTCGAGGCCGACCTGATCGTGTTCGGCTGGGGTGGCAAGTCGCCCAGCGGTCGGGAGACGCTGACGTCGCCGTTCTCGGCGACCATCGACGAGGTCCTGCGCGAGTCGCCGTGCGACATTGCGGTCGTGAAGCAACGCGGCGTCCGCGACCTCAAGCGCGTCGTCGTGCCCGTCCGCGGTGGCCCGCATGCCGAGCTGGCGCTCCACGTCGCGAGTGCGATCGCCCAGCGCCACGGCGCGCGGCTTGCCGCGCTCCACATCGTCCCGCCGGGGATCACGCTCGCGGTCCGCGCCCAGGCCGAGCGCGCGCTCACCGCGTTCGTCCGGCAGCACGTCCAAGGCCCGGTCGACACGCTCGTGCGCGAGGCCTCGAACGTGCGAGCCGCGATCCTGCGCGAGGCGGATCACTCGGACATCGTCGTCATGGGCGCCGCGGCGCCGACCGCGTCCGACGGCACGACCCACCTGTTCGGCGCGATGCCCGAGGCGATCGCCACGCGTTCGCAGACGACCGTCGTCGTCGTGAAGACGCGCGAGACGATCGGGCGCCAGACGTTCGAGCAGCTGGCCACCCGGGCCGAGTCGCTCGCCGCCGCGGACCGGGCCGCGGAGGAATCTCGCGCCGTGCCCGCGCGCGTCGAGCGCTGGTTCGGCGAGTCCAACTTCCACCATCACGAGTTCGCCGACCTGCGCCGCCTCGTCCAGCTCAAGGAGAAGCAGGGCCTGACCGTGAGCCTCGTGCTCCCGACGCTCAACGAGGAGGAGACGATCGGGCCGATCGTCCGGCGCGCGATCCGCGAGATGGTCGGGCGGGTGCCGCTCCTCGACGAAGTCCTCGTCATCGACTCCGCGTCGACCGACCGGACGCGCGAAATCGCCGAGGCCGAGGGCGCCCGGGTCGTCCAGCACCCGGACGTCCTGAGTCGCTACGGCAGCTTCCAGGGCAAGGGCGAGGCCCTTTGGAAGTCGCTCTACGAGACGACCGGCGACCTCATCGTCTGGGCGGACACGGACGTCCGCAACTGGCACCCGCGGATGGTCTACGGGACCCTCGGGCCGCTCCTCCACGAGCCGCGGTTGCAGTACGTCAAGGGCTACTACCAGCGCCCGATCGTCGAGGGCGGGGTGCTCCGCGAGGGCGGCGGCGGTCGGGTCACCGAGCTCGTGGCGCGGCCCCTCATCAACCTGTTCTTCCCGGAGCTGTCCGGATTTATCCAGCCCCTATCCGGCGAGTACGCCGGCCGCCGGACCGTGCTCGAGCAGATCCCGTTCTTCACCGGCTACGCGGTCGAGATCGGGCACCTCGTCGACGTCGCGGAACGCTCCGGACTGGACGGGCTCGGGCAGGTCGATCTCGAGCGGCGCATCCATCGCAACCAGGAGCTCGAGGGCCTGTCGCGGATGTCGTTCACGATCCTCCAGGCGGTGATGAAGCGGCTCGAGGAACGGCGCAAGGCGCGGCTGTTCGCCGAGCTCGGCTCGACGATGAAACTGCCCCGCTCCGGGCGCGGCCGGCTCTCGCTCGAGGTCATCGAGCTGGCCGACATGGAGCGCCCGCCGATGGTTCGGATCCCCGAATACCTCGAGCGCCGGCAGACCACGCTCACCGAGACGTTGGCCGGCTGAGGGTCCCAACTGCGCGGCCCGCCCGATTTCCATCATTTACGAAGCAGGCTCGTGTTATCCAGCAAACGTCATGCCGGCCCAGACATAACCAGCGCGCTGGCCGCGGCTCGTGCACAGCCGATCCCACCCGACGCGCCCGTCATCGCTTCACTGCTGGATACGACGAACATGGTTCGTACATGAACCCCGCTGCCGGCCGCAGACCGCATAGCACGAATGGAATTCGTAAATGACAACTCGCGAGTCAGCCAGCTGGCGCATCGTCATCGCTCCCGACTCGTTCAAGGGCTCGCTGACCTCGATCGAGGTTGCGACTGCCCTCGCTGAGGGCTGGCGTGCCGCCCGACCCGACGACGAGATCCTGCTTGCCCCGCTTGCCGATGGCGGCGAAGGCACGCTCGTCGCCATCGAGGCCGCGGGCGGCTGGGAGTGGCGGACCGTGCGGGCAACCGACCCGATCGGCCGGCCCGTCGAGGCTCGGTGGCTTCGCTCAAGCGACGGGCGGCGCGCGGTCGTCGAGCTGGCCGAAGCGTCCGGACTGTCGCGGCTCGCAGCTACGGAACACGATCCAGTGGGCGCTTCGACGCGAGGCACCGGCGAGGTCCTCCGGTCCGTCCTCGACGACGGCATCCGCACCATCACGCTCGGGATCGGCGGCAGCGCGACAACCGATGGTGGCGCCGGGATCCTGACCGCCCTCGGCGCGGCTGTGATGGACGACCGAATCGAGCTGGCCGGGCTCGACGGGCGGCTCGCCGACGTCGACCTGCGGATCGCGTGCGATGTCACGAACCCGCTGCTTGGCCCGACCGGCGCGGCCGCGACCTACGGACCGCAGAAGGGCGCGACGCCGGACCAGGTGGCCCAGCTCGACGCAGCGCTCGCCCAATACGCGGACCGGATGCTGTCTGCCGCGGAGCGGGACGAGCGGGACACGCCCGGCGCAGGTGCGGCCGGCGGGACGGCGTTCGGGTTGCTCTCGGTCGGGGACCGGTTCGCGTCCGTCCGGCTCCTTCCCGGTGTCGAGGTCGTCATGGAGGAGACCGGCCTCCGCGACAAGCTCAACGGCGCCGACCTCGTGATCACCGGCGAGGGCCGCATCGACGCGCAGACGGCGTTCGGCAAGACCGCGCTCGGGGTCGCGAAGCTGGCGCACGGTCAGGGGGTGGCGTGCATTGCCGTCGGAGGCGGCGTCGAACCTGGCGGGGTTGAGGCGCTTCGGCCACTCGGTGCGGTCGTCGTGCCGGTCACCGAGCGCCCGCAGACCGTGGACGAGGCGATGGCCGCCGGTGTCGATCCGGTTCGTCGATGCGGCGAGCGCATCGCCCGGCTTATTCAGATGTTGTCGCCCTACGACGGCCGCCCGGCGCGCCGAGTCCCGGGCATGGACAAAGGTCGGGTCGTCATCCACCCGAACTTCGATGACCCCGTTCCGGAGTGGGATCCGGACGACATGCACCCGGATGATCCGATGCGCGAGCTCCTTCGGTGAGGGCGCTGCTGGATACGCACGTCTTTCTCTGGTGGGTCCTGGAAGACGGGCGACTGACGCGCGGGATGCGGGAGCTCATCGAGGATGGCAGCAACGACGTGCTGTTCAGCGCCGCGAGCGGCTACGAGATCGCCTGCAAGGTCGCCGATGGTCGGCTCACCCTGCCCGAGTCCCCCCAGGCCTATGTGACGGATCGGCTCGAGGCGAACGGCTTTGATCCGCTGCCGATCGATCTCGGACATGCGCTCGAGGCGGCCATGCTGCCGCGCATTCATCGGGATCCATTCGACCGGCTCCTTGTCGCCCAGGCCCGGGGCGAAGGGATCCCGATCATCACCAGCGATCCGGTGATCTCCCGGTACGACGTCGAGACCATCGCGTGACCCAGCCCACCGGGCGACCAGGCACGGAGAGCTTCGCAGCCAACGCCGGCACGAAGCGCAAGCCCGCGCGTCGGAAGGCGAAGCGACGCAAGCCGAACCCGTACGCCTACTGGGCGAAGGGGCTGGAGCGGCGGCGGCCGGGCCTCGTCCGGTTCACGCTCGACGGCGTCGCGACGCTGTACGGCCATCCAGGGTGGGAGCGCCGCTGGGACCCGACGTCCGAGCTGATCCTGACGATCCTCACGCAGAACAGCGCCGACATCAACGCCGAGCATGCTTTCGAGGAGCTTCGCAAGGCGTACCCGTCGCAGCTGCCGCCGCAGCGCCACGTCCCTGGCCCCGGATGGGGCGGTGTTGGGCTGCCGGACGGCATCCCGCCCGACTGGGCGCTCGTCGACGCCGCGCCGCTCGAGGAGCTCGTCGAGGTCATCCGGCCTGGCGGCCTCCCGAACCAGAAGGCGAAGGGCATCAAGGCGGCGCTGCGCGCGATCCACGAGGTCCGCGGCGACTACGACCTCGAGTTCCTCGGCGAGATGTCAGCCCTCGACGCGCGGACCTGGCTCACGAACGTCAAGGGCATCGGCGTGAAGACCGCGTCAGTGGTGCTGTTGTTCTCGTTCGGGATGCCGCTCATGCCAGTCGATCGACACGTCGAGCGCGTCGCCTACCGCGTCGGACTGCTCCCGAAGAAGGCGACCGCCGAGGAGGCCCACGACTACTTCCTCGCGATGCTCGAGCCCGACGAGATGCACGAGGCCCACGTCAACCTGATCCGCCACGGCCGGCTCGTCTGCCACGCCCGCAAGCCCGAGCACATGGCCTGCCCGCTGCGCGACCGCTGCCGCTTCTTCGACCCGAAAGCTCCTTAGCCCTCCCGGCAGTAGTTCGTACCGCACAGCCACGGCGGATCGATCTCGAAGGCTTCCCGAAGCAGGGCGCCGTCGTCCAGGCGGATGACCGAGATCGGGGTCCCGCGAAGGCGAAGCTGCGTCCCGAGGTCGTAGCCAGTCGTCAGCACGAGATGGCTCGCCGACGAGGCGTCGTACTCCTCGTAGAGGCTCTCGTCCGCATATGGCTGCCGGAGCAGCACTCGCTGGTGGCCTGTCGCAGCATCGAGTACCGCGTGGACCATTTCGGCCCCTTCATCCGTCCGCCAGAAGTAGCGAATGACGAACGAGGTACCGAGTGCGGCGTTGCCACCCGAGGTAAAGCGATCGACGTCGGATGGATTCGGGAAGCGCCACCGAAGCGCTCGGTCCTCGAAGCCGTATGCCGACACCCCTCCCTGACCCCAGGTCACCCCATCCGTCGGGTGGAAGTCAGCGACGACGTACGCGTCGTCCGTGAGGGCGAGCACCCACTGCTCCCGGAGCCGGATTGTCCGCGTCTGCGTCGCTGTGTCGATGATGTCGGCCGAGAGGACGGGACCGTTGCACAGCGCGTTCGCCGCAAGGGTTCGCCCGGACGGGCTCACGTTGAGGCCCATGCCACAGAGCGCGCCGGGGAAGACCCTGCCCGGCTCGACGATCGCGACTGGTTTGGCGTCCTTGCGGACGTCTGTCGTCCAGACGCCTCCGTCGATCACCTGTTCCGGGTCTCCCGCCAGGACTCCCGTCCAGAACAGACGCGAGCCGACCAGGACAACGTCCAGGCTTCGCAGATTGGTCGAAATCTTCCGGATGACTGCCCCTGATCCGAAGTCGCGCACGACGATGTCGTGCTCGGCCCACCGATGGTCGCCGGCCAGACGAACGGCAATGACGACTCCGGAATCGATCGTCTCGATGAGCTCGCCAGCCGGCAAGCCGATCTGCGCGGTCGTGCCGATCTGCCCGCCGTCGCCATCCCATGTCCACCAGTACCGGTCGTACAGACTGGCTGGCACGCCCGGGCGATCAACGACCACGTCGTTGATCTGTACCTCCGTCCGGAGCGGATGCGCCCCTTCGCGTGTGGGCTCGGGTGTCGGATCTGAGGCCTCGGTGGCAGTCGGAGCCGACGGCGCCGTCGGCAAGGCGGTATCAACCGGAGCATTCGACTGCAGAACTTCGGCGCTCGGTGATGCCCCGTCGGTTGCCGCCGCGGTCAACGACTCGAACGCGGGAGAGCCGGAAGGGATCGGCCCGTGACAACCGATCGCGAGGGCCGCGATCAACGCGATGGCACGAAACGGGACAGCGCTCCGCGTAACGTGCCGCGACGGATCAGCCATCGCGGAAACAGCCATCCGACCAGCACAGCCACGGCGGATCGATCGTGAACGCGTCCCAGGTCACGGCGCCGGTGGCGACGTCGAGGACGGCGAAGGAGCGCCCGTCGATCCCGATGGGTTGATCGCCGAGCTTCAGCGTGACGTGCGAGGCCGAGGAGAGATCGGCCTCGATCTTGGCGAGATCCTCTTCTTCCGGAGTGTCCCGCTGTCTGAGGAGCTCACGCCGCTGCCCGGTCAGCGGATCGAACGTGGCGAGCACCAAATCGATTTCAGCGCTTGATCGCGCCCGCTCGGGCGTGTTGTTCCATGCGTACTCAATGAAGAACTGCGAGCCGAGCGCGAGGGTCCGGCCCGGGCCGAAGCGCTCGACGTCGCCATCACCGGGAAACCCCCACCGAACGGTGCCGTCTTCGAGGTCATAGGCGGTGATGCCACCGAGGCCGAAGTCGATCCCGTCCGTCGGAGGGTGGTCCCACTGCACGAACGTGTCATCGGTGATCGCACGCGGCCACACCTGGTCCCGTATACGGTGTGTCCGCACGAGACTGGCGACATCGATGACGTCGATCCAGTACGGCGAGAAGAACATGGCGGCGCCGAGGGTCCTCCCGGATGGACTCAGCCGGAGGCCTCGCCCGCCAAATCCGCAGTCGATGACCCTGCCCGGCTCGACGATCGCCACCGGGGCGGAGCCGGCTTCCAGGTCCATCGCCCACACGCCGCCGTCGACGTTCGGCCCGGCCGGGCACGATCCTCCCCCGCGCATGCCGGTCCAGAACAGGCGCCGACCGACGATGAGGGCGGCGACGAGGACTTGAAGGGTGTGGACTTCACCGAGGACCGATCCGGTGTCGAAGCGGCGCACGACGAGCTCAGTCCCCTGCTCCCCGTCGGACCGAGATCGCGAGGAGACAACGAGGCCGTCCGTGGCGTGCTCCACGGTTTCGCCGGACGGAAGCCCGAGCTGCGCTGTCGTCCCGAGGAGCCCGACATCGCTGGCCTGCCACCAGTAGTGGTCGCGAAGGGGTGCCGGGACCCCCGGCCGCTCCACGACGTTCGTGGTGACCTCGATCTCGGTTCGAGGCGCCGACGGCTCCGCTGGCGTCGGCTCGGGCTCGAACGTTGGGTTGGTGGTCGGCGCGGCGGTCGGAATGGGAACCGAAGCTTCGGGTAACGGGACGGCCGACGACGGCGACGCGGCCGATTGGAGGCTAGCCTCGGGCGAGCCCGAGGGAGCCGGCGTGATGCAACCGACGACGAGGGTGGCGGCGAGCAGGCCTCGCGTGGCGGCGGAGCGGCGCGTCATCGAGGTCATCATCGGTCGATCCGACTGCCGTGGACCTCTGGATGTGACGAATCCCGCTGGTATCCTCCGGCCATGCTCAGCGGAGGGTGGCGGGGCGGCGGGGGCGCGGCCCGCATCCTCATCGTCGACGACGACCCGAACCTGCTCGTCCTGCTGGCCGACCAGCTGCGCAACGACGGTTTCGAGATCCAGACCGCGCGCGACGGCGAGGAGGCGCTGCGGCGGCTCGACGGCGGCTGGCCGGACCTCCTGATCGTCGACATGATGATGCCCCGCATGGACGGCCTGACCCTCGCTCGCGAGGTGAAGGCGCGGGCGGACCTGCCGATCATCGTGCTGTCGGCGATCGATACGGCCGATTCCAAGGCCGACCTGCTCGAGGAGGTCGCCGAGGACTATGTCACCAAGCCGTACCACTATCCCGAGCTGCGGGCGCGGATCGCGCGCGTCATGCGCCGGCTCGGCGACAAGGTGCCCCATCGCGAGCTCGTCATCGGGCCCGACCTGTCGCTCGACCTGCGGCGCAGGACGGCGAAAGTCAAGGGCGAGCCGGTCCAGCTCACGCCGACCGAGTCACGGCTCCTCTATGCACTCGCCGCGAACATCGGCAACACGGTCAGCACCGAGACGCTCCTGGACCGGGGCTGGGGCGACACCGACGACGCCGACCCGTCCTACGTCTGGGTGACGATGCGCCGCCTTCGCCAGAAGATCGAGCCCGATCCGGACCACCCGATCCACCTCGTGACGGTCCGCGGGATCGGCTACCGGCTCGTGACGCGCCCGACGGCCACTCAAGCGTGAGTCGCCGGGAGAGCGCGGCGAGCGCTCCGTGAGCGGCGCGGGCCGGCGCCCGATCGACCTGCCGACGGCTCGGCCCGCGGAGCCGCAGCGCATCGGCCCCGCGATGTCGTTCCGGGCGCGACTGACGCTGGGTTTGGTCGCGGGGGCCGTGCTGCCCCTCGCAGGCTTCGGGCTCGCCCTGATCGGCACGGAGATCGCGCGCACCGGCGCGGCGAGCTCGACGCTGATCAGCGTCGTCCTGTTCGTGCTCGCCGCGGCGATCCTCGTCGCCGTCCTCTTCGCGTTCCTCCTCGCCAACAACCTGACCGCTTCGCTGCGGGCCGTCTCGAAGGCGGTCGAGCGGGCGCGGGCCGGCGACCTCTCCGTCCGGGTCGAGGTGGCGGGCGAGGACGAGCTCGCCCGGCTCGTCGAGAGCCATAACCGCCTGGCGTCCGATCTCGAGCGGAGGAACCACGAGCTCGGACGGATCCTGCTCGCGATCGGGGAGACGTCGCCGCGCGATGGGCTCGAGCGGCTGGTCGAGCAGGCAACGCGGAGCGCGCGGGCGGCGTTCGGCATGATCGACGCCCGGATCGTCCTCGGCGACCCGACGATGGTGCCAGCGGAGGAGATCATCCCAGGCGAGGCTCGGCCGGTTCGCGCCGTGCTCGCGCTACCGGACGAGCGCGTCGGCGTGCTCGTCGGGCACCTGCCGGCGACACGCGTCTGGGATTCCGCGGACCAGGACCTGCTCGAGCTCTACGCGAGCGAAGTCGCGGTCGCGATCCGGAACATCGAGCTCTTCGAGCAGGTCGAGCAGCAGCGCCGGCGCCTCGTTGAGCTCGACCAGGCGAAGGATGAGTTCCTGCGCGGCATCAGCCACAACCTCCAGACGCCACTGACGAGCATCCGCGCGTACGCCGATCAGATCGGCTCGGAGCGCCCCGACCAGCGGCTCGCGATCATCGTCGAGCAGTCCGACCGGCTGTACCGCATCGTGCGCCAGCTCGTCGCGACATCACGGCTCGAATCGGGGACACTCCGCCCGGCGAAGGAGGTGCTCGCGCTCGCGCCGCGCGTTCGGCGAGCGTGGGACGCACTGGCGGCCGAGGACGTGCCGTTCGAGCTCAAGGACGAGGCCGAGGGCTGGCTCGCCATCGCGGATCCCGACCAGCTCGACCAGGTCCTCTGGGCGCTCCTCGACAACGCGGCCCGGTATGCCGGGGGAGCGGCGATTCGCGCCACCGTGGCACCCAGGCCAGAGGCCGGGCAGCTGGCGGTGACCATCGCGGACGGCGGTCCAGGCGTGCGCCCCGAGGACCGCGACCGGATCTTCGAGCGGTACGAGCGTGGTGCCGCGGGCGGAGGGGCGGAGGGAACGGGCCTCGGACTGTACGTATCGCGCTCGCTCTGCCAGGCGATGGGCGGCGACCTCGTGCTCGAGCCGGCGGCCCCGGATACCGGCGCCGCGTTCACCGTCCTGCTCCCGGGCGAGCCACCCGCGACGGAGTCCTGAGCGCGAAGACGGCCGATCGGCGCTACCCGATCGGACGTGGGGGCAGTACGAAGGGCTGTTGCAGTCCCGAACCAATGGCAAGGTGACGGGAAAGGTCGCCTGCGAAGACTTGAACGTCCATGGTGACCAACCCCCCGGCAGCCCCTCGTGGCGCGCCACGGCGTGCCCGGGAGGGCGGCGACGTGCGCGACGGCCGGCTCGGACAGAGCCTGGCCGAGTTCGCGCTGACCCTCCCGCTGGCGCTGCTGATGATCCTGTTCGGGCTCGACTTCGGGCGGGTGTTCCTGGGCTGGGTCTCGCTCAATCAGGCCGCTCGCGAGGCGGCCAACTACGCGGCCATGAACCCGACCGCCTGGAGCCTGCCGTACAACCTCGCCGTCCAGGCCGAGTACGCGCGCCTCGTCACGACCGAGGCATCGAACATCAACTGCACCCTCGTGACGCCCGTCCCCGACCCGTCCTTCCCCGATGGGAACGGGATCGGCGCACCCGCGCTTGTCGAGCTGGATTGCCGATTCGACCTCATCACGCCGATGATCGGCGTCCTGACCGGGAACCCGATCCCGGTGAGCGCCTCGTCGGCGTTCCCGATCCGGAGCGGGAACATCGAGGGCGTGCCCGCGGTGTCCGCCCTGCCGACCGTGACGCCCGATCCGTCGGCCACGCCGTCCCCCACACCCGCGCCGACGCCCACGCCCGATCCGGCGGCGACGCCCACGCCAACGCCTGACCCGGCCGCCACGCCAACACCGACACCGGCGCCGACGCCACAAATGTGCACGGTGATCAGCCTGCTCAATGTCCTTGCAAACAAGGCGGAGGACAACTGGCAGGACGCCGGCTTCACCGGCACGGTGGTCTTCGTCCCGCTCGTTCCGCCGAACTACAGGATCCAGTGGCAGAGCCTGACCGTGGGCACCTCGGTCCTGTGCACGACTGGCATCACGGTGCGGAGCCATGCGCCGTGACGCGCCGCCGTCGCCGCGAGCACGGCCAGAGCCTCGTCGAGTTCGCCCTGGTCATCCCGATCATCGTCCTGCTCATCGCCTCGTTCGTGGAGATCGGGCGGGCGGTCTTCGCCTACAACACGGTCGCCAACGCCGCCCGGCAGGGCGTGCGCGTCGCGATCGTCAACCAGCTGCCCGATGTGACCGACTGTGACGAATCGCGGCCGATCGAGGACCCGTACGAGCCGCACTGGTCGATCATCGGCTGCGCCATCCTGGCCGGCAAGACGCTCGGCCTGCAGGCGGCGAACGTGACCGTGGCGTACGTCACCCCACCGAGCACCACGCTGTCGTGCTCGCCGACCCTCCACGTCGGCTGCATCGCGACCGTGACCGTGACCTATCAGTACGACATCTCCACGCCGTTCGTGAGCCGGTTCATCGGGCCGATCACGATGACCCAGGTGTCGGAGATGCCGGTAGAAAGGGTGTTCCCATGAGGCGCTGGAGCTCGCGGCGGGAGGGCGAGGCCGGGCAGGCCATCGTCATCATGATCGGCGCGATCCTCGTGACCATCGCCATGGTCGCGACGATCGTGGACGGCGGGAACGTGCTCGCCCAGCAGCGCGTGACCCAGAACGGTGCCGATGCCACGGCCGAGGCCGGGGCGGTCATCCTCGCCGAGCGCCTCGCCGGCGTCGAAGAGCCGTCCGGCGGGTGGGACGTCAACGTCTGGGCCCGCCTGACCCAGACCGCCGCGGCCAACAACATCACGATCGAGTCCGCCTACTACACCGACATCTGCGGCATTCCGCTCGAGGCCGACGGCACCGGCGCGATCAACGTCGATCGGACGGAGAACCTGGCGGTCGCGCTCCAGGTCAACAACGCGACGCACATGCTGCCGGGCGGCACGGCCACGGCCCCGGACTGCCCGAACCGGCTCGTCGGTCCCGTGGCGGGGGTGCTCGTCATTGGGCGCAAGGACGTCCCCGCGTATGTCGCCGGGGCGATCGGCATCCCCACGTTCCGGGTGAACACCCGCGCGACCGCCGTGGCCGGCTATCTCCAGGGCTACTGCGACGCGAGCGAGGGCAGGTTCTGCGCCCTCCTGCCGGTCGCGTTCCCGGTCAACATCATCACGTGCGACGGCACCAACAAGCCGATCAACACCGGGGAGCCGTGGGTCTTCAACACCGTCTACAAGATCCCGCTGTGCAACTCCACCTCGGGCAACGTCGGCTACGTCGACTGGGATCCCCACGCCGGCGGCACCGGCGACGTCGTGTGCTCGATCCAGACGCCGGATAACCCGGCGATCGACCTGCCGTCGTGGCAGTTCGTCGCCTCGACCGGCAACGCAAATGGCGGCGGCGGCGCGTGCAGCATGACCATCGAGGAGGCGATCCGGGAGCACGAGGGCGAGACCGTCCTCGCGCCCCAGTTCGACCTGACCTGCGCCCCCGGCGGCAGCCAGCCCGAACCGGACAGCAGCCTGCCGGCCGTGGTCACCGCGCCCAACTACGGCTGCCCGGCCGGGGCGCTCGGCGGCACCGGCGCGAACACGTGGTACCGGTTCCCGAGCTTCGCATTCCTGGAGCTGTGCGGCCCCGGCGTGCCAGGCTGCAATGGGCTCCGCGCCGCGTACCTGCAGGGGAACAACAGCGCGATCTGCGACACCGGGAACGGCGCGACGGCCTGTCTCATCGGCAAGTTCAAGCACGTCATGGCCACGGGCACCGTCGGGGCGGGCGTGGGATCGGGCACCGGCAACAAGGCGGTCGGCGTCCAGCTCATCAAGTAGCCGCCGGACGGCGGCTACCTGACGTCCGGGGGTACCTCGGGACCGGTCTCGCTGACGAGCTCGAGCGTGCCGTCGGGCCAAACCTCGTACGTCCACACGTGGCGGTCGATGCAGCCGGCCATGCAGTCGCCCCACCCGATCGTGACGTCGATCCGGAAGCGGCCCTCGGTCAGGGGCGTCGCGACCCACCACTTGGACATCCCGATCATGCCTTCGTCGCGCGGCGCGGCGCCGGTGAAGAGCGGGTTCGTCGCGATGACCAGCGTCGCCGCGTCGAACGGGGATCCGACGACCACGGTGACCGGGGTTGGCGTGGGAGCCTCCACGACCGGCGTCGGTGTCGGGCCGACCGTCGCGGTGGGCGCGGTCGCTGGCGCCCCGGCCGAGCCACCGCAGGCCGCGACGGTCCCGAGGACCAGGGCGGCACGGATGAGCAGTAGGCGCGGAATCGTGTTGCTCATGGTCGGCAGACGAAGCCGGCGCAGCGGCAGTTCCGTGCCGGGCCTGCACCGAGCTCGAACCAGGCCCGTCGCGCGTACCCTCCAACCATGCCGACGCGCGAGGACGCCTGGCTCCTCCTCTGCGACTGGACGAAGACCGACGCGCTGCGCCGCCACGGTCTCGCCGTCGAGGCCGCGGTCGCCTGGTACGGTGCACACAAGTATGGGATTACCGGCGACGAGCTCGAGGTCTGGCGCTCGGCCGGGCTGCTCCACGACTTCGACTACGAGCGCGATCCCGCGAACCACCCGCTCGGTGGGGCGGAGGAGCTCCGGCGCCGCAGGTATCGGGACGACGTCGTGGAGGCGATCCTCGGCCACGGCGACCACACGGGCGTACCGCGCACGAGCCTCCTGGCGAAGGTCGTCTATGCCTGCGACGAGATGACCGGCTTCGTCATCGCCGTCACGTACGTCCGACCGAACCGCAGCCTCGACGAAGTCGACGTCCGATCGGTCGTCAAGAAGATGAAGGACAAGGGCTTTGCGCGGCAGGTCCCCCGCGACCAGCTCGAGAAAGGCGCGACGGAGCTCGGCGTCCCGTTCGACGAGCATGTCCAGAACGTGATCGAGGGCCTCAAGACGATCCGGGGCGACCTCGGCCTGTAGGGCTTGCTGTTTGTGCGGCTGTTCGCGCGCTCGCCGCTGCGGCGGCAGCCGCCGTTGCCGCTCTCTCCGCTAGCTGGGCGATTTCCTCCGAGGCCATTGCGCCCGCTTCGGCGTCCCTGGCAACCTGCTCCGCAACCTGCGCAAGGCGCTGAGCCAACTCTGCTGCCCGCGTGGCTTCGCGCCAGACTTCAAGCAGGTCGGCCGTCGTCACGACCGGCTCGTCCATGCATGCATCCTCGACACGCAGCGCGAGTCGGTCGATCATGCTGAACGGTCACGCCGTTACGGCGGCATGTCGAAGCCGTTCAAGGCTGATGCCTTACGGCAGCATCTATTCTCGCGCTCGCGCCGGCATAGCTCAGCAGTCGAGCAGCTGGTTCGTCGCCGAGCTCCGCCAGCAGCGCTCGATAGGCGGGCCGGGCGCCAACCATGGCGCTCGCCAGAAGGGCGACCGGCCAGTTGCGTTTGCCAACCACGCGCCCAGACCGATCATCAGCCAATGGACTTTGCGGAGTCCATTCGGGTCGCCCGCTTCCGCATGACGAGCTTGGCTTGACCATTCTCGTCTCGGACATCGATGATCGAATCGCCGAGCGTCTCGGCGATTTCGGAGGGCACATAGATCTTGATCACCTCACCATCGACCACGCGGTCTCCCGCGACAGGCGCCGGGGCGAACGTGAGGCCGACCCGCCCGCCATTGCTCACCAGCCGGGCACCGGCCTGATCGTCGACACCGCGCTCCCGTCGTAGGTTGGCGAGGTAGCGGATTGCACCTGGAGTCAAGCCGAGCATCTGTCGCTCCCTTCACTCGTGCCACTTCCGGCCAACACGAGCGTCAGATGGGACCACCGGTCGGGTCCCCAACCAACATGAGCTGAGACTGGGACGTCATCGCGGGCGACGCGGATTTGGGATGAGCAGCACGGATACGCGCGCGACGTCGGCGATCCTCAGCGCGAGATCGGTCTCACGCCGATCATGCGCCGTAGGGATGACGGCGAGGTCGATCTCTGCTTGCTCGATGAAGGCCCTCAATGCGTCGACCGACCGGTCGCGGTCCGCGGGGAGCACGACCACGCCAGCGGCCGCCAGGACAGTATCGCCAGACGCCGTCCCGGCGCGCACGGTCGCGCTCGGAGGTCGTCCGTCGGGGCCGCCGAGGCGTGCCAGGGTTACGCGGGTCTCCTTCAGCCAGACGACGTCACGCAGCCAGCCCAGCGCGCGGGCCGTGGTGACGTCGTCGACATCGAGCAACGCGATCGAGCGCGGCAGCCGGTGGTCGCTTGTTCGGGGCGGCTGTGCCACGAGCACCGGCACATCTGATTGGTGTGCGACCTGACTGGACACGCTACTTCCCCAGAGCAGCGCGCGAGATGACCTGCCGGAGCCGCCGACGACGACGAGGTCCACGGTTTCCAGCCGCGATGCCCGAACGATCTCATCTGCCGCCTCACCGGTCCGTGCCCAGACCCGAACCCGAATTCCGGCGCTCTGCAGCCGCGACCCCACCGCGTTGGCGACCCGCTGTGCCTCGACAAGCTCCGTCTCGCGGGCCTGGATCACTGCTTCGCGAACGGCCGTTCGATACGTCTGCAGCCCAAGCCCGAACGCCCAGCCCGGACGGGGAGCGATCGTCAGCACGTCGATCGCCGGCGTCCGCGCCCAGCGCAGCCGACGGATCCACTCCTCGCCCGTTCGCGCGGCGTCTGACTCATCCGTGGCGAACAGCACGCTCGCGCCCTGCGCCGGGAGGCGCGCCAGGGAATCGACCAGGTAGGTGGCTGCATGCATGTGCTGAGCGGTCATCTCGCTTGTTCCGTTCGATCGGCCCCATGGGCCGGCCGCGCGCCCAGTGCTCCTCAGCACAGCCGCGCGGCCGGCTCTTCCGGTCCCCATCGCGCCGCTTGCCTGGGTGTCAGCCCGAGAGCTCGACGCCAGCCGATCATGTGGCAGGCGGGCGTCGAAAGGTGCCGTAATATCCGCGAATCCACGGCCCGACGCCTCGAACAAGACGCGAATCCCAGGGACGGGCGGCAGTTCTAGGTGGGTCGGACCTGCGCTCGATCCACGTCACGAGCTCCCACTGCGGAGGGGCCTTCTGCCCAGCGGACAAGCCGCGGAACGAGCGGCGGAACGAGCAACGTCGTCGCGATCGCCATCGCCACAACGACCGAATACATCGCGGCGCCGATCACGCCGATCTGCAGGCCAAGCCCGGCGACGACGATGCCGACTTCTCCCCGCGGAACCATCCCCCAGCCGACGAGAACGGCGCGGCGTGCACCCAGGCTGATCGCTCCGATGAACGACCCGAGGAATTTCGTGGTGACCGCGACCGCCGTCACCGCGAGCAGCATCAGGATCGCCGCTGGATTGACCAGGCCGGCGAGATCGATCTGTGCCCCGATCGCGCCGAAGAAGAACGGCGTGAAGAATGCGGCAACGGGTGCGACCTCCTCCTCCAGTGCGTGCCGTTCGCTCGACTCGCCAACGATCATTCCGGCGAGGAAGGCGCCGATCAACGCGGCAAGCCCGATCGCGGCCGCCAGCGCCGCGAGTCCAAGCATGATGATCATCCCCGGCAGGAAGGGTGTCCGGGCGAAGACCGGTTCGGTCAGGAGGGAGGGGCGGCGACGCAGCACACCCGTGCCGCCGACCACGACGATGGCGATGAACCCGAGCGCCACAAGAACAAGAAGGGCGATTCGCTCAATGCTGACACCGCCTGCGGCGATGCCGGTGGCAGTTGCGAGGATGATCATTGCAAGGACATCGTCGATGACGGCCGCGCCCAGGATCACTCGGCCGCTCGTCGTTCCAAGGGCTCGTTGCTCCATCAGGAGTTCGGATGTGATTCCGACGGATGTCGCGACCATTGCCGCCGCAAGGAAGACCGTCACCTCGGTCGACAGCCCAAACACATGGCCGAGACCAATCCCCCCGGCGAACGGCAGAGCGATGCCGAGCGTTCCGACTGCCCCCGCCTGAGGGCCTACTCGCAGGAGATCCGTGAGTCGCGTTTCGAGTCCGACGCGAAACAGGAGGAAGACGACACCGATCTCAGCAAAGAGCGCCGTCCCCTCATTGATCTCGTACCAGCCGAGGACGGCCGAGCCGACAATCAGGCCGGCCAGGATCTCCCCGACAAGCGGCGGCTGGCCGATGCGCTTGAAGATCTCGTCGCCGATCTTGGTCGCAAGCAGCAGCACGAACAACTGGCCGAGGATCGCGGGGCCGTGGTCCATGGCGTCACTCGTCGCCGGGGGCTTGATGGCGATCGGATTCGAGGGCGACTTGAGTCGGTGTCGTCGTCAACATGAGGCTTGGTATGGTCGGACCAGGACACTCGGGTTGTCCGCTCGGAATCCTCGAACCGGCCGTTCCGCCCGCGAAGATTCAGCGAAGTGGCGGCTACGACGGATCGTTCGGTTGGCCGATGATCCCGTCGAATCCAAGCTCGCGCGCTCGGAGGATCGCCTCACGCCGACCTCGGACGTTGAGCGATCGATAGAGGCCCGTCAGGCGATACCGAACGGTCGCCTCGCTGCGCCCGATTGCCTCCGCGATCTGGGCATTCCCGAATCCGAGGAGCAGGTAGCCCAGAAGCTCGATTTCGTCCGCCCTCAGGCCGAGACGTCCGGCCAGGACGAGGGTATCGATCGGCAGTGGGCTGTCGCCGGCCGCGACACCGATTCGGCGTCGGAGCTCGAGCGGGCTGTCGACTTGGGCGATGCCGACATTGAGCACGCGGCCGAGGTGCAGGACGCGCCGATCGACAGCCATGAACCAGTCGACCAGGAGGGCCAGAACGACGATCGTGAGGAGGTCTTCGGCCGCCTCCGCGAGCGCGCCCCGCTGCCACGCATCGGGAAAGACCAACACGAGATACGGCAACAGGAAGGCGACGGCGTAGATGGCGGCGCCGTGGCGTAAAACGAGACGGCCGGCCCACCAGATGCCCGCCAGCGCCACAAAGTGGAACTCGGAATGCGGGGCGCTCGTTAGAGCGACGGCGATCAGGCAGACGACTGCGTCCGCCGGCACGATCCAGCTCCCGGCGCGGAACCGAAGGGCGAGATATCGGCTGACGACGAGCGCGGCCGATAGGACTGTCGCTGGAACGAACCCCTCGTCATGACGTTCCGGTCCGAGGAGCAAGCCCAGGAGGAATGCGACGGCGATCGCCAGGACGCTCAACACCGCGGCGAATCCGGAAGTCCTGGGGTCCAACATCCAGGTTTCCGCGCTGAGGAGCCGGCCGATCCCCGTGGGCTCCGGTAACGCTACGCCCAGGGGCCTACGGCTCACCTGGCGGCCGGTCGCCGGCCGCCACCACCGGCAACGCGGGAGCTTGGGCTGCCGCGTCCATCAGCTGCAACACACCGAGCAGTGCGTTCATGCGAGCAGGATACCGCAGGCTGGTCGACGCCCGGCGCTCCTCCTCCTGTTGCGTACGCTTGACGATGATGATCCGGCGCCTTGTGATCCTGGGAGCGACTGGCGACCTCACGCGGAGGTCCTTGCTTCCCGCCGTCGGTCTATTGCTGGCAGATCGATGGCTCCCGGTCGATTTCCGGGTCACCGCCGCGGGCCGCCGGGACTGGGACGACCGGGCCTACTTCGAGTGGTTCATGGCGGGCTCGCAGAGCGCCGACCTCCCCGCCGCAGCACGACAGGCACTCCGGGAGGCAGTCGTCTATCGCGCCGCCGACCCCACCGATGCTCTCCAACTACGAGATGTCGTAGCACCCAACGAGGAGCCTGCGGTCGTCTACCTGGCCTTGCCGCCGGCTGTCTTCGGCCCCGCCATTACAGCCATGAAGGTCGCCGGGCTCCCGACAGGGAGCCACATTGTCGTAGAAAAGCCGTTCGGGTCCGATCTCGCGTCCGCGCGTGAACTCAACGAGCTCCTGCACGAGCTCCTTCCAGAGGAATCGGTGTACCGCATCGATCACTTCCTGCACAAGCAGACGGTCCAGAACATCCTCGGGCTCCGCTTCGCGAACCGGGTCTTCGAGCCGCTCTGGAGCCGGGACCACATCGAGGGCGTCGAGATCGTGTGGGATGAAACGCTCGGGCTGGAAGGTCGAGCGGGCTACTACGACCGTACCGGTGCGCTCCTGGACATGATCCAGAATCACCTGCTGCAGCTGCTTGCGCTGGTGGCCATGGAACGCCCGAGATCGCTCAGCCCGCGCCACCTTCGTGATCGCAAGGTCGAGATCCTTCGGACGATCCGGCGCCACGACCCGGCCGAGGTGACCCGACAGACGGCGCGGGCGCGATATACCGCCGGAATGATCGCCGGATCCGCCATTCCGAACTACGTCGACGAACCCGGAGTCGACCCATCACGCGACACGGAGACGTACGCCGAGGCGGAGTTCAGCATCGACGATCCGCGCTGGGAAGGCATTCCGTTTCGATTGCGGACGGGGAAGGCCCTCGCCCGCCCTCGACGGGAGATCTTGGTCCGGTTCCGCGACGTGCACGAAGCGGTGTTCGAGGAGGCACATTCGGCATCAGCGAACGCCCTGCGCCTGACATTGGATCCCGACACGATCACCTTCACGTTGAACATCAACGGCGCCGGCGACCCGTTCGATCTGGAGACGATCGACCTCAACGCTCGCCTGGCCGCCCAGGAGATCCCGGCCTACGGCCGGCTCCTGCTCGGTGTTCTGGATGGCGATCCGACGTTCTCGATCCGCGACGACGAGGCCGAGGAGGCATGGCGGGTGATCGAGCCGATCGCCGCGGGATGGCGCGACGGGCTCACGCCGCTTGGCGAGTACGTGGCGGGCACGGCCGGTCCACGTGCCGGGTCATCTACCTCGAGCCAGGCCGAACCTTGACCTGCCGGACTTCGAAAGGTCCCCGGGCGGCGCGCCTGGGACCGACATAGCGCGGGACGTCTGGGTGCTCCGGACCTCCCGGCAGATGCCAGTCCTGCGTACGTACATCCGGGACCATCCTCCTCGGCCCACCCCGTCGACTTCGTTGGATGTCTCCGGTACGGTCGGCGAGTGCGTGACACCCGAGGCGCGGTAGCTGGGCGATTGCCCCGAAAGACGGTCCCGACCGCCCAGCAATTCGACCGCCGCAGCGTGGTCATCGCGACGAGTGCGGCGATCGTCCTGTTCGTCGTCACGATCGCGTTCGCCGCGGCGACCCCGCTTCGGTTCGCCGTCTTCTCGTCCGAGCTCGACCTCGTCTCGCACACCGTCGGCACGCTCGTCTGCGCCGCGGTCGCGGCGCTGAGCCTCGCGCGCTTCCGCCAGGACGGGCGCGTCGAGGGCCTGCTCCAGGCCTCCGCCTTCGTCGTGCTGGCCGTTGCGAACCTCGCGAACACGCTTGTCGTCACCCTCGATGTCGACGGTCGGCTCGGGCTTGGCCTGGGCGAGCCGGGCCAGGTGCCACTGTATGCGTGGGCCGTCGCGCGGCTCCTGACCGCCGCCCTCCTGGCAGGCGGGGCCCTGGCCCCGACTCCAGCCGCAGCGCTCGTCGTCGCCCACTGGCGTGCTCTCCTGGTGCTCCCGACGCTGGCTCTGGTCGCTGCGTCCGTCGTGTTGTGGCTTGCCCGTGACTACCTACCAATCCTGGTCGATCCCGCTACGCTGGCTCAGCTCGCCGACGAGACGTTCGCACTTGCTCCGGTGCCGGGGTTCAATCTCGGAATCCTCGCGCTTGATGGTGCGGCCGCGCTGCTCCTGATTGCCGGGACGATGGGCTATGCGCGCCCTGATCGCGGCACCGGCGGCGTGCCGCGACCCTACCTCGTGGTTGGCCTCGTCGTCGCCGCGTTCTCGCAGGTCCACTTCATCCTGTACCCGGCTGTGTATTCAGGGTTGGTCTCGACCGGCGACGTCCTGAGGATCGCCTTCTACGTTGTGCTCGTCGCCGGGATCCATGCAGGCACCACCGCAGACGTCCGCGCCCTCAGGAGCGCGAACGAGCGGCTCAAGCTCCTTGCAGGCGCCGAGGCGGATCGAACGGCCATCGCCGAGCGAGCCCGCCTCGCCCGGGAGCTTCACGACGGTCTCGCGCAGCACCTGTGGTCGACGAAGCTCTCCTTCGACAGGCTCGCCGAGGATCTGGTCGAGGCGCAGCCCGCAACCGAGCCGCAGATCCGGCTCGTCCAGGGCGGGCTGGACTCGGCGCTGCGGGAGGCCCGGGACGCGGTTGCCACGTTGCGGGTCGGCTTCGACGCGGGTCTCTCGTTCGCCGACGAGCTGCCACGGCGGCTCGACGGCTTCGTCGACCGTACGGGATACGTGGTCGATCTCGAGCTGGAGCCGGCTGCAGCCCGGCTGCCCGGGGTCGTCGCGGCCGACCTGCTCCGGATCGTCGAGGAGGCTCTCCACAACGTACAGAAGCACGCGGACGCGACGCGCATCCGCGTGCGAGTCGCGCGCGACGGCGCTGGGCTGATGCTCTCGGTCGAAGACAACGGACATGGCTTTCACCCGGACAACATCCGGTCCGGGCACGGAGTCGTCGGGATGCGCGAGCGGGCAGCGCTGCTGGGCGGCCGGCTCGAGGTCCGGTCCGCGCCGGGCGACGGCACCGCCGTGATCGTCCGGCTGCCCGGTGCGGCGGAGCCCACGTGAACGAGTCGCCGGCCGTCCTGCGCGTGTTCCTCGTCGAGGACCATGCCCTCGTCCGTGCGGCGGTCCGGCACGCGCTCGCAAAGGCATCCGACCTCGAGGTGGTCGGCGACGTGTCCACGGCCGAGGACGCCCTGCGGTTGGTGCCGGAGGTCCGTCCGCACGTCATCCTCGTCGACATCGACCTGCCCGGCATGCGCGGGAGCGAGCTGGTCCGCGAGCTCGCGCCGCGCTTCCCGGATGTGGTCCTCGTGATGCTGACGGTCTCGCGCGAGGAGCGCGACCTCCTCGACGCGATCCGATCCGGCGCACGAGGCTACCTGTCGAAGGACCTGAGCCCCGATGCCTTGATCCGCGCCCTGCGCGACATCCGCAACCACGTCATGCCGATGTCGCGCCGCGATGCCAGCCTGCTTATCTCCCGTCTGGTCGAAGCCGCCGGACGGCACCGCCCGGTGGGGGTCTCATCTCTCCCGGAGCTGACGGCTCGAGAGAATGAGGTCCTTGCGCTGCTCGCAGATGGGATGACCGACCGTGAGATCTCGGTTGCCCTCGTCATCAGCCGACGGACGGTCGAGTCGCACGTCCGCAACATCCTCGAGAAGCTTGCGGTCCAGAGCAGGCTGGACGCGGCCCGCATCTACCGGCACCGGAGCACGAACATTCCGTAGGTAGATGCGGAACGCGGCCGGACGGTCAATCCGTGTCGGCCACGGATGCGATCGTGAAGCCGCCCCGCGACGCTGGAGTCCTTCGAGCCCGCGCCGATGCGATGGCCGCGTAGGGCGGTGACCACCCAGTCGGGCCTGGCTGCGGCCTGACGCGGCGTCGTGTGGCGCGGGTTCGGAGCCATGCTGTCCCGCCGCTCGGGGGCACGACATGAAGATCCTCGTGGCACATCAAGGATCGCCGATCCCCGAGGCCGTGGCGTTCGCCGCCTGCCACCCGTGGCCGCAGGGCTCAGCGATGCACGTTGTCACGATCATCGAGCCGAACGCAGCGGCGTTCTCGTCGTTTGCAGGGTTCGCCGAAGTCAAGGCCGTGGCCGATGAGGTCCGCCGCATGGCCGAGGACGGTCAGGCCAACCTGGTGAACCGGCTCGCGGAGCAAGGCTGGAGCGTGACCGCTGAGCTCGTGTACGGACGCGCGGTGACACGGCTCAGCGCGGCGGCCACCGAGTTCCAGGCAGATCTCCTGATTGTGAGTCCACGCCGCGCCGGGCCCGGGCTGGGCCTGGGCCTGTCGCTTGCCCGGGACCTGATTGATGCGCCACCCTGTCCCGTCGTCGTCGCTCGTCGGCACTCGATCAGCCGCGTCGTCCTCGGGACCGATGGGTCACCCGGAGCACGGCTGGCCGAGGCGCACCTCGTCGAGTCGCCGGCCTTGGCCGGTCTGCCGATCCTGGTCGTCAGCGTCGCAGAGACACGTCACCTCGTATCAGCGAAGTTGTTGCGTCCGTCCGGCGAGTTCGACGA
>Ga0299913_10000647_pt1 | contig 23057 bp, 16 predicted proteins | sample RVTome_9_FD_201360 | JGI IMG/M metagenome (GOLD analysis project Ga0299913, IMG submission 201360) | Soil microbial communities from uranium-contaminated site in the Upper Colorado River Basin, Wyoming, United States - RVT155D38 (version 2) ... | reverse complement strand
CGACTACACCCGGGTGATGCACAGCGAGCCGGCCGAAGCGTTCGCGTTCTGGGACTACGGCCCGGAACTCACCCGCCGGTTCCGGGCGCTCAAGGTGTGGATGACCCTCACCTACGCCGGCACCGCTGCGATCGGCGAGGCGATCGAGTCCAACCTGGACTGCGCGAGGTACGCCGCCGAGCTGATCGACGACAGCGACGAGTTCGAGCTGCTCGCCCCGGTCCAGCTGTCCATCTTCTGCTTTCGCTACCGGCCACCCGGGCCGCACGACGAACGCGACCTCGACCGGCTCAACGAGCGCATCATGCTGGCGCTGCAGCGGGGCGGCAGCTCGTACCTGTCCAACGCCACCATCCGTGGCCGGTTCGCACTCCGCGGCTGCGTGCTCAACTACCGCACGACCCGAGGCGACATGCGGATCCTGCTCGACGACGTCCGCCGGGCGGCCGCAGAAGTACTCGGATGAGCGGTGGTTCTCCTGCGGCCCAGCGGCCCTCACCTCAGGTGTCCGCGGGCAGGGACTACGGCATCGGCATCCCGGTGCCGATGCCGCACGCCGGATTCAGTCCGACGCCGAGCAGGATCACGACGGCGGCGCCAATCAGGTGCAACCATCCGCCAGCGCCCCTGATCGGACTGCTTTCGAACCGTAAGTCCGTCGCGGGAGTTGACCCTCGAACTCGGACCCCATCATGAGGTTGGAAAGGCTCACTGGTGAAAGGAGGAACGTGAGGTCGTCTACGGGCCAGTAGCCATCAATCTGTTGACACTCGGGATCGTCCTCACACCGTCGACTTCAGATAACCAGCTCAGTTCCGCTTGTCCGTATGAACGGATGGGCTCGTCCACTCGCCGTGACGTGCGGACCAGACTGTCGTAGCACGTCAGCTAGGCAAGGTTTACCCGGTAGATGAAATAATAGCCGGGTCCACCCATCCCGCCGCCGGGCTTCGGTGCGCCAGACTGGTACCACGTACAAAGGCAAGAGACCTCTATGTCGGGAAGCCTACCCTCCCATGTGGCGCGAGTGGCTTCGCACTCGGGTTCGGTCGTAAATGGTCCTCGGTACCTCGGCTCGCTCCAGGCGGCGTCAGCCGGTCCCGAAAAGGCGAACAGCATCATTACAACGGCAATTATTGAGAACACGGCTTTCCGCATTGTCATCCCCGCTTCTTTCCGCATGGCCAGCGCCAAGAAGGGTAAGGCTATACAACGCATTCTGCTTCGTGCCGAGTTTAAGTACTGCAGTCGTAAACGTGATCGTAGGGTACTGTGTGATCAACTTCAAGGCCGAACGGTGTTCATGGCCGACGTTTGCTTGACTACTTCGTCGGCTGCACTGGCCGCGGTCGATGACGGATGGCCAGCATGCCGACCGAGGTGGTCAGGGCCGGTGGGGATGCCGGCGCGATCATGGACTGCCCGCTGCCGCAGAACTACTGGGCGGCGTTCATCCGCCGGGAGGACGAGGGCGTCTTCGCCGCCGAGGAGGCGGATCGGGATGTGCGGGTGTCGTTGCGTGTGGGCGCGGTGCCGTTGCCGGTGATCGCGCCGGATGAGGTGCTGGTGGCGGTGATGGCCAGCGCGGGCAACTACAACACGCCGGTTAGATCGAGTGCTGTCAACGCGGTGCGAACACGTCGTGCCGACTGTTTGTGCTCCGTGCCGAGTGGGGGTAGACCTGCTTGATGCCTGAGCCTCTTTCAACCAGCCACCGACTCCCGCAGGTCGCCGATCGTCAGACCTGGCAGGCTAGGGTCGACGAGCTCCGGGTCAAGGAGAAGGCCCACGCCCGCGCCGGGGACGCACTGGCCGCGGAGCGACGCCGGTTGCCGATGGTCGAGGTCGATCCGACCACGAAACTGATCGGTGCCGACGGGTCGGTGTCGTTGATCGACATCTTCGACGGTCGGTCCCAGTTGATCGCCTACTTCCAGATGTGGCACACCGGCAGGTCCGCTGCGGAGCAGTGCGAGGGCTGCACCTTCTCCACGACCCACATCAACGAGCTGTCTTATCTGAACTCGCGGGACGTGAGCTACGCGACCTTCTGTCAGGGACCATACGAGGAGAGCTCGCGCTATCGCGACTTCATGGGCTGGACGGTTCCCTGGTACTCGGTGCCGCAGGACGCCGTGGACCGGCTGGTCGCAGACCGGTACTTCGGCATCCTTGTCAGCTATCTCCGAGATGGTGACCAGGTCTTTGAGACCTACTGGACCACCGGCCGCGGCAATGAAGTGATGGCACCGTCGTACGGACTGCTGGATCTGACCGTCTACGGCCGGCAGGAGTTCTGGGAGGACTCGCCCGAGGGCTGGCCGAAGCGGTGGGGTTCCAAAGGTGGCCAGTTCCGGCTGGACGGCCGCCCGACCGCCCAGTGGTCACGGATCAAGGCCGGACGCAACGACGACCTCGGCACGACGAGGCACTGAGAGCTGCGCGCTCGGCCGCGTCTGGTTCCACGTGGTCGAACCTATCCGCCGAAGCATCCGCTCATGGCCGCGATGATGGTGTCCTGACGGTCAGGCCGGGCCCTCTCCCGCTGGCCTCCACCTGTGCGCGGGTGCTGCGCTCCCGCCCAGTGCACGCGTTCGGTCAACGTTGGTTCGAAAGCGCACCCACGAGGTCTCGGAAGTGCCCCCGGCAGGACTCGAACCTGCGACCAAGAGCTTAGAAGGCTCCTGCTCTGTCCAGCTGAGCTACGAGGGCTGACGGCGCAAGGGTAACGGGCTGGGACCGCCGACTGGGTGCGGCTCTAGGCTGGGTTGGTGGCGACGGAGGTCGGGCGGCCGGAGGTCCACGGCAACGCGAGAAATGGGGCGGTCGCCGCGGCGCTGGCGGGGATCGTGCTGGCCGCGGTGGTGGCGATCGCGCTGGTGGCGCTCACCGCGGCCGCAGCCGTCACGGGGATCGTGGGGCCGGGGGCGCTGACCAGCTACGGGCTGCCGGCCATGCGCGCGGTGGCGCAGTCGGCGGCCGTGCTGACGGTGGGGTCCGCGCTGTTCGCGGCCTTTCTGGTGCCGCCGGAGAAGACCGGTTACCTGGGCGTGGGCGGCTACTCGGCGCTGCGGGGGGTGACGTGGTTCGGCGGGCTGTGGTTCCTGGCGGCCGCGCTGATGGTGCCGCTGACGGTGGCCGACGCGATCGGACGCCCGGTGGCCGACGTGCTGGACCTCGATCTGCTGGCGAGGGCCGTGCCGAGCCTGGGGGCGGCGGAGGCGTGGCTGCTCACCGCGGGCGTGGCCGGCGTGGTGACGGCGGCCAGCCGGGCCGTGCTGAGCTGGGGCTGGACGGTGCCGCTGCTGGCGCTGGCGGTGGGTGGGCTGCTCCCGGTAGCGCTGACGGGCCACTCGTCGGCCGGTGGCGCGCACGACCTTGCGACGAACTCGCTGCTGTTCCACCTGGTGGCGGCGGCGCTGTGGGTCGGCGGGCTGGCCGCGCTGATCGTGCACGGCCGGCGGCAGCGTGAGCACCTCGGCCTGGCCACCAGCAGGTTCTCCAGGCTGGCACTGGTGTGCTGGCTGACGATGGCGGCCTCCGGAGTGATCAACGCGCTGGTCCGGGTGTCGCTTTTCGACGTGCTGACCAGCACCTACGGGCTGCTGGTGCTGGGCAAGGTGGCCGCGCTGCTGGTGCTCGGCGTGGTCGGCTACCTGCAGCGGGAGCGTTCCGTGCGGGCCGTCGTCGAGCGTGCCGACGCGACGTCGTTGCTGCGCCTGGGTTCGGTCGAGGTGCTGATCATGCTGGCCACCGTCGGGCTGGCGGTGGCGCTCGGCCGCACGCCACCGCCCGGCGGCGGCGCCCGCGAGCTGAGCGCGTCGGAGCTGCTGCTCGGCTACCAGCTGCACGGGCCGCCGACGCTTGCCCGGATGCTGTTCGACTGGCGGTTCGACCTGGTGTACGGCACCGCTGCGCTGGTCGCCGCCGTGCTGTACCTGGCCGGCGTTCGGCGGCTGCGCCGGCGCGGGCACAGCTGGCCGGTGGGCCGCACGGTCGCCTGGCTGGCCGGTTGTGCGACCGTGCTGCTGGCCACCTCGTCCGGCATCGGCCGGTACGCGCCGGGCATGTTCAGCGTCCACATGGCCGCGCACATGATGTTGTCGATGCTGGCCCCGGCGCTGCTGGTGCTCGGCGGCGCCATCACGCTGGCGCTGCGCGCGCTTCGGCCCGCCGGCCCCGACCATCCGCCCGGTGCGCGGGAGTGGCTGGTCGCGGCCGTGCACTCGCCGGTATCCCGGGTGCTGACCCACCCGATCGTGGCGTTGGCGCTGTTCGTCGGCAGCTTCTATGCGCTGTATTTCTCCGGGCTGTTCGACTGGGCGCTCACCAGGCACTGGGCGCACCTGGCGATGAACGGGCACTTCCTGCTCGTCGGGCTGCTCTTCTACTGGCCCGTGATCGGGATCGACCCGGCGCCGCGCCGGCTGCCGCCGCTCGGCCGGCTCGGGCTGGTGTTCGCCTCGCTGCCGTTCCACGCGTTCTTCGGCATCATCCTGATGGGCTCCGCGACGGTGATCGGGCTGCGGTTCTACGCCGCGCTCGGCCTGCCATGGGTGCCCGACCTGCTCGCCGACCAGCGGCTCGGCGGCGGTCTGGCCTGGGCGTCCGGGGAGATACCGCTGCTGGTGGTGCTCATCGCGCTGCTCGTGCAGTGGGCCCGCGCGGACGAGCGTGCCGCCAGCCGGGAGGACCGGCGCGCCGATGCGGACGGCGATGCCGACCTGACCGCCTACAACGCGATGCTGCGCGAGATGTCCGAGCGCGAGCAGCGCTGAGCGCGGCCACCTACCACGGGAGGCCGACAGTTCGGTGCCGCGGGACCGCCCGATCGGGTAGTTGTGCACACCTGGGGCGGTTGTCCACAGCTTGACGGCGGATCGCGGGTTCTCGTCGGGGATCGCGACCAACCTGGTTCGCGTCGGCACGGTGCCGACCTGTGAACCAGGGAGAAGACAGTGAACGAGACACATGTGACCGTGGTGGGCCGGATCATCAGCGAGCCACAGCTCCGGCAGACCCGCAACGACGTCGAGGTGGCCAACTTCCGGCTGGCCAGCAACGAGCGGCGGTTCGACAAGGAGAGCCAGCAGTGGATCGACGGCGACAGCCTGTACGTCGACGTCACGTGCTGGCGCCGGCTCGCCTTCGGAGTGCATGCGTGCCTGGCCAAGGGCGATCCGGTGGTCGTGACCGGCCGGTTGTACACGCGCGGGTTCGAGGTGGACGGCAAGCGAAGGTCGGTGACCGAGATGGAGGCGACGTCGGTCGGGCCCGACCTGGCCCGCTGCACGTTGAACGTGCACCGGCGCCGGGACGGCCGGCCGGGCGAGGGCGGCACCGTGGATCAGACCGGGCCGGCCGACCAGCAGAACGCCGAGCGGGAGGAGGAGCAGCTGGCGGTCGCGGCCTGAGCCTGACCCGGTGCCGGGCGGCCGGCCGCCCGGCACCGCCTCTACCATCGCGGCCGTGGCTGAGTTCATCTACACCATGAAGAAGGTGCGCAAGGCGCACGGCGACAAGGTCATCCTCGACGACGTGACGATCATGTTCTACCCGGGGGCGAAGATCGGCGTTGTCGGGCCCAATGGCGCCGGCAAGTCCAGCGTGCTCAAGATCATGGCAGGGCTCGACCAGCCGAACAACGGCGAGGCGTTCCTTTCACCCGGATACAGCGTTGGGATCCTCATGCAGGAGCCCGAGTTGAACGAGGAGAAGACGGTCCTCGGCAACGTGGAGGAGGGCGTGGGGGAGATCAAGGGGAAGCTCGACCGGTTCAACGCGATCGCCGAGCAGATGGCCACCGACTACTCGGACGAGCTCATGGAGGAGATGGGTCAGCTGCAGACCGAGCTCGACCACGCGGACGCCTGGGACCTCGAGTCCCAGCTCGACCAGGCGATGGACGCCCTGCGCTGCCCACCGCCCGACGCCGAGGTGAGCTACCTGTCCGGCGGCGAGCGGCGGCGGGTGGCGCTGTGCAAGCTGCTGCTGTCCAAGCCCGACCTGCTGCTGCTCGACGAGCCGACCAACCACCTGGACGCCGAGAGCGTGCTGTGGCTGGAGCAGTACCTCGCGCAGTATCCCGGCGCGGTGCTGGCCGTCACCCACGACCGGTACTTCCTGGACAACGTCGCGCAGTGGATCCTCGAACTGGACCGCGGGCGGGCCTACCCGTACGAAGGCAACTACTCGACCTACCTGGAGAAGAAGGCCGAACGGCTGGCCGTCCAGGGCAAGAAGGACGTCAAGCTGCAGAAGCGGCTGCGCGACGAGCTGGCCTGGGTGCGCTCCAACCCGAAGGCGCGCCAGGCCAAGTCGAAGGCCAGGCTGGAGCGGTACGAGGAGATGGCCACCGAGGCCGAGCGCACCAGAAAGCTCGACTTCGAGGAGATCCAGATCCCGGCCGGCCCGCGGCTGGGCAACGTGGTGGTCGACGTGCAGCACCTGGACAAGGGCTTCGACGGCAGGCAACTGATCAAGGACCTGTCATTCACGTTGCCCCGAAACGGCATCGTGGGTGTGATCGGACCCAACGGCGTCGGCAAGACGACCCTGTTCAAGACGATCATCGGGCTGGAACAACCGGACTCGGGCATGGTCCGCATCGGCGAAACCGTGAAGCTGTCCTACGTCGACCAGGCGAGGGCGAACCTGGACCCGAACAAGACGGTGTGGGAGGTGGTGTCCGACGGCCTCGACTACATCAAGGTGGGCCAGACCGAGATGCCGTCCAGGGCATACGTCAGCGCGTTCGGCTTCAAGGGGCCAGACCAGCAGAAGCCGGCTGGTGTGCTGTCCGGCGGTGAACGCAACCGGCTCAACCTGGCGATGACGCTCAAGCAGGGCGGCAACCTGATCCTGCTCGACGAGCCGACGAACGACCTGGACGTCGAGACCCTCGGCTCGTTGGAGAACGCACTTGAGCAGTTCCCCGGCTGCGCCGTGGTGATCTCCCACGACCGCTGGTTCCTGGACAGGGTGGTGACTCACATCCTGGCCTGGGAAGGTACTGACGAGAACCCGGCTTCGTGGTTCTGGTTCGAGGGCAACTTCGAAGGGTACGAGCAGAACAAGGTCGAGCGGCTCGGCGTCGAGGCCGCCAGGCCGCACCGCGTCACGTACCGCAAGCTCACCCGCAGCTGAGGCCGGGGCCGGTGCGGCAAGCTCAGCTGGTCGGATGGCCGGTGCCGTCGCCGGGGACGACGAGGGAGGTGAACACCACGCACTTCCGAGGTCGGACCCGGTCCACGACGACCGGTTCGGACGCCGGTTCGCTGGTGACCTCCGCGGCGCGGCTGCGGTGGCGCGCGCCCGAGCTGGCCCTGCTGCTGGCGGACCAGGCCTCGGCGGCCGCGTCCGAGGCGGGGGCGGAGTCCGCGCGGCTGCGCGCCGAGGTGCTTGCCGTGTTCGCCTGCAACCAGCTGGGCCGTGGCGCGATGGCGGGGGACCGGGCGCTGCGGGCGCTGCGCGCCGCACAGCGTGCCGGTCAGGAGGCCACCGAGCGGCTGATCAGGGTGGAGCTGGCGGCGTGCGCGGCCGACGCCTCGGCGCCCGCGGTCGGGCTTGCCGTGCTCCGGCCGGTGTTCTCGCGGATGCCGCAGGCAACGCCCACCGCTCGGGCCGCGGCCATGGTGACCGCGGCCGACTGCGCCGCGCGGCTCGGCGGCGGGTCCGACGTCGCCGAGCTGCTGACCCACGCCGACCAGCTCTACGACACGAGCCGCGCGGTGGAACCCGACGCGGTGCTGCTGCGCCGCGGCTTGGTGCACGCCCGGCTCGCCGCTTACCACCGCAGGGTCGGCGACCACGGCAAGGCCGAGTCGACGGCCAGGGCCGGGCTCGCGCTGGTGGACGAGCTGTCCGACGGGGAGCTGGACACCGGCCAGGTCAGCGGGGCGCTCACGTCGGAGCTGGTGTTCGCGCTGCTGGACGGCGGCCGGGCGGCCGAGGCGGTGGTCGCCGCCCAGCCCGTGCTGCGCAGGCCGGCCCGTCCCGCCGGGGCGGCCGCGGCGTGCTGGCTGCGGATCGGGCTGGTCAGCCGCGTGCACCTGCCGGCCGGGCGGCACGCGTTGGCGCGCCGGCTGCTGGGCGACGCGGCCGCGGACGCCGAGCGCAACCAGCTCGACGTGGCGCTCACCGAGTGCCGGCTGTTGCAGGCTCAGCTGCACGAGACCTGCGCCGAGGTCGGCGAGGCGCTGCAGAGCGTCCGCGCCGCACACACCGCCGACCGGCGTTGGCGCGACACGGCAGCTGAGCTGCGGACGCTGCTGGCCGGCGAGTTCGGGCTGTCCCCGCCGGCCGCGGAGCTGCGGGCCGAGCTGGCGGCGATGCTCGCCAGCTCCCGCGCGATCGGCGGCTCGCCCGCGCGCCCGGCCCGCGCCGCGGACCGCATGTCGCGCTCGCGCCACGCCGCGCCGACCCCGCTGCCGATCGTGCACCCCACGACGGGCTCCGCCCCAGCCGCAACGCGACCCCAGGAGCCGCCCCCGGTCCAGGCGCCTTCGGCCGAGCCGTGGCCGTCCCCGGAGCCCGCGGCCGGCAGGCGGCGGCTGTCCCCGGAGCCCGCCACCGGTGGGCCGGCACACGCCGAGCTACCGGCGTGGTGGGCGGACGACGCGGACGGGGCCGAGCTAGTCGCGACGGATCATGGGTCGCGATCCCGGCCGCCCATGGGTGCCGGGCCGGTGCCGGCCGTCGGAGCGGAGGTTGGTGTGGAAGCCGGGCCTCTCGCTGCGGTGGACGCGGCAGCCGAGTCCGTGGTTGGTCCTGAGAGCCGGGGCGTGGCCGTCACAGGAATCCCGGAATCCGGGGATCCTGGAATCCTGCGTCCTGCCGAGGTGACTGCGCCGGAGATGGTGGCGGAGCCGGGGAAGGCGCCGGAACTGCGGAAGGCGCCGGAACCGGAGCGGACGGCGGAACCGCGGACGGCGGAACCGGGGTGGGCCACGGAACCGGGGAAGGCGCCCGAGTCGGCGGTGGCGAGCGGGGTGCCGGCGGCGCCTGGCGAGCCGGGGGAGCCCGAGAAAGCGGAGACGCCCGAGAAGACGGAGGGACAGCCCGGGAAGGCTGATCATCATGCGGCGGACGGTGGGGATCAGCGGCCGCTGCGCGAGCTGCTGGGAGCGAACGGGTACGACCGGGGCTCGGGCCGGCATCGGTCGGACGTGGCGATGGCGGACCTGCTTGCCGAGGCGCTGATGGCGTACCAGAACGGGCGGCGGTCACGGCTCGCGGCGGCGGCCGGCAGCATGAGCCTGGAGCCGCGGCACGACCAGCCGCCCCCGCCTCCACAACCGAAGACGAGGCTGATCGACCTGCCGCGCGAGCAGGTGTGGCGCGAGCCGGGGTCGGACGAGCCGGGCCTGTAATCCGGGGCCGAACGGCTTAGGGTTAGCGACGATCTGGCACACCGGGGTGCCGGGTGAAGCCATGGAGCCGTGATGACCACGACACGCGACACGCGAGCGTCCGGTGCACCTCGGGTGCTGCAGGGCAGCAAGGTGGACGGTCACCACGACGGCCGGCGGCAGGAGCGGTTGCGCGACGAGCTGGTGGCGCGCGCCGCCAAGCAGGCGCCCGAGGTGGCCGAGCTGATCCCGCTGTACTTCCGCCACGTGCCGGCCGAGGAGCTGATCGACGGCGAGCCGTCGGACATCGCCGGCACCGTCAGGGCGCACCGCGAGCTGGCCGCGCACCGGGTGCCGGGCCGCCCGGCGATCAGGGTGCTCAACCCCACGCGCGGCGACGACGGCTGGACGTGCACGGCGACCGTCGTCCATATAGTCACCGACGACATGCCATACCTGGTCGACTCTGTGGTTGCCGAGCTGGCCCGCTCCGAGGTCACCGTCTACCGCGTTGTGCATCCGATCGTCGTGGTGAGGCGGTCGCTCACCGGGGATCTGCAGGAGGCGCTGCCCGGCGCGGACCCGGCGGAGCCGCCGCACGACACGCTGGCCGAGTCGTGGATGTCCCTGGAGGTCAGCCGGATCACCGACTCGGACAACGCGCGGCTCGTGGAGCAGCGGCTGCAGGCGGTGCTCAACGACGTGCGCGAGGTCGTCGAGGACTCCGAGCGGATGACCACCACGGCCAGGCAGATCGCGAGCGAGCTGGACGCGGACCCGCCGGCCAGCCTGCCGGCGGGCGAGGTGGCCGACGGCACCAATTTCCTGCGCTGGCTCGCCGACGGGCACTTCACGTTCCTCGGCTACCGGCACTACGAGCTGGTCGAGACCGACGACCAGGACGGCGAGCCGGCGCTGCGCGCGGTGCTGGCCTCCGGTCTCGGCGTGCTGCGCAGGGACAGCCTTGCCGCCCGCAGCTTCACCACCGGCCCCGGCACCTCCGGCCCGGGAGCCGCACACGCGCTGTCCAAGGAACTGCTGGTGCTCACCCAGGCCAGCGCGCAGTCGACCGTGGTCCGCCCGATCCACCCGTACTACGTCGGCGTGAAGACCTTCGACGAGGCCGGCGAGGTGCACGGCGAGCACCGCTTCCTCGGCATGCTGACGTCCGCGGCGCTGCACGAGAACGTGCTGGACATCCCGGTGATCGAGCGCAGGGTGCTCGGCGTGATCCAGCGCGCCGGCTTCCCGCTGGAGTCGCACTCCGGCCAGCGGATGCTCGACGTGATGCAGAACTACCCGCGCGCCGAGCTGTTCTCGACCGACGCGGAGACGCTCTACAACACCGTCACCGGCGTGCTGTCGCTCGCCGAGCGCCGCAAGCTGCGGCTGTTCCTGCGGCGTGACCCGTACTACCGGTTCTACTCGTGCCTGGTGTACCTGCCGCGCGACCGCTGGACCACGACCGCGCGGCTGCGCATGCAGGACGCGCTGGTCCGCGAGCTGCACGGCCACCAGATCGAGTACAACGCGAGGGTCGGCGAGTCGCCGCTGGCGCGCGTGCACTTCGTCGTCCACACCGACCCGGCGGCCACCGCGGAGCAGGAGCCCGACGTCGCGGCCATCCAGGACATGCTCGCCGACGCCATGCGCACCTGGGACGACCGGCTGGCCGACAGCGTCTACGCCCTGGACCCGGACGCGCTGGACGAGACGAACGCGCTGGTCGACCGGTACCTCAACGGGCTGCCGGAGGGTTACAAGGAGGACTTCGACGGGCCGCAGGTGCTCGACGACCTGGCCCGGCTGGAGGCGCTGCAGGCGCCCGACGGGCTCGACATGGGCATCTACAGTCTGGCCGGCACCCAGCCTGGCGAGCTGCGGTTCAAGCTGTACCTGACCAGGGAGGGCGTGACGCTGTCCCAGGTGCTGCCGGTGCTGCAGGCGATGGGCGTCGAGGTGCTCGACGAGCGGCCGTACCACCTGACCAGGTCCGACGGCGCCCAGTTCTGGATCTACGACTTCGGGCTGCGGGTGGACCCGGCCGTGATCGCCGCGGTGCCCGAGGAGCAGCGCGCCGAGGTCGGCCGCAACTTCCAGGAGGCGTTCGCGGCGGTCTGGCACGGCGAGGCCGAGGTGGACCGGTTCAACGCCCTCGTGCTGCGCGCCGGCCTGCGCTGGCGGGAGGCGGTGCTGCTGCGCGCCTACGCGAAGTACCTGCGCCAGGCCGGCACGCTCTACAGCCAGGACTACATCGAGGACGTGGTGCTGGCGCACACCCGCATCGCGTCGGCGCTGGTCCAGTTGTTCCTCGCCAGGTTCGACCCCGAGGTGGACGACGCGGAGCGCGCCGACCTGACCGGGCAGCTCACCACCGAGATCACCAAGCTGATCGACGAGGTGACCGGGCTGGACGCCGACCGGATCCTGCGCAGCTACCTCACCATGATCAACGCGACGCTGCGGACGAACTACTTCGCGCCTGGCGAGCGCAGCTCCCTGGCGTTCAAGCTGGATCCGCAGGCCATTCCCGACCTGCCACAGCCGCGGCCGCGGTTCGAGATCTTCGTCTACTCGCCGCGGCTGGAGGGCGTGCACCTGCGGTTCGGGCCGGTCGCCCGCGGTGGGCTGCGCTGGTCGGACCGGCGCGAGGACTTCCGCACCGAGGTGCTCGGCCTGGTCAAGGCGCAGGCCGTGAAGAACGCGGTGATCGTGCCGGTGGGCGCGAAGGGCGGTTTCGTCGTCAAGCGGCCGCCGGTCGCCACGGGCGACCCGACCAGGGACCGCGAGGCGATGATGGCCGAGGGCATCGCCTGCTACCGGATGTTCATCGGCTCGCTGCTGGACCTCACCGACAACCTGCTCGGCGGCCAGATCGTGCCGGCGCCACACGTGGTCCGCCACGACGGCGACGACGCCTACCTGGTGGTCGCGGCCGACAAGGGCACCGCGTCCTTCTCCGACATCGCCAACGAGGTGGCCACCTCGCGCGGCTTCTGGCTCGGCGACGCGTTCGCCTCTGGTGGCTCGGCCGGCTACGACCACAAGGCCATGGGCATCACCGCGCGCGGCGCGTGGGAGAGCGTCAAGCGACACTTCCGCGAGCTCGGCGTGGACACCCAGTCCGAGGAGTTCACCGCGATCGGCATCGGGGACATGTCGGGCGACGTGTTCGGCAACGGAATGCTGCTGTCCCAACACATCCGGCTGATCGCGGCGTTCGACCACCGGCACGTGTTCCTCGACCCGAACCCGGACGCCTGGACCGCGTGCACCGAGCGCCGGCAGCTGTTCGAGCTGCCGCGCTCGACGTGGGACGACTACACCCGCGCCAAGCTCAGCGAGGGCGGCGGGGTGTGGCCGCGAAGCGCCAAGTCCATCCCGATCAGCCCGCAGGTGCGCGCCGCGCTCGGCCTGGCCGCGGAGGTCGAGAAGCTGTCCCCGCCGGAGCTGCTGCGCGCGATCCTGCTGGCACCCGTCGACCTGCTGTGGAACGGCGGCATCGGCACCTACGTGAAGGCGTCCACCGAGACGCACGCCGAGGTCGGCGACAAGGCGAACGACACGATCCGGGTGGACGGCAACGAGCTGCAGGTGAAGGTGATCGGCGAGGGCGGTAACCTCGGCCTCACCCAGCGCGGCCGCATCGAGTTCGCCAGGGCCGGCGGCAAGGTCAACACCGATGCGATCGACAACTCCGCCGGTGTCGACTGCTCCGACCACGAGGTGAACATCAAGGTCCTGCTGGACCGGCTCGTCGCCGACGGCGCGCTGCCCGCGCAGCAGCGCAACCCGCTGCTGGCCGACATGACCGACGAGGTCGCCGAGCTCGTGCTTGCCGACAACTACTCGCAGAACGAGGTGCTCGGGGTGGGCCGCGCGCATGCCGCACCCATGCTGTCCGTGCACGCCCGGCTCGTCGAGCACCTCGTCGCCGAGCACGGCCTCGACCGCAAGCTCGATGTGCTGCCGACCCGGGCGCAGTTCGCCGCGCTCGAACAGGCCGGCGAGGGGCTCACCTCGCCCGAGCTGGCCACCCTGCTCGCGCACGTCAAGCTCGCGCTCAAGGCCGAGGTACTGGACAGCGAGCTGCCCGACGCCGACGTGTACGCCGACATGCTGCCCGGGTACTTCCCGACCCCGTTGCGCGAGCGGTACCGCACCGCGATCGGCGCGCACCCGCTGCACCGGGAGATCATTACCACGCTGGTGGTGAACCGGGTGGTGGACGGCGGCGGGGTGTCGTTCGCCTTCCGGCTGGCGGAGGAGATCAGCGCGAGCGCCACCGACGCGGTGCGCGCGTTCACGATCACCGACGAGGTGTTCGACCTGTCCGGGCTGTGGGAGCAGATCAGGGCGCTGGACAACGTGCTGCCGACCGACGTGCAGGACGACCTGCTGCTGGAGTCGCGGCGGCTGCTCGACAGGGTCGCGCGCTGGCTGCTGTCCAACCGGCCGCAGCCGCTGCAGGTCGGCGCGGAGATCGCGAAGTTCGCGCCGGTGGTGCGCGAGCTGGCGCCGCGGATGCCCGAGCTGCTGCGCGGCCGGGAGGCGGCCACCGTGGCCGACATGGCCGAGCAGTTCGTGAAGCGCGGGGTGCCGGTCGAGCTGGCCGGGCGGGTCGCCGCGCTGCTGTTCACCTTCGGGCTGCTCGACATCGCCGAGGTCGCGGAGCGGTCGTCCAAGGGCGGCAAGCCCACGCGTACCCCGCTGGAGACCGCGCAGCTGTACTACGCGCTGTCCGAGCACCTCGAGATGGACACCATGCTCACCTCGGTCACCGCGCTGGAACGCGGCAACCGCTGGCACTCGCTGGCCAGGCTCTCCCTGCGCGACGACCTGTACGGCTCCCATCGCGCCATCACCCTCGACGTGCTGCGCGGCGCCGAACCCGGCACCACCGCCGACGAGCGCATCGCCGACTGGGAGCAGGCCAACGCGTCCCGCCTGGTCAGGGCCCGCGCGTCGCTGTCCGACATCGCCGAGGCCGGCGAGCTGGACCTGGCCACCCTCTCGGTCGCCGCCCGCCAGATCCGCAGCATGGTGCGCTGACGCACCCGTAGGGTGCACCTGTGAAGTACGCGGTCGAGGTGGGTGTCCGCTGGTCGGACATGGACGCCTACGGGCACGTGAACCATGCCAGGACGGTGACGCTGCTGGAGGAGGCGCGGACCCGGCTGCTGTTCGACGAGATGTCCAGCCGCGGGCTCGGGAAGTTCGCCGACGGCATCGTGGTGTCTAGGCTGAGCGTCGAGTATCTGCTGCCGCTGCTGTACGACGGCGGCCCGGTGGTGGTGGAGATCTGGGTGACCGAGGTGAAGGCGGCGTGGTTCACGCTGCGCTACGCGCTGCGGCGGCGCACCGACGCCCGGGTGGTCGCGACCGCGGAGACGATGATGGTGCCCTACGACGTGGTGGGCAACCGGCCGCGCCGGCTCGCGGCGGGGGAGCGGGAGTTCCTCGCGCTGTGGACCGACGACGGCGCCGAGGACGGTAGGGCGAGTGCCTGAGCTGGTGGTGCCGGAGCCAGCCGAGCGTGACGATCTCGGGGCGTTCGTGGCCAGGGCGGTGCGGCTGGACCAGGGCACGGCGGTGCGGCTGCGGCAGCGGTCGGCCGGCGGGCGCGTCGACGCCTGGGTGTCGACCCCGTTCGACGCGCTCGTCACGCGCTCGGTGACGGGCACGCTCAGCCCGGCCGACCTCACCGTCTCCGGCTCGGAGCTGCTCGCCGCGCTCGCCATCGTCGGCGGCGAGCGGATCGACCCCGGCCTGCCGCGCGACCTGCTGTGGCGCTCCGCGCTGCCACCCACCGAGGGCTGGAGCTACGTCGACGACGTGCCGGCGTCGCTGCTCGGCGAGCTGACCGACCGCGGGGTGGCGCTGGCCCGCGAGCACCTCGGCCCGCAGGGAACGCCGCCGGCGTCGCTGCTGGACCAGACGGTGTTGACGGTCAGCGGCGGCGGCTTCGACGTCAAGATCCCGATGCGATGCCTCTTCGCGCTGTCCGGCATGGGGTTCACCACGGCGCAGGACGCGGTGCGGGTGAGCGCCACCGACTCGTGGCTGCGGATCGACGCCAGGTACGGCGCGGTGGTCCGGCGCCGGCACGCCCTGCTGCCGCTGCTCGTCTAGGACCCCCACACTTCGGCCGCGGTCTCGACGATCAGCGCGAGCTTCGCCAGCTGCTCGTCGCGGGTCAGCACGTTGCCCTCGACGGTGGACGAGAAGCCGCACTGCGGGGACAGGCACAGCTGCTCGATCGGCACGTACTTGGACGCCTCGCCGATCCGCCGCTTGAGCGTGTCCCTGGCCTCCAGCTCGGGCCGCTTCGTGGTGACCAGGCCGAGCACCACCAGCTTGCCGGGCGGCACGAACCGCAGTGGCGCGAAGTCGCCGGAGCGCTCGTCGTCGTACTCCAGGAAGAAGCCGTCGACGTCCAGCTCGGAGAACAGCGCCTCGGCGACGAAGTCGTACCCGCCCTCGGCTGCCCACGACGAGCGGAAGTTGCCGCGGCACATGTGGGTGGTGACCGTGAGCCCCGGCGGCCGGCCGGCGAGCGCGGCGTTGATCTGCCGGATGTAGCGCAGGTGCTGGTGCTCGGCGTCGTCACCACGAGCGGCCAGCTGCGCCCGCTGCGCCGGGTCGTTGAGGTAGGCCAGGCTCGTGTCGTCCAGCTGCAGGTACGTGCAACCCAGCTCGGCCACCGCGCGCACCTGCTGCGCGTAGGCGGCGGACAGGTCCGCCCAGAACTGCTCGTCGTCGGGGTAGACGGCCCGATCGATGGCCGCGCTGCCGCCGCGGTAGTGGACCATGCTCGGCGACGGGATCGTCAGCTTTGGCGTGACGCCCGGTTCGACGACCGAGCGCAGGAACGCGAAGTCGTCCCCGAAGATCGTCTCGCTCAGCCGCACCGGGCCGTCCACCCGCAGCGCCGCGGTGGTGAACTCGATCGTGCCGTCCGCATTGCGGAACTCGACCTTGATGCGGTCCGTGGACGGGCTGATCCCGCCGAGGCGGTAGATGAAGTCCATGTGCCACGAGGTGCGCCGGAACTCGCCGTCGGTCGCCGAGCGCAGCCCGGCGTCGCGCTGCATCCGCACCACCTCGCGGATCGCGTCGTCCTCCTGCGCCCGCAGCTCCTCGGCCGAGAGCCGCCCTGCGGTGTGGTCGGCCCGGGCGGCCAGCAGCGAGGCCGGTCGCAGCAGGCTGCCGACGTGGTCTGCGCGGAACGGTGGGGTGTCTCGCACGGTCATCGCGGTGCTCCTCGGTGCGGGGACGACTGCGGAGACGACGGCCGGGACAGCGGCAGGCCGACGTAGTTCTCGGCGAACGACGTCGCGGCCGCGGTGGACGTGGTCAGGTAGCGCAGCTGGGACAGCTGCAGCCGCCGGGTGAACGCGTCCGGCGACGGGTGCAGCATCGAGGTCATCCACCACGAGAAGTGCTGCACCCGCCAGACACGTTCCAGGCAGGTCGCCGAGTACGCGTCGAGCGCCGCGGACGAGCCGGCGGAATACCACTCGCCGATCGCGGCGGCGAGCACCGCCACGTCGGCGACGGCGAGGTTGAGGCCCTTGGCGCCGGTCGCCGGCACGATGTGCGCGGCGTCGCCGGCCAGGAACAGCCGACCGTGGCCCAGCGGCTCGGCGACGAAGCTGCGCAGCGCGGTGACGCCCTTGTCCACGATCGGCCCGTCGGCCAGCGCGAAGCCCGACCGGCGCGCCAGCCGGGTGCGCAGTTCGTCCCAGATCCGCTCGTCGGGCCACGCCGCCAGGTCCTCGTCGGGCGCCACCTGCAGGTACAGCCGGGTGAGCTTGGGCGACCGCATGCTGTGCAGCGCGAAGCCGCGGTCGTGGTGGGCGTAGATCAGCTCCTCCGACGACGGCGGCGCCTCGGCGAGCACACCGAGCCACGCGTAGGGGTACTCCCGCTCGTAGCCGGTCAGCGCGCCGTCCGGGACCGACGGCCGACTGATCCCGTGGAAGCCGTCGCACCCCGCGACGAAGTCACAGCGCAGCTCGTGCGTCCGTGCATTGTGGACGTAGTGGACCTCGGGCGCGGTGCCGTCCAGGCCGGCCAGCGCCACCGCAGGGGCCTCGAACAGCAGCGGCCGACCGGTGGCCAGCCTGGCGGCCACCAGGTCCTTGACCAGCTCGTGCTGCCCGTAGATGGTCAGCTCGCGGCCGGTCAGCTCGGTGAGCGGGACGCGATGCGCCTCGCCGTCGAAGAGCAGCTCCAGGCCACGGTGCACCAGTCGCTCGCGCAGCAGCCGGTCGGCCAGCCCGACCTCGCGCAGCAGCTCGACGGTGCCCTGCTCCAGCACCCCGGCGCGGATCCGGCGCTCGATGTGCTCCCGGCTCTGCCGCTCCAGCACCACGGAGTCGATGCCGCGCAGGTGCAGCAGGTGCCCGAGCAGCAGCCCCGCCGGGCCGGCCCCGACGATCGCGACCTGCGTGCGGCCCACCTGGCTCACCTGCGGCTCACCCGCCCCGCGCCTCCGGCCATCTCACCCGGCGCCCTTGGCCTTCTGGATCTGCGCGTACACCCGGCTGCGCAGCTCGGTGAACCTGGGGTCGCCGCGGGTGGTCAGCTGGTCGCGCTCGTCCGGCAGGTCGACGTCGAGGTCCTCCGCCACCCTGGTCGGCGCCGCGGACAGCATGATCACCCGCTGGCCCAGGTACACGGCCTCGTCGATGTCGTGGGTGACGAACAGCAGCGTCACGCCGAGCCGCCGCCACACCGCGCGGATGAGGTCCTCCAGGTCGGCGCGGGTCTGGGCGTCGACGGCGGCGAACGGCTCGTCCATCAGCAGCACGCGCGGCTGGTACGCGATGGCCCGCGCGATCGCCACCCGCTGCTGCATGCCGCCGGAGAGCTGCCACGGGTACGCCGAGTCGGTGTCGGCCAGCCCGACCGCGTCGAGCGCCTCGGCGACGAGCCGGCGCCTGGCGTCGCGGGCCATGCCGGCCGCACGCAACGGCAGCTCGACGTTCTCCCGCACCCGCAGCCACGGGAAGAGGCTGCGGCCGTACTCCTGGAAGACCACCGCGAGCCCGGCCGGCGGGCCGGTCACCCGTGCGCCGGCGACGTGCACCTCGCCTGCCGTCGGCGGCAGCAGTCCGGCGATACAGCGCAGCAGGGTGGTCTTGCCGCAGCCCGAAGGGCCGACGACGCACACGAAGCTGCCGGCGTCGGCGTCGAAGGTCAGCTCGCCGATGGCCTCCACCCGGCGCCCGTGGCTGTCGTACACCTTGCGCAACCCGCGTACCCGCAGCATCAGCGCTCCCGCGCCGCGGCGCGCAGGCCGTGGTACCAGCCGAGCACCCGGTGCTCGACGCCGCGGAACGCCAGCGACAGCAGCACGCCGAGCAGCCCGAGCAGCAGCACGCCGCTCCACATCTCCGGGATCGCGAAGCCGCGCTGGAACTGCACGATCGTGAAGCCCAGCCCGCTGCTCGCCGCGAACATCTCGCTGATCACCATGAGAATGATGCCGATGGACAGCGCCTGGCGCGCGCCGGTGACGATCTGCGGGCTGGCCGAGCGCAGCACCAGGTGCCACAGCCGCCCGGCGCCGCGGATCCGGTAGCTGCGGCACGTGTCGGCCAGCACCCCGTCCACGCCGCGCACGCCCTCCACGGTGTTCAGCAGGATCGGCCACAGGCAGCCGGACACGATGACCAGCACCTTCATGGTGCTGCCGATGCCGGCGATCAGGATGAGGATCGGCACCAGCACCGGCGGCGGGACGGCCCGCAGGAACTCCAGCACCGGTTCGAGCGCCGCGCGCAGCGGCCGGCTCAGCCCGATCGCGGTGCCGAGCGCGACCCCGAGGACGAGGGCGCCGGCGTATCCGATCGCGAGCCGGGCCATGCTCGGCAGCACGTCGTCGACGAACCGCGGGCCGATCCACGTCTCGCGGAACGCCACCAGGATGCGCGACAGCGGCGGCCGGTAGAAGTCCGTGCTGTTCATGCTGGCGAACCACCACACGGCCAGCAGCGCCGCCGGCAGGGTGACCACCAGCGCCAGTCGCCGCAGCGCGACCGTCACACCGGCACCTCCCCACGGACGGACGGGTGCCAGGCCAGGACCCGGCGCTCCGCGGCCCTGGTGACCACGTTGGCCGCGACCCCCACCAGGCCCGTCACCAGCACCAACGCGTACATCACCGGCACCGCGCCGCTGGACTGCGCGATCGCGATCTCCCTGCCCAGCCCCGGCGAACCGATCACCAGCTCGCCGGTGATCGCGAGGATCAGCGCCACCGACGCGGCGAGCCGCACACCCGTCACCGCGTACGGCAGGGCCGTCGGCCACACCAGGTAGCGCACCCGCGCCCAGCGGCCGAGGCGGTATGCGTGCGCGGTCTCCCGCGCGACCGGGTCCACGTCGGCGACCCCGTGCAGCACCTGGACCAGCACCTGCCAGAACGAGGCGTACACGACGAGCACCAGCGTGCCGGACCTGCTGGCGCCGTAGAGCAGCACGGCGAGTGGGATGAGCGCCACCGACGGGATCGGCCGCAGGAACTCGATCGTCGACGCGGTGGCCGCGCGCAGCAGCGGCGTCGCGCCGATCACCACGCCGAGCACCACCCCGGCCGCCACCGCGATGCCCAGCCCGATGATCCAGGTGCGCAGGGTGTCGGACAGCGCGAGCCAGAACCGCTGCTGCTGGGCCTGCTCGGCGAGCGCGACGGCGATCCGGCTGATCGGCGGCGCGTAGCGCTCCGGCACCAAGCCGACGCGCGGGGCCAGCTCCAGCAGCGCGCCGAAGCCCAGCAGGCCGGCGACGCCGAGGAACCTCACGGGAGCAGGGCGGCCACGTCGGCTGGCTTGGTCAGCAGCCCGTCCTCGGTGGCCAGGTCGGCCAGGGTCTGCACGGACTCCCGGTTGACGTCGGCCGGCCATTTCGGCAGCGTCAGCTTCGCGATGACCTCGGGCGCGATCTGGGTGTAGGTGGCGATGATCGCCCGCGCCTCGTCCGGGTGCGCGTCGGCGTAGGCCAGCGACTCCTGCATCGCCTCGGTGAACCGCCTGACCAGATCGGGGTTGCGGTCGATCTGCTGCTGCGAGGTGAAGTACAGCGCGACGGCGAGGTTCGGCGCCGTGTCGACGTAGCTGGACGCGATCTTGCGCCCGCCCTGGGCGAGCACCGCCTGCTGGAACGGCTCGACGACGAACACCGCGTCCACCCGGCCGGCCTCCAGCGCGGCCGGCTGCTCCGGGAACGGCAGCTCGGTGAACTTGACGGCCGCCGGATCGCCGCCGTCCTTGCGGACCGACGCCCGCACGCTCGTCTCCACGATGTTCTTCAGCGTGTTCGCCGCGACGGTCTTGCCGACCAGGTCCTTGGGGCTCTGGATCGGGCTGTCCGCCTTCACCATGAGCGCCGCGAAGTCCTCGCCGTCCACGCCAGTCGAGTTGTTGCCGTTGCTGACGACCTTGAGCGGCAGCCCCTGCGACTGGGCGAGCAGCAGCGAGATGACGTTGCTGAAGCCGAACTGGTACTGGCCGCTGACCACGGCCGGCACGATCGCCGCGCCGCCTTGCGCCGGCGTCAGCGTCAGCTCGATGTTGCGATCGCTGAAGAAGCCCTGCTGCTTGCCGAGGTAGATCGGCGCCACGTCCAGGATCGGGATGACACCGACGGTGACCTGGTCGGGCTGTCCCGGCTGGCTGTCACCGCCGCCGGTACCGCCGCCGTCGGAGCAACCCGCGGCCGCGGCCACCAGCAACGCTGTCCCGGACAAGAGCGCGGCGAGTTGTCGTCGCATCGTCGGACTCCATCCACCCGGCAACCGTGTTCGGATGTCGCACGCTCGTTCTCCTAGAGAACGTAGAACCACCCCGTGCCCCCGTCAACCGGATCACCCATCGCCGTCGTACCCCAGCAGTCATCCAGCGACAGGCGCGCTCGGTTGACGGGCGGCCACACTACGTGACTGCGCGGACGCGTGATTGGACCTTGGTTCTAGATGGCGGTGCGGTTGTTGAGATGGGGGCGTAGGGCGTGGGGTAGGTGTATGGAGCCGTCGTGTCGTTGGTGGTTCTCGATGAGGGCGGCGAGGAGTCGTGGGGTGGCCACGGCGGTGTTGTTGAGGGTGTGGGCGAAGTAGATGGTGCCGTCGGGGTCGCGGTAGCGGATGTTGGCGCGGCGGGCTTGCCAGTCGTGCAGGGTGGAGCAGCTGTGGGTTTCTCGGTAGGTTTGTAGGGAGGGGAACCAGGTGTTGATGTCGTTCATTCGGTATTTGCCGAGGCCCATGTCGCCGGTGGCGCATTCGACGACCTGGTAGGGGAGTTCGAGTTCCTGGAGCAGTTGTTCGGCGGTGGCCAGGAGGCGGTTGTGCCAGTGGGCGGATTCGTTTTCGTCGGCGGCGCAGATGACGAATTGTTCGACTTTCTCGAACTGGTGCACTCGGAGTAGTCCGCGGACGTCGCGGCTGGCGGAGCCGATTTCGCGGCGGAAGCAGGGCGAGATTCCGGCCCGCCGCAGCGGTAGGTCGGTGTGGTTGAGGATTTCGCCGGCGTACAGGCCGATGAGGGCGACCTCGGCGGTGCCGGCCAGGAAGAGGTTGTCGGCGGGGAGTTCGTAGATTTCCTCGCGGCCCTTCGGGAGCATGCCGGTGCCGATCAGGGCTTCTTCGCGCACGAGGGAGGGCACCGAGATGGGCGTGCAGCCGTCCCGGTGCAGCAGGTCGAGGGCGTGGGAGTGGATGGCTCGCTCCAGGAGCAGCAGGTCGCCGAGGAGGGCGTAGGCGCGTTCGCCGGCGGCGTTGCGGGCGCGGGCGAACTCGGCCCATCCGCGCCGTTCGGCCAGGGTCACGTGGTCGAGTGGGTCGAAATCGAAGGTGGGAACTTGTCCGACCGTTCGGATGACCTGGTTGTAGTTCTCGTTCGGGCCGACCGGGGCGCCGTCCCACGGCAACCCCGGCACCATGAGCAGCAGATCGGTCAGCGTACGGGTCGCGTCGGCCAGCTGCGTCCTGGTCGACGCGATGCTCTCGTCCAGCCCGCTGGACTGCTCGCGCAGTGCGTCGCGCTCATCTGGGGTGGCCCGGGCGAAGCTGCGGGATAGCGACTTCTTCCGCGCCTGGTGCTGGTCGAGGTCGTGCTGCAGGGACCGGACCAGGCGGTCGAGCCGCAGCAGTTCCTCCACGTCCAGCGGCACACCCTTGAGCTCGGCCGCCTTCTGCACCAGATCGGGGTGTTCTCGAATGAAGCGCCTATCCATGCGGCCGACGCTAGCAGCTACCGTAGTCGGTCAAGGAACTCGGGCACCTCATCGGAACCCGGTGCTTCAAGGCCATCGATGAACGCCGCGGCCAGCGCCGGAAACTGCTCGATCACCGTATAGGCCAGGAAATACAGTGACGAACGCAGGTAACTGACCGACGGCTGGCGGGCCGCGTAGTTTCGCTGCGAGTTGCTGACGTCGAGCGCATCGATGAGCTTCTTCGGAACCTTGCACAGTGGGGCGATCAGGTCGACTCCCTGGATGTGTCGCACCGGATAGGGTGGCAGGGTCGATCCGACCAGAGCCTGGAACAGCCGTTCGGCGATCACGTCTTCCTGGTTGAACCCATACAGGATGGCCGTCCGACCGGTGGTGGCGGTGGTGAGCCGGTTGACCTCCTGCACCCAGTACGTGCCGACGACTTCGGCCTCGTCGTCGGGGAACTCTCGGCGGTATCGCTGGAACGCC
>Ga0299913_10000646_pt1 | contig 23061 bp, 19 predicted proteins | sample RVTome_9_FD_201360 | JGI IMG/M metagenome (GOLD analysis project Ga0299913, IMG submission 201360) | Soil microbial communities from uranium-contaminated site in the Upper Colorado River Basin, Wyoming, United States - RVT155D38 (version 2) ... | reverse complement strand
CCGCCGCTACTCGATGAGGCTGAGGATGCCCGACGTCGCTCCGGGCGTGACCACAAGGACAGCAGTCTCGACCAGAGCGCCGGGGGTTTCTGAGTCTCGGTCACGCGCACGTCGGCTGGATGTTCCGCGGCAAGGACATGGCCAACCCCGCCCGCTACGCCAAGGACCTGCTCGCCGACCGCGATCTGCGCTTCATCGACCGCACCTGCCCGCTGTGGGTGGTGGCCGGGCTGGCCCTCCCGTTCGGCCTCGGCGTCGCCCTCACCGGCACCGTCGCAGGAGGGCTCACCGGTCTCCTGTGGGGCGGCGCGGTTCAGTCGAGAAGGACGCGGACGGCTTCGAGGCCGTCACGATGGAAGGCAAGGGAGCGTCGCGAGCGATCTGGCAGGCCGACATCCGCCTCGACGGCGTGCGCGTGCCCGAGGCGTCGCGGCTGCCAGGCGCCGAGCGTTTCAAGGACGCCGGCCGCGTGCTCGTCACCACCCGCACGACCTGCGCCTGGGGCGCGCTGGGGCACGCGGTCGCGGCGTACGACGCGGCCCTGACGTACAGCAAGCAGCGCCGGCAGTTCCGCAGGCCGCTGTGCTCGTTCCAGATCGTCCAGGACCGGCTCGTGAAGATGCTCGCCGAGGTCACCGGGATGCAGCTCTACTGCATGCAGCTCGCCCGCCTGGAGCAAACCGGCCGGCTCACCGACGCGATCGCCGGCCTGGCCAAGCTCAACAACACCCGCAAAGCCCGCCAGGTCATCGCCGACGCCCGCGACCTGCTCGGCGGCAACGGCGTCCTGCTCGAGAACCACGTCATCCGCCACATGTGCGACATCGAAGTCATCCACACCTACGAAGGCACCGAGACCATGCAGACCCTGATCGTCGGGCGCGAGATCACCGGCGTCGCAGCCTTCGCCTCAAACCTCCCTCATGCCCCGGAGCGCTCTTCGAGCCACTCCGCGATGTCCGGCCAGATGCCCTCGCGCGCACGCGAGCCTGCCATCAGGCCGATGTGCCCGCCCGGGCGGTCAAGGTGCGTCACGTCCTCGCTGGCGACCATGTCGAGCAGCGGTAGCGTGCCCGCCCGGGGCGCGATGTGATCGGCCCCCGCCGTGACCACCAGCGTGTTCTGCTCGATCCGGCGCAGGTCGACGCGCCGGCCGCGCAGGCGCAGCCCACCGGTGACGAGGCGGTTCTCCTTGTACATCCACGTGATCCACTGGCGGTAGGCCCGGCCCGGGAACGGGGGGTTGTCGGCCACCCACCGCGCCATCGACTGGTAGGCCTCGCGCTTCGCCTCGCCCTTCAGCACGTTCTGCCACAGGACGCGATTGGTCGTCCAGAAGTTGGTGACCGGCTTCATCATCTTGTTGGCCCAGTCGATGCCCGCACCGGGCACCGACGGCAGCACCTCGGCGACGAACTCCGGGTCGAAGGAGTCGCGCGCCACCCAGTTGGAGTACAGCGAGCCCGAGGTGTCCACGGGCGTCGTGAGCAGCACTAGGTTGCGTGCCGGGCCGCCGGGCTCGAGCGCGGCGTGCATGGCGACGAGCGAGCCGCCGATGCACCAGCCGAGGAGGCTCAGCTCCTCCTGGCCCGACGCGCGCAGCGTCTCGCGCATCGCCCACGGCAGCTCGTCGCAGACGTAGTTGTCGATGCCCATGTCGGCGTCCTCGTCGCCGGGCACGCCCCAGTCGAGCAGGAAGACGTCGAAGCCCTCCGCGAGCAGGAACTCGACGAACGAGTTGCCCGGCCGCAGGTCGAAGATCTCGGGCCGGTTGATCAGCGCGAAGACGAGCAGGACCGGTAGCGCGTGCGTGCGGTCGTTGGAGCGATACCGGTACAGCGTCGTCTTACGGTGCGTCCAGACGACGTCCTTCGGAGTCATCCCGATCTCCGCGTCGTCGCGGGTGAGCAGGAGGTTGGCGAACTCCACCGCGGCCACCGGCGCCCGGATCAGCTGCTCGACGGGGTTCACTTGCTCGCTGCCGGCTTGGGCTTGGTTGTGCGCCGGCGGGTCGTGCCGTTCGACGCGCTCGAGCGCTCGGCCTCGGCGAACTGCTCCTGCAGCCGCTCGACCTCCTGCAGCACCCTCTCGAGCTTGTCCTCGGTGCGCGCGAGCTGGCGCCCGAGCGACGTCACGTCACGCCGCCCGGCCAGCCGCAGGTTGCGCACGACGAGGTCGGTGACGTCGATGCCCATCCGCGTCAGCGCGAGGATGTTCTCGGTCGCGCGCGCCAGCAGCTCGCCGAACGCGTCGCGCTTGACCAGCTCCTCCATCGCGGTCGCCGTGCGCTTCTCGGCGTCCTCGTAGAGTCGCCGGGCCTCCTCGGTGGGATCCAGTCGCTCGCTCATCCTCACCCTTTCGCGTACCGGGGCTCGCTCGGACTGAAGCCCCCTGTGCGAACAGACTACGGTGCGGGGATCGGCGGGCGCTTGCGCGGCGTCTGGTTGCGCGCGCTCGCCTTCGCGGCGGCAATGTCCGCGTCCCGCTGCGAACGCGCGAACACGGCGGCCAGTATCGGCGGCCAGTGCTCGCGCAGCGCCTCGGAGCCCATGAAGAGGCCGAGGTGCCCGCCGGAGTTCACGTGCTTCTCGATGTCGGCGTGCGAGGTGCCGACGGAGTCGGCTGCAGCGAACACCTGCGCCGGCGGCGTGATGTGGTCGCGCGCGCCGCCGAGCAGGAACAGCGGGCAGTCGATGCGCCCGAGGTCGACGCGCTCGCCGCCGATCTCCAGCGTGCCGGAAACGAGCCGGTTCTCCACGAACAGGTGCTCGACGATCCACAGGTAGAAGGCGCCCGAGATGTCCTGTACGTGTTTGAACCAGGCCTCGAAGTGATGGTGGCGCTCGAGGTGCTCGGCGTCGTGGAGGTGCGTGAGCAGCTGCACGTGCTTGGCGATCTCGTTCTCCGGTTTGATCAGGACGAAGCCGTTGAGCATGTGCTCGCCCTTGAGCACGCCGCCACCCTGGTCAACGACCCAGCGGTAGAAGGCGAGCTCGGAGCCGCGGAGCGCCTCGACCCAGTCGTGGATGACGGGGTCGCCCGCGTGGAAGTCGATCGGCGCCCCCGCGAGCGTCAGCGTGTTCACCTGCTCGGGGTGCAGGGCCGCGTAGATCGCGGCCAGCCAGCCGCCCTGGCAGTCGCCGATCAGATTGACCGGGCCGCCGATGTGCTCGATCGAGCGCTCGATGAAGCTCAGGAAGTCCTCGATCCCCGCGTCGCGGGTCTCGGCGGTCGCGCCGATCCACTCGAGCGAGAATGCGCGCTCGAGCCCGGCGGCGCGGATCACCTTCATCTGGCTCTGCGTCGGGGAATAGTCGACGATGCAAGAGTCGTGGCCGGCCTGCGGAGGCAGCACGAGCGTGGGCACCACGTCGGCCTTGGAGTCCCGCGAGAAGTCGCGCAGGCGGGCGACGGGGCGCTCGAGCACGATCTCGTTGTGCGAGTGCCAGTGGGGGCGCTCGCGGCGGCCCGCCTCGGTCCACCACCGGCGGAGGTCGTCGACCACGTTCCACGGCGAGGCCCCACGGGCCACCGCGCCGCTCCAGTAGGCGACGGTCCCCTCAGCGGAGACCCGGGCGATTTCGGAGCCGGACTCAATCCAGCGCTCCATCAGGCGCGCGTTCATGTCTTGCAGCCTTTCAGAGTGGACAGACGAGGGGCTGAACCGACGGGGGGACGGTGGTCTGCTTGCTAGCCTATAGCTAATCAGCAAGCACTCTACCGCCTCTCTCCGACTGGAGTCCAACATGGCACCCACCGAAACGCCTGCCAAGCCCGCTGACAAGCCGACGGCGAAGCCCTCGGCTCAGAGCCAGGCCAAGCCCGCCTCAAAGCCAGCGGCAAAGACGTCCGCCGGGAGCAAGCCGAAGCCGAGGCCGAAGCGTGCGGCGAAGACCCCGGCCCGGAGCAAGGCGAACCCGGCCGCGAAGACCGCGGCGAAGTCGCCGGCTGAGCGGTCCGTGTCCGGGGCGCAGCACGCCGAGCACCAGCCGGCGTTCGGAGGCCGCGAATGGGCCGGGGAGCTGCTCGACATGCAGGAGCAGACGGTTCGCTCCGTCGCCGACTACCAGCGGCGTGCCGCGGACTCCACCCGGCTGCCGTGGGTCGCGACGATCGCGCGGGGCCAGGCCGACGTCCTGGTCAGCGTCACCGACGCCTACGTGTCCGCCGCTCGCCGGCTGCTCGTCAAGTAGACGAGCCGCTCGCGACCGCAGGGCCGTCCGCGCGCCGCGGGCGGCGCTTGCGGGGGCGTGGGGCGGGGCCGGCCGCCACGAAGGCCTCGTAGACGTCAAGCAGGGCCCGACGCTGGCGGGGCGTGAGCGCCGGGTCGGCCTCGATGGCCGTCGGCACCGCGCTCACCCCGTCCTCGTCGTCGACGAAGCCCGCTTGCTCGTAGAGCGCCTCAGCGCTCGTCTCCAGCGAGCGGGCGATCGCGTCGACGACGCGCTCGGACGGCTCGCGCAGTCCCCGCTCGATCTGTGACAAGTACGGGTTCGAGATCCCCGCCATGCCCGCGAACTGCCGCATCGACAGCTGGCTGAGCTCCCGTTGGCGGCGGATGATCTCCCCGAGTGACGCCGCGGGCTCCTTCACGGGAACCAGCTTAACGAGCGACGGCCCGCCGCTGGGACGGGCCGTCGGCTCCAACGGCAGGGCTCTACGCCTTGAGAAGCTCGCGAGCGGTCTCGACGTAGGTGCCGGCGACCTTGCGGGTCACGTCGGCGTGCGTCTTGGCGATCGTGCTGACCGCGGGGAGCTTGACGGCCTCGGCGGTCTTGACCTCGAGGTCGGTCAGCTGGATGACGGTCTTCTCGTACAGGTCGAGATAGTCGTTGCCGGCCTTGCGGTTGGCGTCGGCGAGGCGCTCGATAGCACCCTGCACGTCGAAGGGGTCGTTGAGCTTGGTGTCGTTCTTGGTCTGGGTGGCCATGAGGGTTCCTTTCGGGAGGGTGCTAGCAGATTAGCACGCATTCATCTAGCAGGCAAGCACTATCTCAGCTAACCCGCAAGCGCATGGCGAGCCCTCACATGTCGAGCCCGCCGTTGACCCCCCAAACCTGGCCTGTGATGTAGCCCGCGTTGTCGGAGGAGAGGAAGCGGACCACGCGCGCGACCTCCTCCGGCTCCCCGAGCCGCCCCAACGGGATCGAGTCCTTGATCCGGTCCAGGACCTTGTCCGGCACCGTGCTCAGCATCTCGGTCGCGATGAAGCCGGGCGTCACGGTGTTGACCGTCAGTCCGATGGGATCGCCCAGCTTGTCCGCCCGCTTGAGGATCGACGCGGCCTCCTTGGCGAGCGTGTAGGTCAGCCCGAACAGGCCCGACTTCGACGCCGCGTAGTTGGCCTGCCCGATGTTCCCCGTCGAGCCGATCACGGACGAGATGTTCACGATCCGACCGGTCCCCCGTTCGGCCATGTGGCGCAGCGCGGCCTGCGACATGAAGAACGCGCCCGAGAGGTTGACCGCGAGCACCTTGTACCAGTCCTCGTCGGTCAGCTTCAGCGCCGTCTTGTCGATCGTGATGCCCGCGTTGTTGACGAGGATGTCGAGCCGCCCGTGCTGGGTGATGACCTCGTCGATCACCCGCCGGCAGTCCTCGGAGGAGCCGACGTTGCCCTGGTGGATGCTCGCCTCGGATCCGTGCTCGGACAGCTCGTGACGGAACGCCTCGGCGGCCTCCTTGTTGCTCGAGTAGCCCGTTGCCACCGTCGCGCCCTGCATCGCGAAGCCGAGGCTGATCGCGCGCCCGATGCCGCGGCTGCCGCCCGTGACGAGCGCCACGCGTTCGTCGAAGCGAGGGATGTCAAGCATGCGGCTCGAGGGGGATGTAGAGCTTTCCATGTCAGTTCTCTCCTCCGGGGTGGGACCGCCGCGCGACACCGCTCGCCACGGCTGCGGCGGCGACCTCGCGGGCGACGGCCGGCGCCACGTCGCGGTTGAAGGGGCTGGGGATGATGTATTCGGGATCGATCTCGTCGTCCGTGACCACGGAGGCGATCGCGCGCGCCGCGGCGAGCTTCATCTCCTCGTTGATCGTGCTCGCGCGCACGTCCAGCGCGCCCCGGAACACCCCCGGGAAGGCAAGCACGTTGTTGATCTGGTTCGGGTAGTCCGACCGGCCCGTGGCCATGATCGCGACGTCGTCTGCGACCTCCTCGGGCATGACCTCCGGCGTCGGGTTGGCCATCGCGAACACGATCGCGCCCGGCTTCATCGTCCGGATCGCCGCGGCCGACACGGCCCCGGGACCTGACAGCCCGAGGTAGACGTCCGCGCCCGCAAGCAGCTCGTCGGCGGTGCCGCGCTCGTCGTTCGGGTTGGTGCGCTCGGCGAGCTCGCGGAGCATCGGATCGAGGCCGGGGCGGTCGCGGGCCAGCACGCCGTTGAGGTCGCAGACGACGATCTGCGCAATGCCGTGGGCGAGCATGATGTTGGTGCACGCCATGCCGGCGGCGCCCGCGCCGGTGACGACGACCCTGACGCCCTCGGGGTCCTTTCCGACCACGCGCAGGGCGTTGAGCAGCGCGGCGAGCACCACGATCGCGGTGCCGTGCTGGTCGTCGTGGAAGACGGGGATCTCGAGCGCCTCGCGCAGTCGCCGCTCGATGTCGAAGCAACGCGGCGCCGAGATGTCCTCGAGGTTGATGCCGCCGAAGCTCGGCGCCGCGGCGGTCACGAAGGCGACGATCTCGTCCACGTCCGTGGCGTCGATGCAGAGCGGGAAGGCGTCGACGCCGGCGAACTCCTTGAACAGCAGGGCCTTGCCCTCCATCACCGGCATCGCCGCCGCCGGCCCGATGTCGCCGAGCCCGAGCACGGCGCTCCCGTCGGAGACGACGGCGACCATGTTGCCCTTCACGGTCAGCGTCCAGGCAAGGTCCGGCTCCGCGGCGATCGCGCCGCAGACGCGAGCGACGCCGGGCGTATACGCCATCGAGAGGTCGTCTCGCGTCTTGACCGAGACGGTGCCGTTGACCTCGATCTTGCCCCCGAGGTGCATCAGGAACGTGCGGTCCGAGACGCTCTCGACGGTGACGTCTGGGACCGAGCGGACCGCCTCGACCACGCGCTCGCCGTGCGCGGAGTCGACGCAGGCCACCGTGATGTCGCGCACCTTGGTCCCGCGCTCGACGCGCACGAGGTCGATCGCCCCGAGGATCGCGCCCGTCTCGCCGATCGCGCTCGCCACCTGCCCGAAGGCGCCGGGGCGCTGCGGGAGGCGGGTGCGGACCGTGACGCTGTAGGACGCCGACGGCTGGACGAAGCCCGCCCGGGCGCTCATCAGGAGACCGGGGTGGCGGCCCGCGACGGGCGCTTGGGCATGTAGAGGTCGGTGATCGTGCCCTCGGCGGCCTCCGCGGCGAAGCCGACGGTCTCGGTGAGCGTGGGGTGGGGGTGGATCGTGAGTCCGAGGTCCTCGGCGTCGGCGCCCATCTCGAGTGCGTGCACGGTCTCGGCGATCAGCTCGCCGGCGTTGATGCCGACCATCCCGGCGCCGAGGATGCGCCGCGTCTCGGGATCGATCAGCAGCTTCGTCGAGCCCTCCGAGCGGCCGAGCGAGAGAGCGCGGCCGGACGCGGCCCACGGGAATGTCCCCTTCTCGTAAGGGACGCTCTGCTCCTTGGCCTCCGTCTCGGTCAGGCCCATCCACGCAACCTCGGGGTCGGTGTACGCGACGTTCGGGATCGCGCGGGCGTCGAAGGCGACGTCGTGGCCGGCGATCACCTCGGCGGCGACCTTGCCTTCGTGCGTCGCCTTGTGCGCGAGCATCGGCTCGCCGACGATGTCGCCGATGGCGAAGATGTGCGGGACGTTGGTGCGCATCTGGCGGTCGACGCGGATAAAGCCGCCGTCGTCGACGGCGACGCCGGCCGCCTCCGCGCCGAGCTGGGCGCCGTTGGGGCGCCGCCCGACCGCGAGCAGGATGCGGTCGTAGGTCTCGGGCTCGGGCGTGCCGTCGCCCTCGAAGCTGACCTTCAGCCCGTCGTCGAGCGCCTCGACGCCGGCGACCTTCGTGCCCAGCCGGATCGCCTCGTAGCGCTTTTCGATCCGCTTCTGCAGCGGCTTCACGAGGTCCTTGTCGCAGCCGGCGATCAGCGAGTCAAGCAGCTCCACGACGGTGACCTTGGAGCCGAGCGCGTCGTACACCGTCGCCATCTCTAGCCCGATGATCCCGCCGCCGATCACGAGCAGCCGCTCGGGGATGTCGGCGAGCTCGAGCGCGCCCGTCGAGTCCATCAGCCGCGGGTCGTCTTCGGGCATCCCGGGGAGTACCGTCGGGCTCGAGCCCGCGGCGATGATGCAGTGGTTGAAGCCGATCGTCGTCGTGCCGTCCTCGCCCTCGACGGAGAGGAGGTGGGGGGAGGTGAAGGTGCCCGTCCCATGCACGACCTCGACCTTGCGTTGCTTGGCCAGCCCGGTCAGGCCGCCGGTGAGCTTGCCGACGACGGAGTCCTTCCAGCTGCGCAGCGCGTCGAGGTCGATCTCCGGCTTGCCGAACGTGATCCCGTACGCCGAGGACTCCTCCGCGTCACTCAGCACGCGGGCGATGTGCAGCAGCGATTTCGAGGGGATGCAGCCGACGTTGAGGCAGACGCCGCCGAGCCGCTCGTGGCGCTCGACTAGCACGGTCTTGAGCCCGAGGTCGGCGGCGCGGAAGGCGGCCGTGTAGCCGCCCGGGCCGGCGCCGAGCACGACGACGTCGGCCTGCACGTCGGCGTCGGGAGCAGGCTCCGAGGGCGGCGGCTCGGTGGGCTCGGCCGCCGGAGCTTTGCCGTCGTCCGAGGCACCGCCCTCCTCCGCGGCGCCTTCGAGCATGAGGATCAGGCTCCCCATCGAGACCGTGTCCCCGACCTGCACCTTCAGTTCCTTGACGACGCCCGCGGCCGGCGAGGGCACGTCCATCGTCGCCTTGTCGGACTCGAGCGTGATCAGCGCGTCCTCGGGCGCGACCTCATCGCCCGGGGCGACGAGGATCTCGATGACGGGGACGTCGGAGAAGTCGCCGATGTCAGGGACCTTGACCTCGATCACAGCAGCACCCTCCGCATGTCCTCCAAGATGGTCACCAGGTACTTCACGAAGCGGGCGGCGGCGGCGCCGTCGATCACGCGGTGGTCGTAGGAGAGCGAGAGCGGCAGCATCAGTCGTGGCACGAACTCCGAGCCGTCCCACACCGGCTTCATCGCCGAGCGCACGACCCCGAGGATCGCCACCTCCGGCGCGTTGACGATCGGCGTGAAGCTCGTGCCGCCGATCCCGCCGAGGCTGGAGATCGTGAAGTTGCCGCCCGCCATGTCACCCGGCTTGAGCTTGCCCGCGCGCGCCGCCTTGGACAGCTCGCCCATCTCGTTGGCGATCTCGATGACGCCCTTCGCGTCCGCGTCCTTGACCACCGGCACGACGAGCCCGTTTGGCGTGTCGGCCGCGAAGCCGATGTTGTAGTAGCGCTTGACGATCAGGTTGTCGCCGTCGAGCGAGGCGTTGAAGTCCGGGAACTCCTTGAGCCCGGCGACGCACGCCTTGATCAGGAACGCGAGCATCGTTACCCGCACCTCCTGCTTCTTGTACTCCTCGTTCAGCGACTTCCGGAACGCCTCGAGGTCGCTGATGTCGGCCTCGTCGTTGTGCGTGACGTGCGGGATGCGCACCCAGTTGCGCGCGAGGTTGGCGCCCGAGATCTTCCGGATCCGCGACAGCGGGACGACCTCGACCTCGCCGTACTTGGAGAAGTCGATCGACGGCCACGGCAGCAGATCGAGCCCGCCGTCGCCGGAGGGCGCGGCGGCCGGCGCCGCCGCCGGCCTGGCTGCACCCTCCTTGAACGCGCGCACGTTGTCGCCGGTGATCCGGCCCTTGCGGCCGGAGCCCGTGACGTGGGCGAGGTCGACGCCGAGCTCGCGCGCGAGCCGGCGCGTGCCCGGGCTCGCGTAGGGGGGAGCGGAGTCAGGAGCCGGCTCCGCGGCGGCGGCAGCAGGAGGCTCGGAGCTCGACGGCTCCTCGGCCACCGGCTCCTGCTCGGTCGGCTCGGCCAGCGACTCCTTCGCCTTCTCCTCCTCGGCCTCGTCGGGCGCGACGAGCGTGAGCAGCAGCGTGCCCTCCGAGACGCTGTCCCCGACGCTCACCTTGATCTCCTGGACGACGCCTTCCATCGGCGAGGGGACGTCCATCGTCGCCTTGTCGGACTCGAGCGTGACAAGCGGGTCCTCGGCCGCGACGGTGTCGCCGGGCGAGACGAGGATCTCGATGATCGGGACGTCGGTGAAGTCGCCGATGTCGGGGACGAGGACGTCGGATGCGACGGTCGCCGTACTCATGCGCTCCTCTCTCAGACCCGAAGCGGCGCGGGCCGGTCGGGGTCGATTCCGTACGTCTCGATCGCCTTCTGCACGGCGGCCGGCTCGAGCTCGCCGCCGTCAGCGAGCGCCTTCAACGCCGCCACCGTGACGTAGTGGCGGTCGACCTCGAAAAACCGGCGCAGCTTGACGCGGTAGTCGCTGCGGCCGAAGCCGTCGGTCCCGAGCACGGTGTACGCGCCCGGCAGGTAGGGCCGGATCTGCTCCGCGAACGTCCGCATGTAGTCGGTCGAGGCGATGGCCGGCCCGCTGCGCCCGTCGAACTGCGTCGCGACGTAGGAGCGCCGCGCGTCCTCGGTCGGGTGCAGCCGGCTCCAGCGCTCGGTCTCGATGCCGTCGCGCGCGAGCTCGGTGAAGCTCGTGACGCTCCAGACGTCGGCGGCGACGCCGTGGTCGGCCTCGAGCAGCTCTGCCGCCGCGAGCACCTCGCGCAGGATCGTGCCCGACCCGAGCAGTTGGACGCGCGGCTTGCCCTTGATCGTGCTTTCGCGCAGCAGGTACATCCCGCGGACGATCCCCTCCTCGGCGCCTTCCGGCATCGCGGGGTGGGGGTAGTTCTCGTTCATCAGCGTCAGGTAGTAGAAGACGTCCTCCTGCTCGGCGACCATCCGCCGCAGGCCGTCCTGGATGATCACCGCGACCTCGTGGGCGTAGGTGGGGTCATAGGAGACGCAGTTCGGGATCGTCGACGCGAGCAGGTGTGAGTGGCCGTCCTCGTGCTGGAGCCCCTCGCCATTCAAGGTCGTGCGCCCCGCGGTCCCGCCGAGCAGGAACCCGCGTGCCCGCGAGTCGCCGGCGGCCCACGCGAGGTCGCCGACCCGCTGGAACCCGAACATCGAGTAGTAGATGTAGAACGGGATCATCGGCACGCCGTGGTTGGAGTACGACGTCGCCGCGGCGATCCAGGACGAGAAGGCACCCGGCTCGTTGATGCCCTCCTGGAGGATCTGGCCCTGCTTGTCCTCCTTGTAGAACATCAGCTGGTCGGAGTCCTCGGGCTGATAGAGCTGGCCCAGCTGGCTGAAGATCCCGAACTGCCGGAACATGCCCTCCATGCCGAACGTGCGCGACTCGTCGGGCACGATCGGGACGACGTGGCGGCCGATCTGCTTGTCGCGCAACAGCGTGTTGAGGATGCGCACGAACGCCATCGTCGTGGAGTTCTCCCGCTCGCCGCTCCCCTGCAGCTGCGCCCCGAAGGAAGACAGCTCGGGCACCGCCAGCGGCTCGGCCTTGGCGCGGCGGACCGGCAGCCCGCCGCCGAGCGCGTCGAGGCGCTCGCGCAAGTAGGTCATCTCCTCGGAGTCCGCGGGCGGGCGGTGGAAGCCGCCGCCGCGTACCTCCTCGTCGGAGAGCGGCAGGCCGAAACGATCGCGGAACGCGAGCAGCGCGTTCTCGGTCATCTTCTTCTGCTGGTGGGTGATGTTCTGGCCCTCGCCGGCCTCGCCCATCCCGTAGCCCTTGATCGTCTTGGCGAGGATCACCGTCGGCTGGCCGGTGTGGGCCACCGCGGCCGCGTAGGCCGCGTGGATCTTGCGTGGGTCGTGGCCGCCGCGGTTGAGCGCCCAGATCTCGTCGTCGGACATGTCCGCGACCATCTCCAGCAGCTTCGGGTCCTTGCCGAAGAAGTGCTCGCGCACGTAGGCGCCGTCGCGCGCCTTGAACGCCTGGTATTCGCCGTCGACGGCCTCCTCCATGCGCGCGAGCAGTCGCCCCTCGGTGTCGCGGGCGAGCAGCTCGTCCCAGCGCGAGCCCCACACGACCTTGATCACGTTCCAGCCTGCCCCGCGGAACACCGTCTCGAGCTCCTGGATGATCTTGCCGTTGCCGCGCACCGGCCCGTCGAGCCGCTGCAGGTTGCAGTTGACGACGAAGATCAGGTTGTCGAGCTTCTCGCGGCCCGCCATCGAGATCGCGCCGAGCGACTCCGGCTCGTCGGTCTCGCCGTCGCCGAGGAAGCCCCAGACCTTGCGGCCCTGCGTGTCGGCGATCTCGCGGCCGTGGAGGTACTTCATGAAGCGCGCCTGGTAGATCGCCATGATCGGGCCGAGCCCCATCGACACCGTCGGGAACTGCCAGAAGTCGGGCATCAGCCACGGGTGCGGATAGGAGGAAATGCCGGCGCCGTCGAAGCCCCCGTTCTCGCCGATCTCCTGCCGGAAGCGGCGCAACTGGTCCTCGCTCAGCCGGCCCTCCAGGAACGCGCGCGCGTAGAAGCCGGGCGCGCAGTGGCCCTGCATGAACACGAGGTCGCCGCCGTGGTCCTCAGACGGCGCGTGCCAGAAGTGGTTGAAGCCGACCTCATACAGCGTCGCCGCCGACTGGTAGCTCGCGATGTGCCCGCCCAGCTCGGAGGACTCCTTGTTGGCCGCCAGCACCATCGCCATCGCGTTCCAGCGCACCAGCGTCCGCACGCGCCGCTCGATCGCCTCATCACCCGGATACGGCGGCTCCTGGTCGACCGGGATCGTGTTGACGTAGGGCGTGGTGCCGCCGAGCGGCGGCGACGCACCGACGCGGCCGGCCTGCGCGACCAGCCGCTCCAGCAGGAAGCGCGCACGGTCGGCACCGTCGTGCCGGAGCACCGAGTCGAGCGAGTCGAGCCAGTCGCGCGTCTCCTCGGCGTCGATGTCGGTCGTCGACCTGCCGTTCGTGTCGGTCGTGGACATGCCGTCCCTCTACGCGGTTTGGACCCGAACTCGGGACGCTACCGCGCCGCTCCCCGATGAGCGCTGCCGCCCACGCCGCGGTGAGCGACGGGACGAGAACCGTACGCCGAGGCGGTGGGGGCGTCGAAGGATTCGTCTACCGGCTACGCCTGGCTCGATGGATCAGTCAGCTGGGTGGGGAACGGCTCGCGCTCCTGGGCGGCCGGCGGGGGCGCGGCAGCATCTCGTAGCCGTCGCCACTTCGCAGAGCGTCCGGTACTGAGCGGCTCGATGAGCCCCTCGTCGCGTAGCCGGGCGAGCACCTTGCCGATCAGCGAATCACTTGCGCCGAACGACGCATCGCGAACGTCGGCGATCGTGAACTCGTCAGAGATCCGCTCGCCGACGAAGCGCTCGATCGCCGCCGTCTTGGCCCCGCGACTGTCGCCGAGCAGGCCAACGCGGTCCTCGAGCTCGCGGTAGGCGGCGACCAGGATGCCGAGCATGTACTCGAGCCATGGCCAGATCGTGTGCTGGTCCTCGTGCCAGCCGACCCCAGCCGTCTGGAGCGAGTCGTAGTAGCCCTCTCTCGCGTCGTTGACCAGCCGCTCGAGACTCATGTAGCGACCGACCCCGTAGCCCGACTGGTCGAGGAGCAGGAGCGTGAGAAGCCGGGCCAGCCGCCCGTTCCCATCGCGGAACGGATGGATCGCCAGGAAGTCAAAGACGTAGGCGTCGATCAGCAGCAGCGGGTGGTGCGCACCGGCGTCCCGCGCGTCGAGGAAGCGGCGATGGAGCTCGTCCATGGCCGCCGGTGTCTCCGTCGCCGGAACCGTCCGAAAGCGAACGCGGCGCGTCCCGTCGGGCAACTCCTCTTCGATCGCATTGTCGATGGTCTTCCAGCGCCCCGCCGGCACGGTCGTGTACTGGTAGAGGTCGCGGTGGAGCTGCTCGACGACGGATGGGCGAAACGAGATCGGATTCTCACGCGAGGCGCTCGAGGACCTGCACTTCACCGCCGCGTCGGGCGATGCCCTGCGGTGAGGCACACGTACCGACCGTGCGAGATCTTCGCCACCCATGTGCCAGACGGCCTCGATGTCGTCGCGCGAGTAGCTGAGCGGCCGGCGACTCCTCCCGTCCAAGGCCCCAAGCAAGGTTCCCTAGCGAGCGGCTGCGACCCCGGGTGACGCCAGCTGAGCTGCTTGAGCTCCGGGTCGGTGTTCTGGAGCTGCTGGGGCGTGGAGCGGCGGCCGCGACGAGCGGGTCCTCGCTCCCGGGCGCCCACGCCGGAGTTGCGGCTACGACGGAGCCTGGGGTTGCTTGGGCAGCAGGCGGTGGCCGTCGACGACGGCGGAGGCGACGTCGACGAGCTTGCGGTTGGCGATCCGCGACTGCTCGCGCAGCATCTCGAAGGCGCTTGCCTCGTCGACGGAGTGGCGTTCCATGAGGATGCCCTTGGCACGCTCGGTGAGGGCTCGGCGCCCGAACGCGCCTTCGAGGTCGTGGTACTCGGCGAAGCGGCGCAGCACGATGTCGATCGAGCTCTGCCAATCGTCGACGTCGCCGTCGCTGATGTGGGCGAAGACGCCGCGCTTGGAAGCCTCCTTGACGAATGCGGGATCGCGCGCGTGGAGCAGGACGATCACCGGGCAGGCGGCTTCCTGCACGATCTTCTCGATCAGGCCGAGCGCGTGGTCAGAGCTTTCCCCGAGTCCGACGAGCGCGACGTCGGGTCGCTCGCGGGCGCTCACGGCTCCGACGTCGGCGACCTCGATCTCGCGCGCGATCACTTCGTGCCCCAGGGCGACGACGATCGGCGCGACCAGAGCCAAGCGATCCTTGCGCTCGTTGGCGATCAGCACGCGCAGATGCTCGGTCTCGCGGTCGCTCATTGGCAGCTTCCGACCTAGCCGAGTCTAGCTCGTGGGCAGCGCGTTCTGAGACCCTCGCCGTGGGTGTTGCGGGCCGGGTGTACGATGGGTGTTCGCTTCGCCTCAAACCCCGGCGAGCGATGCTTTTCCGGCTCCAAACCTCGGCTGGCTGAGAGGCGTTGACGGCACCGCGGTCGGCGCCGAACGCAAGCGTGAGGAGCCAGCATGTCCATCCCCGCACCGAACCGCGCGACCAGCCCGGCGGGCTCGTCGCCAACCGAGGACTTCCTGCGCGAGCCGGGCCGCCTGCTGATCGACGGCGAATGGGTCGAGGCGGCGAGCGGGAAGACGTTTGAGACGCTCGACCCGGCGACTGAGGAGAGTCTCGGGTGGGTGGCGCACGGCGCGGCCGAGGACATCGAGCTCGCCGTCGGGGCGGCGCGTCGGTGCTTTGACGACGAGCGCTCGGACTGGCGCCGGATGACGCCGTCGGACCGCGGCAAGGTCATCCATCGCATCGGCGATCTGATCGAACGGCACGCGGACGAGCTGGCGATGCTCGAGACGCTCGACAACGGCAAGCCGCTGGCGATCGCCAAGGCGGCGGACGTCGCGCTGGCCGCCGACCTCTTCCACTACATGTCGGGCTGGGCGACGAAGATCGAGGGCCACACGATCCCGATCTCCGGCGTCACCTCGCCCGGGTCGGAGTTCTTCGCCTACACGCGCAAGGAGCCGGTGGGCGTCGTCGGGCAGATCATCCCGTGGAACTTCCCGTTGCTGATGGCGGCCTGGAAGCTCGGCCCGGCGCTGGCGGCCGGCGTCACCGTGGTGCTCAAGCCCGCCGAGCAGACGCCGCTGTCGGCGCTGCGACTCGGTGAGCTGATGCTGGAGGCCGGGCTGCCCGCCGGAGTGGTCAACATCGTCACCGGGTTCGGGGACGCGGGCGCGGCGCTCGCGGCCCACGACGGCGTCGACAAGGTCGCCTTCACGGGCTCGACCGAGGTCGGCCGGCTGATCGTGCAGGCGGCGGTGGGCAATCTCAAGAAAGTCACGCTCGAGCTGGGTGGCAAGAGCCCGCAGGTGCTCTACAAGGACGCCGACATGGACGTGGCGATCCCCGGCGCGGCCAACGGCATCTTCTTCAACCAGGGCCAGTGCTGCAACGCCGGGTCGCGCCTGTACATCGAGCGCGACGTCTACGACGAGGTGGTGCAGGGGATCGCGGACGAGGCCAGGAAGATCACCGTCGGCCCGGGGGTCGACCCCGACACCCAGATGGGGCCGCTGACCTCCGCAGAGCAGCGCGACAAGGTCCTCGGCTACATGTCCTCGGGCCTCGACGCCGGCGCCCACGCGCCGGCCGGCGGGGGCCGTTGGGGCGACCGCGGGTACTTCGTCGAGCCGACCGTGCTCACCGACACCGCGCCCGACATGAAGGTGGTGCGCGAGGAGATCTTCGGCCCGGTGGTGTGCGCGATTCCCTTCGCCTCTGAGGACGACGACGTCATCCGCAGCGGCAACGACACGAGCTTCGGCCTCGCGTCGGGGATCTGGACACGCGACCTCAACAAGGCGCACCGGACCGCCCACCGCCTGCGCGCCGGCACAGTGTGGATCAACTGCTACAGCGTGTTCGACGCCGCGATGCCGTTCGGCGGCTACAAGGAGTCGGGTTGGGGCCGCGAGATGGGCCACAACGCGCTTGACAACTACCTCGAAACCAAGTCCGTGGTCGCCCAACTCGCATAGCCGCGCGACCTCGTACCGGCCGGGGCTGCGCGCCGCTACGCGCTGCCCCGCCGTCACCTATCAAGCCGGAGAAGACACCATGAAGTCCGCCGTCGTCAATCGCACCCGCGTGCTCCGGGAGACCCGCCCGCCCGAGGAGGTCAACGAGGCCTTCGACGACGTCGAGCACGCGCGCAACAAGGAGCCGCGCGTGGTCCTCACCGTCTGAGCACCGCCGACCAGGATCAATGTGATGCAGGCCCGAGGAGGTCGTGATGGAGGATGCAGTGATTGTCAGTGCGGTGCGGACGCCGGTCGGCAGTTTCGCCGGCGACTTCAAGGAGGTGCCCGCGACTAAGCTGGGCGCGCACGCCGTCCGAGCCGCGCTCGAGCGGCCTGGGATCTCCGGCGACGAGGTGGAGGAGGTCGTGCTCGGCTGCGTGCTGCAGGCGGGCCTCGGGCAGAACCCGGCGCGCCAGTCCGCGATCGCCGCGGGGATCCCGAAGGAGGTGCCCTCAACGACGATCAACATGCTGTGCGGGTCGGGTCTGAAGTCGGTCACGATCGCCTCCCAGATGATCCGCGCGGGCGACGTGGACGTCGTCGTGGCCGGCGGCATGGAGAACATGACGCGCGCGCCCTACCTGTTGCCGGCCGCGCGCTTCGGCGCCCGCATGGGCGACGCCGAGCTCGTCGACTCGATGGTCCACGACGGGCTCTGGGACGCCTTCAACGACATCCACATGGGCGTCACAGCGGAGAACCTCGCCGATCAGTACGGCATCGGCCGTGAGGAGCAGGACGAGTTCGCGGCCAACAGCCAGCAGAAGGCTGAGCGCGCGGTCGCCGACGGGGTCTTCAAGGACGAGATCGTGCCGATCGAGGTGCCGGTCAAGGGCGGCACGCGCGTGGTCGACAACGACGAGCACCCGCGGGACGGTACGACCGCCGAGGCGTTGGCCAAGCTGCGGGCGGCCTTCCGCCGCGACGGGGGCACGGTCACCGCGGGCAATGCCTCCGGCGTCAACGACGGGGCGGCGGCAATCGTCGTGATGTCGGCGCGCCGGGCCGAGGAGCGCGGCCTGCAGACGTTCGGGACGGTCGAGAGCTATGCCTCGGTCGGCGTCGAGCCGAGGATTATGGGCATCGGCCCGGTACCCGCCGTGCGCAAGGCCCTGGAGCGGGCGGGGCTCGAGCTGGGCGATGTCGACCTGTTCGAGCTCAACGAGGCGTTCGCGGCGCAGTCGCTTGCCGTGCTGCGCGAACTCGACATCGAGCCGGAGAGGATCAACCCGCACGGCGGGGCAATCGCGCTCGGACATCCGATCGGGGCCAGCGGCGGCCGGATCCTTGTCACGCTGCTGCATGAGATGCGGCGCCGCAACTCCGGGCGCGGCCTCGCGACCCTCTGTGTGGGAGGCGGCCAGGGACAGGCGGCGGTCATCCGCAACGCGGCGAACGGCGCCCACCGCGTGTAGCACGGCGAAGCGGGGTGCCGTCCCTTTGGGCCGGCGCTCCGCGGCCCCCGGCGGCATGCCGGACGGCGTGTGGATGGCAAACTCGCCTCGTGGGGCCGCCCTTGTACTTCTCGCACCCCGCGTGCCTGGAGCACGAGACCGGTGAGCATCCGGAGCGCCCGGCGCGCATCCAGGAGATCGAGACCGAGCTCGAGCGGCGCGGCTGGCTCGGCTACGAACGCCGTCAAGCGCCTGCGGCGCCGCTCGAGGCGGTCACAGCCGTGCACGCGGAGGCATACGTGGAGGCCGTGCGCGCGAGCAGCGCCAGCCGCCGCAGCCTCGACGAGGAGATAGTGCTCAGCCCCGGGTCCTACCGCGCCGCGCTGCATGCCGCGGGCGGGGCGTGCGCGATGGTGGACGCTCTCCTGGCCGGCGAGGCTCGTGCAGGCTTCTGCGGGACACGCCCACCCGGTCACCACGCGCGGAGCGCACACGTGCGCGTTGCGCGCGGTGCCGTTGCGGTAGCGCAGGCCTTTGGCCTGTTCGCGTTCCCTGGTCTGGTGGAGCTGCCGACGCTCCCGTTCCACCGGGGCGTATCGGGCGGTGTAATGATGTCGCGGAACTCAGGCACAATCCGAAGCCTCCGCCGACGTATTGCGCACGGACCCGGACCGCGGCCTGCGGGATTCCGAACGTCGCGGATCCCAGGCCGCCACGGTCGCGAACAGGCCGAGCGGGTTGTCTGTGTTCTCCGGCGTCGTGAACGTCGCCTCGTGGTCACCTCGGCGGATGCGAGCCCGGCGCCGACGTCCCCGCGCCGCATGTCATAGCGTGCCGCCCAGTCGACCGAGGAGGAGACGGGTGGCCGTTACCAAGATCATCGAGCTCGTGGGCTCGGGCACGAGCTCCGACGACGCGGTTCAGAACGCGCTCGACGAGGCTCGCAAGACGCTGCGCAACATCAAGGCCGTGGACGTGGTCTCGACCGGCCTGCGCGGGGAGGACCTGACCGAATGGCGCGCGCACGTGCGCGTCGCGATCCTCATCGAACGCATCCAGGAATAGCCGGCTCAGCTCAGGAGGCGGCGCCGCGGCGCCGCCTCCAGCCGCTTCAGGCCCACGCGGCGGGTCAGCCGTGGACATACTCGCCGGGTCCATCGGCCAGCACGCGATGGCGGCGACTACCGATGCGTGGCGGCTTGGCGAGTGGACCGGCGCGATCGGCCATCCAGCGTGTCCAGTCTTCCCACCAGGACTCGTCCTGCTGGCTTGCGCCGTCGCGCCATTGCTGGGCGCTCGGCGGATTGGCGTCGGAGGTCAGCACCCACGACTTCGGGTTGGGCGGGTTCACGATCCCGGCGATGTGTCCGCCGCTGCTGAGCACGAAGCGCACATCGCCGCCGAGGAGCCCGATCGACTTGTAGGACGACGTCCACGGAACGATGTGGTCGCGCTCGGCCGCGACGATGTACGTGTCGGCCATCACGGCGGCGAGGTCGAGCCGGCGGCCGGCGAGCTCCATCGCCCCGGCCGCGAGTTGGTTCTCGAGGTAACACGACCGCAGGTAGAACGTGCACATCGCGGCCGGCAGGCGCGTGTTGTCGGCGTTCCACGCGAGCAGGTCGAACGCCGGCGGCTGCTCGCCCATCAGCCAGTTCGACGCCACATAGTTGAAGATCAGCTCGTTGGCGCGCAGCGCGTTGAACGTGCCCGCCATGTCGGGACCGTCGAGATAGCCCTTCTTGGCGACCCGGCTCTCGACCTTGCGCACGGTTCCCTCGTCGACGAAAACGCCCAGTTGGCCGGGTGCGGTGTAGTCGAGCAACGTGTTGATGAGCGTCAGCGTCCCGATCGCCTGTTCGCCGCCTGCGGCCAGGTGGGCGGCGTTCATGGCGGCAAGCGCTCCGCCCAGGCAGACGGCGAGGACATCGACCGTGTCAGAGCGCGTGATCTCGCCGACGACGTCGAGCGCGGCCTGGGTCCCGCGCACGAGGTAGTCGTCCATCGTTAAGCCGGAGAGCGAGGCGTCCGGGTTGCGGTAGCTGATCGCGAACACCGTGCGCCCGTGCTGCACCGCCCACTCGATCAGGCTGCGTTCGGGCGCCAGGTCCATGACGTAGTACTTGTTGATCCATGGGGGACTCGCCAGCAGCGGGGTTGCGTGAACCTCGTCGGTCTGGGGCAGGTACTGCAGCAGCTCCATGATGTCATTGCGGTAGACGACCTTGCTCGGCGTGACCGCCATGTTCTCGCCGACCCGGAAGGAGCTCGCGTCGACCTGACGCGGCCGGCCGCCGTTGTGGAGGACGTCGTCGACGCAGTTGCGCGCGCCGGCCACGACGCTAAGCCCGCCGGTGTCGAACGCCCGCTTGAGCGCAGCCGGGTTGGTCAGCAGGAGGTTCGTCGGCGCCAGCGCGTCGGCGAGCATGTCGACCGCGAATCCCGCCTTCACTCGCGTCGCCTCGTCCAGCTCCGCGGCCGCCAGCAGGTCATCGGCGAGCCGCCGCAGCACCAGATAGGACTGGCGCAGGGCGAAGAACGCCGCGTTGTCCTCCCACGCTGGGTCGGAGAAGCGCTTGTCCGCGGCGTCGCGGGGGAAAGGGCCCGCCGCGCTGCGCCGAGCGGCACGCGACGCGGCCGCCAGGCTCGCGCGGATCAGGTCGACGGCGCAGCCCAGGCCGGCCAACGCGGCGGGTCCGGGATGACGGGCGACGCCGGCGGCGGCCGCAGCCAGCGCCCGTCCGAACAGCGCAGGGTCCAGGTCCACGAGCGCCCCCGCCTCGGGCCCGAGGGCGGTCAATGCGGCGAGTGCGCCGTCGACCGACGACTCCGATCCGTTCTCGACAGGTTCCTTCACGAGCGGGTCAGCCACGGTCGGCCTCCTGTAGAGATGGCTCCAGCGTGTGCGCGATTCCCCGCTCTACGGCCTCGATGAGGTGAGGCCGGAGACGAGCGGCCGGGATGATGGCATCGATCGAACCGACCCGGAGCGCCCGCTCGACGGTGTGGACGCCGTCGAACTCGGCCGCCACCTCGCCGAGCTTGTCCGAGCGCACCGACGCCCTCACGTCGGCCAGCTCGACCTGCAGCCGGGCTCGCTCGTCGCCCTCCGCGCCCTCCAGGCTGGCCTCGAGCTCGAGCACCCGCGGATCGGCGTCGGTGCGGGCGCTGACCTCGCGGACGAAGACCGTCGCGGCCGCCGGAGCACCGCCGATGACCGACGCGTACGAACCCTCGACGGCGATCACCTCCATGTTGTCGTTGAGCGCGCCCGAGAACACCACGAAGGCGCCTCCGTGGTAGCGCGAGACGACACAGAAGACGGTCGGGCCGTCGAAGTTGACGACCGCGCGGCCGATCTCGGCCCCGTACTCGAGCTGCAGCTTGCGCAGAGACTCCGGCGAGCCGTCGAAGCCCGAGAGGTTGGCCAGCACCACCAGGGGCCGGTTGCCGCTGGCCGCGTTGAGGGCACGGGTCACCTTCTTCGACGACCGCGGAAACAGCGTCCCCGCCGTCCACTGGTCAGGTCCGTCGGCGGGCAGGAAGCCGCTGCGGCGCAGCGGCCGGGATTCGATGCCGAGCACGGTCACCGGATAGCCGCCCAGGTGGGCGTCGAACACGACGGCGCCCTCGGCGCCCGCCATCGCCGCCCAGCGCTCGAGTGGCCGGTGGTCCTGGTCGGCGACGGCTCGCATCACGGCGCGGATGTCGAAGGGCTTCTTGCGCTCGGGGTTCGCCTCCATCGAGAAGATGTCGCCGACGGTCGTGAAGTCGCTGTTCGGCGCGTTGTGCGGATAGCTGCGGACGTCGCGGTCGACGGGGTCGGTGCTCGCCGCGCGCCGGGGGAAGCGCTCGCCGGGCGCGACGTAGGTGTGCTCGTAGTGGGCGAAGAGGATCTCGCAGGCGGCCGCCAGGTCGGCCGCCCAGTACTGGGCCTGGCCGTTGGGTCCCATGATCCGGTCGTAGCCGCCGATGCCGAAGTTGTCCTCGGCCGAGACGCCGCCCGAGTAGTCGAGGGCCTGCTTTCCGGTGAGCACCATCGCGCTGTCGGGCGTCATCACGAGGATGCCGCGGGTGTGCAACAGCATCGTGGCCTCGGCGTTGAAGTAGGGCTGGGCGCCGACGTTGATCCCGGCGACGATGACGTTGATCTCGCCCCCCGCCTGCGTGAACGTGATCAGCCGACGCAGCACCCGTGAGATCCAGTCCATGTTCTCCGTGCCGCTCTCCATCGAGATCTTCGCTCCGGCCGACACCGCGAGCCACTCGACGGGCACCTCCATCTCCTCGGCGAGGTCGAGTGCCCGCATGATGCGAACGCATTCGGGCTCGGCGATCGCGCCGAGTGCCTTGGTCGGGTCGCCGAAGATCGCGACGCGCACCATGCCCTCGGGATAGCGGTCGGTGATCGTGCGCACGACTCCGACGACGATCCCGGCGCTGTGGTCGCCGGCGGGACGCTCGACCGGCACGAGGCAGCCGTCGTCGTCGAGGTCGTACTCGGTGAACGTCCCGCCCGCGCGGGTGAGCTCGGGAACGAGCTCGTACGGGTACACCGTCCCACGGCGTCTCGCCCGCAGCGCCTTCTGGGCGTAGTCGTCGAGAACCGGCAGGGGCTCGGTCGGCGGCTCGGCAACGGAGAGTGTGACCCCCACGCCGGGTTGATAGGAGAAGCCGTGGGCCATGCTGCGCAGCTCGCCGTCCGGCGGTGTGGGGACGCGGGCCTCGATCAACACCTCCTCCAGGCCCAGCCCGACGGTCGTCGGAGCCAGCGTCCGCGTGACCGCAAGCAGCTCGTCGAGCGGCACCTCCACGGACGGCCAGACGTAGAGGAGCACACGGTTTCCGTGCAGCCGCTTGTTGGGCGCGCGCTGGGCCTGCACGCGGCGGATGCCGTCGAGGCATGCCGCCAGGACGCGCTCGGGCTCGGGCAGCGCGGTGAGCCGGCCGGACGCGTCGCGCACCGCCGTGAGGTCGCGCACCTCGGCCAGCGC
>Ga0299913_10000645_pt1 | contig 23066 bp, 21 predicted proteins | sample RVTome_9_FD_201360 | JGI IMG/M metagenome (GOLD analysis project Ga0299913, IMG submission 201360) | Soil microbial communities from uranium-contaminated site in the Upper Colorado River Basin, Wyoming, United States - RVT155D38 (version 2) ... | reverse complement strand
GAGAACTCGACGATCTCGTCGAACTTCTCCACGATCTGCCGTCTGCGCATCCCGAGGACGGTGCCGTTGAGGAAGATGTTCTCGCGCCCGGTGAGCTCGGGATGGAAGCCGGTCCCGACCTCGAGCAGGGAGCTCACCCTCCCTCTCAGCACCACCCGCCCCTCGGTCGGCGGCGTGATCTGGGCGAGGATCTTGAGCATCGTGCTCTTGCCGGCGCCGTTGCGGCCGATCATCCCCACGACCTCGCCGCGCTCGATGCTGAACGAGACGTCGCGCAGTGCCCAGAACTCCTCTCCCTCGACATGGGAGACGGGCCGATGACCGCGGAGGCGCCTGAACGGCGCCTTCAGGCCGGATTCCAAGGCGGCCGCGAGACCCCCCGGCCCTCCGACCCCCTCGCCGAGGTAGTAGCGCTTGCCTACCTGCTCGGCCTGGATCGCGGTCGCGTTTCTTGTCTCTGCGCTCATTTGGAATTCGGCAGGGTAGCGGGGACCCTCTCAGGGATCGCCTGTGGTCGGAACCGCGGCGGCAAGGGCTTTCCGCGCCAGACGAACTCGACCACCGCCCTCCACCCCTCGGCCACCGCCTCGTAGGAGTGATACCGGCGGACGTAGTCGAGACTCGCACGACCGAGCTCGTCGCGCAGGCTCGGCGAGCCGACCAGCCGGCGCAGGTCGTCCGTCAGCGACGCCGGCGAGGTGTCGACGATCGGACACTCCCGGACGTCCGCCGACCCCTTGAACAGGGCCGGGATCGATTCCAGATTCGAGAGCACCGGCTTGCCCGCGGCCATCCCCTCGACGGCGAACAGGCCCCACCCGGCGAGGAACTGATCGGCGACGATGTCCGAGTCGCGGACGATCGACCGAACCTGCTCGTTCGGGAGCCCCTCGAGGATCCGGAGGTCGATCGACAGCCCCTCCCCTCGCAGCGTCTCGACGGCGCGCTCGAGGTGCTCGGTGCCCTTGAACTGGCGGTGGTTCGGCGCGTGCACGATGCTGACGGCCCCGTTGCGGCCGTCGCGTTCGGAGGCGCTGCCGTTCCCGCGCCAGAGCTCCGTGTCGATCGCGAGCTGGTTCGCCCAGAGCACGTTGAACCACGGCTGAAAACCCGGCTGCATCGTGAGCATGCTGACATCGGCCCAGCGCAGCGAGTGCAGGACCCGGCGCTCGAGCAGGTCGCTGATCTCGGGAAGCTCGGGGTAGTCGGCGAGCAGCGGCTCCTCGAGTGAGCCGAGGTGGCCGAGGACCGCGATGTCGCCGCCGTAGGGGGAGAAGACCAGCTTCTTGCCGGCGAGGCGCAGGAGGCGGAACTCGATCCACTCGAGGCCGGTGAACCTGAGGTAGCCGCCGTCGAAGTAGAACATGAACACGTCCCCGTGGCGCATCGCCGAGGCGAACATCGCGTAGGTGCGAAGGCTCTCGGCGAGGGGCGAGTCGCCGAGGAAGTCGTCGCGGCAGACGTCCCAATCCTCGCGCCGGGTGATCCCCGAATCCGCGGCTATGACCGTGCGGCTCTCGTAGCCGATCGAGCGCATCGCCGCGGACCAGTACTTGTTGTTCAGGATCGCGCTCGGCCCCCAGATCAGGCGCGGCTTCGCCCCGCGCAACCGCCGCCAGCTCGTCCGCGCCCTCTCGACCAGCGCCAAGAGCACGAGTCCGGTGAGAACGGCGCCTCGGAGGAAGCGTGGCTTCAGCCGCGGCCAGAATTTCAGCCGAGGCCAGATGTTCCGGCTCAGCAACCACCTCACCTCCTGGTCGGCGAGCTCCCAGAGCCGCCGCGCGATCCCGCGGATCGTGCTCATCGACCCGACCGCGCGCCGGTGGCGAGCGACCGCGCCACCGCTTTCAGCCCGCGATCGAGGCCCCACTGCGGACTGACTGCGAGCAACTCCTGCATCAGCGTCGTCGCTGCGATCAGATCGCCCGGAGCGGGGCCCCCAGGCCTGATTCGCGCCTCGCGCCCGAGCTCCGCCGCCAGCAGCTCGACCAGCTCCCGGACCCGGACCACCTCGTCGCCGGCGACGTTGATCGTCGCCTGCTCGGCGAGGCCGAGTGCCGACTCGACGGCGGCCGCCGCATCATCCACGTAGATCGGGTTCATCGCCATCCCCGGATCGCCGTCGATCACGATTTCCTCGTTGGCCAGGATGCTGTTCGCGAGCCTGGAGACCAGCAGCTTCCCTCCGGGCCCGTAGACGAAGAAGAAGCGCAGGATCGCGCCACCTAGCTCGTCCGCGTAGTTCTCGACGAGCAGCTCCGCCATCCGCTTCGAGCGGAAGTACGGCCCCGGCGTCGTCAGGGGCGCGTCCTCGGCGACCGGCTCGGGGCTGGGCGCGTAGCTGCCCCCGGTCGAGGCGAGCACGAAGCTCCGCGCGCCGGCACCGCGAGCGTACTCGAGCAATGCCGCGGTGCTCTGGACGTTGACCGCGAACAGGTCCAACGCCCCGTCCGGGAAGTCCCGGTAGCGCTCGGACTGAGCGAGATGGACGACGCCGTCGATCGCCGCCGGCAGCGCCGCGGGCTTCAGCGGCTGCGAAAGGTCGGCCCGAATCCACTCCACCCCCTCGAGCTCGGGCCCGGTTCCGCGCGCGAGCGCGAACACCTCGTGGCCAGGGGCGAGCCGGGCGAGCACCCGCGAGCCGATCAGTCCGGTGGCGCCGGTGGCGAGCACCCTCATCCGGCGGCCGCTCCGGATCGCAACGCCGAGAAGGGCGCCACGTAGAAGTTGGGAAAGCGCGCGCGCAGCTGCTCCGGCGTCGAGTCGAGCAGGGAGCGATCGTTGACTCGGACGAAGTAGCGATAGCGGCCGTCCTCGGCGCCCCACTTGCGCTTGAAGCGGTAGACGCCGTCCTGCGAGCTCCAGGTGCCGCCCCAGTTCCACAGGCGGGATCCGCGATCGACCGCAGCGGCCATCGCGGGGACCAGGATCCGGGCGAGCGGCTGATCGGAGCGGTGCTCATGACGCGTCGCCGGCGTGAAGTACTCGCTCACGCGGCCGAAGTGGAGGACGAGCAGCCCGGCGATCGTCGCCCCGCGCAGGCGCGCGACCCAGAGGTCGAAGTCCTCGCCCGCGCGGAGGTGGCGGGTGACGCCCTCGAAGAAGTGGCGCGACTTCGCGAGACCCCCGATCGCGCCCATGTTCGCGGCGTGGATCTCGTACAGGTCCGCCCATGCCGACGGATCGACTTCGACCTCGATCCCCGCCCGCTCGGCCTTCCGGACGTTCCGCCTCGCGCTCGAGTCGACCAGCGAGAGGATCGCATCCTCGTCGGGCTCGCTCGGCAGCTCCGTCACCTGGCTGATCCGCTCATCGGTCAGGTCGTGCGAGGGCTCGGCCGGGTCCGTGGGGCGAAACGGATTGCCGACCATCGTCGCCGCGAGCGTCCCCGGATCCGCCGCGCGCTCGTTCCAGGCGTCGATCAGCGCCCTCTCCGCCTCCGGCGACTCCGCGAGCGGAGCGCCGTGACTGCCGTAGTAGGGGAGCGAGTTGAGCACCCTGCCGCCGTCGCCGCTCCACATCAGCGGCAGAATGCCCCGGATCTGCTCTCCCTCCCGGGCGACGAGGTACTCGGCCTCGCAGCCGAGCTCGTCGACCAGCAGGTCGCGGTACCGGGTCGAGTAGTAGACGAGACCGCCGTCGCAATCGCGGAGGAAGGCGTCCCAGGCCTGGTCGTCGGCCGACCCGGAGAGGGCTCCGAGCTCGATCACGGCCGCGCACCCTGAAGGAATGTCCGGCACCAGTGCTCGAAGCAGAGCAGCGACCACAGCAGCAGGCGCCGGTTCTCCTTCCCGTCCAAGTGCTGGTCGACCAGCCGTCTCACGGCGTTCGGGTCCAGGAACTCGTAGATCGCGGCATCCGATCCGTACAGCGTCTCGCGCACGTAGTCGATGCTCTCACCGCGGAACCAGCTCGCGTCCGGGCCCGAGAAGCCCTGCTTGACCTGGTTCGTGACCTCGTCGGGGACGTAGCGGCCCATCACCTTGCGCAGCAGGAGCTTGCCGTCGCGAGTCTTCTCGAAGTAGCGGCGGGTCTTCGTCCCCGGCTCGTTCTCGTTCATCGCGACCACGTTCTCGAGGTCACGGAGCTTGTAGCGCACGGGCAGCGCCTGCGCGAAGTCGACGAGCTCGTTGTCGAGGAACGGAACCCGGTTCTCGAGGCTGTGGGCCATCGAGAGCTTGTCCTCGACCACGAGCAGCCCGTGGAGGAAGGTTCGCGCCTCCAGGTAGAGGGAGTGGTCGACGTACTCCTCGGGGTCGCGCGGCGCCCGAGTGTCCGGGAACTGCGAGCGGAAGGTGTCGATCGTGCGCAGACCCTCTACCTCGCTCCAGACATCGGGGCGGAAGAACCCCGCGAGCTCGCTGTTCGGGATCAGCCGATGCCAGAAGCGGTAGTACTTCTCGACGTAGTCGTCGAAGTTGTCGTTGACGACCGCGCGGTAGTAGCGCCATGGGTAGCCGGCGAAGAGCTCGTCCCCGCCGGAGCCGGTGAGGACCACCTTGACGAACTTGCTCGCCAGCCGCGCCACGTAGTAGTTCGGGTAGCTCTGGCCGACGCGGAGATCCTCGAGGTGCCAGACGAGCGACGGCAGGCAGCGCTCCATGTCGCCGGACTTGAGGACGGCCTCGTAGTGCTCGGTCTTGAACAGGGAGGACATCGCCTCGGCCTTCAGCCGCTCGTCCTCGCCGGCCTCGAGGCCGGTGCTCGAGGTCATGTCGAAGCCGACGGTGAATGTGTTCAGGTAGGGCAGCGACTGAGCGGCGAGGGCGGTGATGCTGCCCGAGTCCATCCCGCCGCTGAGGTGGGCGCCGACGGGAACATCCGAGACCAGCTGGCGATCTACGGCGGCGCGAAACAGGCGGTCGAGCTCCTCCTCGTACTCAGCCTCGCCGCGTCCGTCCTCGGCGGGGGCGAAGCGGAAGTCCCAGTAGCGCTCGGGACGCGCCGGTCCGGAACCCTCGCGCAGCGTCACGCGGTGAGCCGGCTGCAGCATCCTCACCCGGTCGAACAGCGTCCCGTCGGTGAAGATGTTCTGGAAGGTGAAGTACTCGAGCAAGTGGGGAAGGCTGACCCGTGCCTTCAGCCCGGGGAACTCGAGCAGGGACTTGATCTCCGAACCGAACACGAATGCGTCGTCGAGGTCGGCGTAGTAGAGGGGCTTGATCCCGTAGCGGTCGCGCGCAAGGAAGAGCGTCCGCTCGCGCCGGTCCCAGATCGCGAACGCGAACATCCCGTTGAAGCGCTCGACGCAGGCGGGCCCCCACTCCGCGTACGCGGCCATCGCCACCTCGGTGTCGGTGCGGGTCCTGAAGCCGTGGCCGGCCCGCTCGAGCTCGCGCCGTAGCTCGCGGAAGTTGTAGATCTCGCCGCTGTAGGTGATGACGAGATCGCCCGACACCGACTCCATCGGCATGTCCGACTCGGGGACCGGGTCGATGATCGCGAGCCGGCGGTTCGCGAAGCCGATCGGGCCCTCGGCGAACTGCCCCTCGCCGTCGGGTCCGCGGTGGGCGATCACGTCCCCCATCCGCCGCAGCAGCTCATCGGGTACCGGTCCGTCCCGGCGGGACAGGACCCCCGCGATCCCGCACATGCTCAGCCCTCCTCGTGCGCCGCGAGCAACTCCTCGACCACGAGGTCCTGGTCGTCGTCGCTCATCCCCGGGTACAGCGGAAGAGCAATACTGAGTCGCTCGGCGATCACCGCGGCAGGGAAATCCTGCTCGCGAAGCCCGTACTTGCGCGAGTAGTAGCCGGTCGCGACCGGGGCGTGTGTTCCCTGCCTGGTGGCGATTCCACGCTGTTCGAGGCGCAGCATCAGCTCGTTGCGCTCGTCGTGGAGCCGCCCCAGCGAGTCCAGCGACGGCTCAACGCCGTAGAGGCAGACGTAGGACTGATAGCCATGAACATTGCCCTCGGGGACGGCCGGGGTCGAGAGCCAGTCGAGGCCGGCGAGCGCGCCGTCGTAGCGAGCCGCGAGCCGACGGCGCTCGTCGAGGAGCTCGTCCGCGCGCTCCATCTGCGCGCACCCGAGCGCCCCCTGCAGGTCGGTCATCCGGTAGTTGTAGCCGAGGTGGTCGAACCCGGACAGGAGGAAGCTGTGCGTCGTCTCGTGCCGGGATAGGTCGCTGCGATCGGCGCCGTGCTCGCGCAGCGTCCGCGCGAGCTCGGCGCGCTCCGGGTCGTCGGTGGTGAGCATCCCCCCCTCACCGGTGGTGATCGACTTGCGCGGGTGGAAACTGAAGGCGCCGATGTCCCCGAGCGTGCCGGCATGGCGGCCGCCCTGCCAGGCGCCGAGCGCGCAGGCGGCGTCCTCGACCACCCAGAGGCCGTGCTTGCGAGCGATCGCGTTCACCGCGTCCATGTCCGCACAGAGCCCGAACAGGTGCACCGGGATCATCCCCACCGTGTTCGGGCCGATCGCCCGCTCGAACCGCGCCGGGTCGACGTTGAAGGTGTCGAGTTCGATCTCGCAGAACCGCGGCGTCGCCCCCATGTACTCGACCACGTTCGCCGTCGACACCCAGGTGAAGGCTGGGACGAGCACCTCGTCCCCGGGCTTCAGCCCGAGCACCGCGACCGCGAGGTGGAGCGCGGTCGTGCACGAGGTCGTCGCGACCGCGTTCCCGGCGCCGATGTAGTCGCCGAACCGACGCTCGAACTCCTGCACCTTCGGGCCTTGGACGACCCAGCCGCTCTCCAGCGGCTCGGCGATCGCACGCCGCTCGGCCTCCCCCAGCGACGGCTTCGTGATCGGCACCCTCAAGGCCCGCGCCGCGGCCTCACCGGGATGTTCGCCCCGCGCGGTTTCGGTCGCAGTCGAAGGTGTCCCCGCCGGATCCCGGGGATCGGTCACTCGGGTCTCCGGATCCCGATCGTCCACTCCCACAGCGGATAGTCGTGGAGCAGCGAAACGTGCGGCGAGATCTCCTCCTTGCAGAACCGGAACAGCTCCATGGGCTCGGCATGGAAGTTGTGGTCCCGGCGGTAGTCCACGTAGGTGGTCAGCGAGTTAAACGCGAAGCCGCGCTCGGAATGCTCGTGGAGGTTGGCGATCACCGACTTCATGTACTCGAGCCATTCGGCGTCGCTCGCATCAAGGCGGGTGTTGAAGATCCCGCAGGCGAATGAGTAGTCGGCGGGTTCGCCGAGTCGATCGGCGCGCACGACCTCGCCGTCGTCGCCGAGCCGCTCGCTCGCGACCGCAAGCATCTTCTCGCTCAGGTCGTAGCCGCGATAGGCCCGCATCGGCAGCCCCTCGTCCTTGACGAACTCGTACAAGTCGGCGAAACCACATCCGAGGTCGTTGACGGTGAACGGCTCGTCGCCGATGTCGACTGCACGCAGCAGCTGGCCGAAGCGGAGCCGCTGGTTCTCGCGGCTCGGCCACCCGACCCCCTTCACGGTCGCGCCCTCCTGCTCGAGGAGGTCGTTCATGAACTCGCCGATTCGCGCCAGCGGGCGCTGTCGGCCACTCAACTTGAGTCCTCGAGTTTGCGCTGCCAGGTCGCAGCATCGACCCACGTGAACGCGGGGCTGTAGGACTCGACGCGGCCCCGATTCCGATCATGGAACACGTAGCGTCCGTCGTCCTCGATCAGAAGCGTGCCGAGGACGCGGTCGTACCACGCCTCGATTCCCTCGCGAAGGAAGAGGTCCTCCGTCACTCGCCTCACCAACGGCGTAGCGCCTCGCAGTTCGACGAGCTTGTCGCCAGCAATCATGCTCCACCGGCGGTCGCTCCCCGCCCGGATCTGCGTGAGCGCGTCGACCGGACGCCCGGCGGCGTCAACCGCGCGCCGGTTGTTGACCAGGTCGTACAGCACCCAGCTGTCGCCGTCGCGAACCTCGAGCATCGTGTGCCCGTCGTCGACGCCGTTGAACGGGCGCCGAGTCAGGGTGGTGATCAGCCTCGACTCGACGCCCAGCTCGGCGAGCATGCGCTGGGCGAGCAGTGCCGCGGTGCCGCAGGTGATGTAGACCCGCTCGCCCGACTCGACGCGGCGCTCGAGCTCGTCCTGGGAGCCGCGATCGTCGATCCAACCGGTCGTCGTCCGCGCGGCGACCATCTTGAGCGTCTCGGTGGCGCCCGCCGCCGTCGCCTCGTCGTCGTCGTCGAGGACCAGGGCCCAACCGGCGGCGCCGACCACCAACGCGGCGACCGGGATCTTCAACCATCCGCGGGTCATGCTCGCTCGGCCTTGAGCTCCTCGGGCTTCAGGTGCGTGTAGGTCTCTCCGACCCCGTGCTCGCGGTACCACGCAACCGCCTTCGCGATCCCGTCCTGGAGCGGCACCTTCGCCTCCCAGCCGAAGTCCTGCTTCGTCCGCGAGGGATCGAGGAGGATGCTGGGGGCGTCCTCGGGCGGCCGCGGGCGAACCTCGACCTCCTCCTCCATCTCGTGCCCCATCGCCTCGGTCACGGCGTCGAACATCTCCTTGATCGAGTAGTCCGAGCCGGTGGAGACGTGGTAGGCGCCCTCGCCGGTTCCCCCCAGCGCCGCGACCACAACCTCGAGCAGGTCGTCGACGTAGATGAAGTCGCGGCGGCTGTCCATCACGAACACCGGCTTGCCCTCGGTCAGCCGCTGGTAGAAGGTCGGCGGCGGGCCGCTCAGGTTGCGCGGGCCATAGATATTCGCGAGCCGCAGCGACACCCAGGGGATCCCGGACAGGGCGATGTACTGCTCGGCCGTCGTCTTCGAGATCGCGTAGCTCGAGTCCGGGCGGATCGGGTGCTCGAGGGTGATCGGCTGCTCCAGCGGCTGGGTCCCGTAGCAGAGCGCGGTCTGGAAGTAGACGATCCGTCCCACGTCGGACTCGCGACAGGCCTCGACCACGTTGGCGCCGCCGAGCGAGTTGGTGCGCGCGTCCTCGCTCCAGGCGTCGGGGTCCTTATACGAAGCGGCGGCATGGGCGACGACCTCGGGCCCGAAGGCGGCGAACACCTTGACCAGCGCCTCGCGGTCGCCGATGTCGCCGTCGACGACGGTGAGCCCGTCGCTCTCGCTCAGATTGTCTCGGCGGCTGGTCGCGAAGTTGTCGATTGCGAGGACCTGATGGTCCTCAGCCAGCAGCCGATCGGTCAGATGGGAGCCGATGAACCCGGCCCCGCCCGTGATCAAGACCTTCATCAGTTCTCGTCCGTCCTTTCGTCGTCAGCATCTTGCGGAAGTCGCGACCGCGGTCGTGGAAGGACCGCTGCCAGAGCTCGAGCGAGAGCAGGCCCCAGAGCTTGCGGCCGAAGCGCTCCTCGGAGTGCATGCCCTCGAGAACCTTGCGGTTGTCGATCAGCTCGCGGCCATGCGCGGCGTCCGACGAGAGTATGTCGGAGACGAACTCCCGGGCGCCGTCCTCGAGCCACTCCGAAAGCGGCACCGGGAAGCCCATCTTGTCGGTCCGCTCGAGGACCTGGCCGGGGACGGCGGAGCCCACCGCCCGCTTGAAGATGTGCTTCATCTCGCCGTCGCGGAACTTGATGTCGGCGGGGATCGTCGCCGCCAGCTCGATCAGGCGGTGATCGAGCAGCGGCACCCGCGACTCCAGCCCGTGCGCCATCGAGACCCGGTCCTCGACCTGAAGCAGTGCCGGCAGCAGGGTCTTGAAGTCGAAGTGGGTCATCTTGTCGAAGTAGGCCTCGTGGCCGACGTTGGGCCCGTTGAAGATCTCCTTGAAGGTCTCGAACGGCGAGTAGTCGCCGAGCGCGTCGGTGTCGACCTCCTGCTCGACGTGATGGGCGCGGTTGATCAGCCGGTAGTAGCGGGAGTCGAGCTCGTCGAACAGCCCCTCCTTCCAGAACTCGCGCATCATCGGCTTGTAGTTCCGCAGCGCCACCAGGTTGGGGATGATCGACTCGTAGGTGACGACGAAGTTGCCGCTGTGCAGCGATCCGTCGATCGCCCCCTTGATGCACTGCTCGAAGTAGGCGATCAGATAGCGCGTGTAGCCGCCGAAGATCTCATCGCCTCCCTGGCCGCCGAGGATCACCTTGACCTGCTCGGCGGCGGCCTTGGAGACCATGTACTGGGGGAAGGAGCCGGGGCCGGCCGCCGGGTAGTCCATGTGGTAGGCGACGTCCTCGATCGTCGCCAGGAAGTCCTCGACGCCGATGTCGATCTCGTGCAGGTCGAGGCCGCGCTGGTCGGCGACGATCCGCGCGTAGGGGGACTCGTCGTAGCGAGGGTCCTCGGAGAACTTCCCGGTGAAGGCGAGCAGGTCACCCTGCTCGCGAGCCGCGAGCGAGGCGACCGCGCTGGAGTCGACGCCGCCGGAGAGGTAGGCGGAGACGGGGACGTCGGCGCGCATGTGCAGCTCGACCGACTCGGCGAGCAGCGCCTCGATCTGCTCCCGGTAGTAGTCGGCGTCGTGGGCGAAATCGATCTCGTAGAAGACCTCCCAGTAGCGGCGGGGCTCGGCCGGCCCGCGCTTGATCCGCAGGTAATGGCCGGGGAGGAGCTCGCGGACGCCCTTGAACAGGGTCTTGCCGGCCAGGCAGAACTGGAACGCGAGGTAGTCCTTGAGCCCGTCGAGATCGGTCTCGATCGCGGGCAGCATCGGCAGCAGCGCCTTCGCCTCCGAGGCGAAGTAGAAGACGTCGTCGACGACGGCGTAGTAGAAGGGCTTGATCCCGAAGCGGTCGCGGACACAGACCAGCTCGCCCTCCTGCTCGTCCCAGAGCGCGTAGGCGAACATCCCGCGCAGATGCTCCATCGCCTCGGTGCCCCACTTGCCGTGGGCGCGGATCAGCACCTCGGTGTCGCAGTTGGTCCGGAAGCCGCGCTCGCCGATCTCGCGCTTGAGCTCGGGGTAGTTGTAGATCTCGCCGTTGAAGGTGATCCAGCGGCCGGCCTCGTCGCCCATCGGCTGGTGTCCGTGCTCGAGGTCGATGATGCTGAGGCGGCGGTGGGCGAGCCCGACGTGGCCGCGCTCGTGGGCCCAGATCCCGTCGTCGTCGGGACCCCGGTGGGAGATCAGCTCGTTCATCACCTCGAGCCGGCGCTCGAGGTCGGGAATCGGTTCCCCACGGAGGCTGATGGCGCCGCACATTCCGCACATACGAGGCGCACATGGTTGCGCAGCCGGGACCCGCGCGCGCAGAAGCCATGGCGTCATCTGCCACGATGTCAGCGCGTATGGGAACGCTGACGGAGGCGCGTCGCGAGCAGGGCCCCGCCGAGACGGCGGAGCTGGACGTCTCGGTGGTGATGCCGTGCCTGAACGAGGCCGGCGTGATCTCCGAGGCGGTCCGCCGCGCCCGCGAGGCGATCGACCACAACGGCTACCGCGGTGAGGTGGTGGTGGTCGACAACGGCTCCACCGACCGCAGCGGCGAGCTCGCGCACGAGGCAGGCGCCAGGGTGGTCTCCGAGCCGGAGCGCGGCTACGGCAACGCCTACCGGGCGGGGCTCGGCGCGGCTCGCGGTCGCTACATCCTCATGCTCGACGCCGACCTCACCTACCCGGTCGGGGACCTGCCGAAATTCGTCGAGGCGCTCAAGGACGGCGCCGACGTGGTCATGGGGGACCGCTTCGAGCAGATCCAGCCCGGGGTGATGCCCTGGCTGCATCGCTACGTCGGCAACCCGCTGCTCACCGGGATCCTCAACTTCTTCTTCCGCACCGGGGTCAAGGACGCCCACTGCGGGATGCGGGCACTGCGACGCGACGTCCTCCCCGACCTCGACCTTCGCACCTCGGGGATGGAGTTCGCCTCGGAGATGGTGATCCGGGCGGGCAAGCTCGGCCTCGACATCCGCGAGTTCCCGATCGACTACCAGCCCCGCGAGGGCGAGTCCAAGCTCTCCACCTGGAGCGACGGCTGGAGGCACCTGCGGTTCCTGCTCGTGCACAGCCCCACCCACCTGTTCATCGTCCCCGGCCTGGTGATGGCGGCCGTCTCGGTGCTGGTCATCGCCACCTCGCTCGCCCAGATCCAGGTCCTGGGCCGAGAGTGGGACATCCACGCGATGATCGGTGGCTCGCTTGGGCTGATCGTCGGCGCCCAGGTGATCGGGCTCGGTCTCTGTGCCCACACCTACGGCACCTACTTCATGGGCGAGAAGGACGACTGGTTCGACCGCGCCCGCGGGCGCTTCCGACTCAACCAGGCGCTGATCGCGGGCGCGGTCGTGATCGCGGTCGGCTTCGTGCTCGGCGCGGTCGTGGTCGGGATCTGGATCGACCGCGGCTTCGGCTCGCTCTCCGAGGAGCGGCTGGCGGTCCTGGTGGCGACCCTGATCGTGGTCGGGATCCAGGTGATCTTCACCGCGTTCCTGATCAGCATCCTCGGGCTTCGCAAGCCCGAGGACGACTGACCTCGGCTTGATCTCGGTCGTCATCCCGGTTCGCAACGGAGGCGAGGATCTCCGCCGCCACCTACGTGCGATCTCCGAGCAGCGCACCGACGAGGAGGTCGAGGTGGTGGTGATCGACTCCGCCTCCAGCGACGGCAGCGACGCGCTCGCCCGCGAGCTGGGCGCGCGGGTTCATGGCATCGCCGCCGAGGACTTCGACCACGGCGCCAGCCGCAACCTGGGGGCGGAGCTGGCCCACGGCGAGACCCTCGTCTTCACCAGCCAGGACGCCTACCCCGTAGATGAGCGCTGGCTGGCGAAGCTCACCGAACCGCTCGCCGACGGGGGCGTGGCCGGCGTCTACGGGCGCCAGATCGCTCACCACGGCGCGCGGCCCCCGGAGGTCTACTTCCTCGACTTCCTCTACGGGCCGGACCGGCGGGTGCAGCGGGCCGCCGGGCCGAAGCAGCTCTCGATGGAGACGACCCTGTTCTCGAACGTGACCTCGGCGATGCCCCGGGAGCTGCTGCTGCGCTTCCCCTTCGCCGACGACCTGGTGATGAGCGAGGACCAGGAGTGGGCGGCGCGGGTGCTGCTCGCCGGCTACCGGATCGTCTACGAGCCCGAGGCGGTCGTTCGCCACTCCCATCCCTACACGATCCGCGCCGCGTTCAAGCGCTTCTTCGACTCCGGCGCCTCGGCCGAGCGCGCGTTCATGCCCGTCCCTGAGTCCGCGCGGGTGCTGCGCCGCAGCGCCCTGCGCTACGGCCGCGGCGAGCTCGCCTGGCTCTGGCGACACGGACATCGCCGCTGGATTCCGTACGCGATCGTCTACGAGCTCGCCAAGTTCGCCGGCCTGCAGCTCGGCGCCCGCCACCGCCGGCTGCCGGTGGGCCTGAAGCGACGCCTCAGCGCCCATCCCCGGTTTTGGTCGCGGAAGCCGACGCTTCCGCACGGCTAGCTATCCGCCACGGAAGAGCAGCTTGCCGTAGAGCCAGCGCTCCAGCTTCGCGGGCAACGGCCGGTAGCGCCACCAGGTCCGGTAGAAGGTGCGGCCAATCGGGGTGAGATCGGTCTGCTTTGCGAGCTCGCGCTCCCTCGCATAGAGATCGGGATGCCTGGCGCGCATCCGCTTGAACAGCTCCCGGTGGCGCGCGCGGTCGCGCTCGACCCCGGACCAGTCGTGCTTGCGGTACTCGAGCACCACCCGATCGAGCCGGTGGCCGTGCCAGCCGCGCTCGAGCGCGGCCAGGGTCAGGTTCCAGTCCTCCATCCCGCCCAACTCCTCGTCGTAGCCGCCGACCTCCTCCCAGGTCCGGCGGCGCACCAGCCCGATCCACCCGACGATCCCCCGGTAGAGCAGGCGGAAGGGATCGAAGGGCGGGAAGACCACCTCGCCGCTCCAGTCGCCGAAGTGGCGCATGGTCCCGTAGGCGTAGCCAGCCCGCGGGTCCCGCTCCAGCGCCTCCTTCAATGCGGCGAGCGTCCCGGGCGGCAGCCGGTCGTCGGCATCGAGCGGCAGCAGGTAGGGGCTCGTCGTCTGGCCCATCCCCGCATTCCGCGCCGCCGCCGGGCCGGCGTTCGCCTGGCGGATCAGCTCGACCCCCTCGGGAAGGGCCTCCAGGGCGGCGAGCGTCCCCTGGTCGGTGGACCCGTCGTCGACCACGATCACCCGCGGGCGCTCCCCCTCCTGCCCCAGCGCGCTGGAGATCGCCTCCGCCAGGAAGCGGCCGTGGTTGAAGCAGGGGATGACCACGGTGACGTCGGGGTCGGGCACCGCCGGAACCCTACGCGGGGCGCAACGCCTCGGCGGCCGCGATCCGCCACCCTTCCGCGCCGTGAAGGTGCTGACCGTGATCGGGAACCGGCCCCAGTTCGTGAAGGCGGCGGCCGTCTCCACCAAGCTGCGGGAGCGCGCCACCGAGGTGCTGGTCCACACCGGCCAGCACTACGACCGCGAGCTCTCAGAGATCTTCTTCGAGGAGCTGCGGCTGCCGCCGCCCGACCACGAGCTGACGGCCGGCTCCGGCAGCCACGCGGAGATGACCGGCGCGATCATGACCGCGCTGGAGCCGCTCGTCGCCGAGGTTCGCCCCGACGCCCTGCTCGTCTACGGCGACACCAACTCCACCCTGGCCGGAGCGCTGGTCGCCGCCAAGGCGGAGGTGCCGCTGGCCCACGTCGAGGCCGGGATGCGCTCGTTCAACCGCTCCATGCCCGAGGAGATCAACCGGGTGGTGGCCGACGCGCTCTCGGGCCTCTCCCTCTGCCCGACCGAGGTCGCGGTCCGGAATCTGGCGAACGAGGGGCTCGGCGAGGCCGCGGTCCTGGTCGGCGACGTGATGGCCGACGTGGCGATGATCTTCGGCCCGATCGCCGATCAGCGCTCGGACGCCTTGGAGCGGCTCGAGGTCGAGCCCCGCTCCTACTTCGTCGCCACCGCGCACCGCGCCGGCAACGTCGACGATCCGGGCAGGCTCGCGCAGCTGATCGACCTGCTAGCGGCGGCCGGGAAGCGGGCGCCGGTGATCTTCGCCGTCCACCCCCGGACCCGGGCCCGGCTGGAGTCCGCCGGCTCACTCGACGGGCTGGCGAGAAGGGGGATCCGCGCGGTCGACCCGCTCGGCTACCTGGACATCACCAAACTGGTGCGCAACTCCCGCGCGGTGCTCACCGACTCCGGCGGGCTGCAGAAGGAGGCCTTCCTGGCGAGCGTGCCCTGCCTGACGATGCGGGCGGAGACCGAGTGGGTGGAGACGGTGGAGACGGGCTGGAACCGCCTGGTCGCGCTCGACGCCGAGGCCGCCCTGGCCGCGCTCGCCGAGCTCCCCGAGCCCGGCGAGCGGACCTCGCCGGCGGCCGAGCTCTACGGCGGCGGCAAGGCGGGCGAGCGGGTGGCTGCGGCGCTCGCGGACTGGGTGGACTGACCGGGCCGTCACCGTCGCCGTCGCTCTCTGCCTAGACTCGCCGCCATCGCCGCTCTGACCCCATCCGACCGCGCCCCGGGGCTGCTCCTCGGCGAGGACGTGGAGCTGCCAGACGACGTCGAGCTCGGGGGCCACGTCGTCATCCACGCCGGCACCCGGATCGGCCCCGGGTGCGTGCTCCAGGACGCGGCCGTGATCGGCAAGCCACCGAAGCTCGGCGCCCGATCGACCGCCCCGCGCGAGGCGCCGCCGCCCGCGGTCCTGGCCGAGGGCGTCGCCGTCTGCGCCGGCGCCGTCATCCTCGCCGGGGCACAGGTCGGCGCGGGGGCGGTGATCGGCGACCAGGCGCAGGTGCGAGAGCGGACCCGGATCGGGGCGCAGTCGGTGATCGGCCGCGGCAGCGCCGTCGACAACGACGTCGTGATCGGCGAGCGGGTGAGCGTTCAGAGCAACTGCTACATCACCGCCGGCACCGTGATCGAGGACGACGTCTTCGTCGGCCCGGGGGTAACCCTGACCAACGACAACACGATGGCGCGCCACGAACCCGGCCCGCCCGACGCGCCCGCCCTCGGCCGCGCCAGCCGGATCGGCGGCGGCGCGGTGATCTGCCCCGGGGTAGAGATCGGCGAGGAGGCATTCGTCGCCGCCGGCGCCGTGGTCGCCGAGAGCGTTCCGCCGCGCGCGGTCGTGATCGGCGTTCCCGCCCGCCGCATCCGCGACGTCGGCGACGAGGACCTGCTCGAGCGCTGGCGCTAGCGGCCCCGGGAGGGGACCGACTCGGCGCTCGGCGCCTGGTCCGCCGCCGACTGCCGCTCCAGCTGCGCGGCCTCGAAGCGGGGGTTGGCCGGCTGCCGGGCCATCCACCAGGAGCAGAAGGCGCCGAGCACGATCACCGGGAAGAAGTTGACGGCGTGCAGCACGACCGCGTAGGCGAGCGCGATGCTGGCGCCGATCCCGGCCGCGATCAGCGCCACCTGCACCGAGGCCTCGTAGACGCCGACCCCCGCCGGACCCGACGGGATCATGATCGCGAAGGTGTTCGCGACCAGGATCAGCCAGGGGGCGGCGGCACCGGTGTCCAGGTCGAATGCTGGGAACAGCACCCAGAGGGAAAGGGCGCCGGTCCCCCAGATCAGCGCGGTGATGCCCAGCACCGCCGCGAGCTGGCGCGGACGGAACAGGATCGCACTGCCCGCGCCGAGCGCGTAACCGACCGAGCGGGCGCGCTCCTCGGAGACGAACGGCAGTCGCGTCAGGACTCTGACGAAGACCCGAGTCAGCCGCTCGCGAAAGACGGCGAGGCCGGCGACGAGCAGCACGGAGGCGACGATCACGCCGACGCAGAAGAGCCCCAGCGCGTCGATCCACGCCTTCGACTCCGGGAACAGGGGCCACAGCGCCGCGCCGAGGACTGCGATCACGAACACGTCGAGCACCCGCTCGACGATCAGCGTCGCCCCGATCTCGAACGCCGAAAGCCCGGTGGTGCGCCGCAGGGCGAAGATCCGAGGGACCTCGCCCACCCTGGAGGGCAGGATGTTGTTGAACATGAGGCCGATGCTGGTCGCCGCGAACGACTCGGACAACGGGACCTTGTCCGGGTCGTTGAAGAGGCGCTTCCACCGCCAGGCGCGCAGCACGACGATCGGGAAGACCAGCAGCACCGAGGGGATCAGCCAGACGTAGTTGGCGTCGTCGAGGCTCGCGCCCACCTGCTGCAGGGAGATCTTGTCGAGCGCCAGGTAGCCGGCGAGGATCGAGATCGCGATCCCGACCGCGATCGCCGCGATCTGGCGACGCCTGCCCCGGACGGAGGGCCGGCCGACCGGCGGAGCGGGTCGTGATTCGAGTTCGGCGAGGGCCTGGGAATCAGCCATGAAGGGGACGACCGTAGACCATGTCACGGCGTGTGGGTTAGGCCGCCCGAGTGCGGGCGCGCCTTTAACGAAAGACTAACCGCGGGGCCGCGCGCTACCGTTCGCGCCATGAGTCGGGGACGGCGGCGGGGCGATCGGCGGCGGCTTGCCGCGCTGCTGTCGTTCGCGATCCTGCTCGGCGCGCTCGCCGCGAGCAGCGGCTCCCAGGCGGCGGCGGAGAAGGCGTTCGTTCCGCCGGGGTCGGCGCTGCAGACGACGAAGAAGGCCGTCTGGGGATTGACGGAGCACCGCGGGGCTTCGCTGTTCCCCTGGTATCGCCATCTCGGCGTCGGCATCTTCCAGACGCAGGCGCACTGGGATGAGATCGCGCCGGAGAAGCGGCCCCAAGATCCGACGGACCCGGACGATCCCGCCTACCGGTGGCCCGGCTATCTGGAAGACGCGATCGAGGAGGCCGAGAGCTACGACATGAAGGTCATGCTCCAACTGATCGGGGTGCCGCGCTGGGCGAACGGCGGCAAGTCGTGGCAATGGGCCCCGGCGGAGCCGTCGGAATTCGGCTACTTCGCCGCCGCGATCGCGCGCAAGTATCCGAGTGTGGACCTGTGGATGATCTGGGGCGAGCCGAACCGCAAAGGGAACTTCAGACCGTTCACGGGTGCGCAGCCGACCGCGACCAAGCTGAACAAGAGGCAACGCCGCGCCCCCCGGAACTACGCGAAGCTGCTGGACGCCGCCTACGACGCGCTCAAGCACGTCGGCGCCGAGAACCTGGTGATCGGCGGCAACACTTACTTCTCCGGCGGCAGGACCCCGATCATCCGCCCGTTTCCCTGGATCCGCTACATGCGGCTACCCGGCGGGAGCAAGCCGAGGATGGACATGTGGGGCCACAATCCCTACTCGTACCGCACGCCCAACCTGAAGAGCGACCCGTCGCCCAAGGGCCGCGTCGACTTCTCAGACCTGCGCCGGCTGACCAAGGCGCTGGATCGGACCTTCCCCCGCCCCAGGCTGCCGCTGTTCCTCTCGGAGTTCGGCGTGCCGACCGCGCGAGACCTCGATTTCAAGTTCAAGGTGAAGCCGCGGACCGCCGCCAAGTGGGTCCGCGCCGCGATGCGAATCGTGCGGCGCTGGGACCGGATCTACACCCTGGGGTGGTCGGTGCCCGTCGACACCGATCACAATCCGCAGGGACTGCTCGACGCCGGCCTCACCCCGAAGGCGACCTACAACGCCTTCAAGGACGGCTGAGGCCGGCCGCCAGCGCCTCGCCGACGGCCTCGGCCACCCGGGCGGGCGCGCTCGGGTCGAGCGCAGTTCCCATCGGCAGGGCGAGGATCTCGGCGCAGACGCGCTCCACCTCGGGCAGAGGCTGGACGGGCGCCCACTGCTTCACCGCCGGCTGCCGGTAGAGCGGAACCTCGTAGTAGGGCCGGGCGCCGATCCCCGCCTCGTCCAGCGCCTCGCGGAGCCGGTCGCGCTCCGGCGTCCGGACCACGAACAGATGCCAACAGGAGGCGCCTCCCTCCGATTCGGACTGGATCGCGACCCGTTCGCCGAGCCCGGCCTCGCGGTAGCTATCCGCGACCGTCCGCCGCGCCGCGGTCCACTCGTCGATGTGCGGAAGCAGCACCCTCAGCGCCGCCGCCTGGATCTCGTCGAGGCGGGAGTTGTAGCCCGCCTCGGTGTGGGTGCGCTTGTCGGTGGAGCCATGAAAGCGCAGCCGCCGCGCGAGCTCCTCGACCGCCGGGTCGGAGGTGAGGACTGCGCCTCCGTCCCCGAAGCCGCCGAGGTTCTTCGAGGGGAAGAAGCTGAAGGTGGCGGCGTCGCCGAGCGCGCCCGCCCTGGCTCCGCCGAGCTCGGCGCCGTGGGCCTGGGCGGCGTCTTCGAGCACCTTGATCCCGCGGGGGGCGGCGAGCTCCATCAGCTCCGGCACCGGGGCGGGGTTGCCGAAGATGTGGACCGGCAGCAGCGCCCTGGTCCTGTCGGTGATCAGGGCCTCGGTCGTCGCCGCGGTCATCACCCAGGTCTCGGGGTCGACGTCGGCGAAGACCGGGGTGGCGCCGATCGTCACCACCGGCTCCACCGTGGCGAAGAAGCTGAGCGAGGGGACGATCACCTCGTCGCCGGGGCCGACCCCGAGCGCGCGCAGGCCGATCGCGATCGCGTCGGTGCCGTTGCCCACCCCCACGCAGTGCTCGGCACCGATCCAGTCGGCGAACTCGGACTCGAATCCCTCGACCTCGGGCCCGAGGATGTACTTGCCCGACTGGAGCACGGCGCGCTGGCGGGCGGCGACCTCTTCCAGAAGCGGCTCCAGCGAGGGACGGTTGGCGAAGAGCGGGACCTCCACGGCGGCGCAGGGTAGAGGAGCGGCGGGAATAGGATCGCGACGTGCCCGACAGCGAACCGAGAGCCGCGTCCGCCTCGCGCTCGGACCTGATCCGCTGGATGAGCATCCAGGACGCGAACTCGGCCGGCTTCGCCCACGGCGGCACGGTGATGCGGATGTGCGACGAGGCGGCCGGGATCGCGGCGATCCGACACTGCGGCACCCGGGTCGTCACCGCCGGAATGGATCGGATGACGTTCACCGAGCCGGTCTGGGTCGGCGAGCTGCTGCGCTGCAGCGCCTCGGTGAACGCGGTTTGGAACACCTCGATGGAGGTCGGCGTCCGGGTCGAAGCCGAGAACGCGGTCACCGGCGAGGTCCGCCACACCAGCACCGCCTATCTGACCATGGTCGCGGTCGACGAGGAGGGCAAGCCCACTGAGGTCCCCCCGCTGCGGGTCGAGGGCCCCGACGAGGAGCGCCGCCAGCGCGAGGCGGAGACGCGGCGCCGCAACCGGCTCGCCGAGCGCGAGGAGATCCTCTCCGGCCGCGGCCACGGCGACAGCTAGCCTCCGCCCCATGTCCCCTCGAGAAGAGGCCGGGGTGCAGGCCTCGCCGGCGGAGCGATACCACTACGTGGACTTCACCGAGGAGAGCTACCGCCGGCTGCTGCAGACCGCGAAGGAGCGCTACGCCTTCGAGCCGTTCGGGACCGACTCCGGCGAGCCGCACGTCCTCTGGCGACACGACGTCGACATCTCGCTGCACCGGGCCCTCGCCCTGGGGCGGATTGAGCACGACGAGGGGGTGCGGGCCACCTACCTGCTGCAGCTCCACAGCGTCTTCTACAACCTGCTCGAGACCGACGTGCTGGCGCGCGCGCGCGAGCTGTTCGAGCTGGGCCACTGGGCCGGCCTGCACTTCGACGCCGGGTTCTACGGCGAGGGGAGCGAGGAGGAGCTGCTCGAGCGCCTACATGCGGAGCGGGAGACCCTGGCCGAGCTCGTCGGCCACCCGGTCGAGGTGTTCTCCTTCCATGCGCCCGAGGCCTCGGGCGTCGAGCGCGTCGACGCCGAGGCGATGGCCGGGATGCACAGCACCTACGCCCGCAGCCTGCGGGAGGGCTACGAGTACGTCTCCGACTCGAACGGCTACTGGCGCCACCAGCGGCTGCCGGACGTCCTCGCCGACGCCGCGCACCACCCGCGCCTGCACGTCCTCACCCACCCCGAGTGGTGGCAGGCCGAGCCGATGAGCCCGAGGGAGCGCCTCGAGCGCGCGGTCCGGGGCCGCGCCGAGCACACCCTGGCCGCCTGGGAGAGCTGGACCCACAAGCACGGGCGGGACATCCCCGGCTGATCAGTCGCCGCCGAGCATGGCGGCGGTGCCTTCGAAGCCGCAGCTCATCAGCGCGTCGAGCACCGAGAGGCCATGCACCGGCCCCTCGCTCGCCTGCGGGTAGTCGGGGTGGCGGAAGTCCTGGCGCAACAGCTCGATGCCCGCCCGCTCGAACTTCTCGTCCTCCTGATAGCCGCCCGCACCGCCGCCCCCGAGGTAGGCGTCGCCGTCGAGCGCCTTCACGATCTCGACCAGCCGCTCGGTGGCGCGGCCTCCCACCCCGAGCGCGGAGCTGCGCACGAGCTCGGGCGCGGCCGGCAGCAACCGCCGGGCCAACTCGCGAATCGCCCCCTCGTTGTAGGCGGCGAGCCGATCGGTCCGCTCCATCAGCAGGGGCTCGACCGCGGCGAAGGCGCGATCGAAGTGCGGCGCCCGGGCGTACGCGTGGCGGATCGTGCTCAGCGCCTTCTCCCGCCAGGGGTCGGCCTCCCGGATCCGCACCTCCGAGATCGGCCGAGAGCTGCCGCCGGCGCGATCGACCGGAACGGTGAGCCAGCGCCCCTCGCCGTCGAGCAGGATCTTGACCCGGTTCGTGTAGGAGCCCTTGCTGAACTGGACGTCGTCGAGCAGGACGAAGACGTCCGCGTGCGCGATCTTGTCGAAGTAACCCAGCCAGGGGAGGAAGTTCGGCTGGTGGATGGCGACGACCCTAGGAGCCACCGTCACCCTCGATCTCCTCCCGCAGCGCACTCATCACCAGGACGTCGATCCGGTTGCCGTCGATCAGGGCGGCCCCCCGGAGCACGCCCTCGCGCTTGAACCCGACCTTCTCGTAGGCGCGGATCGCGGCCGCGTTGCCCTCGAAGACATGCAAGCCGACCCGCGCCATCCCCAGCCGCCCGAAGGCGTGCGCGAGCAGCAGCCGCACCGCCTCGGTCCCGTAGCCCCGTCCGCGCGCCTCCGCCTCGCCGATCCGGATCTGAAGCTCGCAGGTGAAGTTGCGGCGGTCGATCCGGTTGAGCTGGCAGGAGCCGATCAGGCGGTCTTCCTCACGCAGGCGGATCCCGAAGATCTCGATATCGTCGCGCTCGCGGACCGACCGGAACCAGCGATCGTGGTCGGGGCGCTCAACCGGCTCGAAGGGGGAGCTGAGCAGGACCAGGTCACGGTCGTTGATCCACTCGAAGAGCAGGTCGGAGTCCTCCTCGCGGAGCGGAGCGAGGACGACGCGAGCCTCGCGCCCGCTCACCGGCGGAAGTCGTCGCTGCCCGGCCTGTCGGCCAGCAGGTTCCTGTAGATCGCGTCGAAGCGGAGGGCGGCGGCCTGGGGCGAGTGCCACTTGACCGCGAACTCGCGGCTGCGCCGGCCGATCTCGCGGCGCTTGTCGGGGTTGCGGACCAGATCGGACAGCACCTCCTCAACCGTGTCCGGGGTCGCGTTCACGATCGGCAGCTCGTCCACGTAGTCGGGTACCTCGCGGCGCATCTGCTCCATCCACTCCGGGCGCAGGTAGCAGACCACCGGCTTGCCGAGCATCAGGGCCTCGCGCACGTTCGCTCCGAACATGCCGAAGGTGAGCATGTCGACGACGATGTCCGCCTGGGCCTGGTAGTAGCGGAGCTCGGTGTTGGGGACACCCGCGAAGAAGATCAGCTCCACGTCCAGGCCCCGCTCCTTGAGCCGGTCGATCACCGGCAGGTAGACATGGGTCGACTTCAGGTTGCGGGTGGACTCCGCCGCGGTCCGCGATTCGTAGTTGCCCACCCCGTGGTAGATCTTCACGGTCGACTCCGGGATCGGCAGCCGGTAGTTGCTCGGGACCATCAGATCGGGGTTCCAGAAGCGGGTGTCCAGGCAGTAGAACTCCGGCACCTCGTGGCAGTGGGGCTGGGCGTTGTAGTCGATCTGGTTGCCCCCGATCAGGACCACGTAGTCGGCGACGCTGTTGCGGAACCGGCCCCACTCGAGGTTGCGCTCGTCGCTGCAGATGTCGGGGCGCTCGCGCCAGGGGCAGTCGAGGCAGATCGGCCGGTCGCCCCAGGAGGCGAACGAGCTCTGCGCGACGCCGTCCAAGCAGCCGTTGCTGGAGTAGACGATCTTCTTGCCGAACCGCTTCATCAGCCGGATCTCGGCGCCGGGCCTGAAGTGGTCGGCGACCCACTTGTGGAACAGACTGCTGAAGTAGATCCCGTGAGCGTTGCTGAAGTGGAAGAGGTCGTAGTTGCGCAGGGCCCAGCGGTAGAAGGCGAAGTGCCGGCGCACCTCGCGGCGATTCCCCTTTCCGGTGGTGAGACG
>Ga0299913_10000644_pt1 | contig 23067 bp, 17 predicted proteins | sample RVTome_9_FD_201360 | JGI IMG/M metagenome (GOLD analysis project Ga0299913, IMG submission 201360) | Soil microbial communities from uranium-contaminated site in the Upper Colorado River Basin, Wyoming, United States - RVT155D38 (version 2) ... | reverse complement strand
TCAAGGTCGACTTCCTCTGCCGCGACTCCATCCTCGCCGCGCCGCTGGTGCTGGACCTCGCGCTGTTCTTCGACCTCGCAGCCCGCGCCGGCGAGAAGGGCGTGCAGGAGTGGCTCAGCTTCTACTACAAGAGCCCGCAAACGGCCGACCCCGCGCTCCCACCCGAGCACGACATCTTCATCCAGCAGACCAAGCTGAAGAACACCCTACGCGAGTGGATGGGCGAGAACCCGGTCACCCACAGCGAAGTCGGCTGAACCCCAAACTCGACGCTATTGGCATCGCTGGCCGGTGCCTCTTGCGTCGAGAATGAGGTTTCAAGTGAGAAACGCGTCCAGCGCGGCGACGTCGTCGAAGCTCCCCGTTCGTCTCCGAGGCACAGCGCGGATCACCCACGTACGCTGCCGCGCCTATGAGCTCCCTGATCGAGGTCGCGCTCGCTCCGGCGCGCTTTGTGCTCGCCTTGCCGAAGCTCGTCGAAGCGATCGAGCGGCTGCCGGACATCGCCGACTCGCTCGAGCGCATCGCCGACTTCGAGGACTCGCTCGAAGGGCTCGCCGGCTTAGCGAACTCTCTCGCGGACCTCGCCATTGCCACGCAAGGCCTCGGCGCACTGGCCACGGCGGTCGAGCAATTGGAACGCGTGGCTGCGGATCTCACTCAAGCGGTACAGCCTCTGCAAGGGGTGGCGCAGCGGCTGAGTCGTTTCGGCCGCGGCTTAGGATCGCCAACCAGCTAGGGGGATTTCTCGATGGTCAAGTCAGTCGCCGAGGTGCGGGCCGACCTCACCGCGCCCGGTCAGTTGTTCGAGATGGACGAAGTCGACATCCGCGGCGTGCCTACCCGCATCTGGAAGAACGCGCCCGGCACGTTGCGCAACGTGCTCGATCTGTCGTCGCTCCACGGCGACAAGACGCTCGTCGTGTACGAGGACGAAACGATCAGTTTCGGCGATCACCACCGTATGGCGGCAACGTTCGCGCGTCGTCTCATCGACGAGTTCGGTGTGCAGAAGGGTGACCGCGTCGCGCTGGCCATGCGCAACTTCCCAGAGTGGCTCGTTGCGTTTTGGGGGGCGACGGCGGCAGGCGCGATCGTCGTGCCGCTCAATGCATGGTGGACCGGTCCGGAGTTGGAGTACGGCATCACCGACTCCGGCGCGAAGGTCCTCGTGGCCGACGAGGAGCGGGCCCAGCGCCTCCGGCCCTACAGCGACCTCGGGCTGGATGCGGTCATCGTCGCTCGCACCGAGCGCCCGCTCGTGGGCGACGAGAAGGCGTGGGCCGACGTGCTCGGCGAGGTGAGCCCCGATGTGACACCGCCCGACGTGGCCATCGAGCCGGATGACGACGCCACCATCTTCTACACGTCGGGCACGACAGGCTTCCCGAAGGGCGCGCTCGGAACCCATCGCAACATCTGCACCAACGTCATGTCGCTCGCGTTCGGCGCGTTCTACGCGTCGGCCCGCAAGCCCGGTGGCGGCGCCGAGCTCGAAGAGATGGCGTCGGGCGCCTCGGAGCAGGCGACGCTGCTGAGCGTTCCGCTGTTCCACGTCACCGGATGTCACGCCATCATGCTCAGCTCGATGGCGTTCGGCGCCAAGCTCGTGATCATGTACAAGTGGGATCCCGAACGAGCCCTCGAGCTGATCGAGCGCGAGCGCATCACGACGATCGGCGGCGTCCCCGCGATGATCTGGCAGTTGCTCGAGTCGCCGAATTTCGAGAAGGCCGATACGTCGAGCGTGAAGGCGATCGGTTACGGCGGAGCGCCCGCACCCCCCGAGCTCGTGCGGCGCATCGAGGAGATGTTCCCCGGACGCATGCCGAGCAACGGCTGGGGCATGACCGAGACGTCGTCGACGGCGAGCAGCAACAACGGCGTCGACTACATCGCCAAGCCCGAGAGCTGCGGGCCGCCGCTGCCGATCAACGACGTGCGAATTGTCGATGATGACGGCAATGACGTACCGCCCGGCGAGGCCGGCGAGCTGTGGGTGCGCGGACCGAACGTCGTGAAGGGCTACTGGAACAAGCCCGAAGCGACGGCCGAGAACTTCCTCGAGGGCGGCTGGTTGCGCACGGGCGACATCGCCAAGCTCGACGACGAGGGTTTCATCTTCATCACCGACCGCGCCAAGGACATGATCATCCGCGGCGGGGAGAACGTGTACTGCGCGGAGGTCGAATCGGCGCTTTTCGAGCATCCCGCCGTCACCGACTGCGCGGTGTTCGGCATTCCCCACGAGGTGCTCGGCGAAGAGGTGGCGGCGGTCGTGCTGCTGCGCGACGGCGCGACCGCGACGGAGAAGGACCTCCAGACACACGTGCGCGACCGGCTGGCCTCGTTCAAGGTCCCGGTGAAGGTGTGGTTCTGGGAAGACGAGCTGCCGCGCAACCCCGCAGGCAAGATCCTCAAACGAGACCTACGCGATCAAGCACTGGCAGCCGGGTAACCGGAATCGAAAAGCGTGGCCGAGCTCCCTCCGCCACCACCACCGCTTCCCGGACCGCCGCGAGGATCCGTCGCGCTCCACGATCAGGGGCTCGTCCAGGCTCTGGCGGTGTGGGTCGCGGTGATCATGGTCGCGAGCGTCGCGACGTGGGCCTTTGATTGGACGGGCTCGAAGTCCGAGCCGAAGCTTCGATTCGTCCCGGTTGGCCAACCGGTCGGCGGGCCCAGCTCGACCGCGCCAGCGATCGACCCGGCGACCCTCGAAGCCGAGCTCGTCGCGCCGCCCGAGGGCTTCGAGCCGTTGGAGACGTCAGATGGCGGTGTGTACGACATCGAGCGTCTCGCCGCGCTCCAGTCCGAGGAGAATCGCGCACCGTTTCGCGCCGCGTTACTCGTTCTGGGATTCCGAGGCGGCTTCCTGCGGATGACCAGCGCGCCCGATCAGGCGCTGGTGTTGGAGCAGTTCGTCTTCGCGATCGACCTGCCCGGTGCGGCCGCGCCGGAAGCCGCCGAAGGGTTTGCCCGCGGGGTCGTCTCGGGCTCGCCTGGAGAGTCCTTCGCTGTTCCCGAGATCCCGTCCGCCGCCGGGCTGACGATGGTGCAGTCGCACGACGGTCAAGACGTACACATCCGGCTGATCAGCTTCCTCGCCGCCGCTCGAATTCATCTGGTCATCGGGTTCGACGCCGGCGGCCCGGTGGAGCCGGGCGTCGTGCTCGACGTGGCCGTTCGCCAGTTTCAACACGGCTAGTGCGGAGCCTCGCAACAAGACGCCGGAAATCGACGGCCCCCGACGCCGCTGACTGCGTTCTCGTCGTCGCCGTAGGGCAAGGCTATGGCTTCCTCCTGCGGCCTTGTCAGCAACGCCGGATGGCTCGCCGATTTCCTGACTCTCGTTACGAGGCGCCCCACTAGCTACGACACGAATGGTTCCGATGGGCCATTGCCCGAAAGCGGACAGCCCCGCACACTCGGGGCGGGAGTGGCGGGACCTACTCGCGAGCGGCTGGGGACGGGCCAGCCAGCTCCGGGTCTCGGCGGGTTGATGCTGATGTCGCCGGGCCAGTAGCCTCGATCCCTCGTGCCTACCATCCAGCAGCTGGTCCGCAAGGGTCGGCAGTCGAAGACGACCAAGACGAAGACACCCGCGCTCAAGGGCGCGCCTCAGCGTCGTGGTGTGTGCACCCGCGTCTACACGAACACCCCCAAGAAGCCGAACTCGGCCTTGCGCAAGGTCGCTCGTGTCCGCCTCACCAGTGGCATGGAGATCACCGCCTACATCCCCGGCGAGGGGCACAACCTCCAGGAGCACTCGATCGTGCTCGTGCGCGGAGGCCGCGTGAAGGATCTCCCCGGTGTTCGCTACAAGATCATCCGCGGCACGCTCGACACCGCCGGCGTGCGCGACCGCAAGCAAGCCCGCAGCCGTTACGGCGCGAAGAAGGAAGGCTGACGTGCCTCGGAAAGGTCCTGCTCCGCGGCGCGAGCTGATGCCCGACCCGGTGTACCACTCCGTGCTCGTCACCCAGGTGGTGAACAAGATCCTGCTCCGCGGCAAGCGCTCGGTCGCCGAGCGCATCGTCTACGACGCCATGAAGGTCGTCGAGGAGAAGACGGGCGGCGAGCCGCTCTCCACCCTCAAGCGGGCGGTGGAGAACGTGAAGCCGCAGCTCGAGGTGAAGAGCCGGCGCGTCGGCGGGGCCACGTATCAGGTGCCGGTCGAGGTCCGCCCCCGGCGGGCCACCACCCTCGCGATCCGCTGGTTGGTGGGTTACAGCCGTCAACGGCGGGAAAAGACGATGGCGTTGCGGCTCGCAAATGAGATCCTCGATGCCGGAAACGGTCTCGGCGCCTCGGTCAAGCGGCGTGAAGACATGCACAAGATGGCCGAGTCGAACAAGGCGTTCGCTCACTATCGTTGGTGATCTACCGACAGGAATACGTCCAATTCGTACGGAGTTGATGCCCGAGATGCTTGTTCGTCTGAACCAGAAGAAGAGCGACTAAGACCGCCCCCACCTGAACCACGTTTCCCGGGGGCGGTGACGCCCCCGGCCTTCACCGGCCGGACCGCACAGGTCCGGCCATTTGCATGTCAAGAGGAAGACACGATGATGCGCAGCACCCCCCTCAACCGAACCCGCAACATCGGGATCATGGCCCACATCGACGCGGGCAAGACCACGACGACGGAGCGGATCCTCTACTACACGGGGAAGAACTACAAGATCGGCGAGGTCCACGAGGGCGCCGCCACGATGGACTGGATGGCCCAGGAGCAGGAGCGGGGCATCACCATCACCTCGGCCGCCACCACTTGTGGGTGGAACGACCACACGATCAACATCATCGACACGCCCGGCCACGTCGACTTCACCGTCGAGGTCGAGCGCTCGCTGCGCGTGCTCGACGGCGCCGTTGCCGTCTTCGACGGGGTGGCGGGCGTCGAGCCCCAGACGGAGACGGTGTGGCGCCAGGCCAACAAGTACGGCGTGCCCCGCATCTGCTTCATCAACAAGATGGACCGGCTGGGCGCTGACTTCTTCGCCGCGCTCGCCAGCATCCAGGATCGCCTCGACGCCACCACCGCCGTGATCCAGCTGCCGATCGGCGCGGAGGGCAACTACAAGGGTGTCATCGACCTGCTCGACATGAAGGCGCTCGTCTGGGACAACGAAGAGCTCGGCGCGAAGTGGGACGTCGTCGACATCCCCGACGACCTCGTTGCGCAGGCGGAGGAGTATCGCCATCTCCTCGTCGACGTGCTGTCGCACCACAGCGACGCGGTCCTCGAGAAGTACATCGGCGACGAGGAGATCACGAGCCAGGACCTGCGCGACGCGCTGCGCGATGCGACCATCGCCAACCACGTGGTCCCCGTCCTGAACGGCTCTGCCTTCAAGAACAAGGGCGTGCAGCCGCTGCTCGACGCCGTCGTCGACTACCTGCCGTCGCCCATCGATCTTCCGCCCACGGCGGGCATCGACCCGAAGGGCAAAGAGGAGCTCCACCGCAAGGCCGACGACGGCGAGCCCTTTGCTGCGCTCGCGTTCAAGATCATGACCGACCCGCATGTCGGGAAGCTCGTCTACTTCCGCGTGTACAGCGGCACGCTCGAAAAGGGTGGTCAGGTGCTCAACCCGCGCACCGCCAACAAGGAGCGTATCGGGCGCATCCTGCGCATGCATGCGAACCACCGCGAGGATCTCGACGCGGTCTACGCCGGCGACATCGTCGCGGGCGTCGGGCTGAAGGACACCAAGACCGGCGACACGCTCTCGGCCATCAACGCGCCGATCGTGCTCGAGCGGCTCGAGTTCCCGGCGCCAGTGATCCACGTCGCCGTCGAGCCGAAGACGAAGGTAGACCAGGACAAGATGAGCCGCGCCCTCCAGGCACTCTCAGAGGAAGACCCGACGTTCCAGGTCCGCACCGACGAAGAGACGGCACAAACGATCATCTCCGGGATGGGCGAGCTCCACCTCGAGATCATCGTCGACCGCATGATGCGCGAGTTCAAGGTCGACGCCAACGTCGGCAAGCCCCAGGTCGCTTACCGCGAGACCATCACGAAGCCGGTGCAGAAGGTCGTCTACCGCCACGTCAAGCAGACCGGCGGTAAGGGCCAGTTCGCCCACGTGGTCATCGACCTCGAGCCGACGGGCGCCGGCGGCGGCTACGAATTCGTGGACAAGATCTCCGGCGGTCGCATCCCGAAGGAGTACATCCCCTCCGTCGATCAGGGCATCCAGGAGTCGCTCACTGCGGGCGTGCTCGCCGGCTATCCCATGGAGGACCTCCGCGTCACGCTCCAGGACGGTTCGTTCCACGAGGTCGACTCCTCGGAGATGGCGTTCAAGATCGCGGGCTCGATGGCGTTCAAGGAAGCGGCCCGCAAGGCGTCGCCCGTCCTGCTCGAGCCGATCATGTTCGTCGAGGTCGTCACCCCCGAGGACTACATGGGCGATGTCATCGGCGACCTCAACAGCCGCCGTGGTCATGTGCAGGGTATGGACCAGCGCGGCAACGCCCAGGCGATCCGCGCTCAGGTGCCCTTGTCCGAGATGTTCGGCTACGTGAACGACCTCCGGTCGCGCACCCAGGGCCGCGCTACGTACACGATGCAGTTCGACTCCTACCAGCGGACGCCCACCAGCGTCCAGGAGGAGATCGTCAAGCGGGTGCGGGGCGAGTAACCTCCCCGCCCGCTGTCACCACCCAGACTTCACCAGAAGGAAAGTAAGGAATCACGCATGGCCAAGCAGAAGTTCGAGCGGAACAAGCCGCACTTGAACGTGGGGACGATGGGGCACATCGACCATGGCAAGACGACGCTGACTGCGGCCATAACCAAGGTGCTGCACGCCAAGAACCCGAACATCGCCATCCAAGCGTTTGAGGACATCGACAAGGCGCCGGAAGAGAAGGCGCGGGGCATCACGATCAACATCGCTCATGTCGAGTACGAGACCGACAATCGGCATTACGCCCATGTGGATATGCCGGGGCATGCGGACTACATCAAGAACATGATCACCGGCGCCGCCCAGGTCGACGGGGCAATCTTGGTGGTGGCAGCGACCGACGGTCCGATGCCGCAGACGCGTGAGCACGTGCTGTTGGCCCGCCAGGTGGGTGTGCCATCGATCGTTGTCGCGCTCAACAAGGTCGACGCGGTCGACGACGAGGAGCTCCTCGAGCTGGTCGAGATGGAAGTGCGCGAGCTGCTGACCGAGTACGACTTCCCGGGCGATGACGTCCCGGTGATCCGGGTCAGCGCTCTGAAGGCGTTGGAGGGCGACGAGGCGGCGGCCGAGCAGGTCATGGAGTTGATGAACGCGGTCGACGGTTATGTGCCGGAGCCGACCCGCGACCTCGACAAGCCGTTCCAGATGCCGATCGAGGATGTGTTCTCGATCACCGGTCGCGGCACGGTGGTGACCGGCAAGGTCGAGCAGGGGATCATCCACACGGGTGACGATGTCGAGATCATCGGGATCCGTCCGACGCAGAAGACCGTGTGCACCGGCGTGGAGATGTTCCGCAAGATCCTCGACGAGGGTCGAGCCGGCGACAACATCGGCGCGTTGTTGCGGGGCACGAAGAAGGAGGAGGTCGAGCGTGGCCAGGTCCTGGCCAAGCCCGGTTCGATCACGCCTCACACGCAGTTCGAGGGTCAGGTGTATGTGCTGACCAAGGAGGAGGGCGGGCGGCACAAGCCGTTCTTCTCGAACTACCGGCCGCAGTTCTACTTCCGCACCACGGACGTGACCGGGGCGATCACGCTGCCCGAGGGGACCGAGATGTGCATGCCGGGCGACAACACGCCCATCACGGCCGAGCTCATCGCCCCGATCGCCATGGAAGAAGGCCTGCGGTTCGCCATCCGTGAGGGTGGCCGCACCGTCGCCTCCGGCCGCGTGACCAAGATCCTCAAGTAGTCTGCAAATCCCACTCAGACCTACACAGAAGTGTGTAGGTCTGAGTGGGAATTCGAAGGTCTGTTTCTTGAAAAGCGAGCGAGATGGCTGACAAGCAGAAGATTCGTATCCGCCTGAAGGCGTACGACCACGAGATCATCGACCAGTCGACGCGCAAGATCGTCGAGACCGTCGTGCGCACGCAGGCCAACGTGCGTGGGCCCATCCCGTTGCCCACGGAGAAGCACCGCTACACGGTCATCCGCTCGCCGCACAAGGACAAGGACAGCCGTGAGCACTTCGAGATGCGCGTTCACAAGCGCCTTCTCGACATCCTCGAGCCCAGCCCGAAGACCGTCGACTCGCTTCAGCGCCTCGAGCTCCCCGCCGGCGTCGACATCGAGATCAAGATCCAACAGGCCTAGCGCCTTCGCCCTCACTCGCTGCGCTCCGTTCGGGCGAGTCAGCGGCGTCCGCCTTCGGCGGACACTGACCGACTGCGGCCGGGCAAGCCGGCCTCCGTCGGATCTGCGGGGGGAAACTCCCCGCACCCCCCAGCGGCTGCGCCGGTGTTTGCCTGCTGCGTCGGGCTCGAGTTTTGCGGGCCTTGGTGGGAACTTCCGCCTATCGGCGGTCGTTAGTGTTTGCCACTTGGTGGAGGAAGCCGCGTGAGTAGCGAGGGGCCCGTGCTCGGGATCCCGGGTATCGACAGCGCCGCGGAGATCGGCCGGGCCGCTTCCCACATCACGTACCGCGTGCGCGATGTCGCCACCGGCCGGATCGTCGTCATCAAGCTGCTCAACGCCGGCCGCGACTGGCCGGGTCTCGAGGAACGATTCGAGCGAGAGCAGTCGGCGATGGCCGCGCTCGTGCATCCCAACATCGTTCCGGTGCTCGGCCACGGGTGGAGCGAGACCGGCATGCCGTTCATCGTCACGGAAGAAGTCGTCGGCGGCTCCATCGCCGACCGGCTGCGCGGACCGACGCCGATGACGGGCCCCGACATCCTCGGGCTCGGCGTTCGCATGGCCGGGGCGCTCGAGTCAGCGCATCGCGCGGATGTCGTACACGGCGACCTGCGTCCCGCCGACATGATGGTCAGCCCGCAAGGCGAACCCTTGCTCGCGGACTTCGGTGTCGTCACGCTGGTACGGCACGACGCCACCGATGTGGCGGACCCCGTTGAACTCGCCCACGTCGCACCGGAGCTGCTCGACGGCACGCCGGCAACGCCCGAGAGCGACGTCTACGCGCTGGCGTCGGCGCTCTACACGCTGTTCGCCGGTCTCCCTGCGTACGTCCGGCCGGGCGACCAGTCGGTCATCCCGGTGATCAAGCGCATCGCCTCCGACCCCCTCCCGGACCTCGGTGCGAAGAGCGTGCCTGCGCCCGTGGTCGACGTGATGTCGAAGGGGATGGCGAAGAATCCCGCCGAGCGCTATCAGGCGGCGCTGGACCTTGGCCGCGCACTCCAGCAAGCGCAGGTCGCGCTCGGCATCCCCGTGACCGAGATGGCGGTGCTGGGCTCGCCGAAGGCTCGCTCGGCTCCCGCCCGATCCGTCACCACTGCGGCCACACCGGCGACGGCGGTGACCGCGGCCACCCCCGGGACCGCGGCAACCCCGCCGGCGCCCGCCCGTCCCACGGCCGCGACCAGCGCCGCCGACTCGCCTCCACCCAACCGTACGCCGCTGCTGATCGCGGGCATCGTCGCTCTCAGCGTGCTCCTCGCGGCAGGCGTGTTCTTCGCGACGCGCGGCGACGACTCGGAGGAAGCGGTGTCGACGACGACCACGACTCGCGAGACCACTACCACCACCAGCCCGACGACGACGGAGACGACCCTTCCACCGGCCACCACTGACATCCTCACGAACGACGAGGGACAGCTCTCCGTCGAAGTGCCGATCGCGTGGGCGTCTCGTGACACCACGGCGACCAGTGGAGGGTTTCCGTCGATCCGCGCAGCGACCGACCTCGCGGAGTTCCTCGGCACGACCTTCGTGCAGCCCGGGATCGAGTTCGTGACCTTTCCTGTCGACGTGATCGACCCGTCGGACCTCAGCGCGGCGCTCGACCAGATCATCGCCATCGATCGTGGGGGAAACACGCTCGACACGCTGTGCATCCGCGGCGAGCGCACCGAGTTCGTCCCGAACGGTGCCGGCTTGGTCGTTGGTCAGTTCGAGGCGCTCTCGGCGTGCAACGGCGGTGGCGACGTGCTCATCATCGCCGCGACGGATGCCGCGCTGTCGTTCACGGTCCTGATCGAGGTGCACGTCGGCAGCCCGCCCGACGATGCCGGAGTCGACGTGGTGACCTCGACGTTCAGCGTGGTCCAGTTCCCGTGATGGTCGGGTAATGGCCGAGATCGATCTTGGAATCCCGGGCATCGCCGACATCGTCGAAGTCGGTCGAACCGCGGTCTACACGACGTACCGGGTTCAGGACACCGGAAGCGGACAGCACGTGCTCATCAAGGTGGTGCACGCTGCCGACCCGCCGCGCTCCGCCGTCGATCGCTTCTCACGCGAGCAGGACGTTCTGGTGGAGCTGGCCAGCCATCCGAACCTGATCTCGGTCTTCGGCCACGGGACGACCGCAGGTGGCGAGGCGTTCGTCGTCACCGACCTCATGCGTGGGATCACGGCGGAAGACCGCTCCGGCACGACGCCCCCGATGACCGGACCGGAAGTGCTGCGGTTCGGCATCCGCGCCGCCGGAGCGCTCGAATCGATGCACCGAGGAGGAGTGCTCCACGGTGATCTTCGTGCCGCGAGCATCGTGCTGGGAGACGGCGGCGAACCCGGCGTCGCCCACGCCGGCTTCGTCACGCTGACCGGCTCCGGCCTCGCCGCCGTCGGCGACCCACGCGATCTGGAGCACGCGTCGCCCGAGCAGCTCGACGGCCAATCCCTTACGCCAGCGAGCGACCAGTACTCCTTGGCGACCACGCTCTACCGACTGCTGGCGGGCGAACCCGCCTTCGTGCGGGCGAGCGACACGTCGGTCGTTCCGGTGATCAAGCGCATCGCCACCGAGCCCGCGAGCGACCTCAAGGCGAAGGGCGTGCCGCCCGCCGTGGCCGACGTCGTCCACAAGGCGCTCGGCAAGAACGCGGCCGACCGCTACCCGACCATGCAGGCCTTTGCCCGCGCGCTGCAGCAAGCCGAAGTTGCACTCGGCCTTCCGGTCACCGATCTCACCGTGATGACGCCGGCCACGCAGCTGCCGACAGCGTGGCCCGCCCCGGCGGTGGCGCCTGCGTCCGCGACCGCGCCGCCCGGCGGCCCGCCGGCTGGGGGACCTCCCTCCGGCGGAGCGCCGCCAGCGGGCGGCCCACCCGCGGCAGGCGCGTCGAAGTCGCGGACGCCGCTGCTGATCGGGCTCGGTGTCGGCGTGGTGATCATCCTCATCGCGGCGTTCCTGCTCACCCGCGGGGGCGACGACAAGGACAGCGCGAGCTCGTCGGTGACCTCGACCACGTCCCGCCGGCGCTCGACGACGACCAACCCTCCGACGGACACGGACACGGACGCCACGACCGACTCGGCAACCGACTTCGCGCCGGCCGGGTTCGCCACGGTCACCGAGGTGTTCGATCTGGGTGCCGTCGACCTGTTCGTGCCCGCGGACTGGATCGACAGCGTTCCGGTGCAACTCGACAACGGCGAGCCCCGGTTGCGTGTCGCCCCAGACGTCGACGCGTTCATCGACGGCACGTTCACCAGTCCCGGCATGCAGATCGACGCGTTCGCGGCCGAGACCAGTGGGCTCGACCCGAACAACCTCGATGGCCTGCTCGACACCTTCATCAACTTGGCGCCCGAGAACGGAGGCGTGCCGGGTGGCCCCGCGGCGTCCGTCTGTACGCCCGCGGTACGCGGCAACTACCCCGACGACCTGGGAACGACGAGCGACGGTGGTTTCATCGGGCGCTTCGACGTGCTCACCGGGTGCGGGGGAGTGGCCTCGCTGGTAGTCGTCTTCGCGACGCCCGAGGACAAGTCGTTCATCGTCCAGATCGTCGTGCAGACGGTCTCGGAGGCCGACGATCAGGCGGTGCCCACCATCGCCGGATCGGTCCTGATCCTGGACTTCCCGTGACACATGACTGACGCCGTCGTTCCTTCGTGGGAGGGTGTGCGCGAGCGGCGTTTCGAGCGCTTTATGCGCAGAGACGCCAAGTTGGTGATCGCCGTGCTGATCGGTCTGATGTCGGTCACCGGTGCGTTCATCACGTGGAAGTCGTCGCAGCTCGGGGAGCGGGCCACGGACCAGGATCGCTTGGCAATCGCCGAGACCGTGTTGCAAGAGCAGAGCAGGGCGCAGGTCGAATCGCAGCTCCGCGACGAGCAGCAGGCATTCGTGCAGTTCAAGGAGGATCTGACCAACGCCCGGCTGCTCGAAACCGAGGCGGAGTCGTTGGCCGCCAGCGGTCTGCCGGCCGAAGCGGCGCAGGCGCGCGATGAGGCCGCGGTGTTGCGTGAAGTCGCCAACAACCGGGCGTCGCTCACGTTCGACCAGTCCTACGTGGAGTTCGACGAAGAAACCGGTGTTCCGACCGAGTTCAAGACGGACCAACGCCGCGAGGATCTCCGCAACCTCGACGATCAAGCAGCCAAGCTCAGCCCTGATCGCACCGCCGCGCAGGCCGCCGAGTACCGGCGCCGCACGCAACGGCTCGAGGGCTGGACCATCGCGCTCGTGCTCGCGGTCGTGCTGCTCACCCTTGCGACGATCACCCGCAGCATCCAAGCACGACCCGTGCTGGCTTCTGTCGCCATCGTCATCTACATCGTGTCCACCAGCATCGCCTTCATCGGAGACTGACGATGCCTGACGTTGAAGCTCCGGAGATCGAGCTCGATGAAGATGCGCCGACCTTCCGGCGACGGCTGGCGCTCGTGGTCGTGCTCATCACGCTCTTCGGAGCCGTGATCGCCTACCTCCACGAACAGAACAGCAACTTCGAGGACAACGCGGCGCGCGACGCGCAGATGGCGTCCATCAGAGGCTTCGGGCACCAGGTGCAGGCGCTGAGCGAGTACGGGCTCGACTACAGCGTCTTCGTCCAGCGAGAAGTGCTGCAGCGCCGGGCGGTGGTCGCGTCCGCCCGTCGCCGCTCGACGCTCGACGCCGGCTTGGCCGCCCTGTACCAGAGCGAAGGCGATCGCTTCACTGAACTCCGCGACGCGATCGATGAGAGCACTCCGGTACAGGACTTCGACACCGCCAGCGAGCGGGACGCCGAGCTCCAGAGGGAGCCGGACGTGGAGCGCCTTCGGCAGAAGGTGTTCTCCACGAAGTCGAACGACTACGGCGACAAGGCAGACGCGTACGTGGCTCTGCTCACCGTGCTCGCCGTCAGCCTGTTCCTCACCGGCCTTTCCCTGACGCTCGTCGGCCGCGGCCGCTACCTCCTGGCCATTCCCGGCGTCGCGATCGCGGTGGTGTGCGTCGGGTGGGCGGGGCTCATCACCACCGGGAAGATCACGTCGGTCTCGCAGGAGGCAGTCTCGCTCACGGCCGACGGGCAACGCGCGCTCGTGAGCGGCGACGCGGATGCAGCGGTCGACCGCTACCGCGAAGCGGTGGCCGACAGCCCCGAGTTCGGGACGGCGTGGGCTCGACTGGCCGACGCAGAATTCCTGGCCGGGGCCCAGCCGTCCGCGAACAGCCAGTTCCAGAGCCTGTCCGATCGGGATGCGACCACCCGAGCGGTCGACGCCGGCGAGAAGGCGATCTCGTTGGGCGAGGGTGACGCCTCGTTGCTGAGCAGCATCGGCTTCTTCCATTTCTTGCTCGGGCAGTACGACCGCGCCGAGGAGCTTTCGCGGCAGGCGCTCGAGGGCAACGATCAGTTCCCGCCCCTCGTGTTCAACCTCGGCGTCGTGCAGGTCGCCACGGGACAGGCTTCCGAAGCGCGGGAGACGTATGAGCGTGGTATCGAGCTGCTGGCCGACAATCGGTTTCAGTTCCTTCGGCAGCAGATCATCGGCGCCGCCCGGACCGACCTCGAGATCGCGGTCGACCAGACACCGGACAGCGAGGAGCTCGCCCAGGAGATGAAGGGGCTCCTGGCCCTGGCGGAGCGGCAGGTGTTCGGCACGCCCGAGGACGCGCCAACCACGGCACCCGACGACGCGTCGGTCACGGACGTGAGCATCTCCACGGACAGCTTCCGCGTGTTCGCGTCGTACACGGCGGACGGGTTCGACTCGGGCACGGAGCTGACCAACATCTGGTACTTCCGGCCGTTGGATCGCGACGGACAAGGCCCGTTCGAGCAGCTCTTCGCGCTCGACCAGGTCACGTTCACCGGCGACGACCCGGTCGAGACCTTCCCGGTGGAGAGTGGCGACTGCTTGCCCGGCGGCGACTACCGCGTCGAGGTGTATGCCGGCGCCGACCTCTTGGCGACGGGAGATCAGCACTTCTCGGACAGTCCGCTGGGGACGCTCGTCGTCGACGGCGGCGAGGACTTCGGCTTCACGATGTGCCGTCCAGAGGAGTGGACGCCGCCTCCCTCCGAGGTCACGCTGGAACCCGGCACGCTGGCGTTCGGCAATCCGGACGACCCGACTCAGAACGTGCTCGTTTTCGCGTTCCCCATCGGCGCGGGCTCCGGCGTCGATGGTACGGCCCTGCTGAACGCGACGATTCAGTCCGTCGTCGCGCAACAGGGAATCACGTTGGATGGTCCTCCCGAGGCTGGCCAAGCGCTGCTCGGCCGGACGGTGGACGGTAGCGACGCTCGCCTGGACACCACCACGGTGACCGGCACGAACTCGCTAGGTGACCGCATGCAGATCACGGGCTCGGTCGGCGCCGACAACGTGGTGCGGCTGGTGATGGTCAGCGCGGCCAATTCGGATGACCTCGAGATCGTGAGAAGCGAGCTCGTGAACTCGATCCGCTTTCTCCGGGTGCCGGACGTCACCGCCTCGGACGGCGGTTAACCTGCTCCGCGCTGACCGCAACGGTGGAGGATCCGGCCATGCCGCACGAAGCTGCAATGGAGTACCTGAAGACGCACGAGCTGCTGTTCCTGGGGACGTGCAGCCTCGGTGGAAACCCGCACGTGACGCCGATGTTCTACGCGTGCGAGGGCAAGAAGATCTACTTCTCCGCACCGCCGGGTTCGGAGATCGATCGCAACCTCAAGGAGAACCCGGTCGCGGAGATCGCCGTGGCCGACCCGCCCAAGGATTGGAAGCAGGCGAAGGGCCTGTCGATCGAGGGTCCGGTCACCGAGCTCGACGGCGATGAGGAAGCGCACGCCGGCGAGCTCTTCAAGTCGCGCTACCCGTTCCTCGGCGACGATGCTCTGCACTCGCATTACTGGCGCCTCGATGCCGACGAGATCCTGTACCTGCACACCGACGGCGCCCACTCCGACGAGACGCAGTCCTCCCTTGGCCAGACCTGGGCCAAGACGAAGACCTGACGCCTTTCGCCCTCACTCGCTTCGCTCCGTTCGGGCGAGCCAATGGCGTCCGCCTTCGGCGGACACTGGCCGACTGCGGCCGGCAAGCCGGCCTCCGTCGGGTCTGCGGGGGGAGACCCCCCGCACCCCCCAGCGGCTGCGCCGTCCGGAACGATGCGCGCCGGGTTCGCTCGGCGCGCGAGTTGATTGGTGTTGTTCAGCCGCCGAGGGCGGCGGCCACCTTGTCGAGCTTGGCCTGCACGGCCTGACGTTGCGCGTCGTCCATCGGCCCCGCGAGTAGCTGCTCGAGCAAGGGCTTGGCGGCGGCGGGATCGTTGAGCTTCTCGAAGTGGATCGTCGCGAGAAACCACAACGCGTCGGGGTTTCCCGGCTCCTCCATGAGGCTCTGCTCCAACAGGCGCGCACCGCCGGCCGGGTCGGTGAGCAACCCAGTCGTCCAGCCGAGGTAACGGGTCGCCCGGGCGTGGTCTCCGCCCGCGATCGCCCTGGCCGCGGCTTCCCCGGCGTGGAAGCGCGCCCGCTCGAGCTGGGCCTTCTTGCTGTCGACCGTCTGTTCGCCGTCGGCGGCGCGTAGGTAGCGCTCGACGAGCGCCAGCCGCATCGGTACCACCTCCGGGTTGGCGGCGACGACGGTTTCCATCTCCTCGTTCGTGACTTGCGAGAGATCGCGTCCATCTTGCGTCGTCGACGCGGCCGGCAGGTTCTCGCTTGGCGCCGACGACTCGGCATCACGGCCATTCACGATCACCAGCCCACCGACGAGCACGGCGAGCCCGAGAGAAGCGGCGGCGATGACGACGAGCAACGCTCGATCTGACCAGCGCCGGCGCACACCCTCGTCGAAGGGAACCGAGCCGTCCGCGCCGAGCGGATGGATCACCGTCGCGTTCGTCGCCGCACGCGCCACCACGCAACGGGCGTGAGGAGCGCGAACGCCAGCACACTCCCGAGCGCTCGCGGCCCGCTGGCTCCGCGTGCTCTGTCGCCGTCGAGCGACGGATGCTCCGACGGGAGGGCCGAGCCTCCGTCATCGGCGAAACCAGGGCCCTTCACCGTGAACTGCGGGGTCTCGTTCTGCACGCAGTCGAGGATCGACCCGCCCTCCACGTTCTGCGCGCCCTTGTCGCAACCGACGGTCTCCGTGGGTCCGTCCCCTGCCTCGGGGCTGGTCGCGGCGCCGGCCTCGGTCACGGTCATGTGCGACAGGAGGTCGTCGAGCCGGTCGAAGATCCGGGCGCCTTCGGGCACGTTGAAGCCCTGGTCGAGCAGGTCCTGCTGCTCCTGAGCGAGGTCCTCGACGAAGTACGGCGGCAGGTGTCGAACGCGCATCTTGGCGGTCACCACGATGTCCTCAGCCGAGGTGACGTTCAGCTCGTCGGGGACGAAGAACGTGTAGTTGAAGGTCGCCGTGTCCTGGCGTTCGCCCGTTTCGGGGTCGAGGCGTACGGGCTGAAGGTCCTTCATCAGGTCGCCGGTGGCCACCCGTCCACGGATCTGGACCAGGTTCGGGACGAAGGACTGGAACGCGACCTCCTTCTTGATCCCGGTCAGGTCCGGATCACCGTCGGTGAGGATCTTCTGGAAGTTCGCCAGCCACGGGTCGCAGTCGTCCGCCGGGAAGGGCTTGCTGAACTCGATGTCGGTGTTCCCGAAATCGACCCCGACGTCGCCAACCGTCTCGGCCACCTCGAAGGCGTCGCACTGCCGCAGGTCGAGGGCGGTGTCGTCGGCCGATGGTCCGTCCTGGGCTTTCTGCAATGCCTCCTCCGCGCTCGTACTCGCGTCGATGCCGAGCACACCGGACGCGCACGGAGTCGCGACAGGCGCCGAGCCGTCGGCGGTGACGAACGGCACCGAGAGGCAGACGGGATCGCCATCCGTCGTCTCGGCCGACACCTCGAGCCAGAACTGCCGAGCGAATGCGAACCCGGTCGGGAAGGTGTGGGCGAGCAAGTTGTTCCGCACCTGCACGCCGAACGTGACGAGCCTCCCTTGCTGCCCGTTCTGGAACGCGAACCCGGGGTTGGCGGGATCGACGAGGACGGCCTCCCCGTTGGCGTCCCGGACCACGTCGACCTGAAGGGCGACGGCGCTGCGCACGAGCGCCTCGCGCTCCGCCAGCACCTTGTCGAGCGCGCTGGCGCCGCCGACGTGGTCGTACTTCTTCGGGTCGAGGTCGTAGTCGACGCCGACGAACGTGTGCGTGTGGTACTCGCGCTCGGGGATCGGGAGCAGGCCCGGCGCGTTGTCGACGACGGCACTCTTCGGGCGGTCTTTCGACTGCAGCGGCATGTGACAGTCGGAGCAGCCGAGGGGTGCCTCCAGGGGGTTGGCGAAGTTGTCGAGGTTGTCGGAGCTGTAGCGGTCCTTGAACCCGTCCGCGGCATCGAAGAACGCCACGTAGTCCTGCCATTCGTCGTACGTCGTCTGCAGCACGACGTCCCTCGTGGGATCCACTTCGTTCTCGTCGAGTTGCAGGTTCAGGTTCTCGTCGTGCTCCGCGGCGGTGTCCGGGTCGGTGATCGGCTCACCGGCCAAGTCGCCGCGCACACCGTCGACTTCGAACTTGGTCTGGGGTTCGGTGGGGTCGGTCGGGTCGGCACCCGGGTCGATCGCGAGACCGTCGCCTTGGAGGTCGACCTTCACGTTGTGGCACGCCCCGCAGAGCTGGCTTCCGCGGACCGGGTCGTTCCAGAAGCCGCCGTCGCCGTTGCCGATGTCGTGGATGCGCTGCGGCAGCGGATTCGGATCCTCGAAGAGCGGCGCGAACACGGTTCCGAACCCGCCGAGCGACGGCTTCTCGTCGTGCAACGGACCGAATGCGGCCTGGAGCTCCACGGGCGGCTTGCTCGTGCCGTGGCACACCTGGCAGCCGACCCCGTCGGTCTGCACGACGCTCCCGCCACCGGCCGCGGCCGTCCCCTTGGCCTTCACTCCCGCGGTGTCGGCGTCGCCGAGCGGGTACAGCGCGTCAGGGTTGGCAACGAAGGTCGCGCCGACCGGCGAGTGGCATGTGATGCACACCTTGGCGGTGGCTTGGAACAGTGCGTCCTGGTCGATCGGGATGTCGGGGTTCTGGTTGTTGGCGGCCACTTGTCCCTGGTCGGCCAGGAGGCGGTTCCTCGCCAGCGTGACGGGAAGCTGCGCGACGGTGATCGTCGATGATTGCGCATGGCCCATCGCCGACCGGCCCCATTCGTCGTACTCGCGAGAGTGGCACGCCGCACAGGACTCGGCGCTGACGAACTCCTGCTCCCTGCCGCTGTCGAACGGGTTCGTGCCCCCCAACACGTCCCACATGTGGTAGCCGAGCACGACGAAGAGAATGATCGTGAGGGGCGGATGCAGCGCGCGCCACAGCTTGTAGCTGCGCACATGCGGCCGCTGGCCGCCGGTTCGTGGGAAGTGCTTGTCGACCTCCGACCGCAGGCCCTTGATCTTTCCCCACCGCTCCTGAAGGTCAGGGGGGAACTGCGCCATCTCGGCATCGATCTCGGTCACCGGTCGACCGGTGTCGGTGAAGTCGGCGACGAGGCGACGGAAGTTGCGCGGCTGGCCGGTGGTGATCTTGCTGATCGCCACGTTGACGTTGAGCGCCGCCTTCTGGACGCCGATCAGGTGATGGCGGCAGACGCCGGCGATGGAGACGAGCACCCCGAGGACGAGCAGCACCTTGCCCGACGACAGGTGCGCTCGGAACGGCACGATGCTGGCGTGCACGTAGCCCGCGACCAGCGCGATGATCGGGAGGTAGAGGTGTGAACGGACCCACGCCATCGTCCCGCCGGGCAGCTTCCCCTTCACCCACGCGTTGCGCTTGCGCAGCACGTAGACGATGCCCGGGCCGGCGAATCCCGCGAACGTCAGGATTCCGAAGAAGACGATGAACAGCAGCGTCGGGTTGCCGGCACTGTCGATCGCCTGCAGCGCGAAGAGTCCACCGAAGCCGACGAGAAGCAGGGCCAGCGAGCCGATGAGGGTCCCGGTGTCCCACTTCTTGGACCGGATCTGAAAGGGGCCGCCTGCCACTGCAGAGATTGGTTAGCACGCTCGCAAGCACCTCGCGTCCAACCTGCACCCCGTCGCTCCACGGGGCGTCGCGCGGTACGGTGCGGACCGTGACGGTCGGATTCAACATCGACGTCGTCAACCTGTCGTCGACGCCGCTGGCGATGCTCGTCGCCGTCGTGATCGTCTCCGCCGTCGCTGCCCTCGGCCTGCTCCTGTTCACGATCGTCGGCTCGCCGTTCGTCGACAAGCGCTGGCCGGCAGACGAGCCGCTCAATGCGATCGAGATGCTGTGGGGCGAATCGGGTGGCTACATCCAGCGCACGTTCCGTGGCCTCGACTTGGAAGTGTCGAAGGACATCGCCGCGCAGTTCCACGAGGTGAAGTACAAGGCGGGCGACACGATCATCGAGCAGGGCGACCCACCCTCGCACTTCTACGTGGTGAAAGACGGCAACGTCGAGGTCAGCCAGACGATCGACACCGGCACGGCCCGCCGGGAGGACGTCATCAACCAGTTCGGGCCGGGGCAGTCGTTCGGCGAGACGGCGATCCTCCGGCGTTCCGCCCGCACGGCGACGGTCCGTGCCCTCACCGATTGCACGGTGCTCGAGCTGAGCGCCGAGGACTTCGTCGCCGGCGCCGCGCTGAGCGCCGCCGAAGACAACGAGCTGCTGGCGCGGGTCGACGCGTACATGCAGGCCGATGCCGCCCGCGCTCGCTCGGCCAAGGGCGCGACCGGTATCGGTTTCCTCACCCGCGAGGAAGCACCGCCCGCCGACGCCGACGCCGCGGGCGATGATTGGCGGGCCACACATCGCGTGCCGGCCGACGGACTGCCGGCGTGGCCCGAGCCCGATCCGAACGCAGCTTCGAGTGCGCAGCTTCCCGCCCGTCTCGAGGTGGCGGTCGTCGAGGAACGCGGCAGCTGGGCGCACGTCACCGCAGAGAACGGGTGGGAAGGCTGGGTCGACGGCCGAGGGCTCGAGCCGCTGCAGTAATGACAACGCCCGACGAGGTTGCGGCCGCGCTGGCAGAGCTGACCGCCGTCGTTCGCCAGCAAGGAGAACTTCTCGCTCGCATCGCCGAGAAGGTGGGGATCACCGACACCACGGTGCAGGCAGCGATCACCGGCGCGGATGCGGCCCGCGATGACCTGCTGTGGCAGCGCCTCGGGCTGGTCGAGGGGGAGCGCCGAAACGTCACCGTGCTGTTCGCCGACGTGTCGGGGTTCACGGAGCTGTCTGAGCACCTCGATGCCGAAGAGTTCCAGCTGGTGATGAAGGACGCGATGTCCGCGGTGGCCGCGATCATCAGCCGGCACGACGGCTACATCGAGAAGTTCATCGGCGACGCCGTGTGTGCGATCTTCGGCGCGCCGATCGCCCACGACGACGAGCCGCAGCGCGCGGCTCGCAGCGCACTCGAGATCAACCGCGTGCTCAACGAGAAGGCAGCGGCCCGCCCCGACCTCCCGCCGATCGGCATGCACGCTGGTATCAATACCGGCATCGTCATCGCCGGCACGGTCGGCGACGGCTCGCAGTTCGGGGTCATGGGCGACACGATCAACACCGCGTCCCGGCTGTTGAACCTCGCACAACGCGGCGAGATCTTCGTATCTGCCGAAACCGCGCGACGGTTGCGGCGCCAGTTCCAGCTGGAGGACCGCGGCATCTTCACGGTAAAGGGCAAGGAACATCCCGTCGCCGCGTTCAACGTCGCGGGCGAACTGGCCCCGGACCAGCGCGGTGACGCTGAGCTCTTGCGCTCGCCGTTCGTCGGGCGGGCGGAGGAACTCGCGCAGCTCAGAGCGCTTGCGGGTCAGACCATGGCCGGTGACGGCACCTCCGTGGTGCTGGTTGGGGAGCCCGGAGTCGGAAAGTCGCGGCTCGTCGAAGAGCTCATCGCCACCGAGGGCAGCGGGTTTTGCGTCATCCGTGCTTCGGCGCGGGTCGTGGGCGATCAACCCTTGGGTCTCCTGGTGGAGGCATTCACTCGACACCTCGAGCACTTCCCCGAAGGTGCGGACCGGGACGTCGTCGGCGCGGTACTGCGCGGCGGCGTCGCCGTGCCGCCGGACTTCGAGGTCACGTTCGCACACCTGCTCCAGACCGCGGCCCATCAACAGCCGTTGCTCGTCGTCCTCGAAGACATCGACTCGGCCGACCGCGGCTCGCTGGAACTGCTGCGGTATCTCTCCCGCTCCACTCGCGTCGATCGAGCGCTCTGGATCTTTCTCGCCCGCCAGATTCCGGCGCGGTTCGCCGCCGCGAGGGACGGCGACGACGAGCTGACCACGATGCGCATCGCGCCGATGGACGACGATGAGATCGCAGTCATGTTCGACGGGCTGTTGCCCGGAACGCTCTCGCAGAAGCAGCGCGCCCGCCTTGCCTATCAATCCGGTGGCAACCCCGAGTTCGCCGAAGAGATCGCGCTGTCGCTCATCGACTGCGCAGTCATCACGGAATCGGCCGACGGCTCGTACAACCTGACCGGAGACCCCGACGCGATGGAGATCCCGAGCTCGGTCGCCGAGCTCCTCGAGGCGCGCATGGATCGCGTCGCGACCAATGCCCGGTTCACGCTCCAGGACGCCGCGGTGATCGGCATGCGCTTCCGACAGCAGCTCTTGCTCGCCGTCGCAACGGTTCCGGACTCAGTCGAGTCGTCCTTGGCCGAGCTCGCCGAGGCCGAGCTGATCATGCCGCCACGAGGCGAAGAGGACCAGTTCTGGACGTTCCGGAGTCACGTCGTCCGCGAAGTGGCCTACGAGAGCATCCTGCGCCGGCGCCGCCCGCGCCTGCATCGCGCCGTCGCTGAGGCGTTGATCCAGCTCGAACCCGGCCGCGCGGACGACAACGTGGAGCTGATCGCGTCGCACTACGAGCTGAGTGACGAACCCGCGCTCTCGATTCCCTACCTCAAGACCGCGGTCGAACACGCGGAGGCCTCACACAGCGTTGTGGGCACGGCCGACCGCGCTCGTCGCGCGCTGGGCATCCGGGCCCGCGATCCGGAGGCAGTCGCCGACGGCGACGCGGCGTGGTTCCTCGAGCGCCTCGGTGTCGCCCGGCTGATGCTCGGCGATCGCGCGGGGCTGGACGACCTCCGTGCGGCGGTTGACCTCCGGCACTCCGCTGGCGATCCCGGCGAGGAGGCCGCGCTCGAGGAGCGCGTTGGCTGGCACGTCACGATCGCTGGCGATCCAACCGGGGCCGGACACCATCTGGTCCGAGCACAAGAGCTCGCCGACGGCGGCGACGTCCCCGCCCCCGTGGCCACTGCGCTCCGAGCGGCGGTGGCCGTCTCACGGGCGTTCTCGGCCGGCGTCGCCGGCCGGCTCACGGTTGCCTTCGACGCGGTCGACGGTGCGGCCGCTGAGGCCCGCAGCGTCGGTGATGCGTTCACCGAGGCCCGCGCGCTGCTCGTGAACGGCGTGCTGTGGTTGTGGGAGGGCAAGCCCGCCGACGCCCGCACCTCGCTCCGGCGCGCGCTGGATCTCGCGTGGCAACACCACTACTCGTTCCTCGCCGATCTCTGCGGTCGGTGGCTCGTGGCCGCTGACGTCGAGGCCGGGAACTACGACGATGCGCTCGATCTGGCCGCGCCGCTGCTCGCCCGGGCTGACGAACGCGGCGATCCCTCGGTCGCGGTCGGCGTGCGCGCCGCGCTCGCCGAGTTGTGGCGCGAGCGCGGTGAGCTGGACCGTGCCTGCGCCGTGGCCAC
>Ga0299913_10000643_pt1 | contig 23091 bp, 16 predicted proteins | sample RVTome_9_FD_201360 | JGI IMG/M metagenome (GOLD analysis project Ga0299913, IMG submission 201360) | Soil microbial communities from uranium-contaminated site in the Upper Colorado River Basin, Wyoming, United States - RVT155D38 (version 2) ... | reverse complement strand
ACCCACCCAGCACGAGCGCCACCGAGGCCCAGGTCATAACGCCGATCGGCAGCCGTCCGGGCTCCGTCCCCAGGTAGATGCGCACCGCTGCGGCGACGATCGCAGTCACGAGCGCGATGCTCACCGCCGGCGCACGCCGCGCGAAGGCGACCGCGGCGACGAGCCCTTGGACCCCGAGGAACAGGGGGATGTAGAACAGCAGTCCCGGGTGAGGCTGAGGTGCGTCCATCGCGCGAGCATCGAGTCGCAGGGTCCATGGCCACAAGGCTCGGAAGGCGCTCAACACCGGTCCGCCACGGGATCATCGCGTTGTCGCAACGAATCTCGTGCCCTTCGCACGGAGATCGAGAGTGACGTTGCTCGGCCGATAGAATCATCGATGCAGGTCAGCGGGGACGTAGCTCAGTTGGTAGAGCACCTGCTTTGCAAGCAGGGGGTCGGCGGTTCGAGTCCGCTCGTCTCCACCACAGTTGCGCTCGCTACGAGGCCGGAGGCCTCCCGGCCCTCGCCGATCGCTCCCATCGCCCGGCGAGTTGCCCGCATCAGACCGCCGCGGAGATCGAGGCCGAGATCTGCGAGATCCGGCGCTCAAGCGATCCGAATGCCCGCTTCCGCTCGGATCGTCGGCTGGCTCGCTCCAGGGCAGCTGTAACTACTAATTCGCAAGAAGCTAGTAGAAATCTGATACTCTTTGGGTGTGGGAAAAGGACCTATGCCCCCGCCGGCTTTCGACGCGCTCTTCGAGCGTCTGCAGGCGAACGGCCGACTGCTTCCAGTGCTGCAACAGCCCACGGAGGTTGCGGGGGAGAAGTACCGCCACTGGGACACTCTCCGGCACCTCGCTCCACCGGAGGGGTTGACTCCCGAGGAGTGGTGGTTCGCGATCAAGTTCGCCCGTACCCGGCTGACTCGGCCACTGCCGCTTACAGACACGTCGGGCAGACCGTTCACCTACGCGATGCCGGATGAGGTGCTACGACTGCTTCACTACATCGACCAGCGTGCCGCTGGAGAAGTGGCAATGCCGGAGGTCGTTACCGAGAGCGAGGGCGCGAAGCGCCGGTACCTCGTCAACTCACTCATCGAGGAAGCCATCCGATCGAGCCAACTCGAGGGTGCCGCTACCTCGCGGAAGGTCGCCGAAGAGATGCTCCGCTCGGGCCGTGAACCCGTCAACCGTAGTGAGCAGATGATTCTCAACAACTATCGAGCGCTCGAGTACATGCGAGGGCAGGTGGATGAGCCAATGTCTCCTGCCACGATGTTCACGCTCCACCGCATCCTGACGGAGGGCACGCTGGACAACCCCGACGCTGCTGGCCGCTTACAGCGTCCTGACGAAGACCGTGTCGGGGTATATGACCGGATGACGTCGCGGCTGGTGCACACCCCCCCGCCAGCTGACCAGCTTCCAGAACGGCTTGATGCGATGTGCCGGTTCGCCAATGGGGAGGACGACCCGAAGAGCTTCATTCATCCAGTCGTTCGCTCCGTCCTGCTTCATTTCTGGATGGGGTACGACCACCCCTTCGAGGACGGAAACGGCCGAACCGCTCGCGCCCTGTTCTATTGGTCGATGGCGCACCAGAAGTACTGGCTTACGGAGTACCTATCGATTTCCAGGATTCTCCGGCTCGCTCCGTCTCAGTACATGGACGCCTACCTGTACACGGAGACGGACGACGGTGATACGACTTACTTCATTTCGTACCAACTCCAGGTCATCCAGCGCTCGATCGAAGATCTATACGGCTACCTTCGGCGCAAGGCGAAGGAGGCCCGCCAGGCGGAGGCGCTCATTCGTACAGCTGAGGCGTACAACCATCGCCAGCTCGCCCTGCTCTCTGGAGCTCTCCGCAATGGGCATCGGGTCTATACGATCGAGTCCCACCGGAAGAGCCACCGCGTTAGTTATCAGACTGCACGGAGCGACCTGCTGGACCTGAGCGCCAAGGGTCTACTCCAACAGCGTCGAACTGGCCACAAGTTCGTGTTTACGCCCGTTGACGACCTTGCGCAACAACTCGGGTCATGAGAGGCCCGCGCACTACTACTAGCGGCGTACTACATGCTCGCGATCTGACATTTGTAACTACACGCTTGTCTTCGCTGACTACGAGGCAAAGGTGGCTCCGACACTCGCAGACGACTGCAACTGCAGCTTAAAGCACTTCGCTCAGACGCGGCTGAATATCGATCGGATGGTCGGGGTCTTTGCCTCTCTTCTCGACTCCGCGTGCTTTGATCCGCCTTCGGCTTCTTCGCTCCGAAGGGCGGCCGTAGAACTCCCCTTTGAGGCTCACCGCCTCCGTCCTCGGAAAGGGCCTGATACAGGCAGCATTCAGCAGCAGAAGGCAGAGAAACGGCGGGCAAGGCCACGCGACAGCGACACGGTCCTCCTGATCGCGGAGCTACCCGGCGAGCATGCGGCCTTCCATCGCCTCGAGCTTGTACTCGTCCCACAGCGGCGCGTACCCCTCGGCACGGGCAGCCTCGGCGAGCATGCGGCCCTCCATCGCTTGGAGCTTGTGCGCGTCCCACAACGGCGCGCTGACGACCGCCTCGCGGGTACCGCTGCCTTCGATGCTCGTCACGGATCGATCGCCTCCAACGGCCACGGTGAGCGCTACCGCGCTCATGATCAGGGCCGCGGCCGCGAGCGCGGACACGGCGGCGGTCCAGAGCGTGAACCGCGCCGGCAGACCCGAGACCCCGATGGTTCCAGCTTTCGTGCTCATCGTTCCCCCTTCTGCTTGGCATCGATGCCTGCGTCCGAGGCTAGGGGGCACACCGACCCGCGGAATCCCTGAAACCCGTACCGATCGAGGCGCGGACCGGTACGGATCGGGTTCAGGGCCCTGGCGGGCCGGATGGCAACTTCGAGGCCAGCTCCGTACGGGAGCGGATGCCCAACTTGCGGTAGATCCGCTTGAGGTTGGCCTCGATGGTGTGGACGCTGACGAACAGTGCGTCGGCAACCTCTCGGTTGGTGCCTCCGGCGGCGACCAGCTCCGCGACCCTGGTCTCGGTGGGGGTCAGGTCCACCGATGAGGGGGCGCGTCCGCCGATCCGCGCCAGCTCCGCACGGGCCTTGTCCGCCCACAACGCGGCACCCAACCCGTCGAAGACCTCCAGGGCCTTCTCAAGCGTGTCCCGAGCCTCCCGCCTCCTCTTCGCACGGCGCTCCACCGCTCCGCGCACCAGCAGGGTCCGCCCCAGCTCGAACGGAAGGGGCAGGTGATCGTGCACCTGCACCGCCTCATCGGCCGCGGCCGACGCACCGGCGAGATCACCGCGCGCCGCCAGCACGAGCGCGCGGCACCGGGCCCCCGTGGCGATGGTCCAGGCCCGACCGAGGTTCTTGCCGGCCTCCTCGAAAGGGGCGAGGAGCGCCTCGGCCTCGTCGAGCCGCCCGAGCGCCACCAGCGCCTCGATCTCATCGGGGACGAGGCGGAAGTAGGCGGGCTCACGAACGCCCATCGCTTGCTCGAGCTCGATTGCCCTGGACAGATGCGCGTCGGCCTCGGCGGGTCTGCCCAGCGAAAGCTCGAGGAACCCCAGGACCGCCAGGTTCGGGATCAGGAGGAGGATCTCGCCGGCCGCCTCGGCGACCCGCAGCCCTTCGAGGGCTTCCAGCCTCGCCGGGTCGGCCCGCCCCAGGTGGGCTTCCACCAGGCCCACCGCGAAGTGGCCCTCCGACGACATGGAAGCCCCCATGCGGAGTCGCTGGAAGGCCGCCCTGCTCTCCCGGGCGTGCTTCATGGCCACGTCCCAGTTGCCCGCCCAGCACTCCAGCTCGGCGAGGTGATACCGGAAATGCGGGATCGGGGTCTCGACGCCGTGCGCCGCGGCATCACCCAGGAGGTCGGTGAACGTCCGGCGGGCCTCGTCCAGGCGATCGGTGAACTTGAGGAGCTGAGCCACGGTGAAGCTTGCACGCAGGACGTGGGATCTGAACTCGCCCTCCATGTGCCCCTCCAGGGCGATCCCGCGATCGAGCAGCTCCTGATCGACCCCGCGTCCGAGGAGGAACTCCTCGAGTGGATAGTGTGTGAACGCCTCGGCCATCACCCGTGGTTCCTGCAGCTCCTCGGCCAGCTGCAGCGCTGCGCGAGCGTGCCGTTCCGACGCCGCGAGGTCGCCCCTGAACAGCCAGACGTACCCGAGGTTCTGCTCGACCCGCGCCCTCAGCGCGAGATCGTCCCCCACCTCGCCCCAGGCAGCGTCGAACACGGCCGAGGCCGTCTGCCACCCTTCGGTCTCGGCGAGGACCTGCCCCAGGTCCAGCAGCATGCGGGCCCGAGCCGGCCCGGCCATCGAGAGGTCCACCGCTTGCTCCAGGACGCTCCGCGCCAGCGAGGTGTCCCCGCACTCGTCGTGAGCCACGCCCGCCTGGTGGGTCCGACGCACCAGATCCTCGCCTCGGTCCCGCGGCGTCGCGCGGCGGGCCATCTCCCAGAGCTCGGCCGCGGACTGTGGTGCTCCTCGGGCACCGGAGAGCGACGCGGCTTCCTCGAGAGCGTCGGCGACGGCCACGTCCGGGCCCTCGACGGACAGAGCCAGGTGGCGGGCTCGTTCCTCCGGGTCGTGCGCGATCGTCGCGAGCTTCGCATGCAGCTGCCGGCGCCGCTCCGGGGGGGTTCTCTGGTAGACGGCGGACGCAAGGAGGGGGTGGGTGAACCGGAGGCGGCGCTCGACGACCTCCACGACGTCGTGGTCGATCGCAGGATCCAGACGATCGTCGAGCCCGCTCGAAGGAGCGATCGCCGCGGCGATCACATCGAGCGTCGGAGCCGAAAGCGCCGAGACGACCTCCAAGGCTTCGACGGTCCGCGCAGGGAGCCCCCCGAGGCGGTCCTCGATGAGCTCTTGAAGGCGGTCAGGGATCGGGAGCTCTTCGCCGGCCGCCACGCCATCTCCGCGACGGAGAAGCGCCGATCCGATCTCCTGAGCGAAGAAGGGATTGCCGCCCGACATCTCGTGGAGACGCAGGAACGTGGTTCGGGAGAACCCTTCCCCCAGCTTGGCTCGGAGCACCCGTTCGAGGGCGTCCTGCGACAGCGGTCCGACGTGCACGGCGTGCGCGCGATCCTCGGCGAATGCAGGCACGATTCCCAGGGGGTCGTCATCGGCACGGGCGCCTCGAGCGGCCGTCATCAAACCGACCGGCTCGTCCTTCAGGCGCCGCACGACGAACTGGAGCACCCGGAGCGAAGGGAGGTCCATCCATTGGATGTCATCGACGGCCATCACGACCGGAGAGGTGGAGGCTGCCGACCGGAGGCATCCGAGCACGGCCAGGGATACGGCCCGCTGGTCGGCTCGGGCACCCGATCTGGGGGAGCGCAAGAGGGACACCTCGAGGGCCTGGCGCTGTGGCTCGGGAACCGTGGGCAGTGCCTCCTCGAGGATGGGCTCGAGGAGGTCACCGAGGGCTGCGTAGGACAAGCGTGTCTCGGCCTCGACCGGACCGCAGGAGAGCGTGCGGTACCCCCGTTGCAGGGCACCCGCCAGCCCCTCCTTCCACACGGTGGTCTTGCCGATGCCGGGATCACCGGAGAGGAGCAGGGCGCTCGAGCCGGTCGGGATCGAGTCCAGGAAGCGATGAAGGATCGCGAGCTCGGACTCGCGCCCGATGACGGTACCGGCCACAAGCTCTCTCCCAGTTGGGGGCTGATGCCAGGCTCGCCAGAGTATCCCCCAAGCCATCGCCCACGTAGGCATCGCGATCGCCTCGCACACGGCGCCTCGGCCGCGGCCGGGGCTCCGAGTACCCTTGCGCGAGCGCCGGATGCATCGCACACGCGGGACCAGCGGATCCGCACAGATCCGACTCACGCAGTGACACGACGGAGGTTCGAGCCATGAAGGCGATCGTGGGGGAGAAGTACGGGCCACCGGAAGGGCTCAGGGTGGCGGAGGTGGCCACGCCGGCCCCGAAGGTGGATGAGGTCCTCGTCGAGGTGGTGGCGGCCTCCGTCAATCCGGCGGACTGGCATTCGATGCGAGCCAAACCTCTCTTCTCACGTGCGGCGCTGGGCTGGCTGCGGCCGAAGCATCCGATCCTCGGCGTCGACGTCGCCGGGCGCGTCGAGTCGCTCGGTGCCGGTGTCACCGAGTACGCCGTCGGCGACCAGGTCTACGCCAACCTCTTGGACCACGGCTACGGAGGCTTCGCGGAGTACGTGGCCGTGCCGCTCGGGGTCATGGCGCCGAAGCCCGGCAACCTCTCGTTCGAGGAGGCCGCTGCGGTGCCGATGGCCGGCGTCACCGCGCTCCAGGGCCTGCGACACCACGGTGACATCGAGCCGGGGCACAAGGTGCTGATCAATGGTGCTTCCGGAGGTATCGGCTCCTTCGCCGTTCAGATCGCGACGGCATCCGGGGCCGAGGTGACCGCCGTCACGAGCACCGGCAACGCCGACCTCGTGCGTTCGCTCGGGGCCGATCACGTCGTCGACTACACGACGAGCGATTTCACCCGCAGCGGCGATCGGTACGACCTCATCCTCGACACGATCGGAAACCGGTCGGTGTCTGACCTCAAGCGTGCGCTCGCGCCGGGCGGGAAGGCGGCCGTCACCGGGTTCACCACGGTCCCCAGGTTGGCGGCCGTGCGGATCCGCGGAGGCAACGACGTTGCGTCGGTCGAGGCACACGTGACGACCGAGGATCTCGTGCTCCTGACGCAGCTCATCGAGGGTGGCAAGGTGCGCCCGGCGATCGACCGGAGTTACCCGTTCGCTGAGATCCCGGCGGCGATCGCGTACCTGGAACGAGGTCACGCCAAGGGGAAGGTCGTCGCGGAGGTGGGCTAGTGGATGCAGAGACCTTCGACGTGGCGATCGTGGGAGGTGGGGCCGCGGGGTTGAGCGCCGCTCTCGTTCTGGGACGGGCACGTCGGCGGGTCGTCGTGATCGACGCGGGAGCCCCACGCAACGCACCCGCTGCTCACATGCAGGGGTTCCTGTCCCGTGACGGCATGCCGCCGGCCGAGCTCCTGATCGCCGGGCGTGCCGAGGTCAGCAGCTACGGGGTCGAGTTGGTGGAGGATCGGGTGCGAACGATCGACGCCGGGTTCGTCGTTCGGCTGGCCGGCGGGCGGGTGGTGAAGGCCCGGCGGGTCTTGATCGCGACCGGTGTCGATGACGAGCTGCCGGCTATCCCCGGGGTGCGCGAACGGTGGGGACGCGACCTGTTGCACTGCCCGTACTGCCACGGATGGGAGGTCCGCGACCAGCCCATCGGCGTGCTCGGCACCCAACTCGGCTCGGCGCAGCATGCACTCCTGATCCGACAGTGGTCTGCAGACCTCACCTTCTTCGTGCACGACTACGAGCTGAGCGCATCCGAGGAGTCGCAACTCCGAGCTCGCGGGATCCGTATCGTCCGTGGTGAGGTCGCGCGCCTGGTGATCGAGACCGACCGCATCACCGGTGTCGAACTGTCCGACGGCCAGGTGCTCCCTCGGACGGCGGTGTTCATCAGACCTGCGAACCGCCCGCATGCCGATGGCTTGCTCGCCGGCCTCGGGTGCGAGCTCGATGAGGGCGGTTTCGTCAAGGTCGACGCCGCAGGGCAGACGAGCACGTTGGGTGTATGGGCGGCCGGCAATGTCGTCGATCCGAGAGCCCAGGTGATCACGTCGGCCGGCGCCGGCTCCGCGGCGGCGATCGCCATCAACGCCGACCTGGTCCAGGAGGACGTCCGACTGGCGGTCCAGGAAGTCGCAACCCAGCGGTGATAGGTTCCGGCGCCATGGATGCCATCGACACCGACGTGGTCGTGATCGGAGCCGGATTCGCGGGCGTCGCGGCCGCGAGGGACCTGCGGGAGGCCGGTCACCGGGTCACGGTGCTCGAGGCGCGCGATCGCATCGGCGGTCGCACGTGGTACCGCGAGATCCCCGGCACCGGGGTCTGGGCCGAATACGGCGGCATGTTCTTCTCCCGTGCGGAGCAGCCGTACCTCGCTCGGGAGATCGAACGCTACGGCATCGCGGTCTCCCCTCCCGGGCAGCCGGAGGTCTTCGGCTGGGTGCGGGGCGCGACCCGCAAGGTGGGCATGGAGGTGATCGGACAGGTCCAGGCCTCGCTCGAAGGGTCCCGCATGCGGGCGTCGCTCGAGGAGGTAGCGGGGGCGTTCCGCAGCGGGGATCGCACGCGGCTCGACGCGCTCGACATGCCCGCCGCCCGGTGGATCGAGCAGGTCGGTGCCGACCCCGAGGCGTCGGACTACCTGCGGGCGTTCCTGGCCGCGATGGGTGGCTCCTCGGTCGAGCGGTGCTCGGTGCTGCCGCTGCTGTGGGACATGGTCGAACTCGGTTACACGCCGATCGACGTGTTCGTCGACATGGGGGAGCTGTTCACCGACGGCACGAAAAGCCTGATCGACGCGATGGCCGTAGATCTCGACGTACGGTTCGGCTCGGTCGTCACGCAGGTCGCCGACCACGGTGCCGGGGTCACGGCCACGCTGGCCGGCGGGGCTCAGGTGCGCGCGAGCGCCGCGGTCGTGGCCTTGCCGCTCAACCTGTGGGCCGACGTGACCTTCGATCCGCCGCTGGCACCGCCGAAGCGCCGCGCTGCCGCCGAAGGTCACCCCGGCGAGGTCTCGAAGGTACTCGCGATCGTGCGTGACGCGCCGGCCAGCTACCTCGGTGCCGGATGGGACACACCGATCCAGGCGGGCTTCGTGACGAAGCCCGCCGGCGAGGGCCACCTGTTCATGGGGTTCTCGGTGCAGCCGCGCGTCGACCTCGGCGACGAGGGGGCGGTGGCCGACGCGGTGCGCGCCCACCTGCCCGATGCCACGGTGACCCACACAGCCGGGTACGACTGGATCACCGACCCCTACGCGAAGGGCACCTGGCTGTCGGTGCCGCCGACGTGGTTCAGCGACGGCACGTTCGACGCGCTGCGCGAGCCGCAGGGCCGGCTCGTGTTCGTTGGCTCCGACATCGCCGGTGAAGGCGCGGGCTGGATCGAAGGTGCGGTCGCGAGCGGCCTGACCGGCGCCGCCCAGGCCGGCGAGCTGGTCGGGTCTGCGCGCGCGTAACGGACACGGCGGAGCCGCCGGGGCCGCGTCGACCCCGGCGGCTCGTGTGCCCGGCGGTGTGTGCGTTACGCGGGCAGCAGCACCGCGTCGATCACGTGGATCACGCCGTTGGAGGCGGTGATGTCGGTCTGCGTCACGTTTGCCCGGTTGCCCTGGCCGTCGACGATCACGACTCCCATGTCCGAGACCTCGATCTCGAAGGTCTCCCCGTTCACGGTCTCGACCTCACCGGCGGTGACGTCGGCGGCCATGACCTCGGCGGCCACCACGTGGTAGGTCAGGATCGCGGCGAGCTGGTCCTCGTTCTGGGGCTCGAGCAGCGTTTCGAGGGTGCCCTCGGGCAGGCCCGCGAATGCGTCGTCCGTCGGTGCGAACACCGTGAACGGGCCCTCGCTCGCGAGCGTGTCGCCCAGGTCTGCCGCCTGCACGGCGGCCAGCAGGGTCGTGAAGTCCTCGCTGCCGGCGACGATGTCGGTGATCGTCTCGGACATCTCGACCGGCGCCGGCGTGGCGGTCGGCTGCTCGGTCGCGGTGGGGCCGGCGGCCGGCTCCGGGTCGTCGCTGCTGCACGCAGCTGCGACCAACGTGAGCGATGCGAACACCGCCAGCATCGTGAGCCACTTCCTGCGCGTCTTCATACGTCCCTCCTCGTCGGTTCGGACGCCGATCCTGGCGTCCTCGTCACGGAAGGGTTCGCGGGTGGCACAGGTTCGGACCGCCGACGCGGCCGTTGTGCATAGGTTCAGGCTGCACGACAACCTTCCCGCGTGCGGGCGCCGGAGGCTCCCATCCCTCGTGGTGCGCGGGTGTCCCCCATCCGGGGGGTTCAGGAGCCTACGGCGTCGGCCGAAGCAAGCCCTAGGGGCGAGTCGCCGTATCCGCGTCGACAGATGCCTCGAGGAGACGATGATCGGCGTGAGCGCGAGGTCGACGGGCTCGAAGTGGCCCCTGTTCGGCGTGCTCGCCGTCCTGTGCGGGATCGTGTACGTCGCGGGCGGGATGCTGCACCAGCAGGCGCTCGACACGAAGATCCGCGAGACCGAAGACCGGGTGGAGTCCTTCGCGAGCCAGGTCGTCGCGCCGGTGCTGCAGGGCGTCGATCTCTCGACCGCGCTCGGCGACCGCGTGGTGGCGAGGCTGCGCACGGCGATCACCTCGGAGATGACCGATCCGAGTGTCGCCCGCATGCGGATCTACGGACGCACCGGCACCCTGCTGTTCTCCACGGACGATGGTGACCGCATCGGCACGAAGAAGGTCGGCGACCCCGCGCTGATCACGGCCGCGCTCAGTGGTGCCACGCGCAGCGACACGGATGCCGACGAGGTGGCGGCGAGCGATGCCTCGGGCTCGGTCTCGGCGGAGCTCGTCCAGGCCTACGCGCCGATCGCGCCGGGTAGCACGACGGAGGCGCCTGCCGTGCTCCAGGTCGACCACCGGCACCTGCCGATCGCCGAGGCGGCCGCGAAGCCTTGGACGACGATCCAGCTCGCGGGCCTCGCCGGCGCCGGACTGTTCCTCCTGCTCTGCTTCGCCTCCTTCGCCCAGTGGGTCGCCGCCAAACGTCAGGCTGCGCGCTCGGGCTTCGCGCCGAGAGGTGCTCGGCCCGTGGTGAAGCAGGCCAGGGCCACCAAGAAGCTCGAAGCGGAGGTCGAGCGACTGCGCGGGCAGCTGCAGGCGCAGGAGCGTGCCGCCGCCGAGGACTCGGCGAGCTTCCAGGAGCAGTTGCGCGCCGCGGTGGCCAGGTCCGAGCAGGTGAGCACTCCACCCGACGCCGAGGTGGCGGGCGACGCCGAGCAGCGGGCCGAGGAAGCCCTCGCTCGGTTGGCGCATGCAGAGCAGCGCGCGGAGGCCGCCGAGGCGAACGCGCGAGCGACCGAAGAGCGCGTGGCACAGGCTGAGGCCGATGCTGCCGAGGCGAGAGCGAGCGTCGCCGCGGCGGAGGCTCGCGCGGCCGCCTCGGAAGCTCGCGCGGCGGCCTCGGTCGCCGAGACGGCGTCGAGCCCGACCCCCGACGAGAGCGCTGCGGCCGCCACGGTGGAGCTCGAGGCTCAGCTCTCGGCGGCGAAGACCGAGGCCGGGCGTCAGGAACAACAGGTGGTCGAGCTGGAGCACCGCTTGCTCGAGCGCGACCAGGAGGTGCTGGCCGCTACCCAGCGTGCCGAAGCCGCCGATGCTGCCGCCGCTCAGCAGGAAGCGCTCGTGGCTCGTGCGGGTGAGGCCGAGCGGCTGGTCGCCGAGGCCGAGCGCCGCGCCGCGCAGGCCGAGGAGGCAACCGCCAAGGCAGAAGGTCGCGCGTCCGAGGCGGCTGCCAAGGTGACTGCGCTCGGGGAGCAGGCGCGGGATGCGGAGCTCCGGGCCGCCGAGATGCTCGCCCAGGAGGAGTCATCGTCAGCCGCTGCCGCCGCGCAGGCCGATCAGGCCCGTGCACGCGTCGAGGAGCTGACGGACGAGCTCGAGCGAGCCCGTGCCGCCGCCGCCCTGGCCGAGAAGCATGCGAGCGAGACCGAAGCACGGGTCGGCGAGGCCGAGGCGCTCGCGGCAGAACGGGCCCAGGCGCTCGCGCGTGAGACCGCCGGCCGGGCCGCCGCGGAGGAGGCGCATGCCGCGGAGGTGCACGTGCACGCCGCCGAGGTGCACGCGCTGGCCGACGAGGTCACGTCGTTCCGCTCGCGTGTCGCCGAGCTCGAGGCCGAGGTGGCCGCGTCGGTCCAACGGGCGGAGACAGCCGAAGCCCGGCTCAGCGGCTCCACCACCGAGCTGTCGGCCGAGAACGCACGGCTGCAGGCGGAGGTGCAGGCGGAACAGCAGCGCGGACGGATGGCGACGACCCGGGCCGAGGAGGCGGAGGCTCGTCTCACGCAGCTCGAAGGTCACGCCTCGACGCTGGCCCAGTCGCTCGAGGACGAGCGGGTGCACCGCGAGCGTGCGATCGCCGACGCCGACCGGGCGCGGCGGGAGCTGGCCGAGACCACGGAGCAGGTGACCGAGCTCGAAGCCAGGGCCGCGGAGGCCGACCGAGCCGCCGCGACCCAGGAACGTCGGGCAGCCGAGCTGCAGGATGAGTTGGAGCGCACGCGCGCCGAGGCCGCGACGGCGTCTGGCCGCCTCGCCGAGATGGAGCCCGCCGCCGCGCGCCTGCCGACCCTCGAAGCCGAGCTCGCCGACGTTCGCCGCACATCCGACCATGCCGAGAAGGCGTGGATCGAACGGGTGCAGGGGCTCGAGAACGAGCTCGCCGCCGCCCGAGCCCAGGCTACGGCGTCGAGGTCCGAAGCTGACGCCGAGCTCCAGCGGGCGAACGCGGCGCTGGTCGAGCTGGGGGAGGTCGACACGCTGCGACAGCGCCTCGAGCAAAGCGAGGCAGCGCTCGCCGAGCACACCGAACGCGCCTCACGCGCCGACGCTCATGCCCAGCAGGCCGAGATGCGGGTGCGGGAGCTCACGGCTGGGGTCGAGATGGAACGCGCGACCCTGCAGGACCGCCTCGATCAGGAGAGGGAACAGATGCGCGCCAGCATCGCCGAGACCGAAGCCGCCGCCTCCGAAGCGCGCGCCGAGGCGGAGTTCAAGGTGCGGCAGCTCGAAGAGGCGGTGGCGCAGTCCGCGTCACGAGTCGAAGAGGCTGAGCGGCGGGTCATCGCGGCGACCGAGCGGGCCGAAGATGCCGAGCGCAGGGCGACCGAGAACGCGTTCGCGCTGCAGGCCGCCGAACAGCGGGCGAGGGAAGCACTCGAGCAGACCGGCGGTCCCACGGGGGCCGAGCCGGCGCCCCGCGAGGAAGACGGCGACCGTATCGCGGAGCTCGAGCAGGCGCTCGGTGGAGCCGAACGCGAGCTCGAGCAGACGCAGGTGCGGGCCCGACGGGCCTACGCCGACGCCGAAGACGCCCGCGCACAGCTGCAGTTCGCGCGCGAGCGTGGCGAAGCTACGGGTGCCGTGAAGGACCCCGCGGAGCTCGAGCGTCTGCGCGCCGAGCTGGCCGCCACGATCGAGCGCGCCAAGTCCGCCGAAGATCTCGCGGCGATGCTGCAGGCCGATCTGCTGGCAGCCCACCGGGGGGTCGACCCCAACGGCGCCTCCGATATCCCGATCGACGCAGACGGCAGCAGCCTGCGTACGCGGCTGGCGCGTGCCGCGGATCGCAAGCGTGGCCGTTAGCGGCGGCTGGTCATAGCCAGACCAAGCTGGCTCGTCTCCGATGTGTCCGCGTCGCCGCGGTTCCTGCGGCATGATGGTGGGGTGCGCCACGCGACCCTCCTCCTCGCCCTCCTAGTGACGGCGCTGCTTGCGAGCGCGCCCGCGACCGAAGTGGCGCAGTCCACACGTCGATCTGCGAGCATCAGCCTCGAGACGTCGACGTCCGAGCGCACGCTCGATCGGGCGGCCGGCTATCGATCGATCGTGTCGAAGCTGCCGAAGGCGGTGCGCGAACGGATGATCGGCTCGTCGTGGCGCCCGGGGTGTCCGGTGAAGCTGCGCGATCTGCGGCTGGTGCGGCTCACGCACTGGAACTTCAAGGGCGAACGAACCTGGGGCAAGCTCGTCGTGCACCGCTGGTTCGCGAAGAAGCTCGCAGGCGTCTTCGAGCGGCTCTACGACGGCCGCTTCAAGATCCGGCGGATGCATCTCGTCGACCGGTACGGAGCCGACGACATGCGCTCGATGAAGGCGGACAACACGTCGGCGTTCAACTGCCGGTACCGCGACGGGGTGTGCTGTACCTGGTCGATGCATGCCTACGGCAAGGCGCTCGACATCAACCCCGTCGAGAACCCGTACGTGGGCAGCTGGGGGGTCTCACCCCCGAACGGAGCCGGCTACGTCGACCGCTCGACGAAGCGAAAGGGCATGATCTTCCACGGGGACCGGGTCTGGAAGGCGTTCCGCTCGATCGGATGGGAGTGGGGCGGCGACTGGGGCTGGCCGGTCGACTACCAGCACTTCAGCGTGAACGGCCGCTGAGATCTCCGCCTGCCGGCTCGCGTCCCGGGCGTCCGGAACGGGGTCCACACCCCCTGCGGCCTGGGGATTCAAGGTCGACGGCGTCCTGACGACAACGTGAGGAGGCGCCCGCAGGGTGCTTGCCGCCGTCGGCGGCGAGCGGTCACACTTGGCGCCGCGGAAGGGAGCACATGAACATCGTCGACCGGTTCACGCGGGACAAGGCCAGCCGCCTCGTCTGGGGCGGTCTGACGCTCGCGTGCCTTCTCGGCTTGGCGCTGTCGTGGCAGCGTGAGCGAGCGGCGCTCGATGATGAGATCGCCGCCGCCGAGTCCCGCGCCGCCACGTACGCGAACACGGTGTTCTACCAAGGCGTGGAGTCGCCGTCGGTCACCTCGACGACCCTGAACTTCAGGGTGCGGGAGATGCTCGTGGCCGTCCAGGGCGGCATCTTCACCGATCCGACCGTGGCACGAACACGGTTGTACGACCTGGATGGGGTGCTGCGGTTCGCGACCGACCTTCCGCGCACGAGCTTCGGCGTGCTACAGGTCGAAGATCCGGCGGTCGTCGACGCGGCCACCGAAGGATCCACCACGAGCGCGGTCGCCAGTGACACGTTCACGGTGTCGACGATCGGGCTCGAGGGATCGCCCACGTCGCTGTTCCAGGTGTTCGTGCCGCTGCGCGTGACGGACCGCCTCGACCCGCTCGGTGCGGTCCAGATCGACTTCCTCTACGACTCGCTCGTGGAGCGCTCCCGCGATCCGTGGCTGCAGTTCCAGCTGCTGTTCGCGGGGCTCGCCGCGTTGTTCCTGCTGATGACGATCATGTCGTTCCGCAGACCGTTCGTCGCCGTCGGTGCCGACGTCGCCGAGCCCGGCGACGCCGCCGAGGCGGCCGACGATGCTGCGCCCGTGTCGGCGGCATCGGCGGCCTCGACGGAGGTCGACGCGGTCCGCGACGAGCTGCAGGTGCTCCGCGAGCAGCTCGCCCAGGCCGAAGAGGCCTACGGGTTCCTCGAGACGAAGTGGAAGGCCGCCCAGGCCGCCCTGGCGGGTTCCTCGACGCAGCCGGCTCCCGACCACGAAGCGCGTCTGCACGAGCTGCAGGAGGAGCTGCGCACGGCCGAAGCCGAGCGAGCCCTGCTGCGCGCGGGGCAGCCCGAGTCGATCTGGGAAACCCGGGCCAAGGACCTCGAGCAGCAGCTGCGCGCCGCGACCGGACCCGGCACCCCGGTTGGGGACGCCGCCCAGGACAAGGGGGACGCGAAGGACGCCGACGTGATGGCGCGTCTGGTCCAGGCGGATCAGGCCAGGACGACGGCGGAGGAACGAGCCCGCGCCGCCGAGGGCCGCCTTGCATCGCTGGAGCGCCAGATGGCGGAGATCCGCAAGAGCGCGGCGGGCTCCGCGCCGACCTCCGAAGGTGACCGGCAGGGTGGCGACGAGCGCGAAGACGTGCTCGCCGACCTCGGTACTGCCGCCGACGACCGGGAGCGCGCGGCCGACGATCGCTCGCAGGCCGGGTCGAAGGAGAGCGCCGAGGAGGGCCTGGGGTCACAGTCACCGGCGCTCAGCGACGAAGCCAACGCCCTTCGCGCACGCCTCGCGCGGACCGCCGCGCGCAAGAAGCAGGGTCCCGAGCAGGACAGCTGACCGTCCGACCGGTCTCGCCCTCGCTCACCAGTTGAGCGTGTCGACCGTGTAGGTCTCCCGAAGCCGCAGCTCGATCTCGTGGGCGGGCAGGAGCCGTCGCGGTTCCATGCCGTAGCGGGCGGCGACCTCGAGGTGCGGCCAACACAGCGGCACCAGCTCGTCACGCGGGAACCACCCGACGATCGCCGGCGCGTGGCCGTGACGCCCCCACTGCCAGAAGCAGAACCGGCAGATCAGCCCAAGCAGCTGCGGATAGCCGAACTGCGCCCGGTAGCCGAGCTCGTGCTCGACGACGCGACCCCATAAGGCGACGCGTCCGAGGGCCGACGGGGAGCGTGTGCGCCGGAGCTCGTCGATCTCGTGCGTGGCATGCAGGCCGCACGAGCAATCGACGTTGGGCGCCGCGTGCAGGCGGGCCTGCTTGCAGGCGGCCTCGGCGACCTCACCCGGCCTCCACGGCCGCGAGCGCCCGGCGACCGGACGCAGCAGCAGTTCGCTCCCGTCGCGCCGGCCGGTCAGCGCCCAGGCCCGCCACGCGAGCACGGGCTCGGTCGAGATGGACGTTTCGAGACCGCGGGCGAGGGAGACGCGGCCGTTCACGGCGCGGGCGGAGCCTCGACAGGCTCGGGTGCGCCGACCGGCTCATCCGGTTCCAGCGCCGGCGGGCTCGGCTCGGCGGGCGCGAACCCGGGGTCATCGGGCGCGAACCCCGGCTGGGGCAGCGGGAGGGAGCGGTCGGGCATCGGAAGCTCCGACGGCGCGATCTCGATGATGCGTTTGGGTCGACCGATATGCACGAGGCCACCTCCGGGGGGATGGGCGCGCTCGTTCGCGGTCACGCGAGCCTACCCCGCGACGTCGTTCCGCGCGACCCCTGGTTGCGCAACCACTGCCAAAACATGGAAGGCCACGTCGCCGGCGGCGGGAGGGGTCGATCGGCGCCGGACGCTCGGCCGTCAGGCGCGCACGAGCCGGTAGATGCCCGTGGATCCGCTGATGTAGATGCGGCCACCGGGCCCGACCTCCATCGAATGGATGCGGGTCGGTCCCGTGCCGAGGATCCGGACCGACCCGGCGAAGGCCGTGCGCGCCTCGTTCAGACGCAGGGCGCGGATCCGCTGGTCGTTCACGGCTCCGAACAGCAGCGCGCCATGCTGGCGGCCACCGAGACCACAGCGGTCGCAGAAGGCCGCGCCGGTGATGCCGATCGGCGAGGCGAAGCGTCGTTCGGGCAGCAGACGCGGCAGCGGCCCGTCGCGGTTCGTGTCCTGCACCGTCGGAGGTGAGGAGCACCGCGAGTTCGGGCCCCAGGCGAAGTTGCCTCCCCGCACGATCAGGTTGATCTCGTCGTTGCACGACGGCCCGTTCTCGGTCTGCCACAGGCTCTCGGTGAACGGGTCGAACGCGAAGCCGTAGGAGTTGCGGTGGCCGTAGGACCAGATCCGCGAACCGAGCGGGTTCGTGGCGGGGATCGACCCGTCGAGCTCGACCCGCAACATCTTGCCCATCAGGTTGTTGCTGCGGTCCTGTGCGTTCGCGGGGTTGGCGTTGTCGCCGTCGACGACCCAGAGCTTGCGGTCGGGGCCGATCAGGATGCGTCCCCCGTTGTGGTTCGTGGCGGCACCGACCGGCGAGCGGAACAGCACCTTGAACCCGACGCCTCGGCCCCCGTCGGCGCGGATGCGCAGCAGCTGGTTCCACAGACGCCCCGACTGCGTGCGTGTGGCGTAGGCGTAGACGAAGGGCTTGCGGGGGTACCGAGGGTGCAGCGCGATGCCGAGGGCGCCGCGCTCACCCTGGCCGTCCACGTGGCTGATGCGGAAGAAGGTGCGCTCACGATCGGTCGACGGATCCAGCACTTGCACCCGACCGGTGCCGCGCTCGAGGTACCAGATCCGGCCGTTGGGCCCGAACGTGAAGGCGCTCGGACCGTTCAGGCCCGTCGTGACCGCGACCGCCCGGACGATCTCGGCGCGCCGTTGCGTCACGCCCGCGGCACGTGCGCCGGCGGCGCCGGGCGGGACCGCCAAGGAGAGGGCGACGGCGACGGCGAGGAAGCTGATGACCCTCGTCGTCGGACCGGCGGGGACGCGCCGGCCGTGTGGGACCATCGATGTCGTGACCACGTTGCCTCCCTCGACGTTCGGGGTTCCGGCGCTGCGTACCGAGGACCCTCGGTTCCTTCGGGGTGAGGGGCGATACCTGGAGAACGTGCAGATCCCGGGGGCGCTGCACGCGGTGTTCGTCCGCTCCATCATGCCGCATGCCCGGCTGGACGGCATCGCGGGGCTCGAGGACGCGCGGGTGATGCCGGGCGTGGCCGCCGCGTTCACCGCCGGCGATCTCGACCTACCACCGATGCCCCCCTCCGGCAATGTCGAGTCGCCGGAGCACTCGGACCTCGCCGAACCATGGGGACGACACCCCCTGGCCCGCGACCGGCTGCGGTTCGCCGGCGAGCCGTACGCCGTCATCCTGGCCGACACGATGGCGCACGGCCTCGACGCCGCCGAGCTCGTCTGGGCCGAGGCGGAGCAGCTGGAGGCCGTGACCGATCCCGAAGCAGCACTCGGTGACGACGCACCCGTGTTGTTTCCGGCGATCGGCACCAACGTGGCGCACGTCTTCGATCACGCATGGGACGACGACACGTTCGCGGAGGCCGACGTCGTGGTGCGTGGGCGATTCGTGAACCAGCGGGTGGCGCCGGTCCCGATGGAGACCAACGGGATCGCCGTGGTGCCCGAAGCAGGCGGCGTCACGGTCTGGGTCTCGACACAGGTGCCCTTCGACGTGCGCGACGACGTCGCCGACGTGCTCGGTCTCGATCGCGCCGCGGTCCGGGTGATCGCGCCCGACGTCGGCGGCGGATTCGGCGCGAAGCTGCAGATCTACCCGGAGTACTGGGTGGTTGCCAAGGCCGCAGGGCTGCTCGGACGTCCCGTGCGGTGGTCCGAGAGCCGCAGCGAGTCGATGCTCGGGCTGACGCACGGTCGGGCGCAGGTGCAGCACGTCGAGATCGGCGCGCGACGCGACGGCACGATCGTGGGTCTCCGCGCCGACCTCGTCGCCGACATGGGCGCCTACCCGATCGGCGCGTATCTGCCGACGACCACCGGCGAGATGGTCTCGGGTCCCTACGTGATCCCGCGGGTCGCCTACCGGGGCCGCAGCGTGGTGACCAACGCGACGCCCGTCGCGCCGTACCGGGGCGCGGGCCGCCCCGAGGCGACCGCCCTCGTCGAGCGCGGGGTCGATCTGCTCGCCGTCGAGCTCGGCATGGACCCGGTCGAGGTGCGCCGCCGCAACTTGATCCCGCGTGACGCCTTCCCGTACGCGACGTCGTCGGGCATGACCTACGACAACGGCGACTACGAGGTCGCGCTCGATCGCGCGGTCACGGTCGCGGGGTACGACGCTCTGCGGATGGACCAGCGGGCGCGGCGGGAAAGAGGCGACCACCTGCAGGTGGGCATCGGGGTCGCGAGCTACGTGGAGATCACGTCGTTCTCGTCGAAGGAGTTCGCCGAGGTGCGCGTCGAGGGTGACGGCCAGGTGACCGTGTTCGTCGGCACCTCCTCGCACGGCCAGGGGCACGAGACCGCGTTCGCGCAGCTCGCCTCGGCCGCGCTCGGTGTCCCGTCCGACCGCGTCACCGTCGTGCACAGCGATACCGCGCAGGTGGAACGTGGCGCCGGCACGTGGGGCTCGCGTTCCCTGCAGGCCGGAGGGTCGTCCGTCGCCGAGCGCAGCATCGAGGTCGCCGATAAGGCCCGCGCGCTCGCCGCGCACATCCTCGAGGTCGACGAGGCGGACCTCCTCGGCCCGGATCCCGATGGATTCCAGGTCGCCGGCGCGCCGGAGCGCAGCATCAGCTGGGCCGACCTGACGTCGGCCGCCGACGAACCAGCTCGCGTGCCCGACGACATGGAGCCCGGCCTGCGGTCCAAGGGGACCTACCGGGAACCGGGGTCGACCTTTCCGTTCGGCACCCACGTCGCCGTCGTCGAGGTCGATGTCGAGACCGGCCGGGTCGATCTGGTTCGCCACGTCGCGGTCGACGACTGCGGACGCATCCTGAATCCGGCGCTCGTGCGAGGCCAGCAACACGGCGGCATCGCCCAGGGGGTGGCGCAGGCCCTGTTCGAGGAGGTCGTGTTCGACGAGGTCGGCAACCCGATGACGTCGAACCTGACGACCTACCTTATGCCCTCGGCCGCCGACCTCCCCGCGTTCGACGCCTCGAACACCGAGACCCCGACACCCGTGAACCCCCTCGGCGCCAAAGGCATCGGTGAATCGGGGTCGATCGGTTCGACCCCGGCGGTGCAGAACGCCGTGGTGGACGCCCTGGCACACCTCGGCGTGCGCCACGTGGACCTGCCGTGCTCGCCGGAGCGGGTCCGTCGCGCGATCGGACGCTGAGGCCGCCACGGGTCCGACGGCCTCCGTCGAAGGTCGGTGATCGTGGGTCATGCAGGTGACCCCGGAACGCACCATGGGGCGGTGGCGTCGTCGCCCCCGGACGGCCGACACTGGCACCATGCGTCGGTACAAGGAGCAGCTCGATCGGCTGCTGCGCGGACCGGCGGGTGGCATGTTCGCCTGCCTGCTGCTCGCCGCGACCCTGGGTGGTGTCGCCGTGGCCGGACCCGGCGGGGCGATGTTCGCGCCCAGCGGTGGTTCCAGCGCCGGCCCGGGGGCGGCAGCTGCAGCTGTAGCCGAGCACGCGAACGCGCGTGAGCGAGCCGGCTCGGCGGATCTCGAGCACGGCGAGTACGACGTGCGGGACTGCCGCCGCGTCGTTCGACACCTCGAAGGCGATCTGGCGGCGGGAGATCACGTGGGCCTCATGCAGGCGATCACGGTCGTGCTCGACCGGTGCGAGCGCCACATCCAGGCACCCGGCCTGCTGCGAGCGCTCGATCGCCTGGAGGCCAACCACGAGCGTCAGCTCGCGCGCGACGAGGCCAGGGCGGCGGGTGAGGTCGGCGCAGCCGGCGCCGCACCCGGTCAGGCAGGCGCCGCGCCCGGTCACACCGGCGCCGCGCCCGGACATGATGGCGGTGTTCCCGGCAGCCCCGGCTCGGCACCTCGCGCGGATGCGAAGGCGCCTGCTCCTGCAGCGTCGCAAGAGGGAACCTCGCAAGGTGGCGGTCCGCAGGGGTAGGCCCGAGGGCAGCGGCGCCGCGCGCAACTCCTCCTGAACCGACCGATCCTCGTCGGGACCGTGGTCGCGGCAGGATCTCTGTCCGGGGCCGCCCGATAGTGTGGGCGGCATGACCGACACGCCGATCTGGGAACAACGGTTCCGGGCCCCGAAGATCACCTTGCCCCGCTGGTCCCGCCATGCCCCCGACCGCACCGTTTTCGAGAGCACCGAGAGCGGCGTCTGGCAGGTGCACAGCTGGGACGTGGCCTCCGGGGTTGTCCGACAGGTGTCGGACCATCCGGTGGGCGTGCTCGAGGGGTACGCGACCGTCGACGGCGCCGGCATCATCTTCTGGCAGGAGGACACCGGGGACGAGACCGGCCTGTGGCTGCTGCAGTCCTTCGACGGAGGCTCGAACGAGCCGTTCGTGCAGGGGGTGCCGGTCGGGTGGCACGAGGGCATCGCGCAGGCGCCCGGTGTGGTGGCGCTCGGCATCAGCGATCGTGACGGGTTCGGCATCTGGGTCAGCCACGGCGGCGCGCCCGCCGAGCGGGTCGCGTGGAGCTCCGAGTGGCTCGCCCTGGCGGCCGCGGACATGGCGTGCGCCGACATCGCCGCCCTCTCGACCGACGGCCGGTTGCTCGCACTGCAGCATGCCGAGGGTGGCAGCCTGATCCACCCGGCCTTGCGGGTGCTCGACGCTGGCTCGGGCCAGGTGCGGGGCGAGCGCCGCGACGAGGGCCGAGCGCTGCACGCGACCGCTTGGTCGCCGGTGGCCGGCGATCAACGGCTCGCCGTCGCCCACGAGCGGCAGGACCGCGAGGGGGCCGCCCTGTGGAACCTCGCCGACGATACGTGGCACGAGATCGACATCGATCTTCCGGGTGACGTGACCGTCGCCGACTGGTGGCCGGACGCGACCGCGCTGCTGCTCCGGCACGGGTTCCGGGGGCGCACCGAGCTGTATCGCGCCGACCCCGACGGCGGCTCGCTCCGGCGTCTCGACATCCCCGCGGGCACCGTGGCCGACGCTCGCGTGCGCCCCGACGGCACGGTCTGGGTCCTGCAGGGCGACGCCACGATGGTCGCTCGCGTGATCGACGACCGAGGAAGGCAGGTGCTGCGGGCACAGGGCGCCTCCGAAGGGCCGTCCGGCAGGCCGTTCGAGGACTGGACCTACGAGAACGACGAAGGCGCGCAGGTCCACGGCTGGCTCGTCAGTCCCGACGGTGAGGGGCCCTGGCCGGTGATGTTGTACGTGCACGGTGGCCCTCACTGGCTCTACGAGGACCGCTACATGCCCGAGGTGCAGACGTTCGTCGACGCGGGGTTCGTGGTCGCGATGCCCAACTATCGGGGCTCGACCGGGTATGGGCGAGCATGGCGTGACGCCCTGACCGGCCGGCCGGGCTTCGCCGACGTCGACGACGTCACCGCGGGCTACCGCGACCTCGTGCAGCGCGGGATCGGAGACGCCGCCCGCTCGGTGGTCGCCGGATGGTCTTGGGGCGGTTACATCACGCTGATGCAGCTCGGGCGCAACCCGGCCCTGTGGCGGTGCGGCGTCGCGGCCGTGCCGGTGGGTGACTACGTCCGCGCCTACGCCGAGGAGGCGCCGGCGCTGCAGGCGATGGACCGAGCGCTGTTCGGCGGCGCCCCGCAGGAGGTACCCGAGCGCTACGCCGGTGCGAGCCCGATCACCTACGCCGGCCGGGTCGAGGCCCCGGTGCTCTTCGTGATCGGCGAGAACGACTCACGCTGCCCCCTCGGGCAGGCCCTCGCCTACGTCGACGAGCTGGCGTCGCTGGACAAGCCGCACCAGGTCTACCGCTTCGCGACCGGGCACGGCTCCCTCGACACGGACGAAGACGTGCGGCAGCATCGCGTGATCCTGGATTTCCTGCACGCGAACGTGCCCGGTCTCACCGAGATCTGAACCGGCCATGCCATCGACCATCCTCGTCACCGGCGCCTCGGGCGCGATCGGTTCCCGGCTCGTGGAGCGCCTGCGGACCGAGGGGGTCGCACCGGTGGTCGCGGGGCGTTCGCCGGCGGGGCTCGCCGATCGCTGGCCCGACCTGCAGGCCCGGACCCTCGACGTGCTCGACGCCGGGACCGCCGCGCCGGCGCTGGAGGGCATCGAGGTCGCCTACTACCTGATCCACTCGATGGAACCGGGCTCGGGCTCGTTCTCGGAGCGCGACGCCGACGGCGCCCGCACGTTCGCGCGGCAGGCGAGCGCGGCCGGGGTCGAGCGCGTGATCTACCTCGGCGGCCTCG
>Ga0299913_10000642_pt1 | contig 23095 bp, 24 predicted proteins | sample RVTome_9_FD_201360 | JGI IMG/M metagenome (GOLD analysis project Ga0299913, IMG submission 201360) | Soil microbial communities from uranium-contaminated site in the Upper Colorado River Basin, Wyoming, United States - RVT155D38 (version 2) ... | reverse complement strand
GGGGTCGGCGCCGGCGGAGCGCCCCGCCCTGACACACTCCTATAGGAGTGTTATAAGAGTGCGATGTCCGACCCGATCCCCGTTGGCCCATCCGGCGCCGACCCCTTAAGGGCGGCCTGGTGGCTGCTGCGCTTACTGGCCGCGCTGTTGTTGTTCGTGGGCGCCCTGCAGATCATGAAAACGGGGGCGGCCAACCTCAGCGTCCTGAACGACCAGGGCTTCCTGGTCCGCAACGCGGCGGCGACCTTCGGGCTCGGATGGCTGGGGGCTCTGATCGTGCTGTCGGGCTCCCCGGTGGCGGCCTCGGCGCTGACGCTGGTGGCCGCCGGCTCGATCACCGAGTTCCAGGGTTTCACGATGCTCACGGGGTCGCGGATCGGGGCCGCCTTCGTCGTGCTGCTTGTAGCTGTGATCTACGCCCTGCGCGGGGGAGAGGGCAAGAGGATGGCGCCGGTATCCACCGCCGTGATGGCGTTGTCGGCTACCGCTCTGATCTACGCGCCCGGAGCCCTTCTCGGCGGCGCGCTGCTCGATTGGGATCCGTTCCGCCGAACGAACCTCCGGTTCCCGACCCAGTTCACGGATCTGGTCGATCTCGTCTACGGAGGGCTCCTGGACCTGATCGAGACCTGGCCGGCGCTGATCTTGTTCGGCGGCGGTCTGGCCGTCTTGCTGATCGCCTTCAAGCTGATCGACACGGTCGTGCCGGATCTCGACGACCGAAGCATCGAGAGCACGAGACTGAGCTGGCTGACGAAGAAGTGGCCGATGTTCGCGCTGGGCTGTCTCGTCGCGCTGATCGCGATGTCCGTCTCAGTGGCGCTGACCGTGTTGGTTCCGCTCGTAGCCAAGGGTTACGTGAAAAGGGAGGACATCCTTCCGTACATCATCGGCGCCAACATCACGACGCTGGGAGACACGCTTCTCGCCGCGTTCCTGTTGCAGTCGCCGGCGGCGGTCCGGATCGTCCTAGCCGGCATCCTCGGCACGACCGTGGTCAGCCTCCTCCTGCTCGCGTTCTTCTATCCGCAGATCCGCTCGGGGATGTGGCGTTTCCAGCGTCAGATCGTCATGAGCAAGCCGCGCCTCGCCACCTTCACCGCGGCCCTCTTCCTCGTGCCACTGGCCGTAGTCCTGGCCCTCTAGGCCGTTCTGGGTTAACTCCAGCACGTCTAGGCGCGCCTGTTCGCGCTCAGAACGGCGGTGTTCAGGGTCGAACCGTGACCTCGGCGGTCGCCTCGTACTCCTGGCCCCCGGCACTCGCGCTGCAGGTCACCTCTGCCTCTCCCTCGCCCGGCTGAGACGCCGAGCACTCCGGAGGTCGTGGATCCTCGCCGTTCGGATCGGGTGAGATCCCCAGGCCGGCGCTGCCTGTCACCGGGGTTTCGTCGTCCCCTACACCGACCTGCCAGTAGGAGCCTTGGATCATGGTTGCCGATGCCGCGCTCGCGGCTCCGGCCTGCGGACGACGAGCCGCGACCATTGTGGGGACCGAAGAGGCCGACGAGCTCGAGGGAACACCGGAGCGACGTCATCGTCGGCCTGGGAGGCGACGATGTCATTGACGGGCTCGACGGTGACGACATCATCTGCGGCGGGGCCGGAACCGACCTGATCCGCGGGGGGCCGGTAACGACCTGATCTGGGGCGGAGCCGGCGACGACGACATCGCGGCGGGAGCCGGGAACGACCGGGTCGATGCCGGCGGAGGAAGCAACGAGCTCTACGGGGAAGCAGGCAACGACGTCATCTCCTCGGAAAGCGGCACGACTACATCGAAGGCGGAGCGGGACACGACCGGATACGCGCAGGCGGAGGCAACGACGAGGTCGGCGGCGGCAACAACGATGACTACATATTCGGCGAAGCCGGCGACGATCTGTTGAGTGGCGGCGACGGGCGCGACCACATCGATGGCGGCTCGGGCAACGACGAGTGCACGGGCAGCGAGCTCGAACGCAGCTGCTGACCGTTCCTGACGACCGTCTGAATCCACGCGTGGGGGAACACGAAGGCTCTCGCAGCATGCGCTCGTTCTGACGTCGAAAAAGCACGCTCAGATGTGCCTGAGTTAACCCAGAACGGTTAGAGGATCTGGGAGAGAAAGGCTTTCGTGCGCTCATGTTCGGGAGAGTCGAAGAACTTGTCCGGGGCGGCCTCTTCCACCAGCTTGCCGGCATCGAACAGCATGACCCGGTCGGCGACGTGGCGAGCGAAGCCGATCTCGTGCGACACGACGATCATTGTCATCCCGCTCTCGGCCAACTCCTCCATGACGTCGAGAACCTCTTTGATCATCTCGGGATCGAGGGCGGAGGTGGGCTCGTCGAACAACATGATCTTGGGTTCCATCGCAAGAGCGCGCGCGATCGCAACGCGCTGTTGCTGACCGCCCGATAGCTGACCCGGGTACTTCTGAGCTTGTTCGGGGATGCCGACGCGCTCGAGCAGCTGCATCGCCTTCTCGTCGGCCTTCTTCTTCGGCCAGTGACGCACGTTCCTCGGAGCGAGAGTGATGTTGTCGCTCACCGTGAGATGGGGGAAGAGGTTGAACGATTGGAACACCATTCCGATCTCGGAGCGGACCTGGGAGATGTTGCGGATGTCGTCGGTCAGCTCGATCCCATCGACGAAGATCCGGCCCTCGTCATGGCGCTCGAGGCGATTGATCGTCCGGATGAAGGTCGACTTCCCCGAGCCCGACGGGCCCACGATCACGACCGTTTCGGCTTTGCCGACGCGCATCGAGATGCCATGGAGCGCCTGGAACTGCCCGAACCACTTCTTCACGTTGTCGGCCACGATCATGTGCGTCGCGCCGTTGCCGGATCCCTGCTGCTCAGTCATCGATCACCGTATCCCCACTCCCAGTCGCGTCTCCAGACGCTGGCTCCAACGAGACATCGAGAATGCCACGATCCAGAACAATAGACCTGCGAACAGCAACGTCTCCTTGATGCGCCCGAAGTATTGAAGGCCGACCGCCGAGCGGCGCGCCGCCGCAAGCAGATCCGTCACCTGGATGGCCACGAACAAAGCGGTGTCCTTGTACAGACTGATGAAGTGGCTGATCATGGCCGGGATGGTCGACCGCAGGGCTTGTGGGAGCACCACAAAAGCCATCATGCGTGTCGTCGAGAGGCCCAGCGCTCGCGCCGCTTCGTATTGCCCCTCGTGAATGCCTTGAAGTCCTCCTCGGACTATCTCGGCAACATAGGCTGCGCTGAAGAACGTCATCACGATCAAAGCTTTGATGATGTCCGGGGGCTCGTTCATCTGGGGCGGCAGCAACAATCCGACCACAAACTTCGAAAATATCAACCAAGCAACCAGTGGAACGCCGCGGAAGATCTCGATGAACACGACCGAAAAACTCCGGACCGCCGGCAGTGAGCTGCGGCGCCCGAGCGCGAGCAGGATACCGATCGGGAACGAGAGGAAGATGCCGACGGTGGCGGCGACCAGATTGAAGAAGAATCCCCCCCATAGCCGGGGAGAGACTCCTCCGAATCCAACCACCAGCACCATGATCGCAGGGAAGGACAGGAGCCACGCGACCAGTAAGGGACGGCGTAGCCGGCCGCCCTGCCTCCTTCCGACGAACAGCATCGCGGCCGCTGTGGCGACAACTCCGAAAGTCAGTGTGAGCACCAGCATGGTGTCGACGAGCAGCACGACGAGGACGGTAGCGACGATGGCCACGAGGACCCCGACAACCCGCTTGCGTCTGGTCCATGTGATGCGGTTGGGAGACGCTCCGGCCGACAGGCCGCCGAGCACGGCCACCACGTACGCCGAAACCCATACGCGCCAGATCTGCTCCACCGGGAACGGCCCGACCATGAATCCCCTCAAGTTGTTAGCTACCACCGCCCACTCGGCGGTAACGAAGACGAACTTCGAGATCTGATAGAGGAAGAATCCGAGCAGAGACCCGACAACTAGGGTGATGACGGTGTTGAACCTCGACGAGAAGAGGTTCTCGCGCACCCATTCAGCTGGAGTCGCTGGCTCCACAACCGGAGCCGCTCCGAGCGCGCGCTCACGATCGTCGAAGGTAGGGATACCTACATCCTCCTGAAGTCCGGGGCCGACGCGCCGATCGCTCACAGTTTCGCTCCTCGCAATGCGACCGTGCGGTTCACGATGTTCATCACCAACGAGATCAGCAAACTCACGCCAAGGTAGGTAAGAACCACGAGCGAGAAGATCTGTAACTCCGCACCACCCTGGTTGATCATCGTCGTAGTGATGTTGATCAGGTCCGGGAACGCGATGGCGAACGCGAGGCTCGTGTTCTTCCAGAGGTTGAGGTACTGGTTATTGATCGGAGGGATCGCCACCCGCATCGCCTGGGGTAGCACGACCAAGCGGAGCTGCTGGCCGGGCCTAAGACCGAGCGCCTCCGCCGCTTCCTTCTGGCCCTTCTCGACGGCCAGGATACTGCCCCGCACGATCTCGCCGATGAAGGCCGCGGTGTAGAGGACGAGCGCGATGAGGATCCCTGCGAACTCCGGACTGAACTGGAGGCCGCCCGCGTATCCGCGCACCTCCTGCTCGGGTACGCGGATCGAGAAGGGATCGCCCAGCAACAAGTAGCCCGCGGCCGCCACAACCAAGAACGTTGCCGTACCGAACAGAAAACGATAGTGAGGTTGGCCCGTCTCGTCATGCAGCTTCGTGCGGTAGCGGCGGACCGCTGCGGCGGCGATGATGCCGGCGAGGGCGAACAGGAACCAGACGTTGAAATCTGCTCCCCCCTCGATCCCGGGGACGGCGGCCCCTCGATTCGACACGAAGGCGATCCCGAACAGCGACAGACTGTCCTGGATCCGGGGGATCGTCAGGATCACGCCCGAGTACCAGAAGATGACCTGCACGAGAAGCGGCACGTTGCGAACGATCTCGACATAGACCTGGGCCATCTTCCGAAGCAGCCAGTTGGGGGACAGGCGCGCGACCCCGATGATGATGCCCAAGATGGTGGTAAGCGCTATCCCAACGGCTGCAACGAACATCGAGTTCGTGGCGGCGACGAGAAAGGCCCGCACGAAACTCTGGTTGGGCGAATAGGCGATGATGTGCTCTTTGATCCCGAATCCCGCACGGGTACGCATGAAGTCGAAACTGAGATCTTCGTTCCGCTGACCCAGGTTGAACCCGGCGTTGAGGAACAGCTCGCGCAGGACGAGGAACACGGCCACCACGAAGAGGATCTGGGCCAGGACGCGCAGCACGCGTATGTCCCGCCAGAGCGGCGGCCTTTGGTGACCGGAGATAGCCTCAGTCATCGGACAAATAACGCAGAGGGCCCGGCGAAGTGCCGGGCCCTCTCAACGTCGTTACTGGCGTCCTACCGGAACGGGATGGCGTACTGGATGCCACCGTCGGTCCAGAGCCCGTTGATGCCCCGGTCGAGCCCCAGTGGGGTATCCGTGCCGAGATGCCGGTCGAAGATCTCGCCGTAGTTCCCAACTGCCGTAAGCACGCCTTGCATGAAGTCGTTTTCTACCCCGACTCCGTGGTTGATGGCCTCACCCGCGCCCTCTTCGACGGGAACGCCGAGCAGGTTGGCGATATCGGCACTGTCGGGACTCTGAGCCTGCTGTTCGACGTTGTTGCTCGTAACGCCGAGCTCCTCGGCGAAGATAAGCCCGTGCACGACCAGGTTGACGACCTGATACAGCTCGACTTCGCTGTCCAGAACGGCCGGGGCCAGCGGCTCCTTGGACATCACGTCGTCCAGGATTCGTAGCGCATCGGGACCCCCGTCTCTGTTCGGCCACGCGCTACGGACGCCGGCGAGCTGGCTGCGGTCCGAGGTCCAGCCGTCGCAGCGGTCCTGGATGAACGCCTGCTGAAGCTGCGTGTTGTCCTCGGCGCCGACGGCGTTGACCTCCAGACCGAGCTCGGCGAAGCGGTCCGCAAGGTTGAGCTCCGTCGTGGTTCCAGTAGTAACGCAGACGTCGGCTCCATCCATGTCCTCGAGCGACTGGAAGTCCGACTCGGCGCGCACCATCATCGCCTGTCCGTCGTAGAAGTTGACATGCGTGAAGGAGAGACCCTCGGTACCGTCCCTGCTCGTCGTGTGGGTGGTGTTCCGCACGAGCACGTCGTAGTCACCGTTCTGCAACGCGATCAGGCGGTTGTCCGCGTCGATCGGCGTCAGCTCGATCGCCTCCGGATCGCCCACGATGGCCGCAGCGAAGGCGCGACAGAAATCAACGTCGAATCCGTCGGGCTGTTCTCCGGCCTCGGCGAAGCCGAAGCCGGGTACCGTTTCGTTGACACCGCAACGCAGTGTCCCCCGGTCCACGATCTCGCTCAGCAGATCCCCGCCTCCCTGGCCCGCCTCGTTGCCGCCGCCTCCGTCTCCCTCGTCGTCGCCTCTGTCACAGGCGCCGAGCACCAGAGCCATTGCGGCCAGAACTGCCAGCATCTTGAACAAGATGCTTCTACTCATCGATTTCCTCCCCCTATAGACCAACTTCCGATCCCCCACCCGCGAGCAGGGTTCCGGGGAGCATATCGGGGCAAGCCCGCCTAGGCCCGGTACCCGCGAGACCCCGTAGTCTCGGCTCCATGACTCGGGCACGTCGACGGCCTCGCCTCCGCCTGGCGGGGACCCTGGCGCTGGCGATTGCTCTCGCCTCCTGCGTGCCGCCCGAGAGGGAGCTGGTCCTCGCCCGCGACTACGAGATCGACACCGTGATGGGCGAGATCCAGGAGCGTGGGCACATCATCATCGGGATCGCCCAGGACGCCTACCCGCTCGGCTATGTGGACCACAACAACGAGGCCCAGGGCTTCACCGTCGCCCTGGGACGCAAGATCGCCGACATCCTGGGGGTAGAGGCTCGCTTCATCAGCGGGCCCTCGGAGGAGCTCCTCGAGCTCCCAAAGCGAGACCTGGCAGACGTCACGTTCCCAGCCATCACCATCAGGGGGCCGCTCGTGCGCAAGTACGCGTTCACCGACCCCTATTTCATCTCGCACCAACGGCTGCTCACGCCAGGGAGCGGCTCCGAGCAGGTGTCGGTCGAGGATCTCGCCGGCCAGAGCGTCTGCTCGCTGGCGCCCGAGGAGACCGGAACCGCCCTGGACGTCCTCGACGAGAACATCGAGGTCCTCGAAGCCGACCCGCAGAGCTGCCTCCGGCTGCTACAGCGCGACCGGGTCGCCGCCCTCACCGGACCCGACTATCTGCTTGCAGGTCTGCGCGACGGCGACAAGGACAGCCTGATGGTCACCGGCGAGCAGCTGACGACCGAGGCCTTGGGTGCCGTCGTCGAGCGAGGAGCCTCGGCATGGGTCGACTTCGTCAACGGCGTCTTGTTCCTGGCGGAGCAAGAGGGTGACTGGCAAGCCGCCTACCGCGAGACGCTGCAAGACGCACTGGGCCCCCGCGACCTGCCGACCATGACCCTCGAAGAGGCGGCCGCTCTCTACCCGGCCGGCGTGTAGCGGCTCAGGGGTAGCGGTAGATATTGCCCGGGTCGCGGCGAGACTCGAACACGTGCTGCACGTACAGCCGACCGCCGGCGCGCGCCGTTCCCACGCCCATGTGACGCCAGCGCCCGAAGATATTGGCGCGGTGTTTGCTGGACCGGATGAACGAACGGAAGAGCGACTTGCAACGCGAGCCGCGTCCCGTGTTCTGACCAAGTCGGAGCCAGCGCGTGACCTTGTCGCCGAGCGAGTAGTCGTGGGTGACCGAGCGGCGACTTGCGATCGAGTTCGCGTGGCGACGCGCTACGTAGCTCACCTGCTTGTCCCAGTTCAACGCCCGGTAGCCCCGCGCACGACGCGCTCGATTGACTCGCTTCATGAAGCAAGCCTCGCTCCGCTTGAACGAGTAGCCGCCACTTAGTAGAGCGGGGTCTTCGGCGACCTCGGCCGCCGAAGCGACCGGAGCCGCACCGACCACCATCGCAGCGATACAAGCGGTCACGACCAGATTTCGGGCTGAGCGGAGCGAGCGCGCGCGCGCAATATGCATCAAGGATCTCCTTCACATCGGTTGCAGAGTCTGATTTCCCGCGAGGAAGTTGGTGTCTTGTATCAACCGATTTGTGCCGTGTCAAACATTCAGACATTTCGGACACGGCGTGTGGTCGAGCGTGCTCTGTCCGCTATTTATTGCACCAGACAATGGAAGGTGGCACATCCATCAAGCGCGTGAGACAGTGAACCAAGCATGTCGGCGGAAGAGGGCGGTGCGCGCGTACTGATAGTGGACGACGACGTAGAGATACGGCACGTCCTCCGCTTGTTATGCGAGACGAACGGGATGACCGTGGTAGGCGAAGCAGAGAATGGCGTAGAAGCGGTCGCGATCGCGCTGCGCGAACAACCTCGCTTCGTCATCCTCGATTACATGCTGCCGCGGCTCGACGGTGAGGGAACGGCGGAGCTGCTGCGCAGCGTCGCCCCGGAGTCCAAGATCGTTGCGTTCTCGGCGATCTTGGAGACCAAACCTGACTGGGCCGACGCCTACCTGAACAAAGAACGTGTGGCCGAGCTCATGCCCCTCCTCCAAACCTTCATCCGCTAACCCGTTGCCTTCTCGGTTCACCCCCGATCCGCATCCGCTAATCTCGGCCCATGGCTAAGGACTCCAGTTTCGACGTTGTGTCGGAGGTCGACCTGCAGGAGGTGCGTAACGCGGTCGATCAAGCATCGCGCGAGATCTCGCAACGCTTCGACTTCAAGAACACAGGCTCAGGGATCGATCTCGCCGTCGAGGGCGACAAGCCCACGATCACGATCAAATCCAACACCGAGCAGAAGGTGAAGGACGTCGTGAAGGTGCTCGAGGAGAAGCTGGTGCGCAGGCAGGTAGCGATCAAGGCGTTGCAACACGGCAACATCGAGCCCGCGGCCGGCGGAACCGCGCGGCAGGTGCTCACGATCAACCAGGGCATCTCCACCGAGAAGGCCAAGGAGATCGTGAAGTTCGTGAAGGACATGAAGGCCAAGGCCCAGGCCTCGGTTCAGGGGGACCAGGTGCGGGTCTCGTCCAAGTCCCGAGACACCCTCCAAGACATCATCGCCGCCATCAAGGAGCAGGACTTCGGCATCCCCCTGCAGTTCACGAACTACCGCTGACCCCCCGCAGGAGTCCCTTTTAGCTGAGGGGCAGCCCCAGCAGACCTTCTAGCTCCGCGATCGTCTCGCGCGGCGACTTGTGAAGCACCGTCGTCATCCCTGCTTCTTGCGCCGCCTTCAGGTGCCCCGGGTGATCGTCTACGAAGACACACACATCCGGTTCCAGCGCGAGCTGATCGGTCGTCATCGTGAAGATCGCGGGATCGGGTTTGCGCAGGCCGACCTCCCCCGAGATGATCACGACGTCGCAGACCCTGTCCAGGATCTCTCTCGGATAGAGGGAGAGGCCCCAGGAATTAGAGAGCAGGGCGGTCTTGAATCCGTTGTTGCGAGCGCTTTCGACGGCAGCGATCATGTCGTGCTCCAGTTTCAACGTTCCAAAGAGACGCGCCAACAGACCCTCTGCCTGGATCTCGCGGCCCGTTAGTTCGGTGAGACGTTGCGCGAACGCGAGCGCGAACTCCGCTTCGTCGAGTTTGCCCGTCTCGAATCGCACAACGAGATCGTCGTCGCCCTCTCCCGAGTAGGCGCGCAGAGCTGCGCGCACGAGATCTTGGAACTCGATCTCATGCTGCTCGGCGAACTCCTGCATCGCGTCCTGTAACGGTGTCGTGAGCACGCCGCCGAAGTCGACGATCAGACCCTTGAATCTCATCCCGCGGCCACCTCGAGGGCGCGCTGGGCGAGCCTCGGCACCCCGGTCTCCATCTGAGCGAAGAAGGGATCGTCGGTCATGCCGCCGAGGTGGCGCGCGTAGGAACCCTCGAGCAGGATCGCCAGCTTCCAGATCGCCAACACCACGTACCACCCCAGCCCGCTGGTGTCGCGCCCAGTCGCTTGCCGGTAGCGCTCGACCAACTCGGCGCGTCGCATGAAGCCGGGGTGCTGGGTGACCGAGGCCTGGCGCGCAAGCAGGTCGTCGGTGCCGTCCTCCGGGTCGAGCCAGAACGACGCCATCCATCCGACGTCGGCCAGCGGATCGCCGAGCGTCGACATCTCCCAATCGAGTATCGCCATGAGGCGAGGTGGCGGCTGGGGAGCGAACATCACGTTGTCGAGCTTGTAGTCGCCGTGGACGATCGTGGTCGGGGGCGAGTCGGGCCGGTTGTCACGCAGCCACTCGCCGACCTTCTCCAGATCCGGCAGGGGGCGAGTGAACGGCAGCGTCAACTCGAGCTGGCCCGTCCACCGGCGCAGCTGTCGATCTAGGTATCCGGTCGGCTTGCCGAATGTGTCGAGCCCGCACGACGCGGGATCGACCGCGTGGAGCTCGACCAACGCGTCGACGAGCTCCTCTCCGATCTTCCTGCGGTCACTCTCCGCGAACACGTCGGGTAGCTCATCCCGGATCACCAGGCCCTGCACCCGCTCCATCAGATAGAAGGGGGCCCCGATGATGCTCTCGTCCTCCGACAGACACAACGGTTGCGGGACGCGAACCGGAGTGTCGTCCAGCGCCTTCATTACCCGAAACTCGCGCGCGACGTCGTGAGCCGAGGGCAGAAAGGCCCCCAACGGCGGTCTCCGCAACACCATCTCCTGCATCCCGCCGCGCAGAACGATGAAAGTCTCGTTCGAGTGTCCGGCCCGGTGGCGCTGCACCACCAAGTCCGCCTCGCCACTGAACTGCTCGTTCAAGAACCGGGCGAGGGCCTCCTCGTCGACGAGTTGAGGAAGCTGCGATGACTCATCGCTCATTCGCTGACCCCTGGTTGGTTGAGTACCCTCCACGCGTGACCGCGCGGCGCCCGAGACTACTAACTGCAGCCTGGGTCCTCGCATCCCTGGCCTCTTGCACGCCCCAGGCGGCGACGGGCGAGGGCCGCGCCGTTAGCGATCTCTACGGGATCTTCTTCTGGGTCGCGGCGGTCGTGTTCGTGGTCACGGCCGGGCTGATCGGGTGGAGCATCATCCGGTATCGAGAGCGCCCGGGCGACAACGACCTCCCCAGGCAGTTCCACCAGAACCTGAAGCTCGAGATCGTCTGGTTCGCCATCCCTCAGATCATCGTGATCGTGCTCTTCGTTTTCACGGCCTACACGCTCGGTGAGATCAACGAACAGGAGGATGACCCCGACGCGACCGTACGGGTCACAGCGTTCCAGTGGGGATGGCGATTCGCGTTCGACGGCTCCGACAAGATCGTTGAGGGGACGCCTCAGAACCGGGCAGAGGTCTTGCTGCCGACGGGCGATGTCGCTTTCATCCTGGAGTCCACCGACGTGGTGCACAGCTTCTACGTTCCCAGGTTCCTGATGAAGCGCGACGTCGTGCCGGGACGAGAAACCCGCATCGACGTGAGCATCGAGGAGCCGGGGAACTACTCCGGAGTGTGCGCGGAGTTCTGCGGACTCTTGCACGACCAGATGACGTTTACGCTCGAAGCCGTGGCTCCCGAGGACTTCGAGGCTTGGCTGCAGACGACCGAGGGCTCTGATGACGACGGTTGATCACGCGGTGCGCGGACACGAATCGCGCGGGGTGGTCGCCTGGGTGACCACGGTCGACCACAAGAGGATCGGGATCCTTTATCTCGTTACCGCAGTGGGCTTCTTCGTCGCGTCCGGCATCTTGTCCCTGCTCATGAGGGCCGAGCTCGCGCAACCCGGCCTCCAGCTCATGGAGCGCTCGACGTATAACCAGCTGTTCACGATGCACGGCACGGGGATGATGTTCCTGTTCGCTACGCCTGTGGTGGCCGGGCTCGCCAACTACTTCGTGCCGTTGCAGATCGGGGCGCCCGATGTGGCCTATCCGCGCCTGAACGCGCTGACCTACTGGCTCTATCTGCTGGGGGGCCTGGTCGTCTTCTCCGGTTTCTTGACCGCGAGCGGCGCGGCGCAGTTCGGGTGGACCGGATACGCCCCGCTGTCCGACGCGACCTACTCGCCGGGGGCCGGCGCGGATCTGTGGATCGTCGGACTGGCGTTGGTGGGAACCTCGAGCATCCTGGGCGCGGTCAACCTGATGGCGACCATCTTCGGGATGCGAGCGCCCGGCATGACGATGTTCCGGCTTCCGATCTTCGTCTGGAACATCATCGTGACGATGGCGCTGGTGATGTTCAGCTTCCCCGTGCTGACGGCGGCACTGGGGGCCTTGTTCATCGATCGCAACTTCGGCGGCGGGTTCTTCGATCCGACCCAAGGTGGCGATCCGATCCTCTACCAGCACCTCTTCTGGTTCTTCGGCCACCCCGAGGTCTACATCGTCGTTCTGCCTTTCTTCGGAGTGGTCACCGAGATCATCCCGGTGTTCTCACGAAAACCGCTGTTCGGCTACCGGGGATTCGTTTTCGCCACGCTGCTGATCGGGGCCTACAGCTTCTCGGTATGGGCGCACCACATGTTCACCACGGGGGCGGTGGACAATCCGTTCTTCTCGGCGACTTCGATGTTGATCGCGGTGCCGACCGGGGTGAAGTTCTTCAACTGGATCTCGACGATGTGGCGTGGGAAGCTCAGGTTCCCGACGCCGATGCTGTTCTGCATGGGCTTTCTGTTCATGTTCCTGATGGGTGGGATCACCGGGATATTCGTGGCGTCGCCACCGATCGATTACGCGGTGCACGACACCTACTACGTCGTCGCCCATTTCCATTACACGCTGTTCGGAGGAAGCGTGTTCGCGATCTTCGCCGGCTTCTATTACTGGATCCCGAAGATGAGCGGAAGGATGATGCGCGAGGGCCTCGGCAAGCTCCACTTCTGGTTGATGCTGATCGGCTTCAACCTCACGTTCTTCCCGATGCATCAGTTGGGCCTCGACGGGATGCAGAGGCGGATCCCCGATTACCTGCCGGAGTCGGGCTTCGACACCTTGAACGCTCTGGCGACCGTCGGCTCCGGAATCTTGGCGCTGTCGATACTGGTGTTCATCGTGAACTTCGTGGTCTCGATGCGGAAGGGCGAAGCGGCCGGAGACGATCCGTGGGAGGCGAACACCCTCGAGTGGGCGACGTCATCGCCTCCCCCGCACCACAACTTCACCGCGCTGCCCCCGATCCGTAGCGAACGTCCTGTCTTCGACGCCCGCCACGGGGGCCCGTTGTTCGACGAGGAAGACCCGCGCGCCGATGGCTGAGGAGGTCCGTTTCTTCGTTCGCATCGCGCTATTCACCATGGTGATCGGAACGATCTATTGGTTCGTGAGCTACGAAGAGGCGGGAACGGTGCTCTTTGCCGGCATCGTGGCAAGCGCGCTCACGTTCGCGCTGGTGATCGGGTTGCGGGTGGGGGCCGCGCCGCGGGGTGGCCGCGGCATCAAGGCGCTGCTGGGCTTCGAGGACAGCGGCGAGGAGCGGCCTCTCAACCTCGACGAGGACGCCTGGCCCGGCGCCAGCATGTGGCCGGCGGGGGCCGCGCTCGCCTTCACGCTGATCGGAGTCGGCCTCGTCTATGGACCTTGGCTGTGGATCCCGGGCCTGGCGGTCGCGCTGTCGGCCGCCTGGGGCTGGCTCACCGAAGTCGACTGACCACTCTTTTCACTCCTGCGGTCGTTTTCCGACCACCAGTGCGCGAAGAGTGAGCCATCAGTCCTCGTCGAAGCCGCCCTCGGGATTGCGGCGGAGGCGCACCCGGCGGGCCGGGGTGCTGGGGGCGGAGGACTGCAGCTGCACGGCCATGCGGTGCGCGATCAGGCCCCCTAAGGCGGGCAGCACGATCACGCCTATGCGCAGCACGTTGGTGACCGCTTCGACCTGGACGTCGAACATGATCGCCATCACGTCGTTGCCTCCGGCCAGGGTGAGTAACAGGAAGAAAATCAACGCCGCCACGCCGATGCCGGTGCGGAAGGGAACGTCGCGGGGCCGGTCAAGCAGGTGGTGTGGCTCGCTATCTCCGGTCATCCTCGCCTCGACGAAGGGCCACAACGCCATCAACCCGAACGCGATCCCGGGTATCACCACACCGGGAATGAACGGAGACGGGATCAAGATTCCGAAGATCTCGATGTCTAACGGAGGGAAGAGGCGGAGCGCGCCCTCCAACCAGCCGATATACCAGTCGGGTTGAGCGGGAGCGCTCACGACGGTCGGATTGAAGGGCCCGTAGTCCCATACCGGATTTATCTGGATCAAGCCACCCATGAATGCGAGCACCGACCCGGTGACGAGCAACAGGCCGACCGACTTGAACACCTGACCGGGCCAGAACGGCTTGCCGACGACGTTCGTCTCAGTCGCTCGGCCTCCGGCGAACTGCGCGTGCTTCTGGCGCCACAGGATCGCAAGGTGGGCAACGATCAATCCGATCATCAGGGCAGGCAGCAACATCACGTGCATCACGAAGAGCCTCGAGATGATGCCGGAGGTCGGGAACTCACCTCCGAACGCGAGGAACGCGAGATAGGGCCCGACGAACGGGACCGAGATCAACACTGAATAGGCGATGCGCAGACCGGTCCCCGACAGCAGATCGTCCGGGAGCGAGTAACCGGTGAAGCCCGCGCCCAACGCGAGGATAAGCAGCACGACTCCGATCAACCAATTGAGCTCGCGCGGCTTGCGGAACGCGCCGGTGAAGAAGATGCGCATCGCGTGCACGACCACCGCGGCGACGAACACGAGCGCGGCCCAATGATGGATCTGGCGCATGACGAGGCCAGCGCGCACTTCGAAGCTGATGCGCATCACGGATTCGTACGCGGCCGACACCTCGCGGCCCTGGAGCGGCGCATAGGGACCCTGGTAGACGACCTCGGCGGCATCGGGCCGGTAGAAGAGTGTGAGGAATGTTCCCGTCGCGACGAGGATCACGAAACAGAAGAGCGCGATCTCGCCCAGCAGGAACGACCAGTGGTCGGGAAAGACCTTGCGCAGGCCCCTGCGCGCCGTGGTCGCGATCCCGAGCCTGTCGTCGAACCACCCAAGCACCCTGACGTTCATTGGGGGAGGTTCCAGAAGCCGGGGCCTACGGGCTCGGAGAAGTCGCCGCTCGCGACGAGATAGCCGTCGGAGTCGACCTCGATGGGAAGCTGGGGCAGAGGGCGATCGGCGGGGCCGAAGGTGGGCACTGCCCCCCTGAGCACGTCGAAGGTCGACTGATGGCACGGGCACAGCAGCTCATGGCTCTGAGCCCGGTAGAGGCCAACGGGACAACCGGCGTGGGTGCAGATCTTCGAGTAGCCGACGACGCCCTCGGGCGCCCAGTCCTCTCGGCCCTCCGGCAGCTGCAGATCGTCCGGATCGACCCGCAGCAGCAGGGTCTGCGCGTCGGCGACGCCAACCTGCCCCTCCGGGAAGACCGTCTGGACCGCGCCGGCTCGAACCATCTCCGGCCGCAACGGGTTGCCGTCGACGTCCACCAGGCGCTTGCCTCGGGTCCACTCGGTGCGGAAGAGGCTCTGGCCGGGACGAGGGCCGAGCGACAGCGCCGGGATCGCCAGAGCCGCCGCCAACGACCCGCCCGCCCCCAGCAGCATCCGCACGAGCAACGAGCGCCGGCTCACCTCCTCGTCTTCCAAGGCGTCTGTGGTCCGCTCCATCGCGGCATCAGACGAGCCGAGTGGGGGCCGGGCTTCCGTCGTCTCGTCCTCGTGGAGCAACCTGCGGGCCCATACCAGTACACCGACGCCCAGGCCCCCCAGCGCGATCCCCAACAGGAGCCCTTCGAGCTGGGCGTCACCACCGACCGCGTAGACCACTAAGAGGCCGAGCGAGGCCACGGCGCTCGCGGCGAAACAGAAGGCGACTACCCGCTCGGCCCTCATGCGCCCGGATCCCCGGACCGCTTCGCCCGCGAGCCCACGAGCCAGCACACGAGACCGAGGCTCAGCATCCCTACGGTCCATCCGACGAATCCCTCGGGCACCGGACCGATCCCGCCGATGTCGGCGCCGCCCGGCGCCTCCTCCTCCTGCAGGTAACGGATGAACCGGACGATCGCGTTCCTCTCGTCGATATCGAAGGCGAACACCGGCATCTCTCCCGGACCCGTGACGATCGCTTCGGCTATCTCCAGAGAAGAAGCCTCGAAGAGGCTGGGTGCAAGCGCCCCGACTCCCGCCGCGCCGCCGTTGGCCGTCGCGCCGTGGCAGGCCGCGCAGTTATCGACGAAGAGCCGCTGGCCCTCTTGCAGATCGCCCGACTCGGCATCGACGGCCGGGATCTCGGGACCGCTCCCGAGGGTCCCCACGAATGCGACCAGGTCTTTGATCTCCTGCTCGTCGAAGGCTGGATCCTTGCGGACCGACTGGTCGCTCGGATCGGCGAGCGGCATCCGCCCGGTGCGGAGCTGGAAGTCGGCCGCGGCCTCGCCCGCGTCGGTGATGTCGGGCCCGTACTCGGTCCCGGAGCCGTCGCTCGCATGACAGGACGCGCACGATTCGACGAAGAGGTCCCGGCCCTCCTGCGCGACGGCCGCCAGAGTCGAGGCGGTCACCAGCGCGCACGCGGCCACCACCACCGCAGCAACAACCGCAACCCGGGGGCCCATCAGCGCCGACCCTACCCGGCCCCCCCGATGCGCGCGATGACCCGGCGCGGCGTCCGCACGATGTCCCGCCAAGGGATCTCGAGTACGCGCCACCCGGCCAGCATCAAGCGATTGCGTCGCTCCATGTCGCTCAACCACCGGTCTTGCTGGAGGTGCCAGGTAGCGCTCTGCGCCTCGAGCACGAGGAACTCCGCCGGGTACACGAAATCGGAGCGCCCGATGAATCCGTCCGCGTCGTAGATGTTGAATTGCCGCTCGGGCTGGCGGAGGTGCGAGTTTCCGATGAGCACCGACAACATGGATTCGAGCTCGCTAGCGGTTGGAACCAGGCGAGGGTCGCGAGCACGCAGGATGGCTCTGATCGTCCCGACCCCTCGCCGCCCCGGCTTCCCGAGGGATTCGAGACGACCGATCAGATGCCAGATCGAGGTCTGGCCCTCGCGTAGAGCAGCTTCGAGAGCCGTTTCGACGACCGCCGCTGACGTGACCGCGCCGAGGTCGATCAACGTTCTCGACGCAGTGGTCGCGGGGATCCCCATGACCCGTCTTACATCGCAAGGCGCGAGCGAGTCCGTCCGGTGCAGCTTCACGCTTCGGATGGCCTTCTTGCCGATGCCTCCTAAGCAGATCTCGGTAGGGGCGTGCTCTACGCCCAAGGAGAGCAGCCGCGCCGCGGCCCGGTGGGATGCCGCCGCCATCGGACCTCCCCACAGACAAGCGGCCATCAATGCCTGGTGCCAGCTGGGTTGCACCTCACGCAGCCGGTAGACGCCGCGGTGCAACTTCACCCAGTGCCCCCCTTGGACCCGGCGCTGGACGGCGCTCATGGTCATCCCGGCCCCCAGAGCCTGGTCCACGCCGATAACTCCCCACTGCTCCATGGCGGCCGCCACGCACCGCTCGATCACCTCACGCCTGGTCACGAACGGGATCGCACCATGCGCCGGAGGACCGTGGTGTGGCGCGCGTCTCAGCTCTTCGCGTAGTGGTGATCGATTTTCGACCACAGGAGCGCAAAGAACGGTTCGAGAAGAGCTAGAGGACTCGGCGGATCTCCTCTAGGAGCTGGGGGCCGGAGAAGGGTTTCTGCAGTAGCACCTCGCCCTCATCGAGGACCCCTTCCTGCGAGATGATGTCGTGCGTGTAGCCGGACATGAAAATGACTTTGAGAGCAGGATCGCGCTCGGACAAGCGTTCGGCGAGCTCCCTGCCCGAGAGGCCCGGCATGATGACGTCGGTCAACAGGAGCTTGATCGGCCCCCCATGCTCGTCGAACACCTCCAGGGCTTCCTTGCCCGAGGAGGCCTCGAGCACGGTGTAGCCGGCCGCGCGCAACTGGCGGCTCACGACATGGCGCACGGCGTCTTCATCCTCGGCCACGAGGATGGTCTCGCCTCCTCCGGCGCTCGACCGGACGGGGGCCTCGACCCGGCCGGCCTCACGCTCCGGCACGCTCGGCAGGTAGATCGTGAAGACCGAGCCCTGTCCCGGAGTCGAGTCGACGGCGATGTATCCGCCGGCGCGCTTGATGATCCCGTACACGCTCGCGAGCCCAAGCCCGGTACCACTGCCCATCGGCTTCGTCGTGAAAAAGGGCTCGAATATCCGCCCTTTGACCTCGTCGCTCATGCCCTCGCCCGTGTCCGCCACCTCCAGGACCACGTAGTCACCGGGCTTCAACCCGGGATGTTCGGACGCCTCCCGAGCGTCCACGCTCTGCAGGCGCGTCGACAAGGTGATGAAGCCGCCGCGCGGCATCGCATCCTGGGCATTGACCGCCAGGTTGAGAAGCACCTGCTCGAGCTGGCCGCGATCGATGAGCGTCCAACCGACCCCCGCGGCCAACTCGGTTCTCAGCTCGATGTTCTGCGTGATCGTCCGGCCCAGCAACTTCCTCGTCGACGTAAGAACCTCGTTGACATCTAAGGTCTCAGGCGTGATCACTTCCTTGCGCGAGAACAACAGCAGCTGTCGCGTCAGCGTGGCGGCGCGTTTGGCGGCATCCAGGATGGCATCGACGTCTTCGCGCTGCGGATCGCCCACCGCTATCTCGTCGGCTAGGAAAGCCGCGCTGGTCTGGATGACGAAGAGCAGGTTGTTGAAATCGTGCGCGACGCCTCCGGCGAGGTTGCCGATCGCCTCCATCTTCTGAGCCTGAACGAGCTGTTGCTCGGCATTCTGCTTTGCCTCCACGATGCTGGCATCGGAGATGGCGAGGCTGGCATGCTCAGAGAAGGCGACCAGCAGATCCTGATCGGCCCTGGTGTAGGCGTGTCCCGGTTCGTAACTCGCGACGGTCAGGCTGCCGATCACCTCGCCCCGGTTGCCGTGGATCGGCGTTGCCATCACAGCCGTCATCCGAGCGGCCGCGAACATCGGATGAGCGCGTTCATAGCTCGCGTAGTCATTCACGACCACGACGCGGTCCAAGGCAACGGCCCGGCCGCTCACCCCTTGCTCCACGCTCGTGCGCTCGTGACCCTCCCGCAGGGCGGGGGGCATCCCGCTGGCGCTGACCATCTCCAGAAGGCCGTCCGAGTCCAACAGGCGGATCAGCGAGATCTCGATGCCCAACAGCTCCACGGCGCCCGCCGTGATCGCGCTCAGAACGTCCTGAAGGGGAGCACGGCGCGAGATCGAGGTCTGGATCTTGGTCAGACGTTCCAGTGAGGTCTGACGGTCTTGGAGTTCGGCCCTGACGCGCCGCTCCTGCTCGAGCGTCCGTAGCATCCGCAGGGTCAGAACCAGAACGCGGCCCATCCCGCGCAACAAGATCGCCTCCTGGTAGGAGAACTCGTCGTCACCCGAGCGACACACCATGAGACCCGTCACCACCGGATCCTGGAGGGGAGCGAAGATCGTGCGACACTCGCCGGCACCTGGGACCACGATCACATTCGGCCCCCCGGAGGCGGCCAGCAGCTCGCTCACCGGAGCCGCTCCCGCCGGGAACCCGACGGACGCGAGCACATCGTGCGAGCTCACGATCGCCGCTACCTCCGCCTCGAATGCCTCGGCGGCGCGCTCCGCCGCGGCCTCCAGAGCTCCCCCGACGCTCTCAGACGCGGACAGGACGGCGACGAACTCCGTTAGCTGAGACGTAACCCATTCGTGCGCGGCTTTCGCCATCGCTATGCCACGGCCAGGACGACCAGCGTCTGGTTATGGAACCCACCGATACCCGAGGTCCTGGCTATCTCGCCGTACGTGTAGAAGCCTGCGAGGGGTGCAGGGCCCGCATGGCTCGCGATTCGGTCCACCTCATCGCGGATCCCCTCGTCGCCGAGCACGCCACGTCGCGCGATGCAATCGAACGCGACGACCCCGAGAGGTGGTCGCCCTTGAAGAGCCTGCAGCGCGTCCGTGCACGCCGCATCCGTCGCGTCCATGACGCTGGCGTGATCGCCCTCCATCAGCCACGCGAGGCCACCCTGAGGTACCTCCGCGATGCAGCCGAGCGAACGGTCTTCGAAATCTGCCTCGGCTATTAACCGGACGTGAGCCTCTCCACTGCGGCGGTTCAATCCCAGCGGGTGAGTCATCGCGAAACGCGTGAAGGCTGCGGAATCCTCTCGCACCTCCTTCGGTGCATCGAGTAGCTCCAGGTACCGATCCAGAGCCGGTTCGTCGTCGAGAGTGAATACGCGGTTGTTGGAACTCGACGAAACGAGCATCGGATCGCCGACGCGGCGCCAGCCGTGGTGGACCCCGATGCCGATCGGGGCGCTCGACGAGATCGCGGCCGCGACCACGGCATCGGTCAGCACCTGATCCTCGTAGAGCTGCGCCGTCGACTGCATCTTCATGTCGTCGCCCGCGCACCCGCCCACCAGCGGGACCGCGGCCCCGAGAACCCGATACGCCCCCCGCAAGATCTCCTGCTGATCTCCGGCGAGGGGGTCGCTGAGAAGCATCAAGACGCTGTGCTCTTTCTGCGCCACGCTCGACGCGGCCTGCGCCACGTCGGCTCCCGACACTCGCAGCCGCTCCGAGATACCTCGAGCCATGCTCGTGCGGACCGAGAAATCATCGCCTCCGAAGACCGTTACGACCACGCCCTCGTCACCCGGGCCGTCCCGGGTGATCTCGCCCGAGGTCGAGCATCCGATCAAGGGAGCCTGCGAGACGGCGCGGATCCCGGCCAACAGCTCGGGGAGCTCGTAGGCACCGGAGCAGAACACGACCACGAGCTTCGGATCGGGACCGACCAGCGCCGACCCGATGGCCGCGCTGCCGGCCGCTCGGGCATCGGAGGCCGAGGAGCGACCCACGCCGACCCAGCGCGCGGCCGCGCCGTTACCTGCTCCCTGATGGTCGAGATAACTCATAGCAGACCTATCGGCGTCCGAAGTGCCCGACTTCATCCCTTATCACGGGACTACCTTGTCCATGCCTCTGTTGGCGAAAACGCCCAGGACCGCTGACATCCCCAGCAGCGACAGGAGGCCCGGCCGGCTCGTCTCCCACGTGATGTCGCCCAGGAAGCCCTGGCGGGCGAGCTGCAACACATCGGTGACGGGATTCACCCGGGCCACCGTCTGGACCCAGCCGGTTAGCAGATCGACGGGAACGAGCGCGGTCGAAAGGAAGAAGCCCAGGAACAACATCATCTGGATCAGCGGCGCGGCCTGCTGGCTCTTGGTCCTTAGCGCCATGCCGACCGACCACATGCCGGCCACCAGCGCGATCCCCACGCCGGCCACGGCCAGAGGTACCACCGTGAGCGCACCGGCCCGGTAGTGGACGCCGGCGATCAGACCGACGCCCGTCAGCAGGGTGAGGGGAAGGAACGCACGGAGCATCGCGGCGAGAAGGGGTCCGGCCAGGATCGCGCGTCTGGGGGCCGGACTCAAGATGAGGCGGTCGAAGAAGCCGTTCTCGAGATCGCGCGCCAGAGCCACCCCAGTCGTGATCCCTGCGAACGCGCACCCCTGCATGGTTGCCATCGGCAGGATCCAGTCCTTCATCTCCGTCGCCGGGAACCCGGGAAGGTTAACCAGACCCGAGAACGCGCCGGAGAAAGCGATCACGAAGAACACCGGCATGATCAGCGACGGAAAGAAGGTAGATGGATAGCGCGGGATCAGCTTGAGGCTCCGAACGGTGATCCCCCAAGCAACGTCCAACGACGACATACGCGGCCCCCCCTAAGCCTTGTCCGCCAGCCGGGCGCGCAGCGCCAACAACGAAAGCGTTAGACCGAGGACAAGGATCGCGAAGGCGATCCCCAACGACATCAGGAACTCGGAGGTCTCCCAGCCCCGGAACACGAGCGAGCGCGCCCCCTCGATCATGTGCGAGAGCGGATTGATAGTCGCGACCGACTTGAACCAGCCCTCCATCAGCGAACGCGGGAAAAACGCGCTCGACAGGAACATCGATACGAAGATCAACGGGAAGCTTCCCTGCACCACCTCGGTCGAGCCGCTCTTCAGGCCGATCGCGACCGACACCGATCCCAGGCCCGCCGACGCGATCGACGAGATCAGCGCGACGCCGAACATCCCCAAGAATCCACCATCGACGGTCAAGCCGAACAGATGCGCAACACCGAAGAACAGCCAAGCTTGGGTGAACGCGAGGGTGAACGATCCCGCCAGGCGCCCGATCAGGATCGACGTGCGCGACACCGGCGTCGCGATCAAACGATCGAAGAAACCGCCCTCGATGTCGGCGGCGATCGCGGAACCCGACGCGATCGCGCCGAACAGGCCCCCTTGTACGATCGTGGTGGCGATCATGAACTGGAGGAACGAGTCGACCGGTGGGAATCCCGGCAGGTTGATCGAGCGCTCCAACGCGGCGGCGTTGATCGCGAGGAACAACAAGGGGAACGTGAACGAAGGAATGATCGCGATCGGCTGACGGATCGTCGTGACGATCGAGCGACGGCTGAGAGAGGCATACTGCGCGACGGCAATGCTCACGGAGTGCTCTCGGCCTCCTCGGGGACTTCCACTCCGGGCTCCGCCCCTTCGAGACGGCGTCCGGTGACCGACTGGAACACGTCGTCCAGCGTCGGTCGGTGGAGCTCGAGCCCGGCGATCGTCACGCCGGCCTCGTCGAGAGCGCGCACCGCCGCACTCATCTGCTCGGGTCCTCCCGGCAACCGGGTCGCCACGCTTCCCTCGGCGGCCGGGACCGGCTCGCCGAACGACAGCAGCGCGGTCTCGGCCTGAAGCGTGTCCGCCTCGGGCTCCAGCCGCACCTCGAGCGTGGGATCGCCGACCTTCGCCTTCAGAGCCGCCGGCGTTCCCTCGGTCACGATCACGCCGTTGTCGATGATGGCGATGCGCCCCGCCAGCCGATCGGCCTCCTCCATGTATTGCGTGGTCAGAAAGACCGTCGTGCCGTCTCGATTCAACGTGCGCACCTCGTCCCAGATGGCCTGGCGGCTGTTGGGATCGAGACCCGTCGTGGGCTCGTCGAGGAAGAGCACCTTCGGCTCGTGGATCAACGACAGCGCGAGGTCCAGGCGTCTGCGCATGCCGCCCGAATAGGTGCGCACGCGACGGTCGGCGGCCGCCGTCAGGTCGACGCGTTCTAGCAAC
>Ga0299913_10000641_pt1 | contig 23095 bp, 34 predicted proteins | sample RVTome_9_FD_201360 | JGI IMG/M metagenome (GOLD analysis project Ga0299913, IMG submission 201360) | Soil microbial communities from uranium-contaminated site in the Upper Colorado River Basin, Wyoming, United States - RVT155D38 (version 2) ... | reverse complement strand
GCCTGTGTCGGGGTGGTCGTCTTCCTGGTGCTGGTTGGTGTGGTCGGTGGATTTCGGGGCGCGTTCGATGAACAGCCGGCGGACGTTGCTTGCCGGGTCGTCGGCGGCGCGGTCTTCGGTGGCAAGGTCGGCGCGGTCGTGCTCGGCGGCCTCGACGTGGTCGCCTCCGTCGGGCGGCGCGGTGTGCTGGTCGAGCAGGCCGGCCGCTACGTGCTCGAGGGCGAGGCGGTAGCCGGCCGTGTGCGCGTCGGCGAGCTGGTCGGCCGTGTTCTGGTGTGCCCGCTGGGACTGCCAGACGACGAACGGTGGGAGAGCAGCAAGCCCGATCAGAATTCCGGCGCGCGTAAGGCTGTCGCCCTCGTCCCGGATGCCGGCGAAGCCGAGCGCCACCCCGGCGGAGAACAGGGCAAGGGCGAGAGCAGGAAGGTTGCGGCCGATCACGTTTGGGTGCCTCCGTACATTTAGTGCTCTGCGAGGTTCCCCTCGCCTGTGCCGGGGGGTGGCTTGCGCTGCAATGTCTCGGTCATCGAGACGAACAGGCGGCGCGACTGTTCATCCGTGATCCCGAGCTCGTCGGCGGCCTGCTCGGGCGTGATCTGTCGGTCGGTCTTCGGCGGGTGCTGCACGGCGCGGAGTTCGCTTTCGGCGAGCACGCCGGCGCGTACCAGCACCTCGCCGAGCGGGACGCCGAGCGTCTTCGCGAGTAGGGCGAGAATGCGCGTGTCTGTGACGTGGTCGCCGCGGAGCATGCGGCCGACGGTGGGTGCGCTGATACCCGACGCTGACGCAAACGCGCTCTTGCCCCCGCTGCGTGGTCCCGAGAGGTCATACCCGCGCGCGGTGAGCTGGGCATGTAGCCAGTCCCCGAACGAGGGGGCGCGGTGGTCGGCCGCGCCGTGCTTGGTGTTTTTCATGCATGAAATGTAGCGCGGTGAGGGTCGCCTGAACACGCGTACATCCGGACACGTCGAATCTCGTCACGGTCGCGATCCCCCTCGCTCACGCGGCGCCCCTGACCTGCGCCTTTACATCGAACTGGTGTCCGATTCTGCTCGCGCTCCTCGCCCTGTGTCAACGCCTTTGTACCCGTTGCCACCAGCCCTAACTTTCAGTCCTGAAAGATAGGTGTTACTTTCTGTCTGGACAGACACTCTGTCTGGCCAGAAAGGAACGGCCCATGTACGACCGCGCCCTCTTGCAGGCAGTTGCCAGCGACAAAGGCGACCGGCATTACCTAGACCTCGCAGCGCGGCTGAAAGTTGCCCCCGCGACGGCATGGCGCCTGTGGACCGGCAAGACCGCGCCGAGTGCCCGCGTCGCCGCCGCCGTCGAGGACGCGTACGGCATCCGTGCCGCGAGCCTGCTCAAGCCGGCCGCCGTCGAGCGCGTCGAGGCCGCGGCATGAACGCCCCGACGATCACCCGCGAGCAGGCGTTCGCCAACGCCCGCGCCGTACTCGACCGGGCCCGGGCCCGCCGCGACGCCGACCGCGCCGCCGGCCGCCTCGCCCCCGAGGTCGAGCTCATATGCCGCCGCCTCGAGCGCCAGCAGCGCACCGCGCCCCCCTCGCACCGCGCCGCCGCATAACGCATGCGGGCCGCCCCGGATGCACCCGGAACGGCCCAGCACGACCAGCACCAGAAAGGCACGTCGTGAACCTCGAGATTACCCCCGGACACCTTCCCCCCGTCGCCGCCGACCGCGCCGCCCCCGCGCTGGTCGAGCTCGACCTCGACGAGCTCGCCCTCGCGTTCGCCCAGCGACCCGAGAACGTCGCCCGCCTGCTCGCCGCGCACGCCGCGAACGTGCTCGCCCTCGACCTCACCGCCGTCGACGACACCGCGCCGCACTACGAGTGCGCCATGCGGGCCGCCACGGCCAAGGGGAGCCGCGACGCCCTGCTCGCCGAGCTCGGCGCCCGCCCCGCCCTCGCCGCCGCCAACCGCACCACGAACGGGATGACCGCATGAGCACCCTCACCGCCTCGCAGCAGGCCGCCGCCGACCGCATCGGCGCCACGTCCGACGCCCTCGCCCGCGTCGAGGTCACATACGAGCCCGCGCCCGCGGGCACGCCGACGGACGCCCCGCGCGTGTTTGCCGTCGTGGCCGCCGTCATGAAGGACGCGATGCCCGTCGGCAAGAACCAGCGCAACGAGCAGCAGAACTACAGCTTCCGCGGCATCGACGACGTCATGTCGGCCATGGCCGGCCCGATGCGCACGCACGGCCTGTTCATCCTGCCGAGCATCGCCGACCACAAGCAGCAGCGAGACGGGAAGATGACCCGGACCGTGATCACGATGCGGTACCGCATCTATGGGCCCGCGGGTGACTGTCTGGTCGCGGACGTACCGGGCGAGGCGTTCGACTACGCCGACAAGAGCACGAACAAGGCCCAGTCGGCCGCGCTCAAGTACCTGTTGTTCACCCTGTTCATGCTGCCTGTGGACGGCCGCAGCATCGACGACGGCGACCGCCACCACCCGGAGCCGAGCGAGGAGCACCGCGCCGAGCAGGCCCAGCGCCAGCAGCGCCAGCAGCGCGGGAAGGGCGGGCAGCAGCGCCAGCAGCAGCCACGCCGCAGCAACCGCGCCGAGTCTGGACCGTGGGAGCAGGCCCCGCAGCAACAGGCCCAGCAGCAGCGGCCCGACTACCTCGCCGCGGCCCGCAAAGCGACCAGCCGTGAGGCGTTCGACAAGGTGCGCGCCGCCGCCGTCGCGGCCGGCGCCCCCGCCGACTACCTCGCCCAACTCGACGCCGTCGCCACCGAGCGGGCCCAGCAGGCACAGGCGCCCAAGGAGCAGCGGGGCGGCATAACCGTTGTCGATCCGTCCGTCGTCGTCGAGCAGCCGCGCCAGCAGGCACCCGCCACCGACGACGAGCACGCCGTCGCGCTCGGCGAGATGTACGACGCCGCCAAGACGGCCGGACTGGCCGACCGGGCAGAGGCCGACCAAACGTTCGCGAACCAGTTCCGCACCAGCCCCCAGCAGGCCACGCCCGCGCAGCTGCGCAGCATGCGCGACGACCTGCTCGACGCCGCCCGGAGCGCCGCCGCATGACCAACACCGACACCGCCGAGCGCGCGCAGGGCGAGAGTCTGCGCGACCTCGCCCTCGAGGAGGCCGCGTTGAAGCTGCTCGCCGAACGCGTGGCCGCCGCGCAGAAGGACGTGAAGAAGCGGACACAGGCCGCCCTCGACCGTGCCGCCGAGCGCGACGGAGTCGAGCGCGTCGTCGCCGAGCTCCCCGGCGGGCAGCAGGTCGCAACCGTCAGTCTCCGCAAGGGCGAGACCGGGCCCGTAGTCGTCGACGAGGACGCGTTCGCCCGATGGGTGAGGCAGACGTTCCCCGACGAGGAGTGGACCGAGACGCGCATCGTTCGGACCGTCAAGCCGTGGAAAGCGGCCGAGTTCCTGGCCGAGATGGAAGCCGCCGGCGCCGCCCAGCTCGCCGACAAGGAAACCGGCGAAGTGCACGACGTACCGGGCGTGATGATCAAGCCGACCCGCGCCCGCACGCACGCGATCACGTGGCGCAAGGACGGCCGAACCGCGGTCGCCGAGGCATGGCGTACGGGCACCCTCGCCCGCCAAATGGCCGCCCTCACGGCCGGCGAGGGGGACGCCGCGTGATCCTCGCCGCCGCCTGTGGCCTCGCCAGCCTCGCCGCCCTCGCCGTCGGCGCATGGGCCATCGAGACCCGCCTCGCCGCCCTGTGGCGCGCCGAGCAGCGCCGCCACCGCCGCCCGTAGCCGACCGGCCCGCCCTCGCGCCTCGACCTCGAGGGCGGGCCCGCACCGAACGGAGCACCCCCGTTGACGATCACCCTCGACCACGCCCGCGCCCTGCTCGACACCCCGCCGCCGGCCCCCGTACCCGGACAGATCGCCGTCGAGTCGCCCACCGCGCCGGCCATACCCCCGGGCCTCGCCGCCCAGTTCGCCGCCCGTACGCGGGCCCTCGAGGGCGGACACCGCGAGTGGACCGGCACGACCCGTACCGCGTCCGGCGCCGGCCGTTTCCGCCACAAGGGCCGCGACTACACCAGCTATCAGGCCGCGTTCATCCTCCGCACCGGCCGCGCCCCCGTCGGCAACGTCCGCCCGACGTGCGACATGCCCCGATGCTGCGACCCCGCCCACGTCGACGACCAGTCGACCCGGCAACGCGACCGCGCAGCCCTCGCCGCCGTCAAGGGCATGGAGCACCGCGCCCCCGCGTGCGACCACGACCAGACCGAGCACGGCCGCCACCGCGCCGACGGTAAGCGGTACTGCAACGCGTGCAACAACCCCCGGGCGCCCCGCCCGTGCGAGCACGGCAACCCCGGATGCGGGCGCACCGACACCCGCCCGTACGTGTGCGGGCCGCGGTGCGACGAGCACCAGCCCGCCAACACGCGCCCGTACTTCAAGCCCGCCCCGTGACCGGCCCCGGGGCGAGCACTCCCCCGCCCTCGCCCCGGGCGCACCACCACGCACCATCGAACGGAGATACGCGGCATGGCCCGCATTCGCACGATCAAGCCCGAGTTTTTCACCAGTCTCACGGTCGCCGACCTCACCCCCGAGCAGCGGCTCACGTTCATTGGCCTGTGGACGCACTGTGACGACGAGGGCCGCGCCGTCGACGACGCACGGCTCATCAAGGCCGCCGTTTGGCCGCTCGACGACCGCACCGCGGCCGACGTAGAGGGCGACCTCGCCGCACTCACTGAGTCCTCACTGATCACTCGCTACACGCTCAATCGCAAGCCGTACATGCAGGTAAACGGGTGGCGGGAACACCAGCGGATCAACCGACCGACCCCGAGCAAGCTCCCCGCCCCCGAGCAGGGCGAAACGACCCCCACACCCCCGCCGACCAGCGGAAATGACGACTCACCGGCCCCTCAGGCACAACTCAGTGAGGACTCACGCCCGGAAAGGAACAGGGAACAGGGAAGGGAACAGGGAACAGGGAACAGGGACCTCGAGCCGTCGGCGCCTGCTCCGCAGCTCCCCGACACGGCGCAGCTGCGCGAGGACGTTGAACGCGTCTGCACTCACCTCGCCGACCGCATCGAGGGCAACGGCAGCAAGCGGCCGACGATCACGAAGACGTGGCGGACCGCGGCCCGCCTCATGCTCGACCGCGACGGCCGCACCGAGGAGCAGGTACACGGCGCCATCGACTGGTGCCAGGACTCGGACTTTTGGCGTTCCAACGTGCTGAGCATGCCGAAGCTGCGCGACAAGTACGACACGCTGCGCCTACAGGCCACCCGACCGGCCCCCGGCGGAAACGTCGTCCCCATCGGCGCCGCGCGCCCCTCGACCACCGATCAGCGCGTCGCCGAGGGTATGAGCCTCGCCGCGCGTCTGCGCGCGCAGGAGGCCGCACAGTGACCCCCGCCGACGCCGCCGAGCTGTTGACCCTGGCCGCCGCGTTCGACCGCCGCACCGTCGGCGAGGCCGACGCCCGCGCATGGGCCGCCGCACTCAACGCGATGCCCCTCGACGACGACGCCCGCGAGGCCGTCGCCCGCCACTACGCCGACACCGACCGATGGCTCACGCCGGCGCACGTCCGCCAGCAGCGCGCCAAGATACGGGCCGAGCGCATCGAACGGGCGAACGTGTTCGACGACGGCCGGCCCGACGAGACGCCCGCCCAGTTCCTCGCCCGCCGCCGCGCCCTCACGGCCGCCGTTGCCGACGGCCGCCTCGAGGCCCAGACCGCGTCACAGGCCGTCGGCCTCGCCCCCTCGACCGCGCCGCGGGCCCTCACCGGCGGGCCCGCCCCCGAGGTCGCCGAACGCCTCGCCGCGCTCGGCCGCCGCATCCCCGCCGCCGTCGCCGACGACCTACGCCAGTACCGGCCCGTGCGCGCCGAACGCGAATCGCTCGCCGAGCACGGCCAGCCCGACCCGCTCGACGTGCCGTGCCCGTACGACCCGTGCCGCGCCGCCGCCGGCGAGCCGTGCCGCATGGGCAAGAACCGCGCCAAGCGCCGCAGCAGCCCCCACCCGACCCGCCTCGACCTCGCCACGGCCCGCCACCACGCCCAGGAGTCCGCCGCATGAGCACGCCCAAGCAGGCACGCCAGTACCGCCGCAAGCCGAGCACCGGCGACCGGACGAAGAACAGCAACGGGTACCGCGTCGAGGCCAGTTGGGACACCCGCCCAGACCGGCCGGCCGTCAAGGTCACCCCCGACAAGCGCGCCGCCCGCCGCCTCGCCCGCGAGTGGTCCGAGCAGGGCGCGTACGTGATCGTGCAGGAACGCGACCGCTTCCAGTGGCGGACGCTGTACGAGCTCGACGGCCCCGCCCTGCTCGCCGACCGCGCCGCCCTCGAGCAGGCCGCGGCCGAACGCGAGGCCCGCGCCCGCAAGTTCGCCGCACAGCAGGCCCGGGCCGTCGAGCTCGAGCGCCGCCGCCGGCACCGCCTCGCCGCCGAAGCCACCACACACGCCCGCACACTCATGAGCCCGCCGGCGATCGTCCGGCCCGAGAACCGGCAGCGCGCCCGCCACATCACCGGCGCGCAACGATGATCCCCGCCGCAGCGCGAGCCGCCGCCCGCGCCGCCGCATTCGATGCCCACCGGCAGGCAGTTGACCACCCCGAGGACCTAGCCGAGCACGTCCTCGACGCCCTCGCGGACGCCGGATGGACCATCACCGCGAAGCGACCCGAGACGACCGACCAGCCGGCCGCGTAGCGCCTCGAGCAGGGGGGCGTAAGCCCGTAACCACCGCGCCCCCCTGCCTGCTAGCTTTCTGTCCAGACAGAAACCATGTCTGTCCAGAAAGAACATTCAGACCGACTCCCCGAACATCCCGCCCGGAGGTACATCCCCGATGCCTCGCCCCACCGCCGCAGAGCGATTCGCCGCCAAGGTGAACACCGCCGGCCCCCTCCCCCTTATCCGCGGAGTACACGGCCCCTGCCACGTGTGGACGGGCGGCACCAACGACAAGGGATACGCGACGTTCCACGTCGACGGCCGCACCGTGAAGGCATACCGGTACGCGGTCGAGCAGGCCGACGGCCACCCGATCGCCCCGGGCCTCGAGGTCGACCACCGATGCCGCAACCGCGCCTGTGTCCGCCGCGACCACCTCGAGCCCGTCACGCACCGCGTGAACATCCTCCGCTCGACGAACCACGTCGCCCGCCGCGCCGCCGTCACGCACTGCCCCGCCGGCCACGCCTACGACGAGGCGAACACCTACCGCGCCAAGAACGGCACCCGTAAATGCCGCGCGTGCAAGCGCGAGCAGGCCCGGGCCCGCCGCGCCGCGGCCCGCGAGCAGCAGCTCGCCCCCGTCGCGCCCATCAACCCCAGCACCGCCCCAACCCCCGAAAGGCAGGCCGCCTAACCCATGGCAGGCGAGACCACGATCACCGTGATTGGCAACGTCGTTGCCGACCCCGAACTCAGGTTCACCCCGTCCGGCGCCCCCGTCGCGAACTTCCGAATCGCCTCGACGCCCCGCCATTTCGACCGCCAGACGAACGAATGGAAGGACGGCGACCCGCTGTTTCTCGGCGTGTCCGCGTGGCGCCAGCTCGGCGAGAACGTCGCCGAGTCCATCCAACGCGGCACCCGCGTTGTGGTCGTCGGCCGACTCACGCAGCGCCAGTACGAAGCGACCGACGGAAGCAAGCGCAGCAGCTACGAAATCACCGCCGACGAGGTCGCCCCGTCGCTCAAGAACGCGACGGCCGCCGTCACCAAGACGACCGGCAACGGCGCCCAGCAGCAGGGCGGACACGGCCAGCAGCAGAACGCCGGCTACCGCCAGCAGCAGCCCGACCCGTGGGCGACGCAGCAGCAGGGATACAGCGACGAGCCCCCGTTCTAGCCCCCGCCGCGACCGGGCGCCACGTCCGGTCGCGGCCCGCCCCGCGCGCGCGAGCAGCGCGACCCCCTCGACCTCACCGAGCCGATTGGAGCCTCACCGTGGCCCGCATCCCCGACGCGATTTCCGTCGCTTCCCTCGACACTCACTGTCTGATCGTCGCCGTCCCGAACGACGGCCCCGCCGAAGTGTCGTCGTCCCTGCCGCGCCCCGTCGCCGCCGGCATCCTGCGCCAGCTCGCCGACGGCCTCGAGCGCCAGCAGTGCCCGACCGCCCTCGCCACCGGCCAGCCGTGCCCCATACACGACGCCACCGACAACGCGCCGCGCCGGCCCGCCGGACTCGACGACCTGCTCGACCACGTCGCCGGCCACCTCGACGACGACCAGCTCGCCGCCGAGCAGCCGGCACCGCCCAACCTCGCCGACGCGTTCGCCGCGTTCGGCGCCAAGATGCGCGCCGCCCTCGAGCAGACGGCCGCCAACCTCGCCGCGTTCGCCGAGGCACAGCAGCGGCCGGCCGAGCAGGCCGTCGAGGAGCAGCCGGCCACCGACGACGACCCGCGCCCCGTGATCGAGGTCGACCTCGAGCAGCCGGCCACCGAGCAGGCCGTCGAGGACACGCTCGCCGACGGCACCGTTCGGTGCGCCCACGAGTACGGCCTCATGCGCGATTCCTGCCCCGGATGCGACCACGAGCAGGAGACGCCCCACGAGGCCGACCCCGTCACCGTCCGCCCGTCATGGGCCAAGCGGAACATGCGCCGTTGCCGACGCTGCGCGCTGGTGCCCTCGCACCCCATCCACAAGGCCAAGCGGGCCGAGCAGTGAGCACCCTCGCCGCCCTCGCCGTCGTGGCCGTCGTCCTCGCGTCCGGGGTACCGCTCGGCCTGTGGGCGTGCCGCCGCGACCCCGGACCCCTCGCCGGCCGCCGCACCCACCGCGACGCCGACCGCGCCCTGTTGCGCCTCGCCCGCAGCGAGGGCCGATGCCCCCGCGGCTGCACCACATGTCGAGCCCTCACCGAACGCGCCAAGGGAGACCAGCGCCCATGACCAGCCACCCCACCGACACCGCGCCGGCCGCCGTCGACGACCAGCTCGAGGCCGAGCCGGCCGAATGCTCCGAGTGCGGCCGAGCGCTCAAGTACCCCGCCGACGACGGACTCGGCCCCGTGTGCCGCCGCAAGCTGCGCGCCGCGGCCGAGCAGGAGGCCCGCCAGTGACGCGCCGCACCATGGCCGAGCGCAAGCGCCGCGGAGCCGAACGCGACGCCCGCCGCGAGTCCCTGTTCGTCCTGCTCTCCCGCATGCAGCGGGGCGCCCTGCTCGAGGCCGAACGGCCCCTACTGCGCGCCCACGTCGAGGCCGAGCTCGCCGAGTCCGACGAGTTGCGCCGCACCGTCGCCGGCCAGCAGACCGCCATACAGCGCACCGGCCGCCGCCTCGAGGCCGCCGAGGACGCGATACGCGAGGCCGAACAGCGCGCCGCGGACGCCGAGGAACAGCTCAGGATGTACCGCGTCGTCTACGGGCCCGACGCGATGAAGGTGCACCGCGCCGCCGAGCAGCGCGCCGAGCAGGCCGAGCAGGCCCTCGCCGCCATGCGCCAACAGCTGTACGACACGCAGCTACGCCGCGACGACGCCCGCGCCGGCCGCGAGGACGCCGAGAAGCGCGCCAGCACGGCCGAGCTCGAGGCGACCAAGGCCGAGGCCGCCCTCGCCCACGTCCGCAACGCGCAGACGCTCGGCGAAGCCCTCGCCGCGGTCGCCCGGTACGACGGCCTCACCACCGAAGCCGCCGCCGCACACGCCGCGTTCACCGACGCGGCCGACTCCACCCGGGCCCGCCTCGACGAGCAGGCACGCGAGCACGCGATCGAGCTCGCCACCATGGCGCGCCGCGCCCGCACCGCCGAGGCCGCCCTCACCCGCGTGTGCAACGCGCGTCAGTGGGCCGATGTGTGGTCCGCGCTCGGCATGTACTACGGGTGGACGCCCGAAGAGGCCGGCCAACAGGCCCGCGGCCGGCGCCTCGAGTCCGAGCGCCGAGCCGAGCGCTACCTCGCCGAGGCCCGCGATTGGCGCGTCTACTGCCTCGCCGCCGAGCAGCGCGCCGCCCGTCACCTCGCCGCGTGGCAGTCGGCCCGCCGCCGCGCCCGCGCCACCGCGACCGAGCTCGAGCGCATACACGGATGGCTCGCCCATTGGGCAGACCGGGCCCGGGCCGCCGAGCCGCGCCTCGACCGCCTCGCCGGCGCATGGCGCAGCGCCCGCCGCCGCGCACAGGAGCGCACCCGCGACGCCTACGCGAACGCCGCCGAGTACCGCGAGGCCGCCGCCGCCCTCGAGCAGCACCTCGCCACGTGCGCCAACGAACCGATCGGCTACGCCCTCGCCGACCAGTAGCCAGCCCCGGGCGCCCCGCACCTCGACCCGCGGGGCGCCCGCCCTCGAGCACCAGGAGCAGCACCGCATGACGACCGCCCTCGCCGTCCCCCTCGCCGCGCGCCGCGCCGCGGACGACCTCGCCGCCGTACGCGAACAATGGGGCGACCTGCTCGCCGCGACCGAGCGCCGACCGGCCGAACAGTGGCCGCCACGCGAGGCCCGCGGATTCCTCGACCAGCTCGCCACCGACGACCGCGCCGACGACGACCTCGACGAGCAGCCGGCCGAGCGCGTCGGACGGTTGCCGCTCATCCTCCGCGAGCACCCCGCCCCGCTGAATCTCGACGCCCTCGACGCCGCCCTCGCCGTCGAGCGCGACCTGTTCGACCTCGCCGACGCCCTCGCCGAGCAGGTACAGCGGCCGATACGCACGGGCCGCGACGACCGGGGCCGCTTCATACAGGACCGGGCCGACGCGACCGACCCGGCACGATGGCACTACCAGGCGCAGACCTCGCCCGGATCGCGCGCGTACGGCCTCCATTGGGCCGCCGTATGGGTCGAGGGCCGGCTACTCGGCGAAGACCCGGGCGACCTGTTCCGGCCCGTGCCCCCGCTGTTGCTCGACCACGCCACGGCCACCGCGGCGAGGGCGCGCCGGCACGTCGAGCGCGCGCTCGGCCGCGACGGCCGGACGACCACCCTCGACGATCCGTGCCCATGGTGCGCCGGCCCGTTGACCGGGCGTACGCACCCCGGGGGCGAGCCGCTGGTCACCTGCTCGACCGGGCCCGGATGCGGGGCGCCTGTGACGCTCGACCACCGGGGCCGGCGGGCATGGCGGGGCGCCGAGCTGGTCGGCCTGTTCGTCGCCCTCGACACGGCACGCAAGGGCGAGTAGGGCCCGGGGGGTGAACGGGCAAGGGGCGTACCGGAGTTGACCGGGCGCCCCTTTGCTCGAGCCGCTTGTGTAGTCGTTACACAAGCGGCTACAGTTGGCAATCCGCCGGACCTCACCCGGCGGACAGCCGGACCTCACCCGGCACCACCGACCAGCCAAGGGAGCAACCCCCGATGAGCGTCACAATTCCCGGAGCCCTCGCCGACCACCTCGCTTGCCAGTACATCGGCGACGCCGAGACGGCCGCCGCCCTCGACGCCGCCCGCCGCGGTCGAGGCCGAACGCTGATCATCGAGCCGACCAGCACCCGCGTACTGCACGTGATCAGCCGGCACGCCGAGCACATCCTCAGCATTCGAGGCGCCTACAGCCGCGCCCAGATCGCCGCCGCCCGCCTGTGGATTCAGCGCGCCGGCCAGGCCCCCGCGATCCTCGCCCACCGGTTCGACGACACCGAAGAGGCGTACAACATGACCCAGTGCCGCGACGACATCCGCGACGGCGACGTACTGATCATCGAGCGCGAGGGCGTCGTCGGATTCCTGCGCTCCGCGTGGCCGGCCGCCCTCACCACCGCACACGGCGAGCTGCACCGCATCGAGGGCGACCCGCGCACCATCGACGACGGCCGGTACGCCGCGAGCGTCGAGGCCGCCGAGCAGGCCGCCCGCGAGCTCGAGTTCCCCCTCGCCGCCGAGCAGCAGCTCGACGCGGTCGAGGCCGACGAGGCTGCCAGGTTCGAGGCCACCGCGCGCGCCGTCGACGCCGTCGAGCACGCCGAGCAGATCGAGGCCGCGGTCGCCACCGTCGAGGAGGCCGAAGCCCTGTACGCCGCGCGGCTGGTCACCGAAGCCGACGCCACCGACGGAACGTGGCGGGGCGCGTGGATCGGCCAGCAGCCCGACGACGGCCTGTTCGCCCTCGAGCCGGCCGTCGAGCAGGGCGCATTGTTCGACGACCGCGCCACCGTCGAGCCGGCCCTCGAGGGCGAGGTCGAGCGCGTCGAGTTCGCCGCCCCGGAGGTCACCCGCGCATCCGTCGACGCCTACCTCGCCCGCACGTACCCCGCCCTGTTCGCCCCCGAGCAGCCGCAGCCCCTTGCGCTCCCGCCCGTGCAGATGTGGGCCGTAACGCACCGCGTCGTGATCCGCGGCGAGTGGCAAGGGCTGATCATGTGCGGACTCGGCCGCCGCGAGGCCCGCGACCGCGCCGACGTGCTGCGCTACACCGGCAGCAAGTCTGTTGAAGTCGTTCCGTGCGAGCACGGCCCCCACGCCCACCGCGACGCGCAGCTCGCCGCACGCTGCGAGGGTTGCGGATACCAGATCCCCACCGGTACCCAGTGGCACGACGCATGCCGCCCCCGCCCGCGCCCGACCCCGCTCGACCGCGCGCGCCGCGCCGCCGAGATCAGCGCCGGATTCGACCGCGCCCTCGAGGCATCCGCCCGCGTCGCCGCCCTCGACGGCGAGCCCCCGTTCTGACCAGCCCGACCGGCCCGCCCTCGACCCGAGGGCGGGCCCGACCCGACAGGAGCAGCACGACATGAGCACCAGCGACCAGCCCGCCGACAACGAGCAGCCGACCACCGCGCCCGCCGAGCAGGCCGTCGACATCGAGGCCCTGCTCGAGCGCGCCCGCCTCGCCCGTCCCGACCGGCCCACCCTCGCCCGACAGCTCGACCGCCCCGACGACCCCAAGACGCGTCTACTCGCCGACATGCTCGACGTGTTCAACAAGCACGAGCGCGAGACCGCCGCCGCCCGCGCCGCAGCAGGCGACCCCAACCCGTACGACCTCGACCCGTTCGAGCCCGTGCACGACCTCGCCAACTACTACGCCGAGCACCGCGACGACCCCGCCAAGGTCGCCGAGTTTCACGACCAGCTCGCCGACGAGCTCGACCTCGCCGACATTCGCGCCCTACGCCTCGCAGGCGAGGCAGCGGTCGCCGCTACGCCCCGCGTGATCCGGCAGGCCAAGGACCGCGGCATGAAGCCGGACCGGATCGCCGCCGAGCTCGGCCTCACCCCGTCGCGCGTCTATCAGATCTTGCGCGAGCTCGACGCCAAGCAGGGCAAGCAGCCGGCCGCCGACGGCGACCAGTAGCCCGAGAAACAACGCGGGCCCGATCCGGCGACCTCACCGCCGTACGGGCCCGACTAACCACGATGGGAGCAACCCCCGCCATGGCCAAGCCCAAGACTACCGAGCAGCAGCAGCGCCCCAACCTCCCGCCCGAGGTCGGCCGATCCCTGTCCGTGCGCATCCTCGACGAGGGCATGTACGACGATCTGCGCGTGATCATGCAGACCGGTTGTGATGCGTCCGCCGCCGTCCGACAGGCGTTGCTACTGGTCGCGAATGTGTACTACGAGGCATGGAACCGCGGCCTCACCCCGCCCGGAGTCACGCCCCAAATCGTGTCGATGAACGTCAAGCCCACACGGCCTGTCCGACGCGCTGATCAGGCCGTATGACGACGACGCGCCCCGCTGTACGACACGGCGGGGCGCGTCGTACGACCGGACGCGCCGCGGCCCGCGCGCGTGTCCGACACGTGCCGGACACCGAGAGTTGCAGCGTTACCGTTCCGTGATCTACTGTTGGCCGCGTCTTCCGCGTGCCCGAAAACGGAGCGCGCGCCACGCCCCGTCGCACACCGCGGCGGGGCGTTTCGCATGCCGCGACGACCGCGCCCGGGGGTGAGCATGGGACGCCCCGTCAACGACCGCGACCGCAAGCGCGTGCGCGAGCTGCACGCCGCCGGCAAGTCCCGTAACGAAATCGCCCGGGCGATCAAGCGGTCGCCCTCGACCGTTTCGAAGATCGCCGCCGCGTTCGAGCCGCCCCTCACGTTCGACCGCGCCGCCGAGGTCGCCGTCGCCACCGAGGTACGCCGCGCCGACCTCGCCGCCCGCCGCGCCACCCTCGCCGAGCAGCTGCACACCGACGCCGAGCGCCTACGGGCGCAGCTGTGGGAGCCGTGCACGATCGGGGCGTTCGGAGGCAAGGACAACATTTGGAACGACACCCGCCTCGAGCGGCCGACGTTCGGCGACCAACGCCAGATCCTCGCCGCGACCGGTACCGCGATTGAGAAGTCGCTCAAGCTCGCCCCAGCGGCCGGCGGAGAGGGCGCCGAGCAGGTGCGTTCGATGCTCGGAGCGCTCGGCGAGGCATTGACCCTCGCGGCCGGCGACGACGACGCCGACGACGACGGGGGCGCCGACGGGGGGTGACGCGTGCTCGACCTCGACGCGTTGCCCCTCTCCCGCAAGCAGCTGCGCAGCATCGGCCGCGCCACGGCCCGTATCAACCTGTGGCACGGGTCGGTGCGCAGCGGAAAGACGATCGCCTCGCTACTGGCGTTCGTGATCGCGGTCGCCACCGCGGGCCCGTCCGGACTGATCATCATCTGTGGGCGCAGCTTGCAGACGATCGAGCGGAACGTGTTCGAGCCGTTGCAGGATGCCGCCCTGTTCGGCCCCCTCGCACGGCACGTGCACCACACCCGCGGGGCGACCACGGCGACGATCCTTGGGCGCACCGTCCATCTGATCGGCGCCGCGGACACCCGGGCCGAGGGCCGGCTACGTGGCCTTACCGCGCAGCTCGCCTACGTCGACGAGGCAACCCTCTTGCCAGAGGGATTCTGGACGCAGCTACTCGCCCGCCTGTCCGTGCCCGGGGCGCGCCTGTTCGCCACGACGAACCCCGACTCGCCCCGCCATTGGCTCAAGGTCGGATACATCGACCGCGCCGCCGAGCTGAATCTCAGGGCGTGGCACTTCCGGTTGGCCGACAACCCGTCGCTATCGGCCGAGTACGTCGCCGACCTCACCGCCGAGTACGTCGGCCTGTGGCGCCGGCGCATGATCGACGGCGCATGGGTGGTCGCCGAGGGCGCCATCTACGACATGTGGGATGAAGCCGAGCACGTCGTCGACACCCTGCCCGAGATGCGCCGCTACTGGTGCGGCATCGACTACGGCACGACGAACCCGTTCGCCGCGTTGCTGCTCGGCGAGGGCGTAGACGGCCGGCTGTACGTGTGCGCCGAGTGGCGGCACGACTCCCGCGCCATGCACCGGCAGATGACCGATGCGCAGTACAGCGCCGCCGTACGGGCGTGGCTCGCAGGGTGGCGACACCCGAGCGCAGGCCCGGACGCGCCCGCGGGCGTGGCGCCCGAGTGGACGTTCATTGACCCGAGCGCCGCATCGTTCAGTACGCAGATGTGGGCCGACGGACACCCGGGCCTCGCCAAGGCCACCAACGATGTGCGCGACGGCATCCGATCCGTGGCCGTCGCCCTCGCGGCCGGCCGACTGTTCGTGCACCGGTCCTGTACGGGCCTGCTCGCCGAGCTCCCCGGTTACAGCTGGGATCCGAAAGCGACCGAGCGGGGCGAGGACGCCCCGATGAAAGTCGACGACCACTCAGCCGACGCACTGCGGTACGTCGTGCACTCGACGGCGCACGAGTGGCGCCACCTGCTCACCGCGCCGCGCCACGAGGAGGACGACGCCGCATGATCACCCTTCCCGTACGACTCACCGTCGGCGACCACACGACCGAAGTCGGCGAGCTCGAGCTCGAGGACGGCGACAGCATCCGGCCCGCCCTCGCCGACCTGTTCCGTTCCGCGGCCGACGCGCTCGACCACCTCGAGGAGGTCAACGCCAATGGCACTTCCTGAGAACGGGGCCGCGTGGCCGCCGCCGAGCTGGTCGAAGCACTACGCCGAGATGCGCGTCGACGACGCGTGGTACAGCGGAGACCGGGCGCGCCTCTCCCGGATCTACAGCCACCACCCGCGGCCGGCCGAGCGCCGCCGCCTGTGGGGGCGCCGCAGCATCGAGCACCGCGCCGGCCGCCGCGAGCACCGCCTACACGTACCGCTCCCGGGCGACATTGCCCGCACGTCCGCCGACATGCTGTTCGCCGATATGCCGACGATCACCGTCGCCGACGCGACGACACAGGCCCGCCTCGAGCAGCTGCTCGAGGCGGGCCGCGTACAACAGACGTTGCTCGGCGCCGCCGAGCAGGCCGCCGCGCTCAGTGGCGTGTTTCTGCGCGTGATGTGGGATCGCGAGCTCGCCGACCGGCCGCTGTTGACCGTCATGCAGCCCGACGCCGCGTTGCCCGAGTTCCGATTCGGCATGCTGCGCGCCGTCAACTTCTGGCGTGAGCTCGAGGGCAGCAACGAACACACCGTGTGGCGGCACATCGAGCGCCACGAATCGGGCCGCATCCTGCACGCCCTGTACGAGGGCACCGTCGACAACATCGGCCGCGCCGTTCCGCTGGTCGAGCACCCCGACACGGCCGAGCTGGTCGACGGCCTCGACGCCGACGGAGTCAGCATTGCCACCGGGATACGCGACCTCACCGCCGCGTACATCCCCAACATGCTGCCGAACAGGCTCAACCGCTCGAGCCCGCTCGGCCGCAGCGACTACCAGGGACTACACGACCTGTTCGACGCCCTCGACGAGACGTGGACAAGTTGGATGCGCGACATTCGCCTCGCCCGCGCGCGGCTGATCGTCCCCGATGGCTACTTGCGCAGCGAGGGCCCGGGCAACGGCGCATCGTTCGACGACGATCGCGAAGTCTGGCACTCACTCAAGATGCCGCCCAACGAGGGCGCCGCGATCACGATCAATCAGTTCGATATCCGAGTCGCCGAGCACCAGGCGACGGCCGAGGCGACCGTACGGCAGGCCGTCCAGACGGCCGGCTACAACGCCCAACAGTTCGGCCTCGAGGGCCGCGGCGAGGCCGTCACCGCGACGGAGGTCGACAGCCGCGACCAGCGCGCCATGGTGACCCGGAAGAAGAAGGCCGGCTATGCCCGGCACGCCCTCGCCGATCAGCTGCACGTGATGTTGCAGCTTGACGCGTTGCAGTTCGGGCAGCAGATCAAGCCCGAGCGCCCGCGCGTGGAGTTCGGCGACGGAGTCGCGGAGTCGGAGCAGTCGACGGCGACAACGCTCGACCTGCTCGCCCGGGCCGGCGCCGTATCCACCCGTACCAAGGTCAAGTGGCTGCACCCCGATTGGGACGACACGACGACCGATGCCGAGGTCGCCGCGATCCTCGCGGAGACCGGAGCCGGCGCGCCCGACCCCGTCGGAACGTTCCCCATGGCCGCGTGACCGATCGGGGGTGACCGGTGGCGATTCACCCGGGCATGGTCGAAGACCTCGCCGCCGGCACCCGCGATCTGTACGCACAGGCCGAGGAACGGCTGTTGGGCATCATCGCCCGCCAGCTCGCCGACGGCCTCGACGCCCCCGGATGGGTCGAGCGCAAGCTCGCCGCCGTACAGGCGTTGCGCCGCGCCTCGACGGCCGTCGTCGACGAGCTCGGCCGCGCCGTCGAGCTCGAGGTGTTCGACGTAGTCGCCGAGTCCTACAACCGCGGACACCGCGCCGCGGTCGCCGAGCTCGGCGCACTGTCCGACGACGCGCGCCGGCTGGTCGACGACGTGACCCCGAACGCACAGGCCGTCGACCGCCTCGCACAAGAGACCGTCGACGTAGTGACCTCGACCCACCGCAGCATTCTGCGGGCCGTCGTCGACGGTTTCCGGGCGATCGTCGCTCAGGTCACGGCAACGCCCCTGCTCGGCACCGGCACCCGCCGGCAAGCCACACAGGACGCGATGCGCCGTTTCTCCGATGCCGGGATTCGGGCGTTCGTCGACAAGGCCGGCCGCCGATGGCAGCTCACCAGCTACGCCGAAATGGCCGTACGTACCAGCGTGGGGCGTGCCGCGACGGAAGCGCACATGCGCACCCTCGCCGACGCCGGTATCGAGCTGGTCGTCGTCAGTGACGCGCCGCGCGAGTGCCCACTCTGCCGCCCGTGGGAGGGCAAGGTACTGACCATCGGAGGGCCCGCCGGCGAGCGTACGGTCGAGGTCGAGCACGCCATCGAGGACGGCCGCATGGTCCCCGTGCGCGTCGCCGGATCGCTCGACGAGGCCCGCCTCGCAGGGTTGCAGCACCCGAATTGCCGGCACAGCGTGTCGGCCTACACGCCCGGACTCACTCAGACCGAGCAGGTCGAGAGCGACCCCGCCGGCTACGAGGCCGGCCAGAGGCAACGCGAGATTGAGCGGCACATCAGGAAGTACAAGCGCCGCGAGGCCGCCGCCGTCACGCCCGAAGCGAAGCGGGCCGCGGCCGGCAAGGTGCGCCAGTGGCAAGGCGCCATGCGCGACCACCTCGCCGCGCACCCCGACTTGCGCCGGCTACGCCACCGCGAGCAGCCCGGAGCGTCCAACTTGCCGCCGGCGACGACCGCGCCGACGGCCGAGCAGGTCGAGGCCGCGCGCCTGTGGTCGGGCGACGAGCAGACCCCGCGCGAGATGAGCGACGACCAGCTCGCCGCCGCCATGCGTTCGAACCTGCTCGACGACCGCGCCCGCGCGCGCGTCGAGGGCGAGGCCGACCGCCGAGACCTCGAGGACCTGCTCGCCCGCGTACGCCCGGGCGGCACCCTCGCCGAGGACCTGCTCGAGTTCAGCGACACCGAGCTCGCCCGGGCGTTCCCTCACCTCGACGACGGCGACGCCCGACGCGTCATGGCGGAGATGGACCGCCGCGACCTCGCCAGCCGGCTACCGGGCGTGGCGCCCGAGCTGGTCGGGCTGTCCGACCGCGACCTCGCCGCCCGCGCCCGGGGCGCCGACCCGGACACGCTCGCCCGGATCTCCCAGGAGGCCGGCCGCCGCGACCTGCTCGGCCGCATGTTCCCCGGCGGGCACCTGCTCGCCGACCTCACCGCGGTATCCGACGACGAGCTCGCATGGTGCATGCAGTACGCGAACGCCGACGAGCTCGCCCGGATTGCTGCGGAGATGGACCGCCGCGACGCCGTCGACATGCCGCAGCCGGCCAGCACGGGCGACGCCGTCGAGGACCTGCTCGCCGACCGCGACGCCCTCGCCGAAGCGATGGACCCCGCCCCCGATCCGGAGACGTGGGGAACTATCGCGGAAGCCGATCAGGAGCGCGCCGACGGCGACCAGCGCGACGAGGCGTTTTGGTCCCAAGTCATGGCCATTGCCGCCGCCAAGTTCGGCAGCGACGACGGCGACGACGGCGAGGAGCACGACGAGCGGCACCGCATCACCCGCCGCGAGGCCCGCGAGATGTACGACGAGTATTGCTATCGGCAGTACCTCGCCGCGGAGGAGGCAACAAACGGGTACCTGCTCACCCGTAAGGCCATGGGCGAGGGGCGTAACCCTGCCCTGTTGTTCCGCGGGCCCGCCCGTATCGCGTACGCGCACGCGTCCGACGAGCTAAAAGATTGGTGGGCGGAACACGGCCGACTCACACAGGCCGAGTTCATCGAGCAGGTGACCGGCAAGCCGCAGCGATGGGCCGCCGCCGCCTCCATGAACAAGTGGGCCGAGGAACAGAAGAGGTAGCCGTATGGGCACGCGCGAGGACATCACCCGGGCAGTCACGGCCGGCCGCGAGGCCGGCGACCGTGGCGACCCGCCGACCGTGTGCCCCTACCCGGGCACGTCGATTCTGCGTACCGCATGGATCAGGGGATACGCCGAGCGGCGCCCCATGGCCGCGCAGCCCGAACGCCTCGACTAGCACACGCCACCGACAACGGCGCACACCGCGCCAACCTACAGACCTCGAGGGCCCGCCTAGTGCGGGCCCTCGCGCATGTCCGAGCAGGCCCGCCAGGAGCGGCCCCGGGCGCGCAGGGACGACCGCCAGGAGCGGCGCCCACCCGCACGGCCAGACGCCCGCCAGGAGCGGGCCCAAGCAGCCCCAGGAGGGCGACCCATGAGCGACGACAACGGCACCACGACCGGCCAGCAGGGCACCGGCGAGGGCGGGCAGCAGGGCGGGCAGGACCCGACCGGCACCGCGCCGAAGCCGACCGCGCCGCCCAACGGCCAGGCCCCGCAGCAGGGCGACGCCGGCGACCCCGCCGCGACGATCGCCCGACTCGAGGCCGAGCTCGCCGAGGCACGCAAGGAAGCCGGCAAGACGCGCACCACCGCGAAGCAGCGCGCCGCCGACGAGGCCCGTAGCGAGCTCGCGCAGCAGATCGGCAAGGCACTGGGAATCGTCGACGACGACACCCCGCCGGACCCCGACCAGCTCGCGCAGCAGCTCGCCGCCGAGCAGGCCAAGGCCAAGGCGACCGCCGTCGAGCTCGCCGTTTACCGCACCGCGCCGGCCGCGGGCGCCGACCCCGACGCCCTGCTCGACTCGCGCGCGTTCGCCGATGCCGTCGCCAACCTCGACCCGACCGACCCCGACGCCGTCAAGGCCGCCGTAGAGGCCGCGGTCGCCGCGAACCCGAAGCTCGCCGCCAACCCGCAGCCGGCCGGACCGGCCCGCAGTGGCGCCGAGTTCACCGGCCCGCCGAGCAGCGCGCCGACCCCGCAGCAGTTCGCCGCCATGAACTACCGGCAGCGGGCCGAGCTGATGCAGACCGACCCCGATTCGTACCGGCGCCTCGCCGGCACCGCATAGACAAGGAGCCACACCGTGGCTGACACCACCGCCGCCGACCTCATCGTTCCCGAGGTCTGGGCCGACATGTCGCAGGCCCGATTCACCGGAGCCGTGCGCGTGCTCAACTCCGGCGCCGTCCAGACCGACGACACTCTCGTTGGCCAGCCCGGCGACACGATCAACTTTCCGAAGTGGGACGCGCTCGGCGAGCTCGACGACCTCACCGAGGGCGTGGCCATGGACACGACCGTCATGGGCCAGCGCTCGAGCTCGGCCACGATCCGCGAGGCCGGTAAGGCCGTCGAGATCACCGACAAGGCCCTGTTGACCGGACTCGGCGACCCTCGCGACGAGGCACAGCGCCAGTTCGGCATCCTCGCCGCGCGCAAGGTCGACGCCGCGCTCATCGCGCAGGCGCAGGCCGACGAGACCGCGCAGGGTGGCGGCACCCCGTACACGTTCACCACCGCCGCGGGGAAGACCAAGTTCACGTGGGCCGACGCGGCCGTTCCCGCCCTCGCCATGTTCGGCGACGAGTGGGAGCCGTCCGAGTTCGCCGGCCTGTTCCTCAACTCGGCGCAGCAGGCCGAGGCCATGGCCGATCCGCAGTTCATCGACGCGTCCAAGCTCGGCACCGCAACCGCGGTCCGTACCGGACAGGTCGGAGTGATCGCGGGCGTGCCCGTGATCCTGACGAACCGGATCGCCGCGGGCAAGTTCATGCTGCTCAAGAACAACGCGCTCGGCGCCCTCTACAAGCGCCGGCCGATCGTCGAGACGGACCGCGACATTCTCAAGCGCACCACCGTGATCACCACGAACGTGCACTACGCCGTGAAGCGCCTCGACGACAAGGGCGTTCTCGTGGGCACCCTCGCCGCCGCCTGACCACCCGAAGGGAGGGCCGCGCCGTGATGCTGCGCCGCCACCACCGGGGCGAGCCGGACGACGACCAGTCGACCAGCTCGCCCCCATCCGACACCAAGTCGGACACCACCAAGGACGCCCCGCAGGCCAAGGCCGCGGGGCGTTCGTCGTCCCGCAGCAAGCCCAAGGGGGGATGACCGGTGGCCCGGATCTACGCCACCCCCGAACAGCTCACGGCGTGGACCGGGCAGCCGGCCCCGCCGGACGCCGAGCGCCTGCTCGCCCGCGCGTCCGAGGACGTAGACGACGCCCTACTCAGCGCCGTTTACGACACGGACGCGCTCGGCATGCCGACCGACGCGAAGATCGTCGCCGCCCTCGCGGATGCGACGTGCGCACAGGTCGAGTACCAGCAGGCGACCGGCGACGACGGCACCGGCGCCGCGGGCCGATGGGACTCGGTTTCCATCGGCCCTGTGTCCCTGTCCGGGCGCACGTCCGGGCCGCAGGCCGCCGGCGATGTGGACCTCGCCCCGCGGGCGCACCGCGCGTTGAAGCGCGCCGGCCTGCTCCCGGGGGTGATCTGGTGAGCGCCGTCCCCGGATGGCTGTTGCGCCACCGAATCACCGTCGAGCCGTATCTCGGCGACTCGGCGTACGGCCCGCGCTACGGGCCGCCCGTCGAGAACGTGCCCGCGCTGGTCGCCCTCGAGATCCGCACCGTGCGCGACCGCGAGGGCCGCGAGCGTAAGCGCGTGCCGATCGAAGAGGCGACCCTCGAGCGATCGGGCGTGGCGACCGTCGACGAGGGCGAGCTCACGGCCGCCGTTTCGTACGACACCCCGTACGCCGTGCGCCAGCACGAAGAGTTGACGTACCGGCACGACGCCGGCCGCACCGCGAAGTACCTCGAGGGCCCGCTCACAGAGCAGGCCGCCGCGGTCGCCGCGATCATCGCCGCGCAGCTGCGGAGGTCGCTCCGTGGCTGATCTGCTCGACGGCCTCGCCCGCCTGCTCGACGCGGCCGGCCACGCCACGTACGACCCCGACGGAGTCACCGGCGATCTGTTCGTCGAGGAGATGCCGCCGACGCCCGATGCCGCGGTCGCCCTGTGGCTGTACGACGGGGGCGCGCAGGACACCCGCAACGCCTACGACGACGTACGGCTACAGGTGCGCGTACGCGGCGGGCCCGACCCGCGCGTATCCCGCGCCCGATGCCACGCCATCTACAGCGAGTTGCACGGCCTCGCCGGCCTCGAGCTCGCCGACGGTACGTGGCTCACCCTCGCCGCCGCGCGCGGCACGCCGGCCCCGATGGGCCGCGACTCATCCGGCCGACATGAGCACGTCGTGAATTTCGACCTCACGGTATCGGCCCCCACCAAGCATCGAACCGAGTAAGGAGCTACGCCCATGGGACGCCCCATTGACGCGCGCGGCTGGGAATTCGAGGTCGAGAACCACGCGACCCCCGACACGTTCATTCGTATCGGCAACCTCCAGTCGTGGAACGAGAATCCCGGAGAGAACGAGGAGACGGCCGACACGACCGATTTCGACTCCGACGGGTATTAC
>Ga0299913_10000640_pt1 | contig 23101 bp, 23 predicted proteins | sample RVTome_9_FD_201360 | JGI IMG/M metagenome (GOLD analysis project Ga0299913, IMG submission 201360) | Soil microbial communities from uranium-contaminated site in the Upper Colorado River Basin, Wyoming, United States - RVT155D38 (version 2) ... | reverse complement strand
AGGAAGATCACCGGCAGCATCACCGTGAAGAAGACCGAGGCCGGATTGCGCCAGAAGGTCTTCTGGTCGTAGCGGAACTGGTGCAGGGCGAGCCCCGCGGCGCCGCTCACTCCGCCTCCTCCTCGGCCTCGCCGGTCAGCTCCAGGTAGACCTCCTCGAGGCTGCGCCGGCCGACGTCGAGGCCGGCCAGCTCGACGTTCTCCCGCAGCGCCCAGCCGGTCAGCTCGTTGAGCGCCTGCACCGGCTCACCGGTGCGGATCGTGACCATCCGGTCGCCGTCGTCGCCGAGCGGGTGGAGCGGCAGCTCGGCGCGGGTCACGCCGGCCGGGAGCCGGAAGCGGATCTCGGTGTCGGCGCCGGTCTCACGGCCGAGCCTGTCGGGGCGCCCCTCGGCGATGATCCGGCCGGCGACGATGATCGCGGCGCGGTCGGCGAGGAACTGCGCCTCGTCCATGTAGTGGGTTGTCAGGAAGACCGTCTTGCCGAGGTCCCGCAGGCCGGCGATGATCCGCCACGCCTGCCGCCTGGCCGAGGGGTCGAACCCGGTCGTCGGCTCGTCGAGGAAGAGCAGCTCGGGATCTCCGACCAGGGCGATGCCGACGTCGAGGCGACGCTGCTGCCCCCCGGAGAGCTTGTTCGTGCGCTGCTCGGCCTTGCCGGAGAGCCCGACGAGGTCGATCACCTCTTCCACCGGGCGCGGTGAGCTGTAGTAGCCGGCGTAGAGGGCGAGCGACTCCCGCACCGTCAGGTAGGGGTCGAGCTTGTTCTGTTGGAGGACGATGCCGATCCGCTCGCGCCATGCCCGACCGGCGCCCGCGGGATCCTCGCCGAGAACCTCGATCTCGCCGCCGCCGCGCTCGCGGTAGCCCTCGAGGATCTCGGTCGTCGTCGTCTTGCCGGCCCCGTTGGGGCCGAGGAAGGCGAAGACCTCACCGCGGCGCACCTCGAGATCGATCCCGCGCACGGCCTCCAGGCCGCCGTAGCTCTTCCGCAGGTCGCGGACGCTTATCACCGCCTCCGACACGGGGCGGATCTTAGGCAGGGGTGCGTGACGCCAACCTTTCGGGACGAAGGCGTGACGCGCTTCTTTGCTTGTAGGAGCGAGGCGTGCGTCGGGGCCTGTGACCGTGTGGCAATGACCGACGTGGCGTCGACGACGTGAGCGACATTGGGGACCGGATAGGTCCCCAAGGTGACCCACATCCCCTTTTCACACATGCCGACCGCGTGATCTCCCGTCTGGCTGGGCGGCAGCACGGTGTGGTCGCGCGGGATCAGTTACTCGAGTCCGGGCTCAGCGCGAGGCAGGTGAAAGGGCGGATTACGCGGGGCTTTCTGCATCCCCTGCACCGGTCGGTGTACGCCGTCGGTCACCAACTGCTCACCCGGCGTGGCCGATGGATGGCGGCGGTACTGGCATGCGGCCCCGGATCAGTCCTCAGCCATCGCAGCGCCGCTGCCCTTCACGGCCTCCTCCGTGCATCTGTTTCGAGCAGCGACGTCACCACCTCGGAGACGAGGCGGCGCGGGTCACCCAGGATCCTCACCCATTACTCACGAAGCCTCGACCCGCTCGACCGCGCCATCGTCGACGCCATCCCGGTGACGTCAATCCCCCGCACCCTCCTCGACCTCGCCGAGGTCGCCGACCGCCGCTCCCTCGCGCGCGCCTTCGAGGAAGCTGACCGGCTCGGGCTCCTTCACCTGCATGGCCTGGAGGGAGTCCGCGCCCGCGCCCACGGCCGTCACGGCCTCCCCCTCTTCGATGCGGTCATCGCCGCCCATAGAGCGCCCCTGGACGTCCGCTCCGAGCTCGAGCGGCGCTTCCTCGAGCTCTGCGAGGAGGCAGGGATCCCCCTCCCCTCTCTCAATGTCCTCGTCGAGCGGTGGGTGGTGGACTGCCTCTGGCCGGAGGCGCATCTGATCGTCGAGCTCGACGGCTTCGCATACCACCGCACCCGCGCCGCTTACGAGCGGGACCGTGAGCGCGATCTCGGAGTGGCGCTCGCCGGGTTCGCGGTGCTGCGGTTCAGCTGGGCCCAGGTGACCCGGAGCCGCGGGATGGTGGCCGCGGCGCTGCGGCGCGAGCTCGCTACTCGAGCTCGACGTCGCGATGCTTGACGCGGACGGCGATGTCGTCGCGACCGGCGAGATCGCGGCGGATCCGATCGGCGACGGTGACCGAGCGGTGGCGGCCGCCGGTGCAGCCGATTGCGATCGTCAGATGGCTCTTGCCCTCGGCGACGTAGGCGGGCACCAAGTACTCGAGCAGGGGCATCAGACGGCCGTAGAACTCGCCCGCCTGGGTGCCCGACTCGACGTACTCGCGCACCGATTCGTCGAGACCGGTCAGCGGCCGCAGCTCGTCGACGTAGTGGGGGTTGGGCAGGAAGCGCACGTCGAGGGTCATGTCAGCGTCTCGTGGCGGGCCGTTCTTGAAGCCGAAGGTGAGCAGCGTCAGCGCCAACCGCGTGTCGGTGTCCTCGCCGAGCATCTCCTCCGCGATGCGGCGCCGCAGCATGCCGGCCGAGAGGTCGCTGGTCTCCATCACGACGTCGGCGCGCTCGCGCAGCGGCGCCAGCAGCTCCCGCTCCGCGCGGATGCCCTCCACGACCCGCCCTTCGGGAGCCAGCGGATGGCGCCGGCGGGTCTCCTTGTAGCGGTCGACCAGCGTCTCCTCGTCCGCCTCGAGAAAGAGGACCCTGGGATGGAGGCCGTCGCTGTCGAGGTCGTCGAGGACGTGAAGCAGCTCGTCGAAGTACTCGCCACCGCGAACGTCGGAGACGACCGCGGCGCGCTCGACCCCTGACCCCTTGTGGCGGAACAGCTCACCGAGGGCGTTGATCATCCGCGGCGGCAGGTTGTCGACGCAGAAGTAGCCGCCGTCCTCGAATGCGGCGATCGCCTCCGACTTGCCGGCCCCGGAGTGCCCGGTGATGACGACCATCGTCACCTGCTCGGCCATCGGTCAGCCCGTCCTGTTCAGTTGGTCGTGGATCTCACGCGCAACTTTGCCAGGCACGCCGGGCACCGCTTCGAGCTCCTCGCGTGTTGCGGCGAGAAACCGCTCCGGAGAGCCGAAATGCTGGAGCAGGGCGCGCTTCCTGACCGGGCCCACTCCCTTCAGCTCGTCGAACACCGAGCCGGTCATCGCCCGGTCGCGACGGCCCCGGTGGTGCTCGACCGCGAAGCGGTGAGCTTCGTCGCGGACCCGCTGGAGAAGCTGCGAGGCCTCCGAGGAGCTGGGCAGGTCGATCGGCTCCGCCCGGCCGGGAACGAAGACCTCCTCGAGGCGCTTGGCGAGGCTGATCACGGTGACGCCACGCTCGGCGAACGGTGCCAGCGCCCGCAGTCCGGCCGTGAGCTGGCCCTTGCCGCCGTCGATCACGACCAGCGAGGGCAGCGCGGCGAAGCTCTGGTCCCGCTCGGCGTCGTGCGGGGAGAGGTCGGCCTGCTCGAGGTAGCGGTTCATGCGCCGTGTAAGCACCTCCTCGATCGCCGCGAAGTCGTCGGCGCCGCGGGCGCCGTTGCCGGCGAAGTCGCCCCGCACCTTGAAGCGGCGGTAGTGGGCCTTCTTCGTCGCTCCGCCCTCGAAGACGACCATCGAGGCGACCGTGTGCTCGGCCCCGAGGTTGGAGATGTCGAAGCCCTCGATTCGCACCGGCAGCTCCTCCATCTCGAGCGCCTCGCGCAGCGCCGAGAGAGACTCGACTCGGCGCTGGCGGCGGTGTTCGCGGCGCAGCCGGTCCTGATCGAGCGCGAGGCGGGCGTTGCGCTCGGCGAGCTCGCGCAGACGGCGCTTGTCGCCGCGCTCGGCCGCACGCACCTCGACCACGCCGCCGCGTCGCTCGCTGAGCGCCTCGGCCAGCAACGCCGCCCGCTCGCGCAGGTAGGGGCCGACGATGATCGTCCGCGGCATCGCCGGCGAGGCCGAGTAGTACTGACCGATGAACTCCTCGGCGACCTCGGCCAGCTCGCGCTCGCCCTGGTTGTCGAGGTAGAAGCTCTGTCGCTCGGCGAGGATCCCGTCGCGCACCTGGAAGACCTGCGCGTTGGCGTCGGTTCCCTCGGCCGCGACCCCGATCAGGTCGGCGGTCCCGACCGAGCCCCCGGCGACCCGCTGGCGCTCGAAGAGGGAGCGGATCGCGTTGAGGCGGTCCCGGTGCAGGGCGGCGCGCTCGAACTCCTGCGCCGTCGCGGCCGCCTCCATCTTGCGCTCCTCCTCGCGCTCGACCTCGCGGTAGCGCCCGGAGAGGAAGGCGACGATCGCCTCGATCCCGGCGCCGTACTCCTCGGCGTCGAGGTAGCCGACGCAGGGAGCCCCGCAGCGCTTGATGTAGTAGTCGAGGCAGGGGCTGCCCGAGTGACGGCCCGGCTCCGGCCCCTCGCAGGTGCGGTACTGGAACAGCTTGCCGAGCAGGTCGAGCGTCTCGCGCACCCGCTTTGCGCTCGAGAAGGGGCCGAAGTAAGCGCGCCCGGCCCGGTGCCGCTCACGGGTGAAGTAGACCCGCGGAAACGGCTCGTCGAGGCTGACCGCGACGTAGGGGTAGGACTTGTCGTCGCGCAGGCGGATGTTGAACCTGGGCCGGTGGCGCTTGATGAAGCTCTGCTCGGCCAGCAGGGCCTCCGCCTCGGTGGCGGTGACCATCACCTCGATCCGCTCGACCCGGCGGGTGAGGTCGGTGTGGGCCCCGGCGAAGTGGGAGGCGACCCGCTTGCGGATCGAGCGTGCCTTGCCGACGTAGAGGACCCCGCGGGCGTCGTGGAACAGGTAGACGCCCGGCGCGTCCGGGAGGTCGCGCCGCTGCTCGGCGATGCGCTCCGCGCGCGTCTGCTCGCGGTCGGCTGAGGCCACGGCCTAAGGGTAGGCTCCTGGCCACACGGCCAAACACCGGACGGAGATCGAGATGAACACCCAAACCCTGAACCCGCCCGAGCTGCAGACGCTTCGGATCGAGGTCGACGGAGAGATCGGCACGATGACCCTCGACCGCCCCGACGTCTTCAACGCGATGAGCCCGGAGATGATCTTCGAGCTGACCGTCGCCTTCGCGTGGCTCGCCGACAGTGCCCCGCTGCGGGGGCTGGTCATCACCGGCGCCGGGCGGGCGTTCTCCTCGGGCGGCGACGTGAACTGGTTCCGAAAGGGGGTCGAGGATCCCGATCACGACCTCCCCGCCGACGTTCGGCGGGGGGCCGAGGTCCTGCACCAGGCGATCGTCGACATGCAGCGGATCCCCTATCCGGTGATCGCCGCGGTCAACGGGCCGGCGGCGGGCGCCGGCTTCTCGCTGGCCCTCGCCTGCGACATCCGCATCGCTTCCGAGCAGGCGTTCTTCGCCTGCGCGTACGGGCGCATCGGCGCCTCTCCGGACGGCGGCATGACCTACTTCCTGCCCCGCGTCGTCGGGCCGAGCCGGGCGCTGGAGATCCTCCTCGACGACCCGAACATGAGTGCCGCGGAGGCGCTCGCGGAGCGCATCGTGTCGGAGGTCGTGCCGGCCGATGAGCTGATCGGGCGAGCGACGGAGAGGGCGCAGGAGCTCGCCGCCAAGGCCCCCCACTACGTGCGGATGGCGAAGCTGCTCTGCAAGCAGAGCATCGAGAACGGGATCACCGAGCACCTCCAGCTCGAGCGTCACGGGATCGCCGACAGCATGGCGACGAAGGACCTGCGCGGCGGCGTCGAGGCCTTCTTCGCCGGCGAGCAGCCCGAGTTCAGCGGTCGCTGACCGTCCGGGCGGTGGCGCGGTCCCGGCTGAACCGGTCGCCTGCCGGGGCCGTATCCCGGCGTTAGAGTGAGCTCGCACGCACCGAGGAAAGGAACGCTGATGAAGAAGGCCCTCGTCCTGCTGGCGATCCTGGTCGCCGCGCTCGGCCTCGTCGCCTGCGGCGACGACGATGACGACGACACCGGCGCCGTGACGACACCGGCGACCACCGAGCCCACCGGTGGCGGCGGTGGGGGCGGTGGCGAGACGCTGGCGGTGACCGCCGACCCCACCGGCCAGCTCACCTGGGAGCCGACCGAGCTGAGCGCCAAGGCAGGCCAGGTGACGATCGAGCTCGACAACCCCGCTCCGGTCTCCCACAACGTCGAGATCGAAGGCAACGGAGTCGACGAGGTCAGCGACACCGTCTCCGAGTCGACCACCTCGGTGACCGCCGACCTGAAGCCGGGCACCTACCGCTATTACTGCAACATCCCCGGCCACGCCGAAGCAGGCATGGACGGCACCCTCACCGTCAAATAGGCCTGGGCGCGGGTGGGGCGGGTACCGCTCCTCCCGCCGGGCCGCCGGGCTAAGCGGGCAGCGCGTGGCCGACGCTGTCGCCGACGCAGCAGGGCTTCTCCGAGCCCTCGACCTCGAGGGTGAAGCGGGTGACGACCTGCACCCAGCCGCCACCGACGTCATCCACCGAGACGACCTCGGCCCGGGCGCGAACGCGACTGCCGGCCGGGACCGGAGCCGGGAAGCGGACCTTGTTCCAGCCGTAGTTGACGCCGAGCGCGAAGCCGCTGGAGGCGATCATCCCGCGCCGAAAGCCGTCGATCAGCGAGAGGGTGAGGTTGCCGTGGGCGACAGTCGTGCCGAACGGGCTCTCCTTCTCGGCCCGCTCGACGTCGACGTGGATCCACTGGTCGTCGCCGGAGAGCTCGGCGAAGGTGTCGATCATCTCCTGGGTGACCTCGCGCCACTCGCTGGGGCCGATCTCCTGTCCGATCAGCGAGCGCAGGCCCTCCGGGCCCTCGACCTCGACCATCGCTTCCATCGCGGGCGCAGGCTACTCGATCAACCGCACCTCGAAGGGCGGCACGAAGAGCGCCCCTGCGCCATCGAGGAGGGCGAGGATCCGGGCCACGTAGGCGGTCGTCTCGGGGATCGCCGGCACGCAGCCGCAGGCGGCGACGGCGGCCGGCCCGGCGTTGTAGGCGGCGAGGGCCAGCGCCGGCGAGCCGAACTGGCGCAGCAGGTCCGACATCAGGTGCGCCTGCGCGTCGATCGCGGCGGCGGCGTCGAACGGGTCCCGAAGGCCGTAGGCGGCGGCGGTCGCGGGCATGAACTGGGCGATTCCCTGCGCGCCGGCCGGCGAGACCGCGGCGGGATCGAAGTTCGACTCGGCCCGCAGCTGCGCGGCCAGCAGCGCCGCCGAGACGTTCCAGCGCGCCGCCGCCCGCAGCAGCGGCGCCCGGAACTGGGCAGGCACGAACGCGGGCAGGGCACCCCCGCCCGCTCCCCGCCCGTCTCCGCCGCCGCCGCTCGAGCCGTCTCCTCCGCCCGCGAGGACGCCGTCGCCGGCAGCTGAGCAGGGCGCCGGGCCACGGGTGAAGCCGTAGTGCCAGGGCTCCCAGGAGTAGCGCTGCTCGAAGCCGAAAGCGGGGGCGTTGGCCGCCAGCCATGCGTAGGCGCCGGGCGGGCCGAGGTCGAGCTCGGTCGCGCAGCGGTGCAGCGAGCGACCTGGCGGCGCCACCCACTGCGGGTCGGGATTGGCGGCGAACAGCGCCGCCTGCTCGGCGTCGGAGCGAAAGCCGGAGTTGATCACCAGCGCGATGCCGTCGGCCGCGGCCGCCGCGGCCATCGCGTCGAAGGCGGCAGCGACGTCAGGGCGCATCCCCTCGCCCTGGCGGTGGACCAGCGGGCCCGAGTAGCCGCCGCCGTGCGCCTGCTCGGGCATTCCCCCGCCCCATGCCGGCGCAGCCGCCTCGGCGACCGCCGAGGCCTCGATCTCCACCCGCTCTGAGCCGGTGCTCAGCTCGGCGAGCACCACCGCCTTCGACCGCAGCGGGGCGAATGAGATGCGATCGGGGAAGGAGAGGCGGAGCCCGCCCGGGCCGACCCCGTTCGCGGCCGCCGCCCGCAGCGCCGCGGCGCGGGCACGCAGCAGGTAGGCCGCCTTGCTCAGGTGGTGAGGGTTGGGAATCCCTCCCGGGAGCAGCGCCGGCGAGAGCAGCCGCGGCAGGTCGTCCCGCATCGAGCGCGCCGCCGAGAGCGCCGCCAGGTCGGCGGCGCGCTGGGCCCGGCCCTTGCCGGTCAGGGCGCCGGCGATCGAGACCAGCGCCAGCACCGCCACCAGCAAGGCCGCGACCGCGCCCAGCGCCAGCGGCAGCGCCTGCCCTCGATCCTCGCCCGGCAGGCGGCGCAGCAGCCTGGCGAGGGCGGCCTCCGCCCCGCCCAGCGGGGCACCTGCCAGCGCCCTGCGGGCGGCGAGCCAGCCGAGCGGGCGCTTGACCACCCGGACGCCGACCCCGCGCCGCTGCACGTCGCGGACCGCGAGGCCGGTCAACGCGCGACTCGTGGGCAGGTCGGCGCGCAGCACCGCTCCATGCGGGCGCAGAACCTCGGACTCGAGCAGCTCGCGGAACCGGGGCGGCGGCGCATGGACCACGCAGGCGGGGACGCGCGGCGCCTCGGCGATCGCCCGAGCGAGCCGTCCGCCGCCATCGCCGTCCGCCGCCACCGACAGCCGGCAGATCCGCCCGCGCGCGGCCGCCCCGGCGTCGGGTAGCGAGCGGTTGAGCGCCTCCTCCAGGGCGCGGGCCGCGGCAGTTGAGACGATCGTCGGCGCCGCGCCGCCCGCGGCCCCGAGCTCGACCAGCAGGGCCGGCCGCCCCGCTCTCGCCATCGCGCCGGCCAGCGCCGCGGCCAGCGCAAGCGAGCCGCTTGCGGCGCCGACGCTGCTGACGACCAGCGTCCTCACCGGCGCGGCGGTTGCGCGGTCGCCGACGAGCTCACCGCAAGCGTCTCGGCCACGGACGCGATCGGCGAGGGCGGCCGCAGGCGCACGTCGACGCGGCCCCCGTCCACGCCGACCTCCACTCGCTCGCGGGCCCAGCCCGGCAGCGCGCTCCGCGCCGCATGCCCTCCGTCCTCCCCTGCGGCCAGCGCCAGCGCACCCGCCTCGGCGGCCCCGTCCGCGAGCGTCAGCGCGTAGCCGGCCGCCAGCAGCTGCAGGGACAACAGTCCGGCGAGGAGCAGCGCGGGCAGCGCGGCGACCAGCTCAACCGAGGCCTGGCCATGCTGCTCAGCCACTTCCCGCCCCCGGCGGCAGTCGCGTGCTGGCGCCGACCTCGAGCCGAGGCAGGAGCGGAAGCAGCCGCGGCACGCCGACCTCGACCGAGACCAGCCCTTCGCCGCCGACCCGTGAGCCCCGACGCAAGGGCGCCGGCAGCGCCTGCCTGGCGGCAGCCGCGGAGTCGCCGCCGACCACGGCCGCCCGAGCCCCGGCGCGCGCCGAGAGCGCAGCCGACCAGAGCGCGTAGCCGGCGGCGGCGAGCTGCGCGGTGACCAGGATCGCGAGCAGCAGCGCCGGCAGGATGCCGATCAGCTCGACCGAGGCGGTCCCGTCGGCACGGCGGAGGGCGGGGCTGACGCGTTCGGGCGGCACACCTCGACGCTCGCAGCCACCGCCGCACCGATGGCGCCCCTACTGCGCCGAAACTAGTACGTGTTCGCTTCCAGCCAGACCCGCCAGATCGCCGCCACCGAGGCGCCGAGCAGGAGGATCCAGGCGAGGGTGCCGCCGCCGGTGTCGAAGAACTCATCGGTCCCGGCGATCAGCAGCGCGATCACTCCGAGGGCGCCGTAGAGGATCGCCCGCCTCCCCTCGCTGAGGGCGGAGAGGGTGAGCTGGTTCTCGCGGCTGAACACGTAGAGGAACCAGGTGATCGCGGCCAGGAACCCGATCGTCAGCGCGGTCAGCACCGTCTCGGCGGCGTTGCCACCGCCGGGCACGAAGGCGACCGCCAGCGCCAGGGCCATGATGATCGCGATGTTCCGCGCAACCCTCACCCCGGGAAGTCTAAGGCCGCTACTTCTGGGTCATCACGATGATCCCGATCACGGCCGCGGCCACGCAGGAGAGCAGCGCGAGGACCGACAGCGCTCCCGCGGCCGCCGCCGCCAGGGGCCGCTGGTCACGCGAGAGGTCGGCGAAGCGGGTCGCGCCCCAGATCGCCAGCGAGAAGACCAGTGTCACGCCGACGCCGGCGACCGAGGCGAACAGGACGGTCTGGAGCAGCTCCTTGGTCTCGACGACGGTTGCCAGCATCATCGTCTCAGCGCGCCGGTACCGGCGCCCCCTCCTGGGCGCGACGTACGAAGGCGGCCGTGACCAGTGACAGCGCCATCAGCGTCACCAGCACCGGCCCGAGCGCACCCTCGCCGAAGATCCGCGTCACTCCATAGGTCAGGGCGCCGATCGAGGCGGCCGCCGGAACGGTCAGCACCCAGGCGCCGACGATGTTCCCGGCCACCCCCCAGCGGACCGCGGAGAGGCGCTTGCCCGCGCCCGCCCCCATTACCCCGCCGGAGATCACGTGGGTGGTGGAGAGCGGAAACCCGAAATGGGTCGAGGTGAGGATCACAGCCGCCCCGGCCCCTTGCGCCGAGAACCCCTGCGCGGTGTCCATCTTGATGATCCGCGTTCCCATCGTGCGGATGATCCGCCAACCGCCGACGTAGGTGCCCAGCGCGATCGCCGTCGCCGCCGAGACGATCACCCAGAAGGGGATGTCGGCGTCGGCGTCGAGGTTGCCGTTGGCGATCAGGGCGAGGGCGATCACCCCCATCGTCTTCTGGGCGTCATTGGTGCCGTGGGCAAGCGCGAGCATGCCGCCGGAGATCACCTGCCCGAAGCGGAATCCACGGGTCACCGGGCCGGGCCGCAGCCGGCCGACGACCGCATAGGCGAGCGTTATCCCCACCGCCGCGACGAGGAAGGCCAGCGTCGGCGCGACCAGCGCCGGGATCAACACCTTCCCGACCAGACCCTCGCCGAGCACGGCCCCCGTCCCGTAGGCGGCGATCGTCGACCCGACGACGCCGCCGATCAGCGCATGCGAGCTCGAGGATGGCAGCCCGAAGTACCAGGTGACCAGGTTCCAGGAGATCGCCCCGATCAGGCCGGCGAAGATCACCGTGGTCGAGTCGATCGCCCCCGGGTCGACGACGTCGTTGGCGACTGTCGCCGCCACCTCGAGCGAGATGAACGCGCCGGCGAAGTTGAGCAGCGCGGCGAACGTGATTGCGACACGGGGCGATGCCGCCCGGGTCGAGATCGAGGTGGCGACTACGTTGGCGGTGTCGTGGAAGCCGTTGGTGAAGTCGAAGGCAAGGGCGGTGCCGACGACGATGACGAGGATCAGGTCGTTGTCCACGCCGCTAGCTGTTCTTGATCACGATTCCCTCGAGGATCTGCGCCGCCGTCTCGGTCGCGTCGATCGCCTCCTCGAGCACCGCGAAGATGTCCTTCCAGCGGATCACCACCATCGGGTCGATGCCGTCGGAGAACAGCGAGGCGACGGCGTCGCGCGAGACCCGATCCCCCTCGTTCTCGAGGCGGTGGATCTCGATCCAGTACTTGTCGAGCTCCTTGAAGTCGCGCAGATGCTCGAGCGCCTCGGCGAGCTGCTCGCAAGAGGCGACGAGGATCTTGGTCAGCTCCTGCGCCTGCTCCATCGGCGCCTCGATCTTGTAGAGCCCGAGGAAGTCGGCGGCCTCCTCGGTGTAGTCGACGATGTCGTCCATCTGGGTGGCCAGCCCGTAGATGTCCTCGCGGTCGATCGGGGTGACGAAGGTCGAGTTCAGCCGCTGGACGATGTCGTGGGTGATCCGGTCACCCTCCTGCTCGGCCTTGAGTATGTCGCGGGCGAGGCCGCTGTCGTCGGGCCACTCGGCCATCATCTGCTCGAGCAGCCGGGCCGCCCGCAGGCTGTTCTGCCCCGCCTCGGTGAAGAGGTCGAAGAAGACCCGGTCCCGGGGGACGAGAGAGAACCGCGCCACGGCGGCGAACCTAGCAGAGCCGTCTGCCGCCGCTGGCGCTCAGCCGGTGACCGCTGCGAGCTGCTCCGCCGCCCGCAGCGCATGCCGCTCGCGGAGCTCGGCCTGCACGTCGCGAGGCTCCCCGTCTCCCGGCTGGAGGCGGGTCCAGTCGCCGTCGGACCTCAGATCCCATGCGTTGGTGGTGTCGGCGAGGCAGCGCTCGAGGACGTCGAGCAGCTCGGCCTGCAGGACCTCGTCCTCGACCGGCGTGACCAGCTCGACGCGGCTGTCGAGGTTGCGCGGCATCAGGTCGGCGGAGCCGATCAGCACCCGCGCCTCATCGCCGCGCTCGAAGGCGTAGATCCGCGAATGCTCGAGGAAGCGGTTGACGATCGAGACCACCCGGATGCCCTCGGAGACGCCGGGCACGCCCGGCCGCAGGCAGCAGATCCCGCGCACGTTGAGCGCCACCTCGACGCCCGCCTGCGAGGCCGCGTAGAGGGCACGGATGCAACGGGCATCGACCAGCGAGTTCATCTTCAGCGCGATCCGGGCCCGCTCGCCGGCGCGGTGGGCATCGACGGTGCGCTCGATCTCCTCGGTGATGCGGTCGCGCATCGTCGTCGGCGAGACGAGCACCTTGCGGTACTCGGCGGGCCTTCCGTATCCGGTCAGGAAGTTGAACATCTCGGCGACATCGGCTCCTATCTCCGGGTCGGCGGTGAAGAGGCCGTGGTCCGTGTAGATCCGGGCGGTTTTCGGGTTGTAGTTGCCGGTACCGATGTGGACGTAGTGGCGCACCCGATCCCCCTCGCGGCGCGCGACGAGGAGGGACTTGACGTGCGTCTTCAGCCCGGGGATCCCGTAGACGACGTGCACGCCGGCCTCCTCCAGGGCCTTGCCCCAGTGGATGTTCGCCGCCTCGTCGAAGCGAGCCTTCAACTCGACCATGCAGACCGCCTGCTTGCCGCGCTCCGAGGCTCGGATCAGCGACGGGACGAGCGCCGAGTCGTCGCTGGTCCGGTACACCGTCTGCTTGATCGCGAGCACGTCGGGGTCGGCGACCGCCTCCTCGACGAAGCGCTCGACCGAGGTCGCGAACGAGTCATAGGGGTGGTGGACGAGGATGTCTCCCTGGCGGATCGCGGCGAAGATGTCCCCCGCGTCGCCGTCCTCGACGTGCAGGCGCGGCTGGGTGACCGGGGTCCACGGCTCGTAGCGAAGCTCCTGGTGGCCGGGGACGCCGACGATGTCCCAGAGGTCGGCGAGGTCGAGCAGGCCGGCGATCTCATATACCTCGAGCTCCTGGAGGCGCAGCGCCTCGACGAGCTGGTCGCGCAGCTTCGGGTTCATGCGGTCGGAGACCTCGAGCCGCACCACCTCGCCGAAGCGGCGGTGGCGCAGCTCGTCCTGGACCGCCTGGAGGAGGTCGTCGGCCTCGTCGGAGATCGTGAAGTCGGCGTCGCGGGTGACGCGGAAGTAGCCGTAGTCGAGCACCTCGGTGCCCGGGAAAAGGGCGTCGAGGTTGCAGGCGATGACGTCCTCCAGCGGCATGAAGGTGGTGTCGCCGTCACCGACCGGCAGGAAGCGGCCGAGCAGCTCCTTCGGGACCTTGACGCGGGCGATGATCTCGCTCTCGGTCTCGGGGTCGCGCAGCAGCACCGCCAGGCTCAGCGAGAGGTTCGAGATGTAGGGGAAGGGCCGGCCCATCCCGATCACCAGCGGCGTCAGCGCGGGGAACACCTGGTCCTTGAAGCGGGCGGTGATCTCCTCACGCTCGGACTCGCTGGCGCCCTCCAGGGAGAGGATGCGGATTCCCTGCTCCGCGAGCGCCGGCCGCAGCGAGCCGTCGAAGCAGCCGTGGAGGCGCTTGTCCAGCTCCAGGGTGCGGTCGCGGATCGCGTCGATCTGCTCGCGCGGGGCGAGCCCGTCGGGCCCGCGCGCGTCGATCCGCGCATCGACCTGGTCCCAGAGGCCGGCAACGCGGACCATGAAGAACTCGTCGAGGTTGTTCGCGTATATCGCGCAGAACTTGACCCGCTCAAGCAGCGGCACCGAGGGGTCCTCGGCGATCTGGAGGACGCGGTCGTTGAAGTCGAGCCAGGAGAGCTCGCGGTTGAAGTAGAGCGAGGGATCTTCCAGGTCTGGGGCCCGGTCGGTTGAGACCGGCTCCGCCTCGGGGCGTGCCCGCGTCTGAAGCTCTTGCTCGAGCAAGGCGTCCTCGTCGTCCATCGTACTGAGGGGTTGCTCAGGCGGCCAGCGCCGACGCCGCCCGGCCGGCTTTGCCCAGTTCGAGCGCCTGACCGTAGCCGGCGGCAAGCTGGCCCATCGCTCGCTGCCAGGAGCGGGCTCGGGCCGCCATCACGCCGGCTGCCGCCATCTGCCGCCGCAGCCGCGGCGAGGCGGCGAGCTGCAGCAGAGCGCCGGCGAGGCGATCCGGATCGGCGGGACAGAGCAACCCGGTGCGCCCGTTCTCGACGAGGGTCGCCGGCCCACCGGCCTCGACCGCGACCACGGGCAGGCCGCTGGCGCCCGCCTCGACGACCACCTGGCCGTAGGTGTCGGTGGAGCTGCAGAAGAGGAACAGGTCGGCGCTGGCGTAGGCGCGGGCCAGCTCCTCGCCCTCGAGCCAGCCGAGGAAGGTCGCATGCCCGCCGAGGCGCCCTCGCAGCTCTTCCTCCTCGGGTCCACCGCCGGCGAGCAGCAGGTGCAGCCGCGGGTCGAAGCGGCGCGCGCGCAGGAAGCTGTCGGCGAGCAGCGCGACGCCTTTCTCATGGGTGAGGCGGCCGGCGTAGAGGACCTTGACCTCGCCGGGGTAGGCCTCCGGGTCGCCCTTCGTCGGGCCGAACCGGGTGACGTCGACGCCGCGCTCCCAGCGCGAGATGCGCCCGGGGTCGGCACCGAGCTCGACCAGCGAGCGATCGCTGGCCGGGCTCGGCGAGAGGATCACCGCCGGGGCGCGGTAGAACGCGGCGAGGGCGAGGCGGGCAAGCTGCTCGAGCCCGTCGTCGTCGCTGCGCAGCCCGGCGTAGGCGGCGAACTCGGTGTGGTAGCTGCCGACGAGCGGGACGCCGGTGATCCGCGCCAGCAGCGTTGCGGCGACCCCGGTGGGACCGGGTGCGGTGACGTGGATCATGTTGTAGCGACGCTCGGCGAGGGTCTCGACCAGGTCAGGGAGGCCGGGAACTCCCAGGCGCATGCCCTCGTAGAAGGGGACGTCGAGCTCCGCCACCGCGGGCAGGCGCCGGTCGACTTCCCGGTCGGTGCCGATCACCTCGACCTCGAAGCCGGGCACGCCCCGCTCGCGTACCTGGGCGATCGTCTGGGTGACACCGTGCATCGCGTCGATCCCGTCGGCGATCACGGCAACCCGGGGAAGCTCGCCGGCGCGCTCCGCGAGCTTCGCCATCTCGTGACCGAGGAAGGCGGCCGAGGGCGCGTATGGGATCGCCGGGACCAGGGCGCCGAAGATCCCTCCCGTCGCGGCCATGAAGTCTCCGCGCGCGGCTGCCTCGGTGCCCTCGGCGACAGCGGCGCGCACGCGCCGGGCGTGGATCCTGCGGGCGCGGCGGTAGAGCTCGGCGTGGGAGAACTCGTCGGCCTGGAGGTAGGCGATCAGCTCGCGCCCCTGCAGCTCGAGCTCCATCGCCTCGAGCCAGGCTTCGAGCAGGCCGCGGGCATCCTCGGGCCCGAGGTCGGAGGAGGCGGCGCCCTCGCGGAGGCTGCCCTCGCGGATCACCCGCTCGGCCATCTTCAAGACCGCGCCCGGGCTGGGCGCGCCCCCACCCTCGCTCCGTCCCTCGAGGGCGAGGGCACGAGTCGCCAGCGCCATCGCCGCGTGGGCCCACTTCGCGGCGCTGCCCTGCTCACCCCGGGCGGTGGCCTCGCCGCCGCGCAGCTGGTCCAGAAACTGTTCCGGCGTGGCCGCGGCCGGCACCTCGGTGTAAGTGCGACCGATGTCCACGCCGGCATGGTCGTCGGAACCGGCGACCCCGGTCCCGCCGTGGGTCTCGATGTAGATCGCCGCCGGCATGTTCAGCTCGGCTGCGCGTGAGCCGTTGCGCGTCTCCCAGACGGAAAAGAGCTCCGCGAGTCGGCGCCGGTGGCGGGCCGCGAGCGGCGCGCCGACGTTGTAGAAGGGATGCGCGAGCGCGCAGGCGATCCGGTTCTCGGCAAGGAATGCGGCGCAGGCTTCGACATCGCCGGCGTTCGCCTGCAGCCACTCGTGGTCTCCGGGAGTGATCCCGTAGCAGAGGATGTGAACCGCCTGGGGCTCGCCGGCGAAGCGGGCGGTCAGCTCCTCGGAGATGAAGCAGTCGGGCCGATCGGCCAGCTCCAGACAGCCGTCGATCGTGTCGTGGTCGGTGATCGTGACGAAGTCCATCCCGCGCCGCTTGGCCAGCTCGTAGACCTCCTGCGGCGGGGTCGCGCATTCGGGCAGACCGAGCGAGCGTTGCACGCCGAGGCGTGAGTGCTGCGAGGCGCTGGAGTGGCAGTGCAGGTCGGCCTTGGCGGAATCGGCGCCATTCGCCGTCACTGAGGGAATCATCGGTGTCTCCCTTGTCTTGGTCCTCTGGTCGCCTCCAGGTTCACGCCTGAGCAGGGACTTCCGGTTAAACGGCGGGGAAGGCGGCGTAAAGATTCGGTGACCGAGCCGACTCAAAGTCGCCCCATTCGGCGCATCCCATGTCCGCACTGAGGCGTCAGGGTCGCCGACGTGGAACTTCCGAAGGAACGTCGCCCGGCCGAGGAGCGACCCAGGTCGCGAAGCGACGCGCCGCCGCCGGGCGGTTTGGCTGCCCCGGCGGCAGGTGATGATCGAGGACAACGGCGAGCTGCTCGGCGAGGGACGACTGTCGGACGCCCCTCGGCGGGGACTTCAGCCCGCGGCCGGGATCGCACCAGATCGGCCTGCCCCTGCGCCGGGACCGTTGGGCGAAGCTGCAGGAGGCGGCGGAGATCTGCGGCTGCCCACCGACGACACTGGCGAAGATCCTCGTCGCACGGGGAGCGGCGGCGATCGTCGAGGAGTGGCAGCGCGACCGGCTTGCCTAGCCGGCCTTCTCTGCAGCCTGCTCGAGGGCGGCCCAGGTCCCGTTCCTCGCCTGGGACCGCCAGAGGTCGCGGAAGCGCTCGAAGAGCAGCGCCCGGCGGGCCTTGAGGTGGACGGCGAGCAGCTCGAGGCCGCGGTAGGAGCCGCGGTTCGGCGATTCCCGCACCAGCTTCGCCTCGAGGTCCTCTGCCCCCTCGGCGCGAACGAGCACGGCGCGCGCGTCGGCGGCCTGCAGCTGCTCGATGTGGGCGATCGCGCGGGGCAGCATCACATCGCAGTCGTGGATCTCGCCGAGCACGGTCTGAAGGTCCTTGGCGGCCCGGCGCGCGTCCTTCGCATCCCCCCCGAAGCATCCCCCGGTCACCTCGAGCACGTAACGCAACCGCTTGGCGGCGATCCGCATGTCGTGCTGGGCGACCGTCGCGCTGGGCTCGAGCGCCGCGTCGGCGAATGAGCGCAACTCCTCGATGCGGGTGGCGATGATGTGGGCGGCATTCTCGCGGAGCGGCCGCTGGGGGTCGAGCCCCTTAACCTTGCGCGCCTTCACGCCGCGCGCTCCCGGGCGGGATCCCTTGGGACCTCGGCGCGGGCCTCCTCGGCCAGCTCCTCGAGGCTCTGCCGCAATGCGGCCAGGCGCTCCTCGGTGACGAATTCGCGCAGTTGCTCGTTTGCCACCTCCTGCTCGGCGCGCAGGCGGTCGATCAGCGTCCGAACCCCGACACGGTCCGCCGGCCCGACCTCCGCGGCGAACGCCTCCAGGCCGGCGATCGCGACGTCGCGATCGCGCCGCTCGCCGAGCGCGTCGGCGATCGCCTTCACCTCTCGAAGCGCCCGCTTGTGGCGCTTGCGCGGGAAGCAGGTGGCGAAGATCTCCATCGCCGCCCGCAGGCGCCGGGTCGCCACCCGCATGTCGTGGACACGCTCGATGTCGGTCAGGTCGAGGACGCGGGCGGAGTGCTCGACCACCTCGGCGCCGCGGACCTCGATCGTTCGCGCCGCGGCGAGCGCAAACGGCGCATCGCATTCGAGGTCCGGCACCTCACGGGCCCGTGCCATTGCCGCAGCGTAATCGAGCAGGCGCCGGCCGTCAGACGGCGAGCGCCTCGGGCGAGGACCCGCTGACGCTGCCGTTGAGCAGGTCGAGGATCACTCCCTCGCGCAGCCCGCCCTTGCCGATCTGAAGCGGCTGCCCGAGCAGCTCGGAGATCTTCTCCAGCAGCAGCACCCCGGTGGGCAGGATCCGCACCCGGCGCGGGTCCAGCTCGAAGCGGCGGGCGACGTCCGCGATCGGGTCGCCGGCGAGCACCCGGATGCCGCGCTCGAGCGTCTCGTACTCGAGCACGGCTCCGACCAGGCGCCGCATCGACGTTGCGCTGCCGCCGACGGCGACCGCATGCTCGGGCTGCTCGATCTCGGCACCGGCGAAGACATCCTCGATGCGATCGCGGACCTTGCGGATCTCAGTCGCCGAGGGCGGGTCGCGCTCGATCAGCTCGTCAGCTAGCACCCCCGACCCGATCGGCCAGGAGATCACCCGCTCGACCCCCTCCGCGACGGTGCCGATGATCACCTCGCTGGAGCCGCCCCCGACGTCGACGACGCCGATCTTGCCATCCACCGGGTGCCCGAGCGTCTTGGTCGCCCCGATGAACGAGAGCCGCCCTTCCTCATCTTCGCTCAGCACCTCGACCTCGACCCCGGAGACCTCGGCGATCGCCTGCGCGACCTCGTCGCGGTTGCGGGCATCGCGGATCGCTGCGGTGGCGACCGTCTTGATCACCTCGGCGCCGAGCTCCTCGGCCAGGCGAACCTGAGTGGCGACCACCTCTCCGACCTCGTGGATCTTCGGCTGCTCGATCGAGCCGCCCTCGGAGAGCGCCTTGTTGATCCGCGTGTAGGCGCGCTGCTCCATCACCTTCTTCAACTGGCCCTCAACCGGCTCGGCGACGAGCAGGCGGGTGGTGTTGGAGCCGATGTCGATCGCGGCGCAGAGCATCGGGATGCGCGGGCGATCCATGTTGGCAGACGGCACGGATACGCCACCGAGCGCCGGCGGCCGTCGTACACACCATCTTCACCAGTGGTTCACCGTCGCTTCACAGGCGGCTGGGCGGCGCCGCCGACACTTCTCCAAGTGTCACGTGTTCAGCCAGACCAGCGCCTCGGCCTCAACGTCCCTTACGAGTGGTGGCCCGCGGCGGCGCTGGTCAAGAGCTTCGAGGCCGCCGGGTTCGGCTGGACCCAGGTGCCCTCCCCGCCCGCCGCGCTGCTCGCCGACACCCGCGCCTGCCTGGCCCACGGGCGGGCGGTCGCCGCGGCGCTCGAGACGACGACGCTGGAGGCCGTCGTCCACGGACCGGGCGAGATGCGGGCCGGCTCCAGCGAGGGAAACCGCGCATTCGAGGGGCTGCTCGCCTACGCCGCAGAGGTGGGCGCCCGTGCGGTCGTCTATCACGCCCGCAACCTCCCCGACTCACCCGCCAGCGAGGACCGTCTGTTGGCGGAGACCCGCTCGCTCGCTCGCCTCGCCGGCCTCGCCGACCGCCTCGGCCTGGTGATCGCGGTCGAGAACCTCGCACCCCTCTACATGGGCCCGGAGCGGCTCGGCCACTCGCCCTCGGTGCTGCGCGCGCTCGTCCGCCGGATCTCCTCGCCGGCGCTCGGGATCTGCCTCGACCTCGGGCACGCGCACGTCGTCGCCGACCTCCGCCACAGCGACGTCGTCGAGCTCGTCCGCCCGGCGCTCGACTCGGTCGTCCTCTTCCACGTCCACGACAACCTCGGCGCCCGCCGCGGCGTCGCCGTGCCGCCCGAGCTCGACCCGCTGCGCCTCGACCTCCATCTGCCGCCCGGCCGCGGCACCCTCCCCTGGAGGAGGCTGGCCCCGCTGCTCGACGGCCACGCGGCGCCGCTGATGCTCGAGATCCACCCGCCGCACCGGGCCCACCCGGCGCAGCTCCACCGGCAGGCCCGCGAGCTGCTCAGCCCGCGCGGGCTGCCCGTGGCCGCCTGAGCGACCGCGGTCGCTAGGGCTGCTGGCCGAGCAGCGCCTCGCCCGGGTGGGAGGCGTCCTCGAACTCGCGGAAGAGCCCGGTGACGATGAAGGCGACCTGCTCGCCGATGTCGACGGCGTTGTCGCCGGTCCGCTCCAGCGCCCGGGCCGCCAGCATCATCGTCATCGCCCACTCGCGCTGGTCGGCGTCGTCGCCGATCTCAATCGCCCGCTGGAAGCACTCGCGGTTGAGGTTGTCGACGACGTCGTCCTGGCGAACCAGGTCACGCGCCATCTCGACGTCGCGGTCCTCGAAGGCGCGCTTGGCCTGGTTGATCTGCGTGCGCACCTGACGGCCCATCATCAGGATCCGCTTCAGCATCTCCTCGTCCGCCGGCGGCTCGTGCCCGGCGAGCGGGATCAGCTTGCAGATGTTCACGCACTGGTCGCCCATCCGCTCGATGCTCTTCATCACGTGAAGCAGCGCCGACATCAGCCGCAGGTCGGTCGCCACAGGCGATTGGGTGGCCATCACCGTGATCAGGCTCTGGTGCACCTCGAGGTAGCGACCGTCGATGCGGTCGTCATCGGCGATGACGATCTGAGCCAGCTCGATGTCCTGGTGCTCGATCGCCTCGAGGGTGCGCTCGAGCGCCGTGGCGACCATGTCGAGGCCCTCCAGGCCGCTCCTCTCGAGAGTCTCCAGTTCCTCTTGGTAATGCGAGCGCGCGTGCTCCGCCATCAACCGACCTTGCCGGACACGTAGTCCTCGGTCCGCTTGTCGGAGGGGTTGGTGAAGATCTTCTCGGTGTCGTCGTACTCGACGATGCGCCCCCAGCGGTTCTGCTCGCTCGAGTCGAGCTCGACGATCAGGAACGCCGTCATGTCCGAGACCCGTGCCGCCTGCTGCATGTTGTGGGTGACGATCACGATCGAGTATTGCTCCTTTAGGTCGAGCATCAGGTCCTCGATCTTCCCGGTCGAGATCGGGTCGAGCGCCGAGCAGGGCTCGTCCATCAGGATCACGTCGGGGTCGACAGCGATGCAGCGGGCGATGCAGAGTCGCTGCTGCTGGCCGCCCGACATGCCGAATGCGTTCTCGTCCAACCTGTCCTTGACCTCGTCCCAGAGCGCCGCCGACTCGAGCGCGTGCTTGACCCGGTCGTCGATGTCGCTCATTCCCAGCAGCTTCGGGCCGAAGGCGATGTTGTCGTAGATCGACTTCGGGAACGGGTTCGGCTTCTGGAACACCATCCCGATCAGCTTCCGCGCCTGGACCGGGTCCACATCGGGCCCGTAGAGGTCCTCACCGTGGTAGAGGATCTGCCCCTCGACCTTGGCGGTGGGGATCAGGTCGTTCATCCGGTTGAAACAGCGGATCAGGGTGCTCTTGCCACAGCCCGACGGCCCGATCAAGGCGGTGATGTTGTTCTTGTAGACGTCGAAGGTGACCTCACGCACGGCAGCCTTGCCGCTGTAGGACACCGACACGTCCTTACTGCTGAAGACGACATCCTTGTGCTCGATCTGACCGTGTTCCTCTCGAACGGCGATCGGCTTCGCCAACCCGCGCTCCGGCCCTGGGGTCTCAGGCTCGGCCCCCGCCCGCTCGGCCTGTCGCCTTTCCTCTTCGGTCACGTACTCGCCCACCTTAGATCACCTACCACCTTTGCTCATATCGATTGCGTAGCCAGATTGCGAAGGAGTTCATCGCCAGCAGGACGATCAGCATGACGATGATTCCCGCCGCCGCCAGAGCCTGGAACTCCTCCTGGGGGCGCACCGCGAACTGATAGATCTGCACCGGTAGCGCCGAGTAGCCGTCCGGCGAGAACGGCGTCGGGTCGAAGGTGACGAACACCGTCGCGCCGACGAGGAGCAGGGGAGCCGCTTCGCCGAGGGCTCGGGAGACCGCGAGGATGACACCGGTTGCTATCCCTGGGATCGAGGCAGGCAGGACGTGGTGGCGGATCGTCTGCCACTTGGTCGCGCCGAGGGCAAGCGAACCCTCGCGGATCGAGGCGGGCACGGCGCGAATCGCCTCCCTAGCGGCGATGATCACCACCGGGAGCACCAGCAGCGCCAGAGTCAGCGAGCCGGCGGCGAGGATGAAGCCGAGATCGAGCGTTCCACGGACGATGAACGCGAGCCCGAGGATGCCGTAGATGATCGAGGGAACGGCGGCGAGATTCTGGATGTTGACCTCGATCAGCCGGTTCCACCACTTGGTCCGGTCCGCGTACTCCTCGAGGTAGATCGCGGCTCCGACGCCGACCGGGACGACGAAGAGCATCACGCCGCCGATCAGCTCGAGCGAGCCGATGATCGCCGGCCGGAACCCCGCCTTGCCCGGATCGATCGTCGAGGGGACGTTCGTGAACAGCTCGCCGCTGAAAGCCGGCGCCCCCTTCACCGTGGCCTGCGCGAGGAGCGCGACGAGGCCGGCGAGCGCGACCAGGATCGCCAGCAGCAATAGGCCGGCGAAGACGGTGTTGAGGATCACGTCACGCCGCGGCTGGTTGTGGAGGACCGCCGCGACGTTGGCCCGCGCGCCGGCGACCGCGAGGCGGGTCCGCTCGGTGTAGAGCTCGCCCCCCTCCATCACTCGTAGACCTCGCGGTAGCGGCGGACCAACCTGATGCTGATCATGTTCATGACCAGAGTCATCAGGAACAGCACGGTCCCGACCGCGAAGACCGACTTGTAGTCGATCGAGCCGGTGGAGACATCTCCTGTGGCGGTGACTCCGATGTACGCGGTCATCGCCTGGATCGGCTCGACCGGGTTGAAGGTCAGCTGCGGCGTCGAGCCGGCAGCGAGGAGGACGATCATCGTCTCGCCGACCGTGCGCGAGATCGCGAGCACGACGGAGGCGACGATGCCGGAGAGTGCCGCCGGGAAGACGACCTTCGTCGCCACCTCCATCTTCGTCGCCCCCATCGCGTAGGCGCCCTCACGGAGGCCATTCGGGACCGCCGACATCGCGTCCTCCGAGATCGAGGCGATGATCGGGACGACCATCAAGCCGATGCCGAGGCTCGCGGCTAGCGCCAGGAACGGCTTGCCCACGGCCCCGCCAAGGAGCTCGCCCGGCCAGAGCGGCTGGATGATCTCGGGCAGGATGAAGGTCGCGGCGAAGAAGCCGATCGCCACGGTCGGGATCCCGGCGAGGATCTCGAGGATCGGCTTGACCGTCTTCCGCACCCGGGGCTTCGCGTACTCGCTCAGATAGATCGCCGACGCGAGCCCGATCGGGATCGCGAAGAGCATCGCCCAGAGCGCGACGTTCAATGT
>Ga0299913_10000639_pt1 | contig 23104 bp, 27 predicted proteins | sample RVTome_9_FD_201360 | JGI IMG/M metagenome (GOLD analysis project Ga0299913, IMG submission 201360) | Soil microbial communities from uranium-contaminated site in the Upper Colorado River Basin, Wyoming, United States - RVT155D38 (version 2) ... | reverse complement strand
AGGGCGACTCGGCGCGCATCGGTTTCATGCATCTCGTCCTCCTTCCGGGACTCCATTCCCGGCCTGCCGCCTCAATGCCCGCCGAGCGGCGGGCCTCAGGAACATCGGGAGCACCACGATGACCGCCACCACGCGCAGCACGTGCATGCTCGCGACGAGCGGGCCGCTGGCGCCAAGCGAGATGGCGGCGGCAGTCATCTCGGCCATGCCTCCCGGAGCAAGACCGAACAGCGAGGTCAGCGGGTCGGCGAATCCGAGAATGGCGAATCCGCTTCCAATTACGACGCCCGCCAGGAGCGTGCCCGCAACGGCCACCGCCCCGGGCAGGAGTACGGCTCGAAATGAGGCGATCATGCGACGATCGAGTGTTGAGCCGATGACGGCGCCGACCAGGACCTGCCCGAGCACGGCCCACTGGGCCGCGATGTCGTACCGTGCGGCTGCCGTGAGCTGCAGCGTGCCGACTGCCGCCATGGCCCCGAGCATGGAGCCGCCCGGCATGCGGATGGCGCTGCCGATGAGCCCACCGAAGACACCGACCGCGAGTACGAGGAGCGTGTCGGTCATCCTCCCGTCCACAGTCTTATGAGGAGTGTCAGGGCAGGTGGCCCGAGGATGACGATCGCGATGACACGGACCGTGTGGACAGCGACCACGACGTGCATGCGCGCGCCCACCTCCTCCGACGTGACCGCGAGCTCGGAGAGTCCGCCCGGCGTCGATGCGTAGAGTGCCGTCGGCATGTCCCAGGCGAACACCCGATGGAGGACCACGCTGATCCCGAGCCCCGCCATGATCATGAGCACGACTCCAACGGCCACCGGAACGAGCAGCTCGCCCACGGTCGCAAGCAGCTCCGGAGCGAAGGAGAGGCCGACGACCGTGCCGAGGAGAATCTTGCCGACTTCCCTGAAGGGCCGGGGAAGACGCGGTCCGGGTCGGGCCAGGTTCACTGCCAGCGCACCCAGCACCGCGCCGAGAACCGCGCCGGCGGGAATGCGCAGGGCTTCGGCCGCCAGGCCACCCGTGAACGCGCCGGCGAGCAGCATCAGGGTACGACCGATCCGCTCGCGCTCGACGAGGAGTGTCACCCCAGTCCCTCGGCCGAGCCAGCAACCAGCCCGGTGAGGCCTCGCTTGGCCAGACCGCGCCGGGCGAGTTCGAGCGGCACGAGGTCGCGGGCCTCGATGTCGAGATTCGTGTCGGGCCCCAGGTGCTCGATGAACCACCGTCGCGCGCGCTCGTCCTTGGCCTGGAAGATGAGGACCTTCGGATCGAACCGCGCGACGAGGTCCAGGAGCAAGGTCTCGTCGATTTCGTTCACGTCCTCGTTGATGCCTTCACCCTGGACGAGCACGCGGTACGCTCCCGCATCGAGGAGCGTCTCAACCTGCTTGAGCATCCAACCCGAGTGCGCTCGGTGATCGGCCTGTCCCTTCTTGCCGACCTCCGCGAACGCGAGCAATCCCTGCTCGGTCGCGAGGTTCACGAGGCGGACCTTCTCTTCGAGGGCAAGCACGACCTGCGCCGAGGCGACCTCCACGCCAGCGCAGCCCAGCGCGGCGGCCTCGGCATAGAGCTCCCGCATGACGCCCTGCGCAATACCGAGCTCGAACCCGTCACCGGCGACGAAGACGCGGACGTCGGCGGCGGCGTAGTCGCCGATCTTGCGCCGCATCAGCTGCGGAGTGTAGAGGCGCGGCGAGGCGCTGCAGATCTTCACCCAGTCGACGAAGTCGGCGCCGACCTCCAGCAGATCGGCCTGACCGCGGGTGCCGATCCCGCGGTCGGCGACGATCGTCAGCCCGTGGTCGCGCGGCTTCGCCGAGCGGGCGGGGATTCGCAGCGCTGCGAAGGCACGGTCCTCGAGCCGGCTGACCTGGCCGGTCATCTGTCTGACTCCTTGCCGTCGAGGGCGAGACGGAGGCGGAAGCGATCGCCGCGCAGGAAGCTGCGCGAGTGGTGGAAGGGTGTGCCGTCGGCGAGGAGGCCCGTGGCCTCGATGAGGAGGACCGGAGTGCCCACGGTCAGCTTGAGCCACATCGCGCGCCAGTGGTCGGCGGCGGCAGCCTGCACGACGTAGTCGATCCGCGAGCGGCGCAGGCGATGGCGCCGGAGGAGCAGGTCGGCGACGTCGAGCTCGTCGACCTCGCTTTCGGAGAAGCCTGGTGCGAAGCGGTCCGGGGCATAGTGCACCTCGTAAGCGACCGGCTCATCGTGCTCGAGCACGAGCCGCCGGACCTTGTGGAGCAGTGCGTCGGGCTCGATCCCGAAGACCTGCCTGAGGCGACGATCGGGGTAGAGGGCCTCGCGGCTCTTGACCTGCACGCGCTGCTCGGGGTGGCCCTCGGCAAACAGGCCAGCCAAGGGTGTATCGAGGGTGATCCGCTCGGTCGCCCGCGGTTCGGTGACGTAGGTCCCGCGGCCGGGTGTGCGGACGAGCATTCCCTCGCTGACGAGGCTGTTCAGCGCCTGCCGGACGGTGATTCGACTCACGCCGTACGTCGCGCACAGTTCCGCCTCGGTCGGTAGGCGCTCGCCAGGCTGCATCTCGCCGAGGATTCGGTCGCGAACGATCACCTTGAGCTGGCGCCAGAGGGCGACCGGCTGCTCGCGGTCCAGGAGGGGCGGAACTGCGGCGGTCATTGATTTAGTATAACAAATGAGCCCATGAGAGACAATCACTCAAACAGGAGGTTCGATTTGGTATGACGGTGCCGACGACCCCGATTGAACGGAGCATGGTGGAGGAGCTCGCTGCGCGGATCGAGGGCACGCGCCTCGCAGACCTTCCGTCCTCGGCGCTTGCCATCGCCACCAACGACCTGATCGACGCGGCCGGCCTGTGTGTCGCGGCGCGGGATGCGGATTACATGCGCGCGCTGCTCGACGGCTGGGAGGGGTCCGGGGAGTGCACCGCCATCGGTCATGCGCAAGCTCTCGACGCTCCGGGCGCGGCGGTCGTGAACGGCACCGCCATCCATGGCGAGGACTTCGACGACACCCTCGAAGGTGCGCCGCTGCGGCTGGCTGCGATGGTCATTCCGGCGGTTCTCGCCGCCGCCGAGCGTCACCGGCTGAGTGGCCGCGACGCGATGCGTGGGATCGTCGTGGGGCTCGAGACGCTGTGCCGCGTCAACACCGTCGTGCCCGGCGGAATCCACCGCGCCGGTTTCCACCCGGTCGGCGTGCTCGGTCCGCTCGGAGCAGCCGCAGGCGTCGCGTCAGCGATCGGCCTCGACGCCGCCGCCGCGGCCCGGGCGCTGGGAATCGCCAGCAGCTTCTCGTCGGGGACGCTCGCCTACCTGGACGACGCGAGCTCGACGAAGCGGCTGCATCCTGGCTGGGCGGCCCAGTCCGGCTACCGCGCCGCGCTGCTCGGTCGTGCCGGCTTCGGCGCCCCACGCTTCGTCTTCGAGGGCGAGCACAACTTCTTCCGCGCCTTCGCCCCGAGCTCAACGCCTGACTTCGGCAAGCTGCTGGAGGGCTGGGGAGAGACGTGGCTGATGGAGCGCATCGCCTTCAAGCTCTATCCGTGCGGAACGATGATCCACCCGTACATCGACTGCATGCTCGAGCTGCGGAAGCGCGGCGTCGACGCCGACGATATCGTCGAGGTGGAGTGCGAGACGGGTGAGGGGCTTGTCGATCGCCTCTGGGAGCCGCTTGCCGAGAAGCAGCGGCCCGCGTCGGGCTACGCGGGGAAGTTCAGTATGCCGTACTGCATGGCGGTCGCCTTCGTCGTCGGGAGTGTTGGCCTCTCCGAGTTCTCAGATGAGCGGACCGCCGACCCCGCGGTGGTGGCGCTCGCCTCGCGCATCCACTACGTCATCGACCCCGACAATGAGTACCCGGCAAACTACTCGGGCCACGTTCGCGCCCGGCTGCGCGATGGCTCGGTCCAAGAGTTGCGGCAGCCGCATTTCCGGGGCGGCGCGCGAGAGCCGCTGGGTCGCGGCGAGCTCGTCGCGAAGTTCCACGCCAACGTCGCGCACGGCGGCTGGCCTGCGGAGCGCGGCGAGGCGTTACTGCGGCTCGTCCTCGAGCTTGCCGATCAGCCGAGGCTTGACGGTCTGGCCGCCTTCCGCGGATGACGCGGCCGCCGTGGTGACTGCGCGCCCTACTTGATCGCGGTCGGGTTGATCGGTCCGCCGACGCTGCCGGTCACCGGCAGCGGGTTCGCGCAGAAGAACATCTCGTAGACGCCGTCCTCGGCGCAGTCGGCTGCGAGCCGCTCGAGGTCGAAGATCTCGCCGACGCAGAGCCCGATCTGCGGGAGCGCGACACGGTGCCAGGGCTGGTTCACGAACGTCAGCTCGTTCGGCCGCACCTCGACGCCCCACGTGTCGCTCGCCAGGCCCGCGATCTCACGCTCGTGGATCCAGCCCAGCGTGTCGAAGCCGAGGCCCGGGGCGTCGCCGCCGGCGTACGACCCCCAGCCGCCGGCCGCGCGGCACTGTGCGATCTGCCCGAACCGCAGGAGGACGAAGTCGCCGCGGCGCACCTCGATCCCCTGCCTGGCTGCCACAGCGTCCATCATCTCCGGGTCGATCACCTGACCGGGCTCGCACCACTCAACACCGAGGTGGCGCGGCACGTCGAGCAGCACGGCGCGGCCAACGATCCGGTCGCGGTAGTTCGCGATGTCGTTGCGTTCGGCACCCAGACTGCTGACGAGACGGCAGTCGTAGCCGTTCCACATTCGGCTGTCGTAGAAGATGTGGGCGAGCGCATCCCACTGCGTCGCGCCCTGGGTCGGCAGGAAGAGGACGTCGTCCGCACCGCCGATCCCCTGCGGGGCCCCGGCGAGCGAGCGCGCGTAGACGTCGTCGCCGTCGCGGAGCATGAAGGTCATCGGGTTGAAGCGACGGAGGAACCCCTGCTGCGGGCCTGAATCGCCGAAGTCGATCGCCAGACTGAAGACCGCGCCGCGCCGGACGAGGCGGCTGGCCTCGACGATCATCTCGGGAGTGACGAAATTGAGCGTGCCGATCTCGTCCTCGTCGCCCCAGCGCCCCCAATTGCAGTAGCGCTCGGCTGCCTCGCGCAGGCGCGCCTCGCCGCCGTCGTCGTGAGTGCTCATCCGAACTCCCTCGTTCTCGGATCCCCCTAGTGATCGAGCGCGGCGTCGCCGGCCAGCAGCTGGGCGAGCTCGGTGAGCGGCAGCTCCTCGAGCCGGCCGATCGCAGCGAGCAGTCGGTCGGCGTGCGGGTTGCCGCCGATGCGGCACGCCGCGCGAAACTTCTCCTCCAGCTCCGCGTCGTTCATCGGGCGGGCGATCGTGCCGCGCGCATGCTCCACGTGGACCGATCGCCGCTCGCCGCCGTCGGGCTCGACCGCGACGATGCTCTCGTCCTGGGCGAGGTCCTGCCGCACCTCGACGTCGACGCGGGCCATGGCCTCCCGGTAGAGCGGATCGGCGACGCGGCCATCCTCGAATGCGTCGGGTAGCACCTCGCCCACGATCCATGCGACCGCCGCCGCGTACCGCACACTGAACTTCGCCTCGAGGCCGGAGGCCGGCTCGGGGTTGCCCATCAGTTGGGCGGTCTCGGGCGGCACGGTGAGCCGGAGGTTCGCCGGCATCGTTCCGCCGACCGCCGCGCGGAGCTCGCGGACCCCATCGATCGCGGCGTGCGCGACGACCCCGCAGGGGTAGGGCTTGTAGCCGTTGTCGAGCACCGCCCAACGGCTGCCGAGCTCGTCGAGGAGCCCCTCGAACCGCGGCTCGTCGTCGTACATCCGCAGGAACCCGCCGGCGCCGACGATGTCCGGGTGCGAGGTGAACCCCCGCTCGGCGAGGAGGGCGCTCTGGACGCCGAGCGCCCCGGCGCGGCCGAGGTTGAGCGCCTTCGACATCGATCCGAACGTGGCGACCAGTCCGGCGCCGCCCGTGGCGGCGATGCCCATCGCGTGCGCCGTCGCGGTCGAGTCGAGGCCGAAACGGCGGGCGAGCGCCGCGGCCACTCCCACGCCGCCGACGATCCCGGTCCCGTGCCAGCCGCGCTCCTGCATCTGGGGCGTGACGGCCGCCGCGAGGCGAGCTTGGATCTCGAAGCCGACGGCAAAGGCAGTGACGAGGTCCTCGCCGGTCCAGCCGCGGCGTTCGCCGACTGCCAGCAGGGCGGGTATCAGCGTGGCGCTCTGGTGGAGACGCATCGGCAGCAGCGTGTCGTCCCAGTCCAGGACATGGGCCATGACGCCGTTGGCGAGCGCGGCGTCCATCGGGTTGGCGGGGCGCGCGGATCCGACGATCGTGGAACTACCCGTCGTGGAGTCGAGCGCGTCGATCGTGTCGACCACGATCCGGGCGGCCGGGTGCCGCGTCCCGGCGATGGTGACGCCGAGCGAGTCGAGGACCGCGCGCCGGACGGCATGCGTGACTCCCGCCTCGATCCGGCCGGCGTCGGTGTCGACGGCGAACGCGGCGAGTGCGCTGGTGAGGTCGCCGTCGGAGGTCACGTCGCCTGGCCGCCCTTCTCGGAGAGGCTCGCCAGCAGCCGTCCCCAGCCGGCGATCTCGCCCCGGTAGCCCTGGTTACGAAGTGCGGCCCACAGCCCGCACGGGTAGTTCAGGAAGACGGGCATCCCGAACTCCCGCTCCAGGACCGGCGCGGCGTGGGCGGCGATCCAGCGCCCGCCGGGGAGGATTGCGCCGTGCGGCTCCCCGGGCGCCGACAGCGCGGCGCGGCCGAGCTCGAGCGCCAAGCGCATGCCGTTCGCGTCGTCGAGCGCGGCATTCTCGCGCATCGTCCGGCTCTCGCTGACCGTGGCCACGACCTCAATTCCGGCCTCGGCGAGGTAGGCCGCGATCCCCTCGTTCACCTCCGGTTTCCAACGCGTGCCGAGCGCCACGCGGTGGATGCCGAGGTGCTGCGCGGCCGCGATGATCGCCTCCATGTCGGTGTCGGCCGAGACACCGTGCGTCGACTCGACCTGGGAGAGGAGCGCGCGCACGCGTCGACGCCCGAGCGCGACGGCGAGCGGCACCCCCGAGAGCACCACCCGCTCCACTCGCCGCTCGACGAGCAGCCTCACCAGGTGGTCGAAGCGCGGCAGCTGCTCCTCGACCGACTCGAGCGTGTAGTCGCCGATCTCGATGCCCGCGGTCACGACCATCACGCCGGGCGGCGCGATCCGATAGAGCTCATAGGTGATCGTGTCGACGACCGGGTGCGGCGAGACGTAGCCGAGGCGGAACCAGGGCGGCTGGGAGCCGGGGATCATTCGAGGGCCACGTACGGGTAAGCCGCCCGGCTGTTCGAGTAGCCCGAGGCGGCGAGCGCCTCGGCGAGGTGCATCACCGTGGCCAGTGGGTCGACGACCGGCAGCCCGATAGTCTCGGCGAGATCGGCCGCGGAGAGCGTGACCGGCACCATCGAGAAGCCGAGGGGCAGGATGAGCTCCGCGCCTTCGTCCGCGGCCTCGCGCGCCTGCGCGACGAAGCGGCGCCGTACCTCGTCGCGCTGCTCGGGCATCTCCATCGGTCGCATGTCGATGTGGCGCAGCGAGGTCACGCGGTGGCCGACCCCCCAGCCGTCGAGCATCTTGCGGAACATCACGACCTGGTTCGCGCCGTAGCAAAGGACGGCGAAGCGGTCGACGAGCATGGCGGCCGTGTTCGCGCCGACGCGCCCGGGGCCGAGGACCGGGATGCGCACCGCATGCCGCGCCTCCTCGACCCCGAGGTCGAGGGTCCCCCAGGTCACGACCGCGTCGTAGCCGTCGCGCTCCGCCGCCACCGCGGCCCGCGCGAAAGCGGGGGCGACGAGCGCGCGGTGCAGCTGGGTCACCGCGGCGCCGCCGGCGCTCTCCTCGACTGCCGTGAAGTCGACCGTCACCCCCTGCGAGACGGCGGCGAGCACCGCGGACTGCCGCTGATCGAGCTGCCCGGGCGTGTAGCGGTTCATCAGCATCATGATCTTCACGGGCAACCCACCCTCTCGGAATGTCTGAGTACGCGGGACGCTGTCTTGACGTTTCCCCTACTATACCCGCGAAGTGCACTCATCGACCGATGGACGCGACCCCATCGAGCGGGACAGCCGCAGCGCAGCTACGACGGTGGCGCGCATCGTGGCGCTCCTCGAAGCGGTCGCGATCAGCGAGGCGCGGACCGGCGTCCGCGCCTTGGCCCGCCAGTCCGGGATCGACAAGAGCGCGGTGAGCCGCATGCTCCGCCAGCTCACCGATCTCGACATGCTCGAGCAGACCGACGACCCGGGCCGCTACCAGATCGGCCCGCGCTTCTTCGCGATCGCCGCCGCCGTCGCCAGCCGCGACGAGCTGTGGAAGGCTGCGCGGCCGATCCTCGAGCGGCTCGTGGATCACTACGACGAGACCTGCTACCTCGCCGTCCGCGAGCGCGACGAGGTGCTCTTCCGCGAGAAGGTGGAGTGCCACCAGGCGATTCGCTACGTCATCGACCTCAACCGCCCCTCGCCGCTCCACGCTGGGTCGGCCGGCCGCGCGATCCTGTCCACGCTCGACGACGACGAGTTCGAGCGCGTCGTCGGACGTCAGCGCCTGGAGCCGGTCACACCCCACACCATCACCGACGCCGCCGAGCTCCGGCGGCTGCGAGACGAGGACCGCCAACGCGGCTACACGGTCAGCATCGCTGAGCGGAGCGTCGGCGGCTGCGGTCTCGCCTCGCCGTTCTTCGGCTCGGACGGACGCTGTCTCGGCTCGCTGGTCATGACGATGCCGCACGTCCGCTTCGAGCTGGCCCGGGTCGACGACTGGGGCCAGGCGATCACGCGCGCCGCGCGTGAGCTCTCGGTGCGGCTCGGGTACGCCCCTGCCGGCACCGCCGCAGCAGCGAACCCGACCGACGCCGCGGCGCAATGACGCCGCAGGAGCTGGAACGCCTCAACGTCCGCGAGTTCCTCGAATCGGCGGTGGAGCGGAACGCCGACGCGCCGCTCCTCGTCTGGCAGGGGACCGAGACGAGCTACGCCGACTTCAACGCGCACGTCGACCGCGCTGCGCGCGCCTGGCACGACGCCGGGCTGCGCAAGGGCGACCGCCTGGCGTTCATGCTCGACAATTCCCCGGAGTTCCTTTACGCCTGGCTCGGGGCGGCGAAGCTCGGCGGCATTCTCGTCGCGGTGAACACCGGCTTCCGCGCCGAGGAGACGCGCTACCTCGTCACCCACTCGGAGGCGCGCTTCGCCCTCGTCGGACAGCCCCACCTGCCCGTCTTCGGGGAGGCCGCCAAGACGGCAGCCGACCTCGAGCGCGTCTTCGCCGTCGGTCCCGCGGATGGACACCACGACTTCACCGCGCTCATGGCCGGTGCCGACCCCGTGGCGCCACCGACGGACCTGGCCGGCGACGACGTCATCAGCCTCATCTACACGAGTGGCACGACCGGCAAGCCGAAGGGCGTGATGCAGACGCATCGCAACTACGTGCTGACCGGGCAGGCGTACCCGGCCTGGATGGGGATGGAGCGCGGCGACCGCATTTACGCGTGCCTGCCGCTCTTCCACATCAACTCGCAGTCGTACTCGATGATGGGTTCCATCGGCGCCGAGGGCGCGATCGTCCTCGCCCCGCGCTTCAGCGCCAGCCGCTTCTGGGACGACCTCCGCCGCTACCGGGTCAACGTCTTCAACTTCATCGGTGCAATGACGGTGATCCTCTCGAAGAGCGAGCCATCGCCGGCCGACCGCGATCACGTCGTGAAGGTCGCCTACGGCGTGCCCGCGCTGCCGCACGAGCTGCGCCTCCAGCTCGAGGACCGATACGGGATGAAGGTCGTCTCCGGCTTCGGCATGAGCGAGACGACCTTCGGGCTGCTCGAGCCGCCCTACGGTGAGCGCCGGCCCGGGTCGATGGGCAAGGAGCGGCACCATCCCGACCCGAGCGTGCAGCGCACCGAGGCCCGCATCGTCGACGACGACGGCCGCGAGGCGCCGCCGGGCGAGGTCGGGGAGCTCATCCTGCGCAACCCGGCGCTGATGGCGGGCTACTACCGTGACCCGGAGCGGACCGCCGAGGCGCTGCGCGACGGCTGGCTCTACACCGGGGACATGGCGTGGCGCGACGAGGAGGGGTTCTTCTACTTCTCCGATCGTAAGAAGGACATCGTCCGCCGGCGGGGCGAGAACGTGTCGTCGCTCGAGGTCGAGCTCGTGCTCAACGAGCATCCCGGTGTGCTGGAGAGCGCCATCGTCGGCGTCCCGTCGGACCTCACCGACGAGGAACTGCTCGCCATGGTCGTCCGCCAGTCCGGCGCCGACCCGGAGCCCGCCGAGCTCATCGCCTGGTGCGCCGAGCGGCTCGCACCGTTCAAGGTGCCGCGTTTCGTGACGTTCGTCGGCAAGCTGCCGAAGACCCCGACCCAGAAGATCGAGAAGCACCGCATCCGCGACAGCTGGGATCCGTCACGCGCCGACTACGACCGCGAAGTCGAGCGGGCGCGGTGAGCGGCACGACGAGGAAGCCGATCCCCCATGCGCGCGGGGAGGAGCGCCCGTTCTTCGAGGCCGCCACCGACGGGCGGCTCGCCATCCAGCGCTGCCCGGAATGCGGCAACATGGTCTTCTTCCCGCGGACCGTCTGCCCGCACTGCCGCCGCGACACGCCGGAGTGGATGGACGCGGCCGGGACGGGCACGGTGTACTCGTTCTCGGTCGTCGTGCGCTCGGCGATCTCCGGCTACGCGGACGAGGTGCCGTACGTCGTGGCGCTCGTCACTCTTGACGAGGGGGTGCGGCTGATGGCGAACATCGTGAACGTCGCGCCCGACGACGTCCGAATCGGGATGCCGGTGCGCGTCACCTTCGAGCACCGCGGTGACCGGGCCGGTGAAGAGATCGTCATCCCGCAATTCGAGCCCGTCGGGAGCGCCCCGTGATTCCGCTCGAGCAGGTGGCGATCGTCGGGGTCGCCGAGTCGGAGATCGGCAAGGTGCCGCACCAGACGCCGGCCGGCATGATGGCAGTCGCTGCACGCGCAGCCGCCGCGGATGCCGGCCTCTCGCTCGACGACGTGGACGGCATCTTCGCCACCACGCCGTATCACGGCGTGACGGTCACCACCCTGTCCGAGTATCTCGGCATCCGGCCGCGCTACTACGACGGGACAGATTTCGGCGGCTGCTCGTTCATCCTCCACCTGCGCCACGCGGCGGCTGCCATCGCGGCGGGGATGTGCGACGTGGCGCTCATCGCCTACGCGTCGAGCCAGCGCTCGGACCGCGGGCGCCTCGTCTCGAGCTCGGAGACGTCTGCCTACGAGCTGCCGTATGGCGCCGTCTACCCGATCACCCATAACGCGCTCATCGCCGCCCGCCACATGCACGACTACGGGACGACCTCTGAGCAGCTCGCCTCCGTGGCGGTCGCCGCCCGTACATGGGCGTCGCGCAACCCGCGCGCCTACGCGCGCGAGCCGATCACCGTGGACGACGTGCTGGCCTCCCCGATGATGAGCTCGCCACTCCACAGGCTGGACTGCTGCCTGCTGACCGATGGCGGCGCGGCGATCATCGTCGCGCGTCGCGACCGGGTCGTCGACACGAGCCGTGCCATCCACGTCCTCGGTGCCGCCGAGAGCTTCACCCACCGGAACATCGTCGCCATGCCGGATCTCACTACCTCGGCCGCCGCAGTGACCGGGCCGGCCGCCTTCGAGCAGGCGGGGCTGCGGCCGGACGACATGGACTTCGCCCAGCTCTACGACGCCTTCACCATCGGTCCGATCATCGAGCTCGAGGATCTCGGCTTCGTGCCGAAGGGTGAGGCGGCGGCCTTCTTCGCGGAGGGCCGGACACAGCCCGCCGGCGACCTGCCGGTGAACACGAACGGCGGCGGCCTCGCCTACACCCACCCCGGCATGCTCGGACTCTTCCTCCTGGCCGAGGCGGTTCGTCAGCTGCGCGGCGAGTCTGGGGAGGCGCAGGTGCCCGACGCCAGGGTCGGCCTTGTGCACGGCATCGGCGGCGCGCTCGCCTCCGCCGCGACGGCGGTTCTCGCCCGCCCCGAGGTCCGGGCGGCATGACCGACGTGTCAGGCGTGGAGGACGGTCAGACGCGAGACGTCGTCGAGCGACTCGATCGCCTCAACCTCCTCGACCAGGTTGCGAGTTGCGCCGTCGTCAAGCCCGGCCAGCGCGGCACACTCTGCGAACTTCGCGACGAGCTCATCGTCGGTCATCGGCCGCTGCGGGCTTCCGCGGGCGAAGCTCGCCTCACGGCGGAGCGTGGTTCCATCGGTCAGGCGGACCGAGACCGCCGAGTACATGCGATCGTAGCCGGCACGCTCGGCCGTCTCGTCGACTTCGACCTCCACTCGCGCCGTCCACTCCTGCGCATCCGTGCTCGTCACCCGTTCGTCACTGAACTGCGCGAGCCCCGCTCGCCGGTCAAGGACCGCGATCGCAAGGGCGTACTGCATCGAGAACTTCGCCTGGAGCTCGTCGCGAGGCGCACGATGAAGCAGCGCATCGGGCATGTAGTGATTCACCGCGGCGTGGATCTGGGCCACCTGCTCAGGCCGGACGTCGTGCTCGATCACGATCTCGAGCATCGCGTCGATGGCCGGGTGGGTGAGGGAGCCGGACGGGTAAGGCTTGATCGAGATGCCGGGGTCCAGGATCGTCCAGGGCTTGCCCAGCCGGTCCGACACGAGCGCCTGCTCGCCCCCGCCGTAGGCACTGAAGAACCCGCGCTGCGCCTCCAGAATGGTCTCGCTCGCGGTGTGGCCCCGCGCCGTGCGCACCGCGGCGAGGACGCCGTTCTCGGCAGCGCGCCCGCAGTGGAACGGCTTCGTCATCGTACCGAAGTTCTCTCGCAGCCCGGCGGAAGTCGAGGCGGCAAGACCGACCGCCCGCTCTATCCCGGCCGTGTCGAGGCCCACCAGCCGGCCGGCCGCCGCCGCCGCACCGATCGCACCACAGGTACCGGTGGTGTGGAAGCCGTGCTCGTAATGGGCGGGCAGCAGCGCCTCAGCCACCGTGCACGCCGCCTCGACGCCGATCACGAACGCGAGCAGCGTATCCGCACCGGTCGAGCGCGTCGACTCGGCGATCGGCAGGACCGCGGCCAAGATTGGGACCGATGGGTGCATGAGGAGCCCGTAGACCCGTCCCGGCTGGCTGGCGAGCTGCGTGTCGTCGTAATCCATGGCGTGTCCGGCCTCGCCGTTCGCGTACGCCGCCTGCAACAGTGTCCCGCGGTGGCCGCTGCCGACCAGAGTCGCCTGCGCCGCGCCTCCCATCTCGGCGAAGAGCTCCTGCGTCAGCCGCGAACCACGGGTCGTGGAGCCGGCGAGCATGACGCCCAGGCTATCGAGGAGATGGCGGCGGCTCAGCCGCCGGGCCGGCTCAGGCACCTCGTCCAGGGTGACGTTCGCCGCGAAAGCGGCAAGATCAGCGGTGGCTCCCACCCGGAGGACTCTATCCGATGAGGTACCGGATTGCCGTGGTTGCCGGCGACGGCATCGGTCGGGAGGTCGTGCCCGCCGCGATCCGCGTGCTCGATGCGATCGCCGAGCGGCATGGAATCGAGTTCGATTGGGACGAGCTCGACTGGGGCTCGGACACCTACCTGCGCACCGGCAGCATGCTGCCCGACGACGGCTTGAAGCGGATCGCCGACCACGACGCGATCTTCCTCGGTGCGGTCGGTCGACCGGACATCCCAGACCATGTCTCGCTGTGGGGCCTTCTCATCCCCATCCGGCGCACGTTCCGCCAGTACGTCAATCTCCGCCCGGTGCGGCTCTTCCCGGGTGTGCGCTCGCCGCTCGCCGACCGGTCGCCGGAGGACATCGACTTCCTGATCGTTCGCGAGAACAACGAGGGCGAGTACTCGCAGATCGGCGGACGCCTCTACACCGGCACCGATGAGGAACTCGTACAGCAGACCAGCGTCTTCACCCGCCGCGGGACCGATCGCGTGCTGCGCTACGCGTTCGATCTGGCGCATCGTCGGTCGGCCCGGCACCTCACCTCTGCGACGAAGTCGAACGGAATCATTCACTCGATGCCGTTCTGGGACGAGCGCGTACGCGCCATCGCCGCCGACTACCCCGATGTGCGGGTCGACCAGTTCCACATCGACATCCTGACTGCCCATTTCGTCCAGCACCCCGACTGGTTCGACGTGGTTGTCGGCAGCAATCTGTTCGGCGACATCCTCTCCGACTTGGGACCGGCAATTGCCGGCAGCATCGGGATCGCCCCATCCGGAAACCTCAACCCCGAGGCCGAGTACCCCTCGATGTTCGAGCCGGTCCACGGCTCCGCGCCCGACATCGCCGGGAGGGGCATAGCGAATCCAATTGCCCAGATCTGGTCAGGCGCGATGATGCTGGAGCAGCTCGGTCAGGCCGAGGCAGCGTCATCAGTCATCGAGGCGTTCACCGACGTGCTTGCCCGCGGAGCCTTCCTGACCCGCGATCTCGGCGGATCAGCCAGTACCGCGGAGGTCACGGACGAGATCCTTGCCGCGCTCACCCGCGCGGACCAGCGCCGAGCCTAGGTGTCAGTCGTCCGTGCCGAAACCGCTCGGGGCGGTGACGCCCGACATGTCGACAGCGATGACGCCCTCGACCTGGCCTGCGGTCGCACGCGCGGCCTCGGAGAGCGCCCGGTGGCTCACCGTGCCCGCCAACACGACGAGGCCATCCTGCACTCGCTCGACGGCGAGACCCTCGATCCCGGCGAGCGCATCGGCAACGGCTGAGGCCAGCTCGTCATCCGAGCGAGCGTAGAGGCTGACGACGTCGGCCCGGCTGATGATCCCGATGAGTTCCCCGTTCTCACAGACGGGAAGGCGATTGACGTTCCAGCGTGCCATCCGGGCTGCCGCTTCAGCGACGGGCCGGTCGGGTTCGATCGTGCGGGCAGGAGAAGTCATGACCGAGGCGACCGTGGTGTCCCGCATCTCCGGACCGGAGGACGAACGATCAAGCCAGCGGGCGAAGAATGGACGGATGCTCCTCACACGGCCCGCGGCATTGACGAAGTCCGCCTCTGACACGACACCGACGACCTCTCCGTTCTGGTCCGTCACGGGAAGTCCGCTGATCCGGCGCTCGGCCAGGATCTGGGCCGCCTCGCGTAGCGACGAGTCGGTCTGCACCGATATGACGTCCCGCGTCATCACGTCTCTCACCTGCATGGTCTTCCTCTCGCCTCCCTCACACCTCGACAGAGGGAGAGTACGTCACGACCCGCGGCGGGGCCAACTCGCGGTCAACCGATTGGCGCACGCGGTCGAATTCCGGCTGGGGCTCTTCGATGCCAGCGCCTCTGCCACCGAACAGACGCGCCTCCGGTATTCGGTGCCGCGGATTCAAGCCGTACGCCGCGGCTGAGAACTGCGAACCGGAGGCGCCGGCCGCAGTACACGGCGGGTCCCAAATACGAGTGCGGGCCGGCAGCGGCCCCCGAGCATCGATGTGAAGAGGGAGGATTGGATGCACCGTGCGAAGGGATCGAGGTCGCTGCTGGCGACCCTCGCCGCCGTGATCGCGATGCTGGCCGTGGCGATCGCTCCGGCCAGCGCCGTCACCAAGGGCGGGGTCGTCGACAGCGACGAGCAGTACCCGTACGTCGGCCTGATGGTCGCGTACGTGAAGGATGGGAGAGATCTCGTGCCCGCCTGGCGGTGCTCGGGGACCCTGGTGGCGCCGAAGCTGTACGTCACCGCCGGCCACTGCACGTTCGGAGCGGACTGGTCGAGATCTGGTTCGACTATGACCTGACGGACGCGGCCGCGCACAACTACCCCTCGGGCCCTGGTGACGCCGGCGGCACGCCGTACGCGCACCCGGAGTACGACGACAACGCCTTCTACCTCCATGACCTCGGCGTCGTCGTGCTGAGGAAGGCGTACGAAACGTCTGACGGCACGTACGGGCAGCTGCCCGGCCAGGATGACCTCGGCATGCTGGACGGTCTCGCGGTCGGCACGACGTTCACCACGGTCGGCTACGGGCTCCAGACGGCGTACCCCCGCGGCACCCCGCCGGACGAGTTCCTCACGCAGGCCGAGCGCCTGCGGATGATCGCCATGCCGGAGCTGCGCCAGTACTACGGCGACTTCGCCCTGCTGCTGTCGAACAACTCGAACACCGGTGGCACCTGCTTCGGGGACTCGGGCGGCCCATCGTTCTACGACGGCGTCCTCGTCGCCGTGACCTCGTTCGCGTTGACCGAGACCTGCTCGAGCCACGGTGGCGTGTACCGCCTCGACACGGCCGACGACCTCGACTGGCTCTACGGCACCTTCGGCCGCCACCTGTAGCGGTCCTGCAGCCGAAGACCCCGTCCGCCACGGTGGACGGGGTCTTTCCATGCAGCGGCAGAACGTGCGGATGCTCGGCATGCGCACCGATGTCCTGGTGGGCGTCCTCGTCCGGGCCCGCCAGCTGCCCGGCCGCCCGATCGCCGACGCGCTGATCGTGGCCGCCAGCCTGGCTTCCGATTCGCTCCCGCTGGCGACGTTCGACCGCGATCCGCACCGGTACGACATCGCCGTCCGCGAGCCCTGACCGCTGATAGGTGGGACGTCTCGGCCCGGTCGCGGTCAGTCGGTGGCGCCGTCGCGAGCCGCGCGGGCGCGGCGCTTGCCCTCGTGCATGGCCTGGACCCGCGCGACCGGGATGGCGTGGCCCTCCTCGATGAGATCGGGTGGCAGCGGCTGCGGGTCGGGCATGTGCTCGAGCCACGGGTCGCGGTCGCCGAGCCGTCGGAGGGCGGTGTGAATGGTGAAATCGGCGGGGGTGACGTCGTCGAGGTCCTCCCAGGCGACGGGGAAGGAGACGGGGACGCCCGGTCGGACGCGTGGGCTGTACGCGGCGATCACCGTGGCGCCGCCGACCCTGGTCGAGTCGACGAAGACCTTTCCGCCGCGCTCCGCCTTGACGAACGCGGTCGTGGCGATGTCCGGATCGAGTCGTTCCGCTCGTCGTGCGATGGCCCGGGTCGCCGCGGCCGAGTCCTCGAGCGATGCCGCGTCGTCGATCGGCACGAACACGTGCAGTCCCTTGGCGCCGCTGGTCTTCACCGCCCCCGCGAGCCCGACATCGGACAGCGCCTGGCGAACCGCGCGCGCGGCGCGCACCGCCATCGCGAACGCATCGGCCCCCGGTGGGTCGAGGTCGAGCACGAGGTGGGTGACCCGATCCGGCCGATCGACGCGCACCAGGGCGGGGTGATACTCGATCGCCCGCTGGTTGGCGAACCACAGCAGCGTCCGGCGGTCGTTGCACAGCGCGTACGAGACGTCCCGGTTCGACGACTCGGCCCACATGCGCACCGTCCGGACCCAGGGCGGCGTGTACCTGGGCACGTTCTTCTGCATGAAGGCTTCCTGGCCGCGATGGACGCGGATCACCGACAGTGGCCGGTCCTCGAGCACGGGCAGGATTCGCTCCCGGACCGCGTCGAGGTAGTCGACCAGGTCCCGCTTCGTCGCGCCGGCTCCGTCGAAGAGGGGCTGGTCCAGGTTCGTCAGCGGAACGCCGTCACGTTCTTCGGTCGCACTCGTCGGACTCATGGCTTGATCGTCAGTACCACGTTGCCGGTCTTCCGCTCCGTCTCCACGTAGCGGTTCGCCTGCACGACCTCGTCGAGCGGATAGCTGCGGTCGATGACCGTCCGGTAGGCGTTGGACGCCATGAGGTCGGCGAGGAACTCGACGTTCTGCCGTGAGAACGCCGGCGGCGCGAAGATGACGCGACGACCGCCCGAGTGGGCGGTGAGCGGCACCATGGCGAAGTTGAGCAGGCCGCCGGTGGAGGCGAACGCGCCCCGAGGCGTCAGGCGTCGCCGCATCCGGAGGTGCGAGAGCTTTCCGACGGTCGTGCTGTCGATAGTCGAAGACCTCGGCGGCACCGAGCGACCGAACCAGCTCGAGGTTGCGAGCTCCGGCGAAGGCCGTGACCTCGGCGCCCAGGTGCCGCGCGAGCTGCACGCCGGCTGAGCCGATGGCCCCCGATGCGCCGTACACGAGCACCGTCGAGCCAGGACCGACGCCGGCCTTGCGAAGGAAGGGCAGCGCGGAGAGGGCGCCGTCGCACGCGGCCGCCCCTGATCGAACGAGACGTTGGCCGGCTTGTGCGCGAGCGCCGATGTCGCCGCAACCGCCAGGTACTCCGCCTGGGCACCGAACCCCTCGCTGAGATAGGCGCGCACGCCGAAGACCTCGTCGCCGGGAGCGAACCGGCTGACCTCGGTGCCGACCTCGATGACCGCGCCGGCGAACTCGTTGCCCAGAATCCCTGCCTTCGGGCGACGCCAGCCGCTCGCCGCGCGCTGCACGAAGGGAGAGCCACGACGCCAGGCGCAGTCGTTGCGGTTGACGGTCGCGGCGTGGACCCGGATGAGGACCTCGCCGCGGGCCGGGGCCGGCCGCTCGACCTCGTCGACGCGCAGGACCTCGGGTGGTCCGTATCGGTCCAGGACGGCGGCTCGCATGCGAGTCATGCGGTGATGATGACGTGCCCTGCAACCGAGCCCCTGCCGACGGCGATCCCGCTCTGGTCGGGGGTGGCACGGAGTACGCGTGACCTTCGGGCCCTCTAACGCCGCTGTCCCGGCGCCGCATGGCCCGGCGCGTGCAATAGGCGCCGTATGAAAGCTGGAACGTGGAACTACCCGGGCACCGACTACTTCATGGCCGCGCTCGCGGACTACGGGCTCACCGACGACCAGATCGAGGACGTGGCCCTCGACAGCAGGGGCAACGTCCCGCAGGGCATGTACCCGGTCTACGACCGTGTCATGGAGAGGGCGTGGCAGTTGAGAGGCGCGAACGAGCTCAGCGGGGCCGCCCCGGCTTAGGGCGATTCTGCGGGCCCCGCCAGAGATCAGGAGCGGTCGATCTGATCTCGGTAGGGGCCTGCTGCAACCACATGCCCGGCCAGCACCTCGCTGCGGCCCTCTTGGGCGATGCGCAGGCGGGTGAGGCGACGGATGGCGACCTCGCGCTCCCGCATGCGGGCGAACTCCGTCGGTGGGCGGGTGGCTTCCGCGAGCAGCCCACGAAGGCGGGAGATCTCGGCATCGGCCCGAACGAGTTCCTCCTCGAGCCGCCTTCGGCGCGCTCTCCCGGTGACCTCGTCGAGCCACTCCACAACGCGGTCCCAGGTCATCGGCGGGATCTCATGCGACGCCTGCCGCCGGTCAGCCACAGGACCTGCAGCGTGAGGACGAAGAGCAGAACGATGGTGGCGAAGATGGCCATGTCGCGCAGCTGTGCTTCCACGGAACGCTTCCCAAGGGCACGCTGTGCGGGTGGCTCGCGGGGCACGCGAGTGACGGAGCGTCACGATAGCGCCCGTTGTCAAGAGGCAACACGTCGCGGTGCCCACGTCCGCGGTCATGGCCTGTCCGCAATGCGCGTGCTGGGGTCATCGAGGAGGCGCTTGAGCAGGTCAGCGCACGCGGCCGCCTCGGTCGCATGATGCCTCTCGTCATTCCGTAGGCCTGGCGATTGTGCCTTCCGAGTAATGGCTGCGCTACTCACAGAAAACCGTGCCGGCCCGGGTGTGAGAATGGACTCGTGGGACGTCCGCTCAAGGTCGGCATTCAGCTTCCAGAGGTGGAGCGTGTCGTTCGCTGGCCGGAGCTCGCCGAGATGGCGCGAACCGCGGAGGCGATCGGTCTCGACTCGATCTGGGTGGGCGACCACCTGCTGTATCGGGACCGGGGCGCAGAGCCGGTCGCTCCATGGGAGGCCTGGAGCCAGCTGGCGGCGCTCGCGGCGATCACCAGGCGCGTCGAGCTCGGCCCGCTGGTAGCCGCGACGAGCTTCCACAATCCGGCGATGCTCGCCGCCAAGGCGAACGCGGTCGACGAGATCTCCGGCGGGCGGCTGATCCTCGGGCTCGGCGCCGGCTGGAACGAGGCGGAGTATCGAGCCTTCGGCTTCCCGTACGACCATCGCGTGAGCCGATTCGAGGAGGCGTTCACCATCATCCGGGAGCTCCTTCGCCACGGCCACACGGAGATGCGCGGCACGTACTACGCCGTCGAAGACCTTCCGCTCCTGCCGCCCCCGCACCGGGCCGGCGGCCCGCCGCTCATGGTCGGATCGATCGGTCCACGGATGCTCGAGATCACGCTGCCGCACGTCGAGGCCTGGAACGCCTGGCACGCGTGGTTCGGCAACTCGGTCGAGGGCTACCTTCCGCTGCGGGACCAGGTGGATGCCGCGTGCCGCTCCGCGGGTCGCGAGCCATCCGAGGTGGAGCGGACGCTGGCCGTCCTCGTCGGCTTCGCCGATGCTGTCGGCCGGCCGGCCGGCGACGAGTCTGAGCCCGAGTCGGAACCGATTCCTGGCGACGACCCCGGCTCGCTGGCCGCCACCCTCCGGGAGTTCGCGGCGGCCGGCGTCTCACACGTTCAGCTGGTGCTCGACCCGATCACCGACGACTCGATCCGGGCATTGGAACCCATGCTGGCGGCCCTCGACGCCTGACGCTGGCCTGGACATCGTGATGGAGCTGGGGCGGCTACGCATCGTCGGCACCGGCTGGTATCGGCGGCCTACCATGCGCTTCGTGAGCGGGGAGCTGGACCAGCGTGTTCGCCTGGCGGCGTTCCAGTGGCTGCGGGCGCACATGGACGTCCACGGCGACGTGCTGCCGCGCTCGATCCTGGCCCAGGGCTTCATCCTCGATGGCCGGCGCGTTCCGCTGCTCGGCCCGCAGGGCATCTTCAAGCCCGGAGTCATGACCGAGGCGCCGCTCTCGATCACCACGATCCCGGGCGGACCCTACGATGACACCATGGGCACGGGCGGTGCCCTGAAGTACCGCTATCGCGGCACCGATCCCGCCCATCCTGACAACCGTGGCCTCCGCCTAGCGATGGAGCAGCAGCTGCCGCTGGTCTGGTTCTATCGCGTCCAGCCGGGACAGTACCTCGTGTCGATGCCGGTGTTCATCGTCGGCGACCACCCGGCCGAGCTGAGCTTCGACGTCGCCGTCGACGATCCGCTGTCCCTCGCGCAGGCCCCCGCCGTCGAGTCGTTCGTGAGCGAGGACCGCGCCGCGATCCGCCGGGAGTACGTGACCGCGATCGTGCGCCGGCGGGTCCATCAGCAGGCGTTTCGGGCGCGGGTCATCCAGGCGTACCGGACCCACTGCGCGCTCTGCCGGCTGCGGCACCAGGAGCTGCTCGACGCGGCCCACATCAACCGCCGATGCGGCCGAGACCGGCGAGCCGATCGTGTCGAACGGCCTCTCCCTGTGCAAGCTCCACCATGCCGCGTTCGATCGGCACTTCCTGACGGTGCGGCCCGACTACACCATCGAGGTCCGTCGCTCGATCCTCGAGGAGGAGGACGGGCCGATGCTCCTCCACGGCCTCAAGGGCATGCACGGCCAGCCGATCTACCTGCCCCGCGAGGCATCGCTCCAGCCCGACGGCGACCGCCTCGAGGAGCGGTACGCCGCCTTCGTCGCGGCGACTTAAGTGCGCCTGCCTCGACGGGTGTGCGGCCGGCAGTCGGAACCGGCGGCCTTCCGGCGAAACGCCTAGTCCGCGGCGCCTGCTGATAGCACCGTCTCCACAAGACCGACGACGCGCAGCGCCAGCGTGCCGTCCGGGTCGAGGTCGGGTCGAAAGTCCGCAACGCTCACTCCACGGAGGGACGGCGATGCCGCGATCGCCTGCAGCGCGGCGCTCAGCTCGTCCCACCCGGGACCCCCTGAGAGCGGGTAGGTCACCGCGGCCAGCGACGCGGGATCGAGCACGTCCAGGTCGATGTGCAGCCACGCATCACGCGTGTGACCGAGCGCGTCGGCCGCGAGCGTCCCCGTGCCTGCCGGATCGCGCAGGACGGCGTCGGCGTCGAACTGATGGATTGCCGGCGGCAGTCGATCGACCTCCGCCTGCGACTCGGCATCGAGGTTCCGGGTTCGGTGGCCGATGATGACGACATCTCGCGGCTCGACGAGGGGTGGCCGCCCACCGAGCCCCGTGAGGATCGCCGGACCGTCCCCGGTCACGCACGCCAGCTCAAGGTCCGCCGTCTCCCCGGTCGACGAGGCATGCGAGTCGCTGAAGTCGGGATGCCCGTCGACGAACCACAGGCCAACCTGACCCAACGCCTGGCGCACAGCGGGGATGATGCCCAGGAGGATGCTGCAGTCCCCGCCGATGACCAGGAGCCGGCCATCCCGGGTGTGCATGCCGTGCTCGACTGCTGCCGTGAGCGCCTCCGCGGCCTGGATCGTGTCGGCAAGCGCCAGCACCCCGGACTCGAGATCTCGGTCGCGACCCCGAATCCGAATCGGACAGTCGCCGAGGTCCTCGCCCACGAGTCTGCCGATGCCGGCGGCGCGCAGGGCCGTGGGCGCGAGCGCTTCGCCGCGGCCGGTTCCCGAGCAGTCCCACGGCGCGCCGAGCAACACCCACCGACTGCCAAGCTCCAGTCGCATGCAGACGAGCGGCTCGTCGGCCTCGAGGCCCGAGGGTGTGGTCCCGGTCACCTCGCCACCCATCCGCAGGTAGAAGCCCAGCGAGTTGGCGTCCGTGGACCAGACGAGCCACCGGGCGCCCATCGCACGTCCGCGCTCCGACGCGTGCTCGAACATGCGCCGCCCGATGCCGCGGCCGATCATCGGCGGCTCGAGGTGGAACTCCTCGATCTCGGCGGTCTCGGCGGTGCGCGAGAGCCGGTAGAAGCCGGCGACGGCACCGTCGACGAGCACCACCCATGCGTCGTCCCGCCGTAGGTCCTCCGCCGAGAGGCTCATCAGCTCGCGGGCCGCCTCGAGGTAGCCGGGTGGACGATCCCAGTGGCCCATCGATCGGACGATCAGGCCGCGAACCGCACCCGCTTCGGACGGCAGCGCGCGGCGGAACGAGACGGCGTCAGCGCTCGTCGCCATACGGCCGGGTGATGATCTCCAGGACGTGGCCGCTGGGATCGTCGAAGTACACGCCGCGACCGCCATCGTGGGTGTTGATCCGGTCGGGTTGCCGATGGCCGGGATCGGCCCAGTGCGGAATCCCTCGCTCGGTGATGCGCCCGAAGATCGCGTCGAAGTCCTGCTCGCCGACGAGGAAGCAGTAGTGCTGGGGTGCGACCTCGCCATCGGCGTCGAGGTAGTCCAGCGTCACCTCGTTGGCCAGCT
>Ga0299913_10000638_pt1 | contig 23111 bp, 17 predicted proteins | sample RVTome_9_FD_201360 | JGI IMG/M metagenome (GOLD analysis project Ga0299913, IMG submission 201360) | Soil microbial communities from uranium-contaminated site in the Upper Colorado River Basin, Wyoming, United States - RVT155D38 (version 2) ... | reverse complement strand
CCACCGCCGCGTGCTGGGTGGCGACCGCGCTGTCGTTCGAGGCGGCCGGCCGGCGCGTCGGCTCGCTGACCGTCAACCTCGTCCGGCTGGTCCTGGCGCTGGGGTTGCTCGCCGCGGCGAACGCGCTGCGCCGCGGCCTGCCGCTGCCGACCGACGCGTCGGCTCACGCCTGGCTCTGGCTCACCGTCTCGGGCCTCGTCGGGTTCACCTTCGGCGACCTCTGCCTGTTCCGCGCCTTCGTGGTGCTCGGGTCGCGGCTGTCGACCCTGGTGATGTCGCTCGCGCCGCCGCTGACCGCGGCGATCGGCTGGGCGGTCCTCGGCGAAGTGCTCGCGCCGCGCGACCTCCTCGGCATGGCGCTGACGGTCGGCGGGATCGCCTGGGCGGTCGCCGAGCGGCAGCCGCCCCGCGGCGCTCCGGCGCCGGTGCCGGGGAGCGCTCCCGCGGCGGTTTCGGGGAGTCCTCCGGCGCCGATGCCGGGCGGCCTCCCGGCGCCGGCTGCGCCGCGCACCGGCCGGGCGGTCGGGGTCGCCCTCGCCTTCGGCGGCGCGCTCGGGCAGGCCGGCGGCCTGGTCCTGTCGAAGCTCGGCATGGGCGCCTACGACCCCTGGGCGGCGACCGAGATCCGCGTCCTCGCCGGCACCGCGGGCTACGTGCTGCTGTTCACCGCCCTCGGCCGCTGGCGCCGCGTGCGGGTCGCCCTCGCCGACCGGCGCGCGATGGCCTTCACCTCGCTCGGCGCCTTCTTCGGGCCCTTCCTCGGCGTCTCGCTGTCGCTGGTCGCCGTCCAGCTCGTCCCGGCCGGCGTCGCCGCCAGCCTGATGGCGACCACCCCGATCCTCATCCTCCCCGTCGCCGCGCTCCTCCACCGCGAGCGGATCGGCCGCGGCGCCGTCGGCGGCGCGATCCTCGCGGTCGGCGGGGTGGCCCTGCTGTTCTGGTGATCCGGCCGGCCCGGGTCGTGAGAGCTCCTGCCCGACGGCGCCGGGGCCGAGCCTGCGGGAGCGGAATTTCGCCCCCGCTCCCGAGGGTTGCCGATCCCGCATGCCGACCACCGACGCCGCCCGCGCCGCGCTGCCCGAGGAGCTGCCGCTCTTCCCGCTGACCGGGTCGCTGCTGCTGCCCGGCAACTGGATGCCGCTCAACGTGTTCGAGCCGCGCTACCGGCGGATGGTCGAGGACGCGCTCGAGGGGCCGCGGGCGATCGGGATGATCCAGCCGATCCTCCCGCGCGACGACGACCACGGCCCCGACCCGGCGCTCGTCGACCCCGACCGCCCGGCGCTCTACCGCGTCGGCTGCGCCGGGCGGATCGAGCGCTGCGAGCCGCAGGAGGACGGCCGGTACGTGGTCCTGCTCAAGGGGGCCTGCCGGTTCCGGGTGCGCGAGGAGCTGCCGCTCGTCGGCGGCTACCGCCGGGCGCGGGTCGCCTACGACGAGTTCGCCGCCGACCTCGACGAGCCCGAGGCCGTGCTCGACCCCGACCCCATCCTCTCCGCCCTGCGCGACTTCGCCGCGAGCCGCGAGCTCGAGTTCGACCTCGACCGTCTGGAGACCCTGCCCGGGGTGTCGCTCCTCAACGGGCTGTCGGTGGCCCTGCCGTTCACGCCGGGCGAGAAGCAGGCGCTGCTCGAGGCCGACGGGCCCTCCGACCGGCAGGAGATGCTCCTCACCCTGATGGGGATGGGATTCACGCCGCCCCCCGGCGACGCGCACGCGCCGCCGATCGTCAACTAGCCCGGCTCACGAGCCCTCCGGGCTTGCCCCCGACCTGAGGTCCTTCTCATCTCCGCATCGATCGACGGCGACCTCCGCGGCGTCAAGACCTCCCAGCGGCGGGCGCTCGAGCGGACCTTCCGCCGCCGGGTCGCGCCGCAGGAGGTCGTCTCCCTCGAGCTCGCCCGCCACCTCGCCTCGGTCTCCGCCGACCTCGGCCGGCAGGTCGGGGTGCTCCTGACCCGCGACGGTGCGGTACGCAACGTCGTCGTCGGCGACGCGCACAAGATCGAGATCCCCGACGTCGGCCGGCTGCGCGGCGGGGTGGGGCGCTTCCGCGGCCTGCGCCTCGTCCACACTCACCTGCGCGGCGAGCCGCTGACCCACGACGACCTGACCGACCTGGCGCTGCTGCGGCTCGACATGGTGGCCAAGATCGACGTCGAGGACGGCGACGCCGGCGGCATCGAGGTCGCCTGGCTGGCGCCGTCGCCCGACGTCGGCGACAAGGCCGGCGGCGGGAGCTACGAGGACAACTTCCAGCGGGTCGCGGCCCCCGAGGTCCACCGCCTCGACGTCGACTTCGAGGCGACGATGAGCGCGCTCGAAGAGGAGATGGCGCGCCTCGCCGGGGCGGCCGGCGAGACCGGCCGGGAGCGGGCGCTCGTCGTCGGCATCACCCCCGACGACGAGCACTTCGCCGAGACCCTTGAGCTGGTGCGCTCGGCCGGCGTCGAGATCGCCGGCACCGTGCGCCAGAAGCGCAGCAAGGTCCACCCGAAGACGGTCGTCGGCCGCGGCAAGCTCCAGGAGATCGTGCTCGAGGGGATGCGGCGGCGGGCCGAGGTGGCGATCTTCGACATCGACCTCAAGCCGGCCCAGGCGCGTGCGTTCGAGGACGCGACCGGGATGAAGGCGATCGACCGCACCCAGCTCATCCTCGACATCTTCGCCCAGCGGGCGCGCAGCCGCGACGGCAAGGTCCAGGTCGAGCTGGCGCAGCTCAAGTACTCGCTGCCGCGGTTGACCGAGAAGGACGCCGGGCTGTCGCGGCTGACCGGCGGGATCGGCGGCCGGGGTCCGGGCGAGACCGTGATGGAGGTCGGCCGACGGCGGATCCGCGACCGCATCCGCGCGCTCGAGAAAGAGGTCGAGAAGCTCTCGCGCCAGCGCGACGTCCGCCGCCGCCGGCGCCGCGACGCGGACCTGCCGATCCTCTCGATCATCGGCTACACGAACGCGGGGAAGTCGACGCTCCTCAACGCGCTGACCGAGAGCGAGGTCGAGGCGGCCGACAAGCTGTTCCAGACCCTCGACCCGACGAGCCGCCGCCTGCGCTTCCCGCGCGAGGGGGAGGTGATCGTCACCGACACCGTCGGCTTCCTCTCGGACCTCCCCGACGACCTGGTCACCGCCTTTCGCGCCACCCTCGAGGAGCTGGCCGACGCCGACCTCCTGCTCCACGTCGTCGACGCCTCCGACCCCCGCTTCGACGAGAAGCTCGCCGCGGTCGAGGAGCTCGTCGGCAAGCTCGACCTCGGAGAGATCGACCGGCTCGTCGTCCTCAACAAGGCCGACCGCGTCCCGGCGGCCGAGCTCGCCGCCCGCGAGCGCCGCCACGACGCCGTCGCCGTCTCCGCCCTCCGCCGCCAGGGCCTGGGCCGCCTGATCGAGGCCGCCGAGGCGCGGCTCGGGCGGAAGGCCGAGCTGGCCGGTGCACCGCGGTAGGCGGATAGTCCGCCCGCCCCGGCGCGGTCGAGACCGGCCGGCCAGGCCGCTGCTCGATCCGCTCCGGTTCGCTGCGGTCTCGCGGGTGGCGTCGGGACGGCCGACTGAGCTCAGCTCCAGCCCGCGGCCTGAGGGCTCAGCTCCAGCTCGCCGCGGTCTCGCGGACGAAGTCGCGGTAGGCGGTCGGCTCGCGGCCGAGGATCTCGCGGGTCGCGTCGAGCTGCTCGTCGGAGGCGATGAGCCCCTCCTCCTGGAACAGCCGCCACATCAGCACCAGGTCGTAGATCAGCCACTCGGGCATGCGGAATCCACGCATCTGCTCGCCCCAGGCGTCGGGGTCGTCGCCGCCGTAGGCCACCTCGCGGCCGAGCGCCTCGCTCCACATCGCGGCGCACTCCGGGCCGGTCAGGACGTCCGGGCCGACGAGGTCGATCGAGCGGCCCTCCCAGCCGCCGGCGAGAGCGGCGACCGCCGCGTCGGCGATGTCGCGGACGTCCACCCGGGACAGGCCGGTCGTGCCGAGCGGAGCGGGGTAGACCCCGTGCTCGACGATCGCCTCGCGCAGCGCCAGGTCGTTCTGGTGGAAGTTGTTCGGCCGCAGGAAGGTCCACGGGAGGCCGGACTCGCGCAGCGCGTACTCGACCGCGATCTTCGACGCGAAGTGCGGCACGTGGGGACCGGTCTCGACGTCGTGGATCGACTGGTAGACGACGTGGCGCACCCCGACCCGCCGCGCCTCGTTGACCGCCGCGAGCCCCTGCTGGAGCTCGTCGGTCGTCAGGGCGTTGAGGAGGAACATCCGCTCCGCCCCGTCGAAGATCTCCGCGTAGGTCGTCGGGTCGGCCAGGTCGCCGACCACGCCCTCGACCCGCTCCGGCAGCTCGGCGAGGTTCGCCTCCGACCGGCTCGGCACCCGCACCCGCTCGCCCCGTTCGACGAGCCGCGCCACGACCTCGCTGCCGACCTGCCCCGTACCGCCTATCACCAAGATGGTCATTGCCATTCCTCCGGTTGATTCAGAAGCTGAGCTGCGCGAGCTGGTCGCGGAAGGCGGACAGGTGGGAGACGCGGGCGTCGGTGCGCTCGTGGCCGGCCTTGGCGAGCTCGTCCTCGTACTCCTCGCAGACCGCGAGGGCGGCGTCGTTCATCCGCTTCAGGCGCAGGGCGAGCTCGCGGGCGATCGCCAGGAGCAGCCGGTTCGCCGCCGGGTCGCCGGCCGAGAGCAGGCTCTCGAAGTGGTCGCGGTCGAGCTCGAAGAGGCGGCCCGGGCCGGCGGCGCGCAGGGTGGCGGTGGCCGGCGTGCCGGAGAGGAGGCTCAGCTCGCCGAGGATCGCGCCCCGCTCGAGGGTCACCAGGACGTGCCGGTGGCCGTGCTTGTCGCCCTTGACCACCTCGACCCGGCCGTCGAGGACGACCATCAGCGTGTCGCCGCGCTCGCCCTCCTCGCGCAGCACCTCGCCGCCGGCGGCCTCCCGCACGCTGCCCTGCCCGGCGATCCGGTCGAGCTCGTCGGGGTCGAGGGCGTCGCCCAGCAGGCTCTCGGCCAGGGCGTCGGCGAGCTCTCGTCGGTCCATGGCCCTCCCCTCCCTCCGGTCAGATGCCGCGCAGCACCGTCGCCTTGCCGACCCGGCCGATGGCGACGATGAAGGCGGCGGTGCGGAGCGCGACGCCGCGGTCCTCGGCGACGCGGCGCAGGGCACGGTCGGCATTGACCAGGATCGTCTCGAGCTCGCGGTTGACCCGTTCCTCGTCCCACTTGAACTGCTGGACGTTCTGCACCCACTCGAAGTACGACACGGTCACGCCGCCGGCGTTGGCGAAGATGTCGGGCACGACCTCGATCCCGCGCTCGCGGAAGACGAGGTCGGCCTCGGGCTCGGTCGGCCCGTTGGCGCCCTCGACGACGAGCCCCGCCCGGACGTCGCCGGCGTTCTCGGCGGTGAAGACGCCGCCGAGAGCCGCCGGGATCAGCACGTCGCACTCGAGCGCCAGGAGCTCCTCGTTCGAGATCGGCTCGCTCCCCGGGAGCTCGACCACGCTCCCCGACTCGGCGACGTGGTCGACCAGCGCCGGCAGGTCGAGCCCGCCGCCGGCGTGGATGCCGCCCCGGACGTCGGACACCGCGACGACCTTCGCCCCCTCGTCGTGGAGCAGCCGGGCCGCCCACGAGCCGACGTTGCCGAACCCCTGGATCGCCACGGTCTTGCCGGCCAGCTCCTCGCCGCGGTGGCCGAGCGCCTCGCGGGTGACGATCGTGATGCCGCGCCCGGTCGCCGCCTCGCGCCCCGCCGAGCCGTAGAGGTCGACCGGCTTGCCGGTGACCACCGCCGGCGAGTGACCGTGGTAGCGCGAGTAGCGGTCCATGATCCACGCCATCACCTGGGCGTTGGTGTTGACGTCGGGCGCCGGGATGTCGATGTTCGGCCCGATGACGTCGTGGATCTGGTCGACGAAGCGGTGGGTCAGCCGCCGCAGCTCGTCGCGCGAGAGCTCCCGCGGGTCGCACGAGATCCCGCCCTTCGCCCCGCCGTATGGGACGTCGACGACCGCCGTCTTCCAGGTCATCAGCGAGGCCAGCGAGCGCACCTCGTCGAGGTCGACCTCCGGGTGGTAGCGCAGCCCGCCCTTCATCGGCCCGCGCGCGTTGTCGTGCTGGATGCGGTAGCCGATGAAGCTCGCCACCGAGCCGTCGTCGCGCTCGATCGCCACCTGCACCTGGAGCTCGCGCAGCGGCATGACCAGCAGCTCCTCGATCGCCGGCGCCAGCTCCATCTGGCGCGCCGCCTCGTTGAAGTAGAAGTTGGTCGCTTCGAACGGATTCACGAGGCGATCTTACCGCTGGAGCGCGGATCGCACGCGATCTCGGGCGGTCCTCCCTCGTCGCTCCCTGCGGCGTACAAAAGTACGCCTCGGTCGACTTCTCGGTCCGGGTCGCCCGATCTCACGCACGCTCCACGCTCCAGCTACCGTCCGGGGCTTCGAATGCCGGAGGACGAAGGCGTTCGCCACCCCTCGGCACGGGTCGCGCGATCTCACGCACGCTCCACGCCCCAGCTACCGGCTGAGGCTTCGAATGCCGGACGAAAGCGTCCGCGCCGGCTTTGTCCCGTCAGTGCCCGGCGTCGTCGCCCCAGAGCTCTTGGAGTCTCGCGTCGCGGCCGCAGCCGAGGCGGTAGGTGCGGTAGCGGATCGGGTTCTTCTCGTAGAAGTCCTGGTGGTACTCCTCGGCGGGGTAGAAGGGTCCCGCCCGCTCGATCTCGGTGACCACCGGTCCGGGCAGCCGCCCGGACTCCTCGATCTCCCGCTTCGACGCCTCGGCCAGGCGCTTCTGCTCCGGGTTGACGTAGAAGATCGCCGGCCGATACTGGCGCCCGTGGTCGCAGAACTGCCGGTCCGCGGTCGTCGGGTCGGTGTTGACCCAGTAGACGTCGAGGAGCTCCGCGTAGGAGATCGTCTCCGGGTCGTAGATCACCCGTACCGCCTCGGCGTGCCCGGTCCGCCCCGAGGAGACCTCCTCGTACGTCGGGTCCACCTCGTCGCCGCCGGTGTAGCCGGAGGTCGTCTCGACGACGCCGGCGAGCTCGTCGAACGGCCCCTCCATGCACCAGAAGCAGCCGCCGGCGAAGATCGCCACCTCCCGCATGTCCCCGGCCAGGTTCGCCTCGTCGGCGCCGTCCTCGGGCGCGGCGGTCATCCCCTCGGCGGTCATCGGCTCGGTCTGCTCGGCCGGGTCCTGAGCGCGGGTCTCGGCGGCCTCGCCGGCCGGCGAGGCCTGCGTGCCGCAGGCGGCGAGGAGGAGGGCTGCGAGGGTCAGGGTGCCGGGGGTTGCGCGGTGTCGCATCGGGAACTCCTGTCGTCGAGGGTGGCCGTCAGCGTCAACCCGCGGTGCGGCGCGCGCCTTCCCGGACGGCCTGTCGGCGGCATCACGCTTCGGCTGTCCGCCGCTCGGCTCGCGGCGTCCCGAACCGGGCGTAGACGACTGGCAGGACGAGCAGGGTGAGCAGGGTCGAGGTCACGAGCCCGCCGACCACGACGGTCGCCAGCGGCCGCTGGACCTCGGCGCCGGCCGAGGTGGCGAGCGCCATCGGCATGAAGCCGATGATGTCGGTGGCGGCGGTCATCAGCACCGCCCGCAGCCGCACCCGGGCGCCTTCCCGTGCCGCCTCGGGCGCGGTGAGGCCCGCGCGGCGGCGCTCGCCGACGGTCTCGACGAGCACGACGCCGTTGAGGACGGCGATGCCGAAGAGCGCGATGAACCCGACCGCGGCCGAGATCGAGAACGGCTCGCCCCGGAGCGCCAGGGCGAAGAGGCCGCCGGAGAGGGCCAGCGGGACGTTGAGGAAGACCAGCACGGCGAGACGTGCCGAGCCGAACGCGCTGTAGAGCAGCACGAAGATCAGCAGCAGCACCGCCGGCACGACCAGGACCAGCCGGCGCGAGGCCTCCGCGAGGTTCTCGAACTGCCCGCCCCAGGAGAGGCTCCAGCCCGCGGGGAGCTCGACCTCCCGGTCGATCGCCGCGCGTGCCTCGGCGACGAAGGAGGCGAGGTCGCGGCCCCGGACGTTGGCCTCGACCGCGATGCGCCGCGAGACGCGCTGCCGGTTGATCTGGGCGGGCCCCTCGGCGACCTCGATCGTCGCGAGCTGGTCGAGCGGGATCATCCGCGGCGCCCCGCCCGGCTCCGCGGCGGGAGCGGCGACCCGCAGCTCGCCGAGCCGCCGGGGGTCGAGCCGGGTCCGCTCGGGGAAGCGGACCTGGATCGGAAAGCGCATCGCGCCTTCGAGCACGGTGCCGACCTGGATGCCGCCGATCGCGTCGATCACCCGGAAGACCTCGGCCGCCGAGAGGCCGTACCGGGCGATCGCCTCGCGGTCGACGGTGACCCGCAGGCGGGGCAGGCCCTGGATCTGCTCGGCGGCGACGTCGGCGGCGCCGGGTACCGCGCGCAGCACCGCGGCGATCTCCTCCGCCTTGGTCCGGAGCAGGTCGAGGTCGGAGCCGTAGAGGTGCACGGCGACGTCCGAGCGGACGCCGGCGATCAGCTCGGCGAAGCGCAGCTCGATCGGCTGGGTGAAGGCGAACTTCGCACCCGGCACCTGCGCTTCGAGCTCGCGGTGCATCGCCTCGACCAGCTCCTCCTTGGTCTCGTAGCGCCAGGAGCTCTTCGGCTTCAGCATGACGAAGGTGTCGCCGATCTCGACTCCCATCGGGTCGAGGGCGACCTCCGGACGCCCGGTGCGGGAGACCACGGTGTCGACCTCGTCGGGGAACTCCTCGAGGATCACCCGCTCGGCCATCAAGCTGACCTCGTTCGAGCTCTCGAGCGAGATCGACGGCAGCCGCTGGATGTGCATGGCGATCGCCCCCTCGTCGAGGGTCGGGATGAACTCCGCGCCCAGGAACGGCGCCACCACCAGGCTGGCGGCGAAGACCCCGGCGGCGGCGGCGAACGTCACCTTGCGCCGGGCGAGCGCAGCGTCGAGCAGGGGCAGGTAGAGCCGCCTGCACCAGCGGTAGAGGGGCGGCTCGCGGACCCGCGCGCCGGGGAGCAGCCAGCTCGCCAGCGCCGGGACCAAGGTCAGGGCGCAGAGCAGCGAGGCTGCGAGCGCGAAACCGACCGTCAGCGCCATCGGCCGGAACATCTTGCCCTCGATGCCGCGCAAGGCGAGGATCGGGACGTAGACCAGGATGATGATCGACACGCCGAAGACCACCGGGCGCGCCACCTGGTGCACCGCCGCACGGACCTTCTCGAGCGGCGGCACTCCGGTCTCGTCGCGCCGCTTTCGCAGGGTGCGCAGGACGTTGTCGACCACCACCACGGCGCCGTCGACGATGAGGCCGAAGTCGATCGCGCCGAGGCTCATCAGGTTGCCCGAGACCCCCGCCCAGCGCATCGCCGAGAAGGCGACCAGCATCGAGAGCGGGATGACCGAGGCGACCAGCAGCCCGGCCCGCAGGCTGCCGATGAGGAGCAGCAGGACGACGACGACCAGCAGACCGCCCTCGGCGAGGTTCGTAGCCACCGTGCGGAGCGTCCGTCCGACGAGGTCGGAGCGGTCGTAGTAGGTGTCGATCGTCACCCCCTCGGGCAGGGTCTTCTCGATCTCCGCGATCCGCTCGTCGACCCGCCGGGCAACCGTCCGGCTGTTCTCGCCGAGGAGCATGAGGACGATGCCGGCCACCGCCTCCCGCTCGCCGTCGCGGGTGACCGCGCCCTGGCGCAGCAGCGGCGCCAGCTCGAGCGTGGCGACGTCGCGCAGGTAGACCGGCGTGCCGTCGTCGCTCGCCACCACGACCCGGCCGAGATCGTCGAGCGAGCCGATCAGCCCCTCGCCGCGGACCACGTACTGCTCGCCGCCGAACGGCACGTAGCCGCCGCCGGCGTTGAGGTGGTTCTCGCGGATCGCCTCGACGATCTCGTCGACGCCGAGGCCGTGGGCGACCAGCCGCTCCGGGTCGACCGTCGCCTGGTAGGTCTTGACCTCGCCGCCGAAGGCGTTGACCTCGACCACCCCGCGAACCGCGCGGAGCTGCGGCGTCACGGTCCAGTCGAGGATCGAGCGCAGCTCCATCAGCGACCAGCAGTCGGGGGTGTCGGGCGCTCGCGGGCGGCACCGGGGATCGCCGGCGACCTCGAAGTGGTAGATCTCGCCCAGCCCGGTGGTGATCGGCGCCAGCGCCGGCTCGCCGAACCCCTCGGGGATCTCCCCGCGCGCCTCGGCCAGCCGCTCGGAGACCTGCTGGCGGGCCCAGTAGACGTCGGTCCCCTCCTCGAAGACGACGGTCACCACCGAGAGGCCGAACTTGGTCAGCGAGCGGACGCCCTCGATCCTCGGCAGGCCGCTCATCGCGGTCTCGACCGGGAAGGTCACGAACTGCTCGACCTCCTCGGGGGCGAGCCCGGGGCTGTCGGTCAGCACCTGGACCTGCACGTTGGTGACGTCGGGAACGGCGTCGATCGGCAGCCGTAGCGCGGAGTGGACGCCGAGCGCGACGAGCAGCGTCCAGAGGACCACCACCACCAGGCGGTGGTCGAGCGAGAGATCGACGAGCCGTCGGATCATCAGCCGGCCTGGTCAGTGATGGTGGCCGCCGAGCTGGTCGGCGGAGGCCTGGGAGCGGAGCAGGAACGCCCCCTGGGTGACGACGACGTCGCCCGCGGCGAGGCCGGAGAGGATCTCGACGAGGTCGTCGGTCACGCGTCCGAGGACGACCTCCCGCCGCACGAAGCGGCCCGGTGCGGTCCGGACGAAGACGACCGACTCGCGCCCGTCGCGCTGCACGGCGGTCCGGGGGACGGCGAGGACGGGCGGCCCGTCTCCGCCGCCGGCCGCCGCCAGCGCGACCCGCCCGAACATCCCCGGCTTGAGCCGGCCGTCCGGGTTCGGCAGGTCGACCCGCGCCCGCGCCGCGCGGCTCCTGGGATCGAGCTGGGCGGCGACGTACGCCAGCTTCCCCACGAAGGTCTCCTCCGGCCAGGCGTCGAGCCGCACCTCGACCCGCTGCCCCGTCCCGACGTGGGCGAGGTCGCGCTCGTAGAGATCGACCCACAGCCAGACCTCGGAGAGGTCGGCGAGGGTGAACAGCGTGTCCTCCGGGGAGACGAGCTCGCCGAGGGTCGCCTCCCGGGCCACCACCTCGCCCGCGAACGGCGCCCGCACCGCGACCCGCGCGTCGGTGGGGTCGTCCCAGGACAGGCGCTCGATCTCCTCGTCCCCCAGGCCGAGCAGCCTCAGGGCCTCCCGGGCGGCCGCGAGATCCGCCGCCGACTCGCGGGCCTCGGCCTCGGCCTCGAGCAGGTCGGCCTCCGAGACGATGCGGTCCGCGTGCAGCGAGCGCTGGCGCTCGAAGCGCCGCAGGGCGACCTCGTGGTGGGCGCGGCCGCGCAGGTAGGCGGCCTTGGCCTCCCCGAGCCCGACCGAGTCGACCACCGCCAGGACGGCCCCTCCGGCGACGGCCTGGCCCAGCTCGGCCGGGACCCGGACCAGCCGCCCGGCGACCCGCGAGCCGACGTGGGCCAGCCGGGTCTCGTCGAACCCGACCTCCCCGGTCGTGGAGCGGCGGCCGCCGAGGCTCCGCAGCCTCGCGACGGCGGTGCGTAGCCCGATCCGCTCGATCGCCTCGGGACCGAGCTCGACCACGCCGTCCTCGCGGTGCGCATGGGCATCGCCGCCCGAGGATCCCGCCGCCTCGTCGTGATGGGCGTCCTCGTGTCGGGCTGCGTCGTGCGCCGGCGGCTCGTGCCCGCAGCCGGTCCAGGCGAGCCCCGCCGCCAGCACGAGCGTCCGGTAGAACGTTCGGTGTGTCATCGGTCCTGCTCCCGTCGGTCGATCTCCGCGGACGAGCGCTCCGGCCGGGTCGGCCGCGGCGGACCTCGTCGTCCGGCGCCCGGACCCTGCCGGGCCGTGGTGCTTCGGAACTGCTCGGAAGGTCAGCTCAGAGAGTTCAGCGTCGGCAGGGCGCCGGTCTCGGGACGTGGAGGATGTCCCGCGGCGAGGGGCTGGGAGGGGCCGCGAGCCGCCCGGGATCCACGCGTCCCGCGGCGAGGCCCGGGCGGTCGCCGGCGGCGCTCGAGGCCAGCGCCACGCGCAGGCTCGGGCAGCACGCGCAGGCAGCGCCGCACGGGGTGCAGCGGTCGTCGACCTCGCGCTCCGGGCAGGCGTCCGCGAGAGCCGTCGCCGGCGCCAGGACGGCGGTCAGCGCCAGTGCGGCCAGCGCGAGGACAGCTCCGCGACGTCTCATGGCGAGGTTTCTTATAGCACACCGTTCTGCACTCGTTCGGACCAGATCCGCCCGTCGGCGGCCGGCCCGATGACGTCGTCGATCCGGTCGCGCGAGCCGGCGGGATCGGCGCCGCCCGAGTCAGCGCCGCGACCAGTCCACAACGGTCACCGACGGCGGCGCGGCACGGGCTAGCGGCCCGTCGAAGGTCCAAAGCGGCGCTCGGAGAGCCTCGGCCAGAGCCACGTACGCGGCGTCGTAGGCGGTTACGTTCGAGCGTAGCGCCCAGATTCTCGTCAGAAAGATCTGGTGAGGGTAGCGCTCGAGAGGAAGGTCGTCGAAGTCGGCGAGCGCCTGCGATGCCCGACCCTCGTCGAGATCCCCGCGGAGCACGATTCTGCGTAGCGCCTGGGCGACCTCGAGGTCGATCAGGTGCGGGGCGTGGGCGCTCTCTTCGGCGAGCAGCCGCGGGGCGAGCTCGTTGCCCGACGGGGTGCTCAGGACGATCTCGACGGCGACGGACGCGTCGAGCACGATCAACGCGCGTCCCGCTCGGCCCGGATCGTCGCCGCCGCGGGCTCCGACAACTTCACCGGCTCGCGACTCTCCAGCCTCCTCAGCAGCTCCTCTCTCGTGGGCCGTTGCGCGGTGCGCCGCAGCTCGGCCAGGAGGTAGTCCGACAGCGACATGCCGGCGAGAGCGGCTCTCGACTTGAGCGTCCGATGGAGCTCATCGGGGACGTTGCGGATCTGGACCATCTTCGGCATGCCCGAAGTATACTCTCATGCGGAGCGCATGCAATCCGGGGCCGCCTCCTCCCGCCTCGGTCCGGGAAGGGTGTCCCCGGCCGAGGTGCGTTAGCCTACGCGGAGCGGTCAGTTCCTTCGTCGGTCGTACCCCTCCCGCCATGACCCTCGCCCCTCCCCGCGCCGAGCTCGACAAGAGCGAGACGATCGAGCGGGTCGTCCGGCGGGTGCGGGAGGCGTGCGCGGGGGAGGACGTCGAGCGGTTCGTGCGCAAGCTGTTCGGGCCGGTGACGGCGGACGACGTGCTGGCGGCGGGGGAGGACGACCTGGTCGGGATCGCCTGCTCGCTGTGGCGGCTCGGCGCGCGGCGGGGGGAGGCCGAGCCTCTCGTGCGGGTGTTCAACCCGACGGCCGCCGACGACGGGTGGGAGACGCCGCACACGGTCGTCGAGATCGTCAACGACGACATGCCGTTTTTGGTCTCGTCGATCACCGCGGCGATCGACCGGCGCGAGCGCGACCTCCACCTGCTGCTGCACCCGGTGCTCGGGGTGCGGCGCGACGCGGAGGGGCGGCGGGTCGGGCTGGCGGACGCCGAGGCGCCGGAGGGGTCCGCGGTGGCCGACGACGCGGCCGGCGGCGTGCGCCGCGAGTCGTTGATGCACCTCGAGGTCGACCAGACCTCGGCCGAGGGGCTCGAGGAGCTGCGCGGGGCGCTGGTCTCGGTGCTCGACGACGTGCGCCGGGTGGTCGAGGACTGGGAGCCGATGCGGAACCACGTCCTCGACGTGATCCGCGAGCTGCGCGAGTCGCCGCCGCCGGTGCCGGCCTCCGAGCTCGAGGAGGCGATCGACTTTCTCGAGTGGCTGGCCGACGACCACTTCACCTTCCTCGGCTACCGCGAGTACGACCTCCCCCGCGACGAGGAGGGGCGCGACTATCTGTCGATCGTCCCCGGCTCGGGCCTCGGGCTGCTGCGGGTCGTGCGCGAGGACTCCCAGAAGCGTAGCGAGACCCCGATCAAGCGGCGGATCGCCGCCTTCCTGCGCCGCCGCGAGATCCTGATCGTCTCGAAGGCGCACGCGCGCTCGCCGGTGCACCGGCCGGTGGCGATGGACTACATCGCGGTGCGCACCTTCGGCGACGACGGCGAGGTCGTCGGCGAGCGCCGCTTCCTCGGGCTGTTCAGCTCGGCGGCCTACCACCGCAGCGTCGCCTCGGTGCCGCTGATCCGCCAGAAGGTGGCGCGCATCGTCGACCGCGTCGGCTTCGAGCCGCGCAGCCACGACGCCCGCACCCTGCGCCACCTGCTCGAGACCTTCCCGCGCGACGAGCTGTTCCAGATCACCGACGACGAGCTCCACGAGATCAGCCTCGGCATCCTGCGGCTCCAGGAGCGCCAGCGGGTGACGCTCTTCGTGCGCAAGGACCCGTTCGAGCGCTTCGTCTCGGCCCTGGTCTTCGTCCCGCGCGACCGGCACAACACCGAGCTCCGCCACCGGATGGAGGCGATCCTCGCCGAGGCGGTCAACGGCACGGCGTCGTCGTTCTCGACCCAGGTCGGCGACGGGCCGCTCGCCCGCGCCCACTTCATCTTCCAGACCATCCCCGGTGAGGTGCCGCCGATCGACCCCCGGGCGCTCGAGGCCGAGATCGCCCAGGCGGCGAAGACCTGGGAGGACCGGTTGCGCAAGGAGCTCGTCGAGTCGCACGGCGAGGAGGCCGGCCTGGCCGAGCTCCGGCGCTGGGAGGACGCCTTCCCCGGCGGCTACCGCGAGCGCTTCGGCGCCGGCGAGGCCCTGCTCGACGTCGAGATGGTCGACCGCGTTCTCGCCTCGGGCGAGCTCGAGACCCGCCTCTACCGGCCGCAGGGGGCGGCGAGCCACGAGGTGCGGTTCAAGATCTTCCACCCCGGGCCGGTGCGGCCGCTCTCCGACGTGCTGCCCATGCTCGAGGACATGGGGCTGCGGACGGTGTGGGAGGTCCCCTACGAGGTGCGGCCGCTCGAGGCCGAGACCTCGGTGTGGATCCGCGACTTCCTGCTCGCCACCGGCGGCGAGGAGGAGATCGACCTCCAGCGCGCGCAGGGGGCCTTCCGCGAGGCCTTCGCCCGGGTGTGGCGCAACGAGCTCGAGAGCGACGGCTTCAACCGGCTCGTCGTCCTCGCCGGGCTCGAGTGGCGCGAGGTCACCGTGCTGCGCGCCTACGGCCGCTACCTCCAGCAGGTCGGGATCGCCTTCTCCCAGGAGTACATGGCGGCCACTCTCGGCCGCAGCCCGCGGACGGCGCGCCTGCTGGTCGACCTCTTCCACGCCCGCTTCGACCCCGACGCCCAGGGCGAGCACGACGAGCGGGTCGCCGAGATCCAGAGCGCGCTCCGCGACTCGCTCCACGCGGTGACCAACCTCGACGAGGACCGCATCCTGCGCCGGTTCCTCAACCTGACCCGCGCCACCGTGCGCACCAACTACTTCCAGCAGGGCCCGGACGGCGAGCCCAAACCCTACCTGTCGTTCAAGCTCGACTGCCGGCAGGTGCGGGGGCTGCCGCAGCCGAAGCCGCTGTACGAGATCTGGGTCTACTCGCCGCGGGTCGAGGCGGTCCACCTGCGCGGCGGCAAGGTGGCGCGCGGCGGCATCCGCTGGTCCGACCGCCGCCAGGACTTCCGCACCGAGATCCTCGGGCTGATGAAGGCGCAGATGGTGAAGAACGCCGTCATCGTGCCGGTGGGCGCGAAGGGCGGCTTCGTCGTCAAGCGCGCCGCCGCCGGGCTCGGCCGCGAGGAGCGGATCGAGGAGGGGAAGGCCTGCTACCGGACGATGGTCCGCGGCCTCCTCGACCTGACCGACGACCTCGACGGCGACGAGGTCGTGCCGCCGCCGCGGGTGGTGCGCCACGACGGCGACGACACCTACCTCGTCGTCGCCGCCGACAAGGGCACGGCGACCTTCTCCGACGTCGCGAACGCGATCTCGGCCGAGTACGGCTTCTGGCTCGGCGACGCCTTCGCCTCGGGGGGGTCGGCCGGCTACGACCACAAGGCGATGGGCATCACCGCCCGCGGCGCCTGGGAGTCGGTCAAGCGCCACTTCCGCGAGCTCGAGAAGGACGTCCAGAGCGAGGACTTCACGGTCGTCGGCGTCGGCGACATGTCGGGCGACGTCTTCGGCAACGGGATGCTGCTCTCCGAGCACGTCGAGCTCCTCGGCGCCTTCAACCACCTCCACGTCTTCGTCGACCCGAACCCAGACCCGAGGGCGAGCTTCGAGGAGCGCCGGAGGCTCTTCGCCCTGCCGCGCTCGAGCTGGAGCGACTACTCGCCCGAGGTTCTGTCCGAGGGCGGCGCGGTCTACGAGCGGAGCGCCAAGTCGATCGAGCTCGGCGAGGCGGCGCGCGAGCGCTTCGAGCTCCCCAAGGCCAAGGTGACCCCGGACGAGCTGATCCGGGCGATGCTGCGGGCGCAGGTAGATCTGCTCTGGTTCGGCGGCATCGGCACCTTCGTCAAGGCGAGCGCCGAGAGCGACACCGACGCCGGCGACCGGGTCAACGACGACGTGCGGGTCGACGCCTCGGAGCTGCGGGCGCTCGTCGTCGGCGAAGGCGCGAACCTCGGCGTCACCCAGCGCGGGCGGATCGAGTACGCCGGCCGCGGCGGGCGGATCAACACCGACGCGATCGACAACTCCGCCGGCGTCGACACCTCCGACCACGAGGTCAACATCAAGATCCTCCTCGGCGACCCGATCGCCCGCGGCGAGATGACCGTCGACGAGCGCGACCGCCTGCTCGCCGAGATGACCGACGAGGTCGCCGAGCTCGTCCTGCGCGACAACTACCTCCAGACCCAGGCGATCAGCGTCTCCGAGGCCCAGGGCGTGGCGCTCCTCGACCAGCAGGCGCGGCTGATGGTCAACCTCGAGAAGGCGGGGCGGCTTCAGCGGCGGATCGAGTTCCTGCCCGACGACGAGGAGATCGCCGAGCGGCAGGCCCGCGGCGAGGCGCTGACCCGGCCCGAGATCGCGGTGCTCCTGGCCTACTCGAAGATCGCCCTCTACCAGGAGATCCTCAACTCCAACCTCCCCGACGACCCCGAGCTCGTCCGCGACCTCGAGCTCTACTTCCCCGCGGCGCTCCGCGAGCGCTTCCGCGACGCGATCGGCCGCCACCGGCTGCGCCGCGAGATCGTCGCCACCCACGTCACGAACTCGACGGTCAACCGGGTCGGCCCGACCTTCGTCACCCGCATGGCCGACGAGACCGGCGCCCGCGCCACCGAGATCGCCCGCGCCTACACGATCGCCCGCGACGCCTTCGAGCTGCGCCGGGTGTGGAGCGCCGTCGAGCGGCTCGACAACCGGGTCCCCGCCGAGCGCCAGATCCGGATGATCCTGGAGATCGACCGCCTCGTCGAGCGCTCCACCATGTGGCTGCTGCGCCACGCCCGCGAGCGGCTCGACGTCACCGCCCGGGTCGCCGAGTTCGGCGCCGGCGCCTCGGCAGTGCTCGCCGAGCTCGAGACGGTCCTCCCCCCGGCCGAGATCCGCCGCCTCGAGGAGCGGATCGCCTCCTACCAGGCCGACGGCGTCACCGGCCCGCTCGCCCGCTTCGTCGCCAGCGTCGACGTCCTCGGCGCGGTCCTCGACATCGTCTCGATCGCCGAGGCCCGCGAGCACGGCGCGGTCGACGTCGCCCGCATCTACTTCCTCCTGGGCTCCCGCCTCCGCCTCGACTGGCTGCGCGCCACCGGCGAGGCCGTCGCCGACCAGGACCCCTGGAAGAAGGCCGCCGCCGAGGCCCTCACCCAGGACCTCACCGCCCACCAGGGCCAGATCACCCGCCACGTCCTCTCGGAGTCCGCCGACGGCCGCACCCCCGCCGAGGCCACCGAGGCCTGGCTCACCGAGCACGCCGCCCGCGCCGAGCCCTTCGAGCGCCTCGTCCAAGAGCTCGACGAGGAGACCGCGATCGACTACGGCATGCTCGCCGTCGCCAACCACTACCTCCGCCTGCTGGCCGAGGCGCGGGGATAACCGGGAAGCGGTGCCCGCTAGAATTGTCGCCCATGGCTGAGGCCCGGATCGAATCCCGTCCCGACGTGATGATGGGCAAGCCGGTCGTCGCCGGCACCCGGATAACCGTCGAGCTCATCCTCGAGAAGCTGGCGGCCGGCGAGTCGATCGAGGACCTGCTCGCCGCACACCCGAGGCTCAGTCGCGACGCGGTGCATGCCGCACTCGCCTTCGCCGCCCGCGCCCTGCGTGCCGACGTGGTCTACCCGACGCCCGATGAAGCGGCGTGAGGATCACGGCTGACGAGGGCGTCGACAGGCAGGTCGTCGACCGCCTGCGGCACGACGGTCACGACGTGCGCTACGTGGCCGAAGAGGCGGCGGGCACCTCGGATGCCGAGATCCTCCGGCGGGCGGACGAGGAAGATCGACTCCTCCTGACGGCGGACAAGGACTTCGGGGAGTTGATCTTCCGTCGGGGCTCGAGCTCGGCGGGAGTGCTGTTGTTGCGGCTGGCCGGTCTCAGTCCACCCCGCAAGGCAGCTTTCGTCGCGACCGCCGTCCAGGAGCACGAGAGCGAGCTTCGTGGGCGGTTCACCGTGATCCGACCCGGCAGCATCAGGATTCGGGCTCGCCTGGACGAATGAGCTCGCCCCTTTCGATCGGCAACTTCCGATCCAGCGTCACTACCCGTCGCCCCGCTTCGTCGAGGCCCCGGCCCCAGGCGACGAGGCCGTCTTCGTGGCCGGCCATGGCGAGGAGGCCGGTCGGAGGCCGGCCCTGCTCGCGCCACAGGCGGCCGACCTCGGCCGCCATCTCCGGCGTGCCGTAGCCGACGTCGGGGGCCGTCCGCGGGAGCTCGGTCCGGCGCCACAGCTCCGGCGAGTGGACGTGGAAGACGGCGGCGATCTCGGGGGAGAGGTCGTAGAGGGCGGCGTGGGTGAGGGACTCGCTGGAGGGGCGGGTAAGGCCGGCGCTCTCGAGGCGGTTCGCGGCCGTGTCCCAGCGGTCGACGCGGGCGAAGCCGGCGAGCGGGAGGTGGGGGAGGTGGCCGGTCTGGGTGCCGGTGACGAGGAAGGGGCGCTCGCCGGGGGCGACGCGGGCGCTCAGGTTGCCGAAGCCGAGGCCGCCGTAGCGGGACGGGTCCCGGCCGACGAGGCCGAGGGCGGCGAGGACGCGGCGCCAGGCGGCCAGCGCGGCGGCGAGCGGGGCGAGCGCAGCCGGCAGCGCCTCGTCGCGGTGGACGCACTCGTAGCGGACGACCCCTTCGCGCTCGGCCACGGCCGGAATGCTAGCGCCCGGCGAGCCCGGGCCGTCCGGGGCCGGTCGCCGCGCGAGGTGTGCAGCGCGCGCCGCGCATCGAGCTCAGCTCTCGTCCTCGTCCTCGCCCGCGGTCTCGTCCTCGCCACTCACGTCCTCGATGCGGCGCGGGCCGAGCGGGATCTTCGAGGCGCGGAGCTTTCGGCGGTGCTCGTCGTACAGGGCGCGCAGCAGGGCGTGGAAGCCGGCGAGGGTCTGGACGAAGGCGCGCTCCTGGTCGGCGGGGAGTTGGTGCTCGATGCCGAGGACGCGGTAGAGGTTGACCCGCGGCTCGAGGAGGCCGCCGTCGTGGGTCCAGGGGATGGGCGCTCCCTCGGCCGCGAGGTCGGTACGGGACTCGGGGTCGCGGTGGAGCTCGAGGGCGCGGTGGAGCTCGGCGACGTCGACGTGGAGCGCCTCGAGGATCTTCTCCAGCGTCTCGATCGACGGGTTCTGCTTGCCGGTCTCGTAGGCGGAGAGCATCGCCTTGGTGATGCCGGCGGCCTCGGCGATCTCGTACTGCTTGCGGTTCTGCCGGTTGCGCAGCCAGCGCAGCGCCTGGTCCAGGTTCTCGAACGCGCCCATCGCCCCTCCTCCTCGATCGGTGTCGCCTTCGACCTCGCGGTCGTCGTGCGCGGCACCCTACTCGCGATCACCCGGCCGTGCAACCGTAACTCCTTTCGAATCAGTAGCTTGTGAGAGTTCCCGAAGTCTGCTCTTTACGCTCCGAAAGCGTCGTAACAGGCAACGTGTCGCGTCTTTGATGACTTAAGTCGGATATATCGGTGTCGGTTCGAGGAGACTCCGATAGCGGCGATTAGGCGCGCCTGGGGGTCAGAGAGGTGCGCCTAGACATACCCCGGTCGCGGCTCGAGGGGTCGGCGGAGCGTTTCTCCGGCGGCGCGGCAGCCGGTCCCGGTGCCCCGCCGCGGCCGCCCGGTCCGGAGCGGCCCGGCGGAGCGGCTATCATCGGCTCTCTCCCGGAGCCGAGATCCGTCGATGTGATGTCCCCTCCCAGCCTCCAGCTCGTCGGCCTGCGCAAGGCCTTCGGCGACTTCGTCGCGGTGGACGACCTGTCGCTCGAGGTGCCGGCGGGGACGATCTTCGGGCTGCTCGGCCCGAACGGCGCCGGCAAGTCGACGACGATCCGGATGATCATGGACATCATCGCGCCGGACCGCGGCGAGGTCCGCCTCGCCGGCCGGCCGCGCACCCGCGAGGACCTCGAGCGGATCGGCTACCTGCCGGAGGAGCGCGGCCTCTACCGGAAGATGACGGTGCTCGACCACCTCGCCTTCCTCGGCGAGCTCCACGGTCTCGCCCACGGCGACGCGAAGGAGCGCGGCGGCCGCTGGCTCGAGCGGATGGGGATCGCCGACCGCGCCGAGCGCAAGGTCGAGGAGCTGTCGAAGGGGCTGGCGCAGAAGGTCCAGATCGCCGGCACCCTGCTCCACGAGCCCGAGGTGGTGATCCTCGACGAGCCGTTCTCCGGCCTCGACCCGATCAACCAGAGCCTGTTCAAGGACCTCCTCGCCGAGTACAAGTCCGACGGGCGGACGATCCTGTTCTCGACCCACGTCATGGAGCAGGCGGAGAAGCTGTGCGACCACATCTGCCTGATCTCGCGCGGCCGGGCGATCCTCGTCGGCGAGCTGGCGGCGATCAAGCGCCAGCAGGGGGGCAACGCCTACCGGCTGCGCGCCGAGGGGGATCTCGGGCGGGCGCGCGAGGTGCCCGGCGTCGCCGACGCGGTGGTCGGCGACGCCGGCGGCACCGCGCGCCTCTTCCTCGCCCCCGAGGCCGACCCGGCCCGGGTCCTCGCCGGGCTCGTCGGCTTCCTCGCCGTGCGCGACTTCCACAGCGAGGAGCCGGACCTCGAGGCGATCTTCGTCAAGGCGGTGGGCGATGCCGGCTGAGCGCGCACCGGGGCGGCGGCTGACCAAGGTCGCGGTGCTCGCCAAGCGCGAGTACCTGGCGCGGGTCAAGACGAAGGGGTTCTGGATCGGCATCCTGGTGCTGCCCCTGCTGATGGCGCTCCTCTTCGTCGGCCCGGCCTTGATGATCTCCCAGGCGCGGACGAGCCTCGACGTGGTGCTGGTCGACGGCACCGGCCGGCTGGGCGAGGGGGTCCGCGAGCGGCTGTCCGAGGCGGGCGACGGCTCGGGCCCCGAGGCCGAGCTCGACGTCTCGGTAGTCGCCCCCGAGCCCGACGTCGAGGCGCACCGCGCCGAGCTCGACCGCCGGCTGGTCGCCGAGGAGATCGACGCCTGGGCCTGGCTCGACCCGGCGCGCCTCGACGACGACGACGAGGTCGAGTACCACGCGCGGAGCGTCTCGAACACCATCGCCCAGCGGCGGATCGAACGGGCGATCTCGGCCGAGCTGCGCGAGGTTCGGCTGACCGACGCCGGCTACGACCCGGAGGAGGTCGGCCGGCTGACCCGCGACGTCGAGCTCCGGACGCTCAAGGTCTCGGCCGAGGGGGCGCGGGCCGAGCGCGGCGAGGCCGGCTTCATGCTCGCCTACGGGATCTTCTTCCTGCTCTACATCGTGCTCCTGATCTGGGGCCAGCAGGTGCTCCAGGGGGTGCTCGAGGAGAAGAGCTCGCGGGTGGTCGAGGTGGTGATCTCGGCGGCGCGGCCGTTCGACCTCATGCTCGGCAAGCTCCTCGGCATCGGCGGCGCGGCGTTCACCCAGTTCGCGGTGTGGATCGCCTGCCTCGTCGGGCTCACCGCGCCGGGGCTCGCGGCCTCGATCGCGGCGATGCCCGAGGGGCTCGACCTGCCGCGGATCACCGTCCTCCAGGCGGTCTACATCACCGTCTTCTTCGTCCTCGGCTTCTTCGTCTACTCGTCGATGTACGCGGCGGTCGGCTCGGCCTTCAACTCGCTCCAGGAGGCGCAGAACCTCTCGTCGATCCCGACCTTCTCGATCATCGCGCCGATGTTCTTCCTCTTCCCGGTGATCAACGACCCGGGCTCGACCCTGGCGGTCGTGACCTCGCTCGTGCCGCTGCTGTCGCCCATCCTGATGCCGCTGCGGATCGCGGTCGAGGTGCCGCCCGCGTGGCAGATCTGGCTCGCCATCCTGCTCACCGCGGGCTTCGTCTGGTGCATGGTCTGGCTGTGCGCGCGGATCTACCGGGTCGGCATCCTGATGTACGGCAAGAAGCCGACCGTGCGCGAGCTCGTGCGCTGGATCCGCTACGCCTGAGGGAGCGCGGATCGCACGCACGCTCCACGCTCCCTCCTCGAGGAGGTCACCGGGCGGAGGCCCGGCCCGGGCGATCGTGGAGGGGGGGTGTGCCGTCTGAGCCGAGGGAGCGGCGAGGCTGGGATACGCTTCGCCGCATGCGTGAACCGAACCGGGCCCTTGCCCTCCTGGCTGTTCTCTCCCTCACGGCCTGCACCTCTCAGGTGACCCCTCCCACCACCGTCGGCACACCGGTTCCGTCGGACGAGACCGAGGCCGCCGCGGCCGCCGAGCCGGGCGCCGACGCGCCGGTGAACGAGATCGCCGATGCGTTCGTCGCCTCCTATTTCGAGCACTTTCCGGAGGCGGCGACCGCCGAGGGGATCGAAGGGGCCGAGCACGGGCGGCTGTCCGACCGCTCGGAGGCGGGGCGGGCGCGGTGGGAGGCGATCGAGGATCGGACCCTCGCGACGCTCCGGGCGATCGACCCGGAGGAGCTCGGGCCGGCGGCGCGGCTGACCTGGCGCTTTCTGGTCGACGAGCTGGAGCGGTCGGTCGGCTTCCGGGTGTGCGAGACCGAGCTCTGGGAGGTGTCGCCGACCTGGACCGGGTGGCAGGCGGGGCTCGCCTACCTCGCCGGCATCCAGCCGGTGGAGACCGGGGCGGAGCGGGCGGCGGCGCTGGCGCGGTTCGACCAG
>Ga0299913_10000637_pt1 | contig 23124 bp, 23 predicted proteins | sample RVTome_9_FD_201360 | JGI IMG/M metagenome (GOLD analysis project Ga0299913, IMG submission 201360) | Soil microbial communities from uranium-contaminated site in the Upper Colorado River Basin, Wyoming, United States - RVT155D38 (version 2) ... | reverse complement strand
AGCACGGGCTCGCGCCACCCCGGGACGGGACCTTCCTGTTCACCGGCGGCCACTACCGCCGTACGTTCCCCGGCGAGGACTACGTGACTGAGTACCCCGGGCTCGGGCGCGATGCGGCGGAGTTCCTCTACCGCGAGTGCGGAGTCGTCAACGTCGGCCAGGACGCGCCGAGCATCGAGGCGGGCGGCAACGCGGCCGAGGGCCACTTCCCCTGCCACGTGCTCTGCCGCGAGCTCCAGCGGCACAACACCGAGAACCTCGCCGACATCGAGCAGGTCGCCGGCCGGGAGTTCACCTACGTCGGGTTGCCGCTCAAGATCCGCGAGGGCACGGGATCGCCGATTCGGGCGGTTGCCGTCCTCGGCCTCGCACCCTAGGACCGTGGCCGGGGCGCGGGCCCAGCCGGACGCACCGTGGCTGGCGCTGTATGACCCGGGCCTGCCGCCGACGATCGCACGGGAGCACGAGAACGCGGTCGCGATGTTCGACGCGGCCGTGCGCCGCTCGCCGGACCGCGATCTGGTGCGCTACTTCGAGACGTCCATCTCATTCGCCGAGATCGACGAGCTCTCCAGTGCGCTCGCGGTCGGGCTGCGCGCCCTCGGCGTAGCGCGCGGCGATCGCGTGGCGCTCATGCTCCAGAACGTCCCCCAGTTCGTGATCGCCCTGCTGGCCGTCTGGCGGCTCGGGGCGATCGCAGTGCCCTGCAACCCGATGCTGCGCGAGCGGGAGCTGGCGAGGCAGCTCGCCGACGGTGGGGCGAGCGGCATCATCGCGCTCGAGTCGCTTCACCGCGAGACGGTCGCCGCGGCGGCGCCGAGCGCGGGACTCGACTTCGTCGTCACGACCTCCGAGCTCGACCTCTTGGACGGCCCGCCGCCCGCGGTCCTCGACGGGGTCGAGCGGACAAGGGCACCTGGGGTGCCGGACCTGCTCGAGCTGATCCGGGCCAACGCCGGCGCGAGGCTCGAGCCGGTCGCCCTCGGCCCCGACGACATCGCGATCCTCACGTACACGTCGGGGACGACCGGCCCGCCGAAGGGCGCCATGAACACGCACGGCAACGTCGTCTTCGACTCGTGCATCTTCCGCGAGTGGCTCCACATGGAGGACGACGACTTGATCCTCGGAATCGCGCCGCTCTTCCACATCACAGGCCTGATCGCCCATGTGGGCCTGGCGCTGTGTGCGGCTACGCCGCTGATCCTCGCCTACCGCTTCGACCCCGCCGAGACCGCCCGGCTGATCGAGGCGCACGCCGCGACGGTGTCCGTCGCCGCGATCACGGCCTACCTGGCCCTGCTGCGCGACGACGCGCTGGAGCGACACGACGTCTCGTCGTTCACCAAGGCCTACAGCGGCGGCGGGCCGATCCCGCCAGCCGTCGTGACCGAGTTCGAGCGTCGTACGGGGGTCGTCATCCGGAGCGCCTACGGCCTGACGGAAACGACCTCCGCGAGCCACCTGACGCCGCTGTCCGCGCGCGCGCCGACGGATCCGGCCACGGGCGCGCTCGCCGTCGGGATCCCGGTCTTCAACACCTCGATGCGGATCCTCGACGACGACGGCCGCCCGGTGGCGACCGGTGAGGTCGGCGAGGTCGCGATCGCGGGGCCGCAGGTCGTCCCCGGCTACTGGAACAAGCCCGAGGAGACCGCCCACGCGATCCGGGACGGCGAGCTGCTCACCGGCGACGTCGGCAAGGTCGACGCGGACGGCTGGCTCTACATCGTCGACCGCAAGAAGGACATGATCGTGGCGTCCGGCTACAAGGTCTGGCCGCGCGAGGTCGAGGACGTCATCTACGAGCACCCGGCGGTCCACGAGGCGGCCGTGGTCGGGGCGCCCGACGAGTATCGCGGCGAGACCGTGCACGCGTTCGTCAGCCTCAAGCCCGGGGCGCGGGCCGAGCCGGACGAGCTGATCGCCTTCTGTCGCGAGCGGATGGCCGCCTACAAGTGCCCGCGCAGCATCGATGTGCTGGACGAGCTGCCCAAGACCGTCTCGGGCAAGATCCTGCGGCGCGAGCTGCGCGAGCCTTCGCAGGCGCGCGATGAGTAATGGTGATACAAATACCGAGATGGTGATCGTGGGGGTTTCCGCACGCGGCTCGGAGGACATTGCCGGTGGCGACTGAGGCGCCTGCGAGGACCGAGGCCGTCGCCGACAAGGGCGGCGCGCGCCTGATGCTGGCCCGGTTCGGCACGCGCGAGCGCCTGACCACCATCCTGCTCCCGACACTGTTCATGCTGGCCCTCCTCGGGCTCTGGGAGCTGGCGAGCAAGACGGAGATCGTCGACCCGGTGCTCGTGCCGGCGCCCACCGAGGTGATCGGCGCCACCCGGCGCTTGGGCAACACCTACTTCTTCTGGGAGGCCGCGTGGGTCACCGCGCAGGAGGCGTTGCTCGGCTTCATCTTCGGCGTGCTCGCCGCCTACGTGATCGGCACCGCCATTGGCCTGTTCCCGGCCGTGCGGCGCGCGATCTTCCCACTCGTGGTCGCGGTCGAGATCGTCCCTCGGATCGCACTGGCTCCGGTCTTCTTGAGCTGGTTCGGGCTCGGGATCGCCTCGAAGGTCGCGATGGCCGCGGGCATCTGCTTCTTCCCCGTGCTTATCAACGTCGTGCTCGGCCTCGAGAACGTGAACAGAGACGCGCAGAACCTGATGCGCTCGCTCGGTGCCTCCAAGTGGCAGACCTACCGCAAGCTGCTCCTGCCGGCGTCGCTCCCCGAGATCTTCGCGAGCCTCAAGATCGCGATCACATTCGCCCTGACCGGAGCCATCGTCGCCGAGTACGTCGGCGCGAACGAGGGCCTCGCGGTGCTGCTCAAGACGTTCTTCTTCCAGCTGCTCACCGCCGAGGGCTTCGCGGTGATCCTCGCGCTCTCGGTAATGGGCATGGTCTTCTACTGGCTGACGATGCTGCTCGAGTCGCGCATCGTCTACTGGCGCGGTCGCTGAAGCCGCCCATGAGCGCCGACCACCCAACGGACCTTCGGAAGTCAGTGATGGCGAACGATTGCACACGCCTGGAGCCCGACCACCCAGAGGGGAGATAGAAGCCAGTGACCACCTCCGCATCCACTGCCCGCCTGGTGCCCGCCCCCGCCCACCGACGAGCGGGAGACCTCATCTTCGTCTCGTCGCTCTACCCGCTCGACGGCTCCGGCCAGCTCGTCCGCGGCTCGGCGAACCCCTACGCCGGCGATTCTGAGATGGGTGCCCAGACGCGCCGGGTGCTCGAGCAGCTCCAGCACGTGCTCGAGGACGCGGGCACGACGATCGACCAGACCCTAAAGGCGGAGGTCCAGCTCGCCGACGCCTCCGACTTCCACGAGTTCAAGCTCGTCTGGAAGGAGTTCTTCCCGGAGGCGCCGCCGGCGCGCACCACGATCGTGGTCGGCGACGAGCACATCGTGCCCGGCGCCCGGCTCAACATCCACGCGGTCGCCCTCGCCGGCGACGCCTCGGTGCAGCGGGAGGCCATCAACCCCGCTGGCGTCCCGAACCCGCTGGACGCCGAGCACGCGTCGCACGCGGTCAAGGCGCCGCCGTTCATGTTCCCGTCGGCGTTCCCGGCCACCGACTTCGAGAACGGGATCGCGGCGGGCCGCAACCTGCCGCACTTCCCAAACTACGGCTCGGACGCCGAGATGCAGGCCGACTACATCCTCCAGAACCTCTCGAAGGTGTGCGAAGCGGCGGGGACCAGCATCGACCAGGCGGTGAAGTCCCAGTTCTACGAGACGAGCCTCCTCAACTTCCACGACGTCGACGGCGTCTGGGCCAAGTACATGGGGCTGGCGCCGCCGCGCAGCTCGATGGCGTGTCGCGGGTTCGTCGTCCCGGGGGCGCTGTTCGCCCCGAACCTGATCTACCTGATCCCGGACGCCGAGCACGAGAAGGAGGAGACCCAGAAGGGGATCCGCTGGCATCCCGAGGTGGTGCGCGCCGTGCACTTCTCGCCCGGCATTATTGCGGGCGACTGGCTCTTCACAGCCGGCCAGGTGGCGATCCCCGACTTCGGCGTCCACGAGTCGATCGTTCGCACGCCGCAGGGGCTGCCGAACTACTGGAGCGACATCGAAGTCCAGACGGACTTCACGATGGTGCTCCTGAGGGAGCAGCTCGAGGCGAACGGGCTGTCGCTCTCCGACATCGTCGACGCGCGCGTGTACCTGATCGACCCGCGGCGCGACTACCGCGGCTTCGTGAGGGCGTGGGAGCGGATCTTCGAGTCGGTGGACCGCAAGCCGACGATGAGCATCATCCCGTCCACCCAGGAGAATGGCGAGACGGGGATCATGTTCGAAGGCCCGATCATCGAGATCGATCTGATCTCGAAGAAGGGCGACTGAGGCCCGGGGATGGGGGAATCCACGGCGCCCGGGCGCACGCCCGGGCGCCACTGGGTCAGGGGCGGAGAGGGCGGCCTGCCGCGCGTGATCGGCCCGTACTCGCTGGGCGTGCGCACCGGCAGGCTCGTGTTCACGGCCGGCCAGGTGCCGGTCGACTCCGAGCGCAACGTCGTCGGCCCGGGGGACATCCGAGCCCAGACCGAGCAGACGCTCAAGAACGTCCAGGCCGTGCTCGAACGCTGCGGCGCCGCCATGGACGACGTGGTCAAGGTGACGATCTGGCTGCGCGACTTCGGCGACTACGCCGGGATGAACGAGGTATACGCACGCTGGTTCGCCGAGCCCGAGCCCGTGCGTGCGTGCGTGCGGGCGGACCTGGTCCAGCCCGGGCTGCTGGTGGAGATCGAGGCGACCGCGGTGGTGACCGATGAGGATTGACGTCCATGCCCACGTCCTGAGCGCGAGCCTGCTCGACCGCTTCGCGCGCGACGGCGCGTTCGGGGTGCACCACAGCCGCGAGGGCGAGGTCCTGATGCGCGGCTACGGCCGCTTCGACCCCGAGGTCTTCGACATCCCGGCGCGACTGGCGCGGCTGGAGGATATGGGCGTGGACCTCCAGCTCGTCTCGCCGATCGCGAACTTCACGACCTGGCCGGGCGCCGCCGCGGACGTCGAGCTGGCGCGGGCGCTGAACGAGAGCACTGCGGCATGCGTCGCAGAGTCCGGCGGCCGCTTCGCCGGCCTCGCCGCGCTCGCCCTGGGCGAGCCGACCCGCGCGGTGGAGGAGCTGGGGCGAGCGGTCGACGAACACGGCTTCGTCGGCGCGCTCATCGGCACCTACGCCGGCGACCGCCCGCTCGACCATCCCTCGCTCGAGCCGGTCTTCGCCGAGATTCAGCGTCGCGGGCTGATCCTGTTCATGCATCCGTCGAGCGCCGTCCCCGACCCGCCGCCCCCCGCGCGGGGATCGTGGAGGCAGGCCGACCGGTCCACGCCGAGCTGGGGCGAGTACACGCTCACGACGATCCTGGCCTGGCCGAACGAGACGGCCCGCGCAACCGCCAGGCTGATCTTCGCCGGCACGCTGGAGCGCCATCCCGAGCTGCACCTCGTGCTCTCGCACGGCGGCGGCACGCTGCCCTTCCTGCGCGGCCGGCTCAACCTCGCCTACTCCTCGCCGGAATACGAGTACAACCCCGACTGCCACGCGTACATCTCGAAGCCGCCGGGCGACTACTTCGACCAGCTCTTGTTCGACACCGCCGTCGGCAGCGGGGAGAGCCTCCACTTCCTGATCGACACGGTGGGGGCCGGCCGGGTCGTCTTCGGCACCGACGACCCGTTCGAGATCGGCGACACCGGCGGCCGGATGGCGCTCCCCGCGCTGCGCGACCGCGACCCCGCCGAGTCCGAGCAAATCCTCGGCGGGACGGTCGCGCGGATCCTCGGCCGCTGAGCCGGCGCCGCCGGCGGCCCTCAGGCAGGGACGTCCATCAATGCCTTGCGCTGGCCGCCGTCCACGACCAGGTGCGTGCCGTTGACGAAGCTCGCACGCGGCGAGGCGAGGAAGACGACGAGGTTGGCGACCTCCTTGGCCGTGCAGATCCGGCCCAGCGGGATCGACGCCGAGACGAACTCGCGCGCCTCCTGCTGGGTGATCCCGCGCGTCTCGGCGATCTTCTTCTCGAGCAGGTCCCAGCGGTCCGTGTCGACCGGCCCGGGATTGACGGTGTTGACCCGGATGCCGTGCCTGCCGTACTCCTCGGCGATCGCGGCGGCGAAGTTGTGGTCGGCCGCGTTCGCCGCGCCCGCCGTGACCTCGAAGTGGATCGGCTTCAGCCCGTCGTTGCCCACGACGAGCACGACCGTGCCGCTGCCGCGCTCGCGCATGTGAGGGAGCACCGCCCGGCACGCCCGGACGTAGCCCATGAACTTCAGGTTCAGCGAGGCGTACCACTGCTCCTCGGTGAGATCCTCGAGCGACCCTCCCGGGGAGGAGCCCGCGCACGTGACGAGCGTGTCGACGCGGCCGAAGCGGTCGATCGTCGCCCTGACGGCGGCCTCCACGTCGGCGGTCTTGGTCATGTCGCCGGTCGTCCCGAAGACCTCGCCCGGTCCGCATGCGTCGATCGCGGCGACCGCCTGGTCGACCACGGCTCCGTCGCGGGCGACGATCGCGACGCTGCAACCCTCCTCGGCGAAGATCTTCGCCGACTCGAGCCCGATGCCCTTGCTCCCGCCGGTTATGAAGACGATCTCACCGTCGAATCCCAGCTCCATCCGTTCCTCCTCGTTGTGCTATCCGGGTCAGCTCGTCGCGCCGTACCTTGCCCATCTCGTTGGTCGGCAGGACGTCGAGCACGAGCACGCGCTTCGGGCACTTGAAGCCCGATAGCCGCTCGCGGCAGTGGGCGATCAGATCGTCGGGATCCGGGGACGCCCCGGCGCGAGCGACGACGAAGGCGACCACCTCCTCCCCCCAGCGCTCCGAGGGCGCGCCGACGACGGCCGAGCGGATCACGTCGTCGTGCTCGTCGAGGGCGGCCTCGACCTCGCGCGGGAAGACGTTCAGTCCGCCGGTGATGATCATCTCCTTGCTGCGGCCGGTGATGGCGATCGAGCCGTCTGACGGATCGAGCCGGGCGACGTCGCCGCTGCGGAACCAGCCGTCGTCGGTGAACGCGGCGGCGGTCTCGCTCGGCCGGTTCAGATAACCGGAGAAGACCTGGGGCCCCTTGACGACGAGCTCGCCGTCCTCCCCCGGGGCCACGTCCGAGCCCCCGGCGTCCAGGATTCGGACCTCGATGCCGGGCAGCGGGTAGCCCACGCTGCCCGGCTTGCGCTCCCCCCGGAGCGGGTTGGAGAGGACCAGTCCGGCCTCGGTGCTTCCGTAGCGCTCGAGCGGGAGCTGCCCAAGCCACTCCCGGACCCGCAGCGCGAGCGCCCGCGTCAGCGGCGCCGAGCCTGAAATGGGAAGCCGCAGCCGCGTCAGCGCGGCGCGCGCGTCGCCGTCCCAGCCGTCGAGCCGCTCCCAGATCGTCGGCACGGCCATCAACGCCGTCGCGCCCACTTCGCCCGCAAGCTCGCAGAAGCGCTCCGGCTCGAAGCGGGGCTCGATCACCGCGTGCGAGCCCGCGAGCAGGGTCGCGTGAAGTCCGCCGAGACCGTGCTGATGCGAGAGCGGCAGCGAATGCAGCAGCACCTCGTCGCGCTGCCAGCCCCAGGCCATCATCACGGCCCGGATCGAGGCGAGCACGTTCGCGTGCGAGAGCGGCACGCCCTTCGGCCGCCCCGTCGTCCCCGACGTGTAGGCCAGGATCGCCGCCGCGCCCGCGTCCGCAGGCTCGATCGGCTCGCCCTCGGAGATCGCCGTCTCCACGGCGACGCCGCCGGCGCCGGGCTCGAGCCCGAGCGCGAGCTCCGGACGGCGCCCATCGGGGAGCGCCGCGAGCGCGCCGCTCGCGCCGGCATCGCAGAACGCCGCGATGGGCCCCGCGTCGTCGAGCAGCTCACCGAGCTCGGACACGGTCGAGCCGGCGTCGGCCATGAGCGCGGTGGCACCGCAGCGCAGCGCGCCGAGGTAGGCCGCCACGAGCTCGTGCGAGGTCCTGCCGGCGATCAGGACCCTGTCGCCGGGCCGGACGCCGCCGCCTGCGAGCCAGCCGCCCAAGCGGGCGGCGCGGCCGTCCATTTCCCCGTGCGTGTACGTACACTCGCCGATCGTGAGAGCCGGGCGGTCCGCCCCGCCGGCCGCGGTGGCGGCGAGCTCGCGAGCGAGCGAACCGGAGGCCAGCCGCTCGACGAGGGCCTCGGCGTCGACCTGCTCGCCGAGGTGCACCGACCACGCGTTCACCCGCCGCCGGCCGCCTGGTACTGGCAGAGCTCGACCAGGATGCCGCCGAAGCTCCGCGGGTCGAGGAAGGCGATGATCGTGCCGTCGGCGCCGGGCCGCGGCGCCTCGCCGACCACCCCCACCCCGCGCTCGCGCATCTCGGCGAGCGCCTCCTCGAGGTCGTCCACCTCGAACGCCACGTGCTGGATCCCAGGCCCGTTCTCGCGCAGGTACGCGGCCGCCGGGTCGTCCTCGTCGCGCGGGTGGATCAGCTCGACCTGGGTGTCGCCGCACGGCAGGAAGGCGATGTCGAGCACCCCGGCGTAGACCTCGGTCTTCTCGAGCGGCAACCCGAGCTTGTCGCGAAAACCGGCCACGGCGGCATCCATGTCGTCGACGATCACGCCGAGATGGTTCACACGGCTGATGTTCATCGGCCGAGCGAGGCCACCACGCGTGCCGGCCCGCCGTTCTCGCCCTCGAGCCGGAGCGGGAACGCGATCACCTCGAAGTCGTCGGCCGGCAGCTCGGGGAGGCCCATCAGGTTCTCGATCAGGAGCACCTCGGCGCCCAGGAGGATCGTGTGGTTCGGCCACGGCCGCTGCTCGTCGACCGCGAAGTCGAGGCCAAGCGCCGACGGGCCCGCCTCCGCCACCGCCTCGGCGGCATCCGGCCCGAGAAACGGGTTGTCGCCGTACAGCCGCTCGGAAGTCCAGGCCTGGTCGGTCCAGCCGGTGGCCAGGAGAAGTATCGAGTCGCGCGCCTTCCGCGCATCAAACCCGGCGGCCTCGAGCTGCGCCAGCGAGATCGGCTCGTTCGGGGCGGCGCCGGTCAGGTCGAGCCGCAGCCCGGGCCGGTGGAAGCGGTCGACCTCGATCTCGTCGATGGAGCGGCCGTCCTCGATAAAGTGCGTGGGCGCGTCGATGTGGGTGCCAGTGTGGAGCGAGATCCGCATGATCGTGTTGCTCACGCCGTCGCGCTCGATCGTCTGAAGCGGCTCGAACTCAGGCTGCGGGTGGCCGGGCACCGGGATCGTTCGCGACGAGAACGGCATTGTGAGATCTCGGAGCTTCGGCACGAACGCGACGCTAGGCCCCGGCGCCGCCGCAGTCAAAGACGCATGGAGCGGCACCCCGATAGGCTCTCTCTATGACGCTCCGCCAGATCGCGTACGTGCTCGCGGTGGCGGACACGGGCTCGTTCACCGAGGCGGCTCGGCGGATGCACGTCTCCCAGCCGTCGCTCTCGCAGCAGATCCGCGCGCTTGAGGCGGAGCTCGGGGGCCGCCTGCTCGACCGCCCGCCGCGGCCGGTGCGGCTGACCGCGGCGGGTCGGGCGTTCGCCGCCGAGGCGCGCCCCACCGTCACGGCAGCGCGAAGGGCGGCTGACGCTGCCCGCGCGATGCTGGAGCACGGCGTCGGGGAGCTTCGCGTGGCAACCGTGCGCTCGCTCGCGATCTCCCAGCTCCCGGCGGCCATCCGCCGCTGGCGGGCTACGCATCCCGGCATGACCGTGCACCTGAACGAGTACGCCCATCGCGACATCGCGGGCCGCTCCGTGCTCGAGGGCGAGAGCGAGCTCGGCATCGCCCCACCGCCGCGCGCCTGGACGGGCCCCGTCGAGCGGCTGGGCTGGGACCAGTTCGTGGCCGTGCTGCCGCGCGCGGACCCGCTGCTCGCCTCCGCGCGCGTCGACGTGCGCCAACTCGCCGGACGCGACTGGGTGCTGTTCGAACCCGGTCACGGCCTCGCCGAGATCGCCGGCTGGGCGTTCGACCGCGCCGGCATCGAACCGAACGGGGTCGCGTATACCGCGCAGGTGGAGGCGGCGGCGCGGCTGGCGGCCGCCGGCGTCGGCCCCACGCTGGTGCCGGTGAAGACGGTGCCTGCCGAGTTCGCCGAGAACGCGCGCCCGCTCGACCCGCCCGTCGTCTGGGAGATCACCGCGTTCGCCGCCGGCGACGAGTGGTCGTCCCAGAGCGCGGAGCTCATCGCCGCTCTCCGCGGCGCCGACTGGGAACGGCGGCGGCCGAAGGGCGCCGTCCAGGTGAACCTGGCGGCGGCGCCGTCCGGGCGTTACAGCAGCCGCCCGCCGACCGCCACGCCGTAGACGTCGGTGCGGCGGTCCGCGCGAGGGGTGATCAGCTCGTGGCGGCTCTGCGCGGCGACCACGTCGTCGAGGTCCACCTCGGCGACGGCGAGCTCGTCGGCCTCGCCCGGGAGCGGCCCCAGCACGAGCTTCCCGCGCGGATCGATCAGCACCGAGGAGCCGAGCATGTCCCATCCGCCGCGCGTGCCGGCCTGCGAGGCGCAGGCCACGAACACCTGGTTCAGGTTCGCCTGGAGGATCGCGTTCTCGGCCTGCGGCGCGAGGCCGCGGTCGTTCCACTTCTCCGCGTCGAACCCGCTGATCCAGGCGGTCGGGACGCACACGATCTCGGCGCCCTCGAGTGCGAGGATCCGCATCGTCTCCACGAACCTGAGGTCGTAGCAGACGCACAGCCCCACACGGCCGAAGGGCAGCTCGGCCACCCGCAGGCCCAGGTCGCCGGGCTGGAACGCGAGCTTCTCCTCGCGGAAGAGGTGCAGCTTCCGGTAGTGCAGCGCGACCCCCTCGGGGCCCGCCACGACAGCGCTGTTGTAGAGCGAGTCGCCGTCGCGCTCGCAGAAGCCGCCCGCCACCCAGCCGCCGCGGCGGCTCGCCAGCTCCGACCAGGCCGTGACGGTGGGGCCGTCGACCGGCTCCGCCACGTCCATGAGACGCTCGCGGTCGGCGCCGTAGCCGGGCACGACCAGCTCGGGCAGCAGGACCAGGCCCGCGCCGCGGTCGAGGAGCTCCTCCGCCGCCCGCACGGTCAGCTCGCGGTTGCGGTCCGGGGAGTACGGGTCGCCGGTGACCTGGGCGATGCCGATCGTGATCGGGCGCGCCATGCCAGACGGCCCCTAGCCCTCGCCGGACCAGAGGCCGGCCGCCCGGAGGAAGGCGAAGTCCGCCGGACACGGCCCGCCGACGCTGACGATCTCGGCGCCGCGGTCGCCCCGGACCTGGTGCTTGACGCCGGCCGGCACGTGAATCACCTGGCCGGCCTCGAACTCGAGCACGGTGCCGTTGTCGAGGTCGGCGATCGACCCGCGGCCCTCCATCACGAAGATCGTGTCCTCCGAGCTCGCGTGTATGTGCGGCACGTTCTCCTCCCCGGGCTGCATGCGGACGTAGTTCATGTTCGCCCGGTCCGCCCCGGCGCCCGGCCAGACGACCAAGCGGGCGTCGCTCGCGATCATCGGCATCCGCTCGCCCGGCTCGTCGCGGTGGAACACGCGCACGGCCACGGTCAGCCGCCCGCGCCTTCGTAGAGGGCGTCATCCGCCGGGCAGGGCCCTCCGACGAGCTCCATGCCCTCCCCGCCGGCGACGAGCGTGTACGGCGTCCCGGCGTCGACGTGGACCATGGAGCCCTCGACCAGCGCGCTCTCGTCGCCGGCCGCCCGGTCGACCGCGCTGCCGCCGCCCTCGATCACGTAGTAGACGGCGTCGGACGGATGGGTCAGCTCGATCGTCCTCGCGCCGCGACCGAGCGAGATCCGGTGCATGGACCGAAGCCGCGCGCCCATCCCCGGCCAGATCGCCGCGCGGGCGCTCCCCTCGCCGTCCACGATCGCGAGCTCGGGCCCGGAGCCCACGCTCGTCACAACGACCTCACGGAGCTCGCTCATCGGCCCGCGGGCGGAGCCGCCGCCAGCTCGTACTCGTCGGAGGAGGCCCGCGGCGGCGAGATGATCGCGAGGATCCGGGCACCGTCCTGGCCCGCCGTGATCCCGTGCTCGACCCCAGGATCGACCAGCGACCACTCGCCCGGCCGCATCGAGTCGGTGCGCCCCGCGATCGTCATCTCGGCCGAGCCCTCCTCGACGAGCGTCCACTGCTCCTGTGAGTGGGAGTGGAGCGGGAAGCTCGCGCCGGGCTCGAACGCGTAGCTCGCGATCGTCATCCGCGTGGTCGTCACCGATCGCCGCGTCACCCCGGCGAACGGCTCCTCGGCCGGCAGCGCGTCGAAGCTGCGCGCCGTCATTCCTCGAGGAACGCCACCAGGCGACACGGCGACGCCTCGCCCCCCTCGATCGGCATCGGGAACGCTCCGACCATGCAGCGGCGCCCGAGCACGTCCTCGATCTGCCCTCCCATGTTCTCGACGTGGGTGATTCCGTTGCCGAAGGGGACCCGGTGCATGACGAAGAGGTCCTCCTCGGGGAAGAAGTCGTTGACGTCCCCGCCCATCTGCGCCTCGTACATGGCGCGCGCGTCCGGACGCTTGTGGCGGATGGACGTGTTCATCGGATGGTCGCCGGACGCGCAGTCGAAGCCCGTCCAGGCGAGCTCCATCTCGACGATCCACTCCGCGAACTCGCGGTCGCCGCCCGGATGGCGGAGGAAGTAGCGCTCCTCGTCCTCCTCGGGGGAGCCGTTGTAGTAGCGGTGGTAACCGGTGTGGTAGATGAGGATGTCGCCCTTCTTCACCTCTACGCGCTCGGTGATCATGCTCGGCTTGATCACGGTGAAGTCCTCCATCTCGTCGGAGATGTCGACGATCACCCCCTCGCGGCAGAGCACGTCGAGCGGGACCGAGCGCATGTCCTTGCCGCCGGAGATGATGTGGAACTCGGCATCGAAGTGGGTCCCCGAGTGCAGCGGCAGCTCCAGCATCTGGCTGACGATCCCATGGGTCGCGTGGCGCTGGAAGTAGGACAGCTTCGGCGAGGGATACCCCACCCAGCCGGGCGTGTGGATGGAAAACGTCTGCGTAAGGTCGACCAGCTTCAAGCGTGAGTCCTCTCTGTTGTCACTCGCTGAGCGGGCTCGCGGCGGGCTCGCGCACCCGCTCGCGCGCGAGCTTGACCGCCTCGACGATGTTCTGATAGCCGGTGCAGCGGCAGAGGTTGCCCGCCAGCGCCTCTCGGATCTCGCGGTCGCTGAGGTCGCCCTCTTCAAGCAGGAGCGGCTCGAGCGACATCAGGAAGCCGGGCGTGCAGAAGCCGCACTGAAGTCCGTGCTTCTCGTGGAACGCCTGCTGTAGCGGATGGAGCTCGCCCTCGTCGAGCCCGTCGGTCATCCCCTCGACCGTGCGCAGCGAGCGCCCGTCAGCCTGCACGGCGAACAGGAGGCACGAGCGCACGGGGTCTCCGTCGAGCTGCACCGTGCAGGCGCCGCAGACGCCGTGCTCGCAGCCGACATGGGTCCCGGTCAGGCCCGCCACGTGGCGGATGAAGTCCGACAAGAGCAGGCGGGGCTCGACCTCAGCCGAGTATGACTCGCCGTTGATCTCGACCTTGATCGTCCGTCGCTCCAACTCAGGCTCCTCTCCCTGCCCCGTTAGCCGCACCGGCGCGCTCGGCGGCGGCTGCGATCGCCCGCCGCGCCATCACGCCGATCAGGTGCTTGCGGTACTCCCCCGATCCATGGATGTCGCCGGTCGGCTCGACGCCGGCCGCGGCGCGCTCGGCGGCCCGCGCCGCGAGCGTCTCGTCGATGCGCTCGCCGACCAACATCTGCTCCGCCTCGGTCGCGCGGACCGGAGTCGGCGCCGCTGCCAGGAGGCCCAGCGCGGCGCTCGTGCAGACGCCGTCGCCGTCCACGGCGACCAGAGCGGCGGCCCCGCCGAGCGCGAAATCGCCGTGGCGGCGGGCGAACTCCGTGAAGGCGTGGCCTGTCCCCGGCGCCACGGGCGGCACCTCGATCTCCACCAGCATCTCGTCCGGCTCCATCGTCGTAGTCAGGTGCGTGACGAAGAAGTCGCCCGCGTCGATGGCTCGCTCGCCGCGCTTCGACGCGACGTGGAACCGGGCGCCGAGAACGCTGAACACCACGGGCAGCTCTGCCGCGGGATCGGCGTGGGCGACCGAACCACCCACCGTTCCGCGATTGCGGATCTGGGCGTGCGCGACGAAGCCGAGCCCGTCGGTCACGAGGGGCCAGTTCTCGCGTACGAGCGGCGAGGCCTCGAGCGTCGCCTGGCGCGTCATGGCCTTGATCCGCAGCGTGCCGTCCTCGCGCCGGATCCCGGCGAGCGCGCCGATCCGGTTCAGGTCGATCAGGTGCTCGGGATGGGCCAGGCGGAAGTTGAGGAGCGGGACGAGGCTCTGGCCGCCAGCCAGCGCCTTGCCGTCGTCCCCGTGCTCGGCGAGCAGCGCAAGCGCCTCGTCGACGCCCCGCGGGTCGTGGTAGGCGAACCTGGGCGGCTTCACCGGTGCAGGTTCAGGTTAACGGTGAGCTGGCGCCGGCGCCCGCGCCCGCGCAGGAGCGTCAGGAGCACCAGCACGAGCAGGGCGGCCCCCGCGATGCCGGCGTAGCGGACCAGCGGCGTGCTCGCCAGGACGTTCCCGAGATCGAGCGCCTCCGGCTCGGCCTCTTCGCGGCGCTCCCGGGGCTCCTCCGCGGGCGTCTGCGGACCCGGCTCTGCGGCCGTCTCCTCCGCTGCGCCGCCGGAGTTGATCTCGGCCTCGAGCCGCTTGGCGAACTCGCCCATCATCGTGCTGGCGACGTCCTCCATGATCCCGCGCCCGAACTGCGCCTGGCGGCCCGTGATCTTGAGGTCCGTGACCGCGACCACGCGCGTGCCGCCGTTCTGCGACTCGAGCTGGTTGCGGATCACCGCCGCCGCGGTGCCCTGCCCCTTCGCCTCGCGCGCCTGCACGGCGATCGACGCCGTATGCGTGTCCGCGTCGACGTCCTGGAGGCGGGCCGTGCCGCGGTAATCCACGGTCATCGGGCCGAGCTTGACCTTCATGGCGCCGCGGTAGACGCCCTCCTCACCGCCGGGCTCGATCTGGGCCCCGGGCAGGCACTTGGCGACCCGCTCGATGTCGAGCAGCGTCTCCCAGGTCTGACCGATCGGGGCGGCGACCGTAAAACTGTTCTCGAGCTTCATATCTCCTCCGGCAAGCGCATCAGCCAGGCACCATCTATGGTCATACCTTAGACCAGAACCGCGGCGCGGGGCGTCTCGGAGGCTGCGACGCCGTCGCGGGAAACCGCTCGCTCAGCACGGCCGCCAGGGCCTCGAGGCTCCGGAGGTTGTGCCCCGGCATGAACACGTCGACGTACGGCAGCGCGGTGGCCATGCCGACCGCGAGCGGCTCGTAGGCCGGGTCGCCGGCAAGCGGGTTGACCCAGATCACGCGATGCGCGGCGCGCTTCAGCCGCTCCATCTGGGTCCGCAGCAGCTCGACGTCGCCGCGCTCCCACCCGTCCGAGACGATCACGACGACCGCGCCGCGCGTGAGCCCCCGCCTTCCCCAGACGTCGTTCAGCCGCTTGAGGTTGTCCCCGATGCGAGTGCCGCCCGCCCAGTCCGGCACGGCTCCCGCGACCCGCCTGAGCGCCGCGTCGGGCCGGCGCCCGGCCAGCTCGTCGCTGAGGCGCGTCAGCTGCGTGCCGAAGGCGAAGGCCTCCACTTCGTGGGATGCCTGGCCAGCCGCCTGGAGGAACATGAGGAGTGGCCGCGCGTACGGCTCCATCGAGCCCGAGATGTCGATGGCGAAGAGGAGCCTCCGCGGTCGTGACGACCGCGTCCTCCATGCGAGCTGCACGGGATGGCCCTCGGTGCGCATCGCGCGACGCAGGGTCGCGCGGCGATCGAGATACGGGCCCGCATCGGCCGGCTTCGATCGCCGCGACCGCCGCCACGGGCGCGTCCGAGCGAGCTGCGCAACGAGCCGCGAGGCGCGGGCGAGCTCGTCCGCGTCGTAGGCGCGGAAGTCAAGCTCTCGCAGGCGCTCGACCGCCGACCAGCGCCGCCCTGCGCTCTCCGTCTCCTCGTCGCCCTCATCGGTGGCCTCCCCGGCCCGCTCTGCCGGCGCCGTCGGCCCGGCGGCGCTCGCGGCCGGACCCGGGTCCCGCCTCTCCCCGGGCGCGGGCGGGTCTGGCGGTGGGACGACCGCGAGGGGCTTTCCCACCCACAACTCCGCGAACGCTGCGTCGAACACGGCGATCTCGTCGGCGCTCGAGGTGAGCGTGCAGCGAAGCGCCCAGTACGCCTCGTCGCGGTCGTTCGCGTCTACCCCCGCGAGCGCCAAGAGCGCCATCTCCACCCGCGACACGCCGACCGCGACCCCCCTCGTCCGCAGGGCCCCCGCGAAGGCCACGACGCCGGCCGCCACGCGCGCTGTCGCGAGGTTCTGACGCGCCGTCAAGGGGCGTCGTTCTTGACCTCGGCGACGAGCCGCTCGATGCCGGCCGCGCGCGTCAGCGCGAGGTCCTCTTCGTACTTGAGCACGGCTCCCAGCGTCGAGTCGACCACCTCGGCGTCGAGCTCGTCGCGCTCGAGCGCGACCAGCGCGGCGACCCAGTCGACCGCCTCGGCCGTGCCCGGCAGCTTCATGAGCTCGAGGCTGCGCAGCCGCGCGACGAAGTGGCTCGCCTCGCGCGCCAGGCCCTCCGGGGCGGCGCCGACCCGGGCGAGCACGATCTCCGTCTCGCGAGCCGGGTCGGGGTGCGCGATCCAGTGGTACAGGCAGCGGCGCTTGAGGGCGTCGTGGAGCTCGCGAGTCCGGTTCGAGGTGATGACGACTACGGGCGGCTCCGCCGCGCGGATCGTGCCGAGCTCCGGGATCGTTACCTGGAAGTCGGCGAGCAGCTCGAGCAGGAACGCCTCGAACTCGTCGTCGGCGCGGTCGATCTCGTCGATCAACAGCACCGGGGGCACGGCGTCGTCGTTGTCGATCGCGTCGAGGAGCGGTCTTCGCACGAGAAAGCGCGAGCCGAAGAGCTCGTCGATGTTGCCGGGGTCCGCCGCATGGGCGGCCTCGAGCGCGCGGATGTGGAGCATCTGGCGCGCGTAGCTCCAGTCGTACACGGCATGGGCGACGTCGATTCCCTCGTAGCACTGAAGTCGGATCAGACGAGCCCCGAGCACGTCGGCGAGGGTCTTCGCCAGCTCCGTCTTCCCCACCCCCGCCTCCCCCTCGAGCAGGAGCGGCCGCTGCAGCGTCAGGCAGAGGGACACCACGGTCGCGAGCCCGGTGTCGGCCAGGTACGAGCGCGCCGCGAGCTCGTCCTGGAGCGCTCTCGGCGACGGCGACACGCGACTACCGGCGCCTGAAGACCTCGAAGTGGAAGAAGCGGTTGTCGACGTCGATGATCGACACCGCGAGCAGCTCGCCGCGCCCGTTGTAGTGGCGCTCGTGCAGACGGGTGAACGGCTCGTCGCCGACCGCGAGCTTCGTGGTCTCGGGCCCCTTGCGGACCATCGGCAGGATTTCAGCCACCGCGTGATCCACACGCTCGCGCCATTCGAGTGCCGAGAATTCGAAGATCGAGGCCGGCACCTCGCCGTCGAACTCACCGTCGCGGAGGTTCTCCCATGGTACGACGTCGCGGATGTAGATCGCGAGCGCGCCGTCGGCCACATAGGACTTCTCGGCGATGAGGGACTCCTGCTCCGCCTCGACGCCGAGCCCCTCCACTGCAGCCGATCCGGCCGGGCCGCGCCGCCAGCTGATCTCGACCTCGACCTCGTGGCCCTTCTCGCGCAGGAGGCCGTCGAAGCCGACCATGCGGTGCAGGGCGAGGCTCGTAGGCCGGACGTGCTCGTTGATCGTCGTCCCCACCGCCCGCTTGCGGGTGATGATCCCGTCCTGCTCGAGCCCCTGGAGGGCGGTCCGGATCGTCGTCCGGCTCACGTTGAGCATCTCGGCGAGCGTCTCCTCGGACGGCAGGCGCTGGTTGAAGCGCTTGTCGAGGATCGCCTGGAGGATCAGCGCGCGGGCCCGTTCGGCGAGCGGCACGTTCTCGATTCTCGCCACGGCACTGCCGGACCGCCGCACCGTTGCCATAGCGAAGATCATATTAACTACTAATGCCCGTGCACCGTATTTCGGACAACGACGAAGCTCCAGGCGCTGTGCCCCGCTCGGTCGGCGCCCGGGTTCTCCGGCGTGAGGACCCGCGCTTCCTCACGGGCGCCGGAACCTACGTCGACGACATCCACCTCCCGGGCCTTCTTCACGCGGCCTTCGTCCGCAGCAGCCAGCCGCACGCGCGCCTGCGCTCGATCGACGTCGCCGCGGCCCGGCGCGCGTCAGGCGTCGCAGCAGTGATCAGCGCGGCGGATCTCGCGGGCCGGGTGACGGCTATGCGGGCGCGCAACGGGACTCCCGGGTACCGCGAGTGCGACACGCCGGTGCTCTCCGAGGGCAAGGTGCGGATGGTCGGCGAGCCGATCGCGCTCGTCATCGCCGACAGTCGGTACGCCGCAGAGGATGCGGCTGAACTCGTCTCGGTGGACCACGAGCCGCTCCCGCCCGTGGTGTCGATCGAGGACGCGCTCGCCGACGGCGCGCCGGCGATCCACGACGAGATCCCGGACAACGTCTTCAACAGCTTCGAGATGCGCACCGGCGACCTGGACGCTGCGTTCGGGGCCGCAGACGTGGTCGCCGAGCTCGAGCTGCGACAGCAGCGCTACGGGGCCGTCGCGATGGAGGGCCGCGCGGTGGTGGCCGACTTCGGGCGCGACGGCCGGCTCACCGTCTGGCTCTCGAGCCAGACGCCCCACCTCGTGCGCACCGGGCTGGCGTCGTTCCTCGGCCTACCCGAGACACGCATCCGCGTGATCTCACCGGACGTCGGCGGCGGCTTCGGCCCCAAGTGCGTCGTCTACCAAGAGGAGGTCGCGCTCGCGGCCGCCTCGCGACTGCTCCGCCGGCCGGTGAAGTGGGTGAGCGACCGGACCGAGGACCTCCTCACGACCGTTCACGGTCGTGAGCAGATCCACCGCGCGCGGGCCGCCGCGACCGCGGACGGCAAGGTGCTCGCGGTCGCAGTGGACATCTACTCGTCGAACGGCGCCTACGCCCCGTGGCCGTTCGGCGCCGCACTGGACTCGGGTCAGGCGTCGGAGAACGTGTGCGGGCCCTATGACGTGGCGGCCTATGAGGCGCGTGTGCACGCGGTCGTGACGAACAAGGCGCCGATGGGCCCGTACCGCGGCGTCGGCCGCGTGATCGCGTGTCTCACGATGGAGCGGCTCATGGACGAGCTCGCGGCACGGCTCGAGATCGACCGCGTCGAGATCCGGCGGCGGAACTTGGTCCGCGAGTTCCCCTACGAGACCGCAGCCGGGCTCGTGTTCGAGTCCGGCGACTACGTCGGCTCGCTCGACCAGCTCGAGCAGGCGATCGACTGGGAGGCCACCCGCGCCGACGACGAGCGCGCGCGCGCGGAGGGCCGCCTGCGCGGCGTAGGGGTCGCGTGCGCCGTCGAGCACTCGGCGTACGGGCCCCAGTCGCTCGGGAGCCGGAACATGGAGATGACGCTCGGCTACGACACCGCCTCGCTGCGGGTGGAGCCTGACGGCACGGTGCGGCTCGCGGTCGGCCTGCACAACCACGGCCAGGGACACCAGACGACCTTCGCCCAGATCACCGCTGACGAGCTCGGCATCCCGGCGGACGAGGTCGAGGTCATCTACGGCGACACGGCCACGGTCCCGTACGGGAACGGGACCTGGGCCAGCCGCAGCACCGTCTACTGCGGTGGTGCGACCGTGCTGGCGGCGCGCGACGTCCGCGCGAAGGCGCTCCAGCTCGCGGCCGACATGCTGGAGGCGAACGCCGCGGACCTCGAGATCGCCGACGGCCGCATCAGCGTCCGCGGCAACCCGGCGGCAGGCATCCCGTTCGCCGACGTGGCCCGGCGCGCCAACCACGAGCCGCACCTCCTGCCGGAGGGGGTCGAGGCCGGGCTCGAGTCGACTCGCCGCTACGAGGCCCCGGACCCCGGCACCTTCTCGAGCACGTTCCACGCGGCGCACGTCGAGATCGACCCCGACACCGGTGAGGTGACGATCCTGCGCTACGCGGTGGCCGAGGACTGCGGCACGATCGTCAACCCCATGATCGTCGAGGGCCAGGTCCACGGCGGCGTCGCCCAGGGCATCGGCGGGGCGCTGTACGAGCACCTCGCCTACGACAGCTCGGGGCAGCTCGTCACTACCAGCCTGATGGACTACCTCGTGCCCGGCGCCACCGAGGTCCCTCCGATCGACATCGTCCACCTCGAGACGCCGTCGCCGCTCACGCTCGGGGGCTGGAAGGGGATGGGCGAGGGCGGCGCGATCAACGCTCCGGCGGCGCTGGTCTCCGCCGTCAACGACGCGCTGGCGCCGCTCGGGGTCATCGCGAATCACACTCCGCTGTCGCCGGAGTGGGTGGCCGGCGCGATCAGGTCCGCGCGCTCGCGAGGCGAACGGCCCGCTCAGGCGTGATCGGAAGCTCGGTGACCTCGACGCCGAGCGCATCCGACACCGCGTTGGCCATCACCGCGCCGCCCGCGGCGGTTCCTCCCTCGCCGGCGCCCTTGGCGCCCATCGGGTTGAGCGGCGACGGCGCGTCCTCGGTCACCAGCACCCGCATCGCGACCGTGTCGGCGGCGGTCGGCAGCAGGTAGTCCATGAACGAGCCGGTCACGAGCTGGCCGTCGGGCCCGTAGGCGAACTCCTCGAGCAGCGCACCGCCTATCCCCTGGGCGGCGCCGCCGGCGATCTGGCCCTCGATCAGCATCGGGTTGATCGCACGCCCCACGTCGTAGGCGACCGCGTAGCGCTCGATCTCGACCCCGCCCGTCTCGGGATCGACCTCGACGGCGACGCAGTGGACGCCGTAGGGAAAGCTCATGCTCTCGCTGAAGAAGTACGACTCCTCGGTCAGCCCGGGCTGGATACCCCGGGCCAGGGCGTTCGCCGGGCGTGCGGCTTCCGCGACCTCTCGCAGCGAGACCCCGAGCGCCGGCGAGCCGCGCGCGACGACACGGCCGTCGGCGATCTCGAGGTCCGCCTCGCTCGCCTCCAGCACGTCGGCGGCGTGGCGCAGGATCCGTGCTCGCAGCGCCTGAGCGGCCTGGAGCACGGCGGCCCCCGCGATCGACGTCGCCCTGCTGCCGAACGAGCCCATCCCGTCGGGCACGTCGTCGGTGTCGCCGTGGCGGACTGCGGCGACCTGGTCGTAGCCGATGCCGAGCCCGTCGGCGCAGATCTGCGCCAGCACCGTCTCGACGCCCTGGCCAATCGACGCGCTGCCCGCATGGACGACGGCCATTCCGCTGCTGTCGAGCTCGACGCGGGCGTAGTCCCACTGCGCGATCGCGCTCTTCTCGACGAAGAACGCCAGACCCAGGCCACGTCTGCGCCCGCCGCCCGGCTGCGCTCGCCAGCCCTGCATCTCGTCCCAGTCGAACAGCTTCAGAGCCTTCTCGAGCGCCGCGGGATAGTCGCCGCTGTCGTACACGACCGGCTGGCCATGGATCGAAGCGCCGCTTCGGTACGGCATGCGGCCGGGCGGCACCAGGTTCCGGCGGCGGATCTCGGCGGGCTCGAGCCCGAGCCGCCGGGCGACGATGTCGATCATCCGCTCGCGCGCGAGATTCGCCTCGTAGCGTCCGGGTGCGCGGTAGGTGCCGGCCGGCGTCTTGTTCGTGACGACCTGCAGAACGCGGCACTCGTATGCGCCCCACTTGTAGGGCCCCGGAAGCAACCCGGCCGTCATCGAAGGCACCACGGTCCCGTGCGTGCGGACGTACGCGCCGGTGTCGAACACGACCCGGTCGCGGAGCCCGAGCAGCTCGCCCTCGGGGCCCACCGCGAGCGCGATCTCGTGGAACTGCTCGCGCGAGTGGTTGGTGCTGCGCAGCTCCTCCTCGCGGTCCGCCGTCCACTTCACCGGGCGCCGCAGCCGGGTCGCGCACAGCGGGATGAGGTAGTCCTCGGGATAGAACTCCCCGCGCCCGCCAAAGCCCCCGCCGACGTCCAGCTCGACGAGGCGCAGGCGCTCCTCCGGCCAGTCCAGCAGCCGGGCGAGGATCCTGCGGTTGACATGGACGATCTTCGCCGCCCCCCACACCGTGAGGATCCCGGTACGCCGGTCGAGCTCCGCCACGAGCCCGCGCGGCTCAAGCGGGACCGAGGCGTGGCGCTGGCAGTAAATGCGCTCCTCGACCACCAGGTGGGCCGCTGCGAACGCGGCCTCGATGTCGCCCGTGCCTACGTCGATCTCAGCGGCGACGTTGCCGCCGGCGCCGTCGAACAGCGGAGTCGAGTCCCCGCTCGCCGCCTCGCGGGCGTCGAGCAGCGCCGGCAGCGGCTCGTACCCGACCTCGATCCGGCCCGCCGCATCCTCCGCCGCGTAGCGGCTCTCGGCGACGACGACCGCGACGGGCTCGCCCGAGTAGCGGACACGGTCGCGGGCCAGCGGCGGCTGCAGATAGTGGTCCATGCCCGGGTGCGAGTGCATCCGCATGGGAATCCGTACCTCCTCGGGCACGTCGGCGGGCGTGACGACGTCGAGGACCTCCGGAAGCTCGAGCGCCGGGCTCGCGTCGACCGAGACGATCGCCGCATGCGCGTGCGGGCTGCGCAGGAAGGCCGCGTGGGCGGTCCCGGGCAGGTGGTGATCGTCTACGAAGCAGGCCGACCCAGTCAGCAGCGGCGGATCCTCCTTCCGGAGGACGGAACGGCCGATCGCCGGCTTCTCAGCCACGTCCGCCCCCCGAGACAGTCGCCGCAAGCGCCGCCGCCGCACGCTCGAAGGGCTCGGACGGGAGCCGCGTGATGCCGGCGCCCACCTGACCGACGCCCGCGTCCCGGTGCGCGATCCCGTTGTTGACCACAGGGGCGATTCTCAGCTGTGTCACGAGCTCGGCGTCGATCCCGATGGGCGTCCCTCTAAGCCCCTCGCCCGGGATGAGCATGCGAGTGCTCTCGGCCGCGCAGACGCGCCGCATCTGGCCGGCGAGGCGGCGCGCGGACTCCACGTCGCCCCCGATGAACGAGACGATCGCGGGTGCGGCGGCGAGGGCCAGCGCGCCCCAGCCCGCGGCCTCCGCGATGAACGAGTCGCCCATCGTCGGCGTCGCATCGTCCCGGCCGTAGCCGTCGAAGAAGCGAG